>Ga0209208_10003346_pt1 | contig 23011 bp, 10 predicted proteins | sample S1TSphfallax_3_FD_187694 | JGI IMG/M metagenome (GOLD analysis project Ga0209208, IMG submission 187694) | Host-associated microbial communities from peat moss isolated from Minnesota, USA - S1T2_Fd - Sphagnum fallax MG (SPAdes) (version 2) | ecosystem: Host-associated > Plants > Peat moss >...
AATTGAAATAGATGCACACTACACAATAAGAGACATATTCCTCATTTCCTATCATTTGAAATATATTGCACAAGAATGTATTACCAAAAAAACTCTTCATTTATTAGTTTTGGTCAACCTTAAAATGCGTTTAGCTCATGTCCTTCCACATAATAATTGCCTCACAATATGGAAAATTTTCCAATGTGTAAAAGTATTGAATGAACACTTTGAGTTCTCAATCAATTGTGAAGCTTTCAATTAATGAAATTCAAATTGTTAAAACATCTTTCATCTTCAATAGAATCAATCACCTGTACCATGGCAATTTTTGCTACCTCAAAGTATTCATGCACATTGTGCATAATCTCTTGGAAGAAAGATGTCCACAATTAGAGTTGTCACTAGGTTGCAACTAAAGGTTATCTTATATTCTTTATCTTATATTTCAACTATCAATACATAATTAATTAATTAATTACAATATTTTGCTTAATCTATAAATATAATAATTTTACTAATTTTACTAATTATACATTACTTACATTTATTATATTTTTATTACCAGAATAATATTAATAATTTTTGGGAAATTTAAATATTAACATGTTAACGATTTATAGTATTTTTATTTAAAATTTAAAATAATTTCTATTTTGATTAACAACTTAGAAAAATAACTATTATTATCAATTTGATAAGTATTTTAACTAGAAGATACCTTAATGTGGCTACCTATAGTATTTATTATTATTATTTTATTATGTCATTCATAGTAGGTATTATTAACTATATCAATCAATATTTAATTATAGAAATAATAATATAAAAAAATTGTTTTCAAATATAATAAACCGTGGATAAGCTCGAAATTTGGCCTTAATATATTTTATGTATATTTTAAATAAATGTCTAATCATTTCAAAATATACACATACATTATTTTATCTTGATTATTTTAAATATGATTTAAATATGAATTACATATGATTTTAATAGGCGCCTTGCACATACTTTCATTCTACATTTGTAAAATGTCTTAATATGATTCCAATATACCCTCAAAGATTTTAAAGTGATTTTATTATTCATCGGCCTACAAATCGTTTTGGCCACATTTGCAACTAATGAGACATATATGGCCCTTTTGGATGAAAACCAAATTCAAAGTCATTTCTTAGAAAGATGAAAAAAACAATAGTTGCAACATATTCACAAACATGACCAAAGAAAACAAGTAGTTGTAATAATTTGACCAAAATAGTTACAAAAGACAATTTAGTTTGTGTGATCTCAAATCACCAAAAAATTCTAGCACATTATATTATTGTATGCAAACTTCCTATGTGTTTTGTGTACAATGTTAGTTTTTGCATTTTTGTGTGTGGAAATGTTGGGATTGGATTCCTATTTTCATTATACATGAATGACAATTTTGTTTGGACATGGTGTACCATTTAGGGTATTTTCATGTTATGTTTTCTATGTGTGATGACAATGATAGTTGCAAGCATCAACATAGAAGCACACAACATCTTCTCAAGGTGTTCCTACTTTTGATGTCTCTAGTATGCTCCTGTAACCCAATGTTAAATGATTATCAAAGAGCCCTTGCATAGTTCTTGAAAAAAGTGGGTGTCAAGGCTTGTTTCAATTACATATTTGGTCTTAAACTAGAAATATGTTTTAAAACTTGTAGTTTCTTAATCTCCAAATGTTTTGATGTGAAAAGTGGGACAATAGCTATGATCCAAGTTTAGAATGTGGTGCCATGAGAACTAACCAAATTTTTGTATCATGAATACATTTTAGAGTTTGATGTATGCAAAGTTTTATAATTTGTTGTATTTTTAATATGTTTGAATTCTAAAAGTTATTGAAAGTAGTCACAAAATGTTACAACTACATTTGTATTTAGATAATCATGAAAGACATAAATTTGTAAATGATATATATATATAATTCATATGATTATTTAACTAAAAAATATTGATATTATACATATTACGTTATCTATTTATATTATTATATCATTCACTATTTTCATCTTATGAGTTATTGACACATGTCATTATGTAGGCTAGGCTAAAACCCTAGTTTAATTAGCTAGGTAGGCATCTAGGAAATGTGGCCTATGTAAACCACCTAGGTTGAATATTCCCAAGGTAAATATTCTATCAATAAATCACGATTGACCACCACCATGTCATTTGTGAAAGTTGATCCTTGGATTTTTAAAATGGAGATGAACTTTTTTACCAACAAACCAACCCACTTGTTATGCAACCATAGAGGGGTGCATTTAATTTAATCCATGTTTTGTTTTAAATGTTGCACAAATGTCAACTTTCTTATTTGATATGTTATCAATGTTTTGTTCAAATGACAAAATTGAAAGCTCATTTTTAATCTTTTGCCAATCATGCACACATTTATGTTTTTCTCCTTTTGAAAATGGAGACTCATATTAATTCATAAAAACATTTGAATGTTAAATAAGATTTCAATAACCATTCTTTTGAGGAAAAAACTCAAATACATGATTTCTAAATGAAAAAAAAATGGTTAGCATAATAAAAATCAAATGATGTGTCTTCCAATTTTAATGTTTATAATATTTCAACTTTAATATTTCATATCTAAGTATTGATATTTTGTCTGTATGACAAAAATAAAACTTCATTCAAATTTTCTTTTCAATGATGCACACACTTAATGATTAAAAAAAAGAAAATTATTTTTTTCAACAAATAAATTTGAATTTTCTTGTTTAATAAATTTCAACGACCATTTATTTGAAGATAAACTCAAGCACATGATTTATTAATGGGAAAGTTCAAGTGATTAAACTAATGATAAATAATTTATATATCTCCCTAATTTTAAACCAATATTAATCCAAAATTATATTATAAAATTTTGATGTAAAAAAATGTCATAATTTCAATCTAAATTTCTAATTTAGAGGTAATAATATATTTTTTACTTATATATTATAATAATAAATAGATCATCATTTAAAAAATATATATAATGAAAATTTTAATTTTAATTATATTATTTTGATGTATATTAATTTAGAGACATTAAATTTTAAACTAAAACATATCAAATAGTTTTATAAAATTAATAATTTTGTGTATTTCTATACATTTTATACATATGATTTTTTAGTTCAACTTAGAATTATGATTTGAAAATATAATTTATATTATGGATGATGCCATTAATTATATGCCTAATCTACCTAACATAACTAGTAACTAATGTAACCTATTAGCTATTTATAAGTAATAATAGTTAGCCTATCCTTACTTAATTATTATTTTATAATAACCTATATATCATAACCTACTTACTAATTTTAACGGGTAGGCTTGGATAAATTAAATCATTGCATAATACATAGATTTAGGCTAAGCTAGCTATTATTGCCTAGTAGGTATGTTAGTGTAAACTAAGATATCTTCTAATATGGAGTTTAGATGGTAATGTAGAACTAAATTACCACCAATGCCAATATTAAATGCAATTTAACAAACTTTGATAACCAATTGCAATCACAAAATTGATGCAACATGTGCCCTAATCATGTATGTATAGTTGGCAAAAGATGTTAAAGCAATTGCAAAAATGACCTAGTTTTCATCCATCAATGGAATCTAACAATACTTGATAACATATGTTAATTTTTGATGAAATTTTTAATCCAAACACAAGGTAGTCACAACTTAGAGTTGCATCTATGACTACAATAGAAATCCATTTGTTTCATAATCATACATGTGACTATTAACACATGCAATTTAATGACATCTAGGACTATTACATATATAGTTGCAAAATGAGTGGATTTGGACAATAACCACACTCTAATTGGAATCACATGGTTGGAATGGACAAGATTTCTTCTAGTATATTAGGTATATAGGAGAAAAAGGGTTCCTAATTCATTCAAGTGGGTCTACTTGCATATGCTACAAACAAAATGTATTTATGTGAATTCTCCCACTTGAAATCACCAATGATCTATGGACCTATGTATGATAAGCAAATCTTACCAAGTTGTATTATTTGATTGAAGATCATAAGAGGATGCAACTTGTAATCAAAGCCAAGTGTGTTATACATTTCAATTTCCAAGTTCAATATATGGAAACATTCTCCAAAATATTCTACCATAGGAGTATATTGTAAATTAGAAGGACAATATGGCTAATATACCACCAAACCCAATGTTAAAATTGTTGATGATGGTTATAACCAATAAATAAGTTGTTGTTGGCAAATTATATCCATGTTGTAGTTGTTGTTTTATAGGAGATGAAGTTGGAATTTTTTTGGAATGAAAGTGATGTTTTATAATCTACTAGGGCCTTATTTGTTCCACCATACCATAGTCTATTTTGGATATTCTATCTTAGGGTATTATTGGTTATTTTAGGTTATTTTACCATAAACTATTATTGCTTATTTTATCATAGTTTGTTGTTAATTATTCTAGGTTATTTTTTATTTTACACTATTATAATTATTTTATCAAAGGTTATTGTTTGTTATTCTAGGCTATTTTACCTACATTATTTTTTTATTATTTTATCATTGGGTATTGTTGGCTATTATATTGTAAATTATTATTGGTTATTTTACCATATGCCATTTTTGGATATTCTAGGTTATTTTACTGAGGTTAATATCGGTTATTTTAAATTCTTATATGCAATTTTGTCATATATTATTTTTACCTTAGGTTATTATACTATATTATATATTATTTTAAGTTATTATAACACATGATCAAATAACTTATAATAACTTGTAATAGCTTAGGATATAAATTAAAATAACTAGGGTAACCTAAAATAATATAAGGTATAGCCTAAAGTAACCTAGGATATTTTTTTAAAAAACATAAAAATAAACCTATTTATCATAATAAATCATAGTAGTGAATTATGTCAAGTAGTAGTGAAACGTGATATTTACATAGTGACCTTATAGTGAAATAACTTGAACTAAAGTGAAATTACTAAAGTGCAGTGAACCTATTTTATTTTTAAAGTCCCATAGTGATTTAGGTTAATGAATTGCACTCCACTTTTGTACTAGTGCAAGTTTGAGTTCACAAAAAAACGTTGTAAATTTATAACAATTTATAAGCATGTTTGTGGTTCTTCTAACATTTTTATGTGAATCATGATGCTAGTTTGTTACACGTGCCTTCAAGTATGACACGACTTCATGTGCATTTTGAAGTTTTAATCCATTTGTCTTCATTTTGTTTTGCAAATTTTTCGTGTATATATTGTTCTTGCACCATCCACTTCCCCCTTCCTATGATTTGAAGCAAAATAATTCAAAATCAGTTGGCAATTTAAAGGTAAGGTTCCATAAGAAGTCAAAGATGGGTACTAACCCACAAAGAACCATGTTCTGAATGATTTAAATTGGCCCAAACCACCATTAACCAAACAATATGTTAAAGTGGGAAGCAACCCAATTGTTTCATATGTTCCCAAAGAAATATAAAACAATGTTGAACATATCAAATATTGTGATTTTTATCATTTGAGATGAAATAATCAAATTTTTTATGAATATAGGCTTTTGCACACAAGGATCATACACTAGATTGTACCTATAAATAAATTTATTTTTATTATGGGAATGTTTAGCCGACATCAAGGTTGACTTGACAAACTACCATGTCAGGTGTGTTAGTTTAGCTGCTTAGTTAGGTCCTAGTTAATTAGGGATAAACTAAGTTAATTAAGTTAATTAGTTAATCTCGAAGTACTTCAAGTGTGAACATGGTTCGAAATATTTGTCATGAGATATATTCCCATCTTATGTGACCTCAAATCACTTTTGGTGATTTGAGATTCTAAAACACAGTTTTTATTTTGCAATTTTCTTTGTTATGCAAGTATTTTGGGTTTTCTATGTTTTGGGCCTGGATTTTTGTGTTGTTGCGACTAGTCAGTTTTTTGATTTGGATGTGGTGTACCATTCATGATACTTCTATGTTACGTGTTGTGAGTGTGGTGACAATGATGGTTATAAGCATCGACATAGGAGTGCAGAACAACCGCATCACTATTGATGTTGAGGTGACAACCAATGTCAAACTAGCACATCATGTCATTTTTTACAACTTTGCAAAACACTAAATGGCTTTGAAAGTTGTTGTCATAATTCACATATTTCCAACACCATAGGTAAAATGAACCAACACCCACTAGCTCATCATGCAGGATCAGTGTTATGTGGTCAAGAAGCACCTTATGTTGTATTCTTGTCTCATAGCTAACCATGGTGGTTAGCTATTTACATGTATCTACTTACATCTTAGTAACCAAGTGCCTCACTTACTTACCTACATCCATAGTAACCACTTATATTATCTACCTACTTAATATGAAACTTACCCATTTACATAAGTAGTTACCTAGGTATTGTGAGGTGAAAGTAGGATGGTCTACGTGCTAGTCTACAAGGTAGAATCGTGGTATCTCAGGTCTGGTCATAGGCAACTGAGTCATAAGAGGTTTCCAATGGAAGGTACGGTGGTGGGTGTTGGATCACATAAACCCAACATCACATGAGAATGTGATCTTAAACTTGAAACTAACAAATCACTACTGACAGCCATCCAAACAGACCAAACCAGCAAGAAATTGCCAGGGAGAACCAACAGCCACCACCTCACAATCCAGTCATGTGACCCAGCACCCATCAGTGCATAATGGGTTGGAAACCTCTTAGGGCTCAGTTGTGGATGAACCATTAGTGAGTTCATCTAGAACTGAGTTATGAAGCTATCATGTAAACCACTCCTATTTCCACCTCACATCACCTGGGTAACTACCTTTGTTAGTGGGTAAGTATAATTCATAAGTAGGTAGGTAATGGAAGTAGTTACTATGTATTTATGTAAGTGGGTAAGGGACATGATTGGTACTATGTAGGTAGAAACATGTGGATGGTTAGGACAATGGTAATCACCATGGTTAGACAACTCTGGGGATTGTAATGGAATGAAAAAGTGTTTCCTATCCATACACCATCCATCCTGCATACTGCACTGGTGGTGCTGGTTCAGTGTGGCCTGCATCACGAATGGAAAGGTTACTATGAAGTCAATGTGGATGACCCTAATGGAGTTAAAGTCAGATTTCACCTTGGTAATCCATCTTTGAAAGGAAAAGTCATGTAGGTAGGTAGGTAGGATGATAGCTGGCTATTATGAACTAGGTATTTGGTTTGGCGTGCAAGTTATTGTGAATCGTTAAGGTGCATGATTGTCAAGACTAATCACGATAACTTGCATGCCGAAGCCAATTAAGAGTTACAAAATCATTGGGCCAATGAGATAGGGTGGTCCCTTGTGCTAACTAGTAGGTCACCGATTGAACAGAGGTCAAAGGTTATGGGTGTAACTTATGAATCGGAATGCCGATCACAGTGTCAAGATTCTTTGGCAGATGGCTAATACATTTGTAAGGGCGTGTGTAGTAAAGACAGAAACTGAGGTAAACACCATGGTTAGATAAGGAACTGGAACAGGGCCAGGGCAAACTAACACCCATGGTGGTGGTACCTTCACCTTAGTGAATGAGGCGTCTTGGTAGTGGCCAGATTAAGCCCAAAAAATGTTAGATTTGAACTCAGAGACTCTGACTCTGCTTATGCATGGGATAATTGTAATATTCAGAATTAAATTGAATGGGTTTTGGGATTTTTACCATGGTACCAACGTGGGTTTAGGGTTTAGGCCAGGAACAGAATGGAACATGCATTTCGTTGTGCACTGGAGGTGGCTGTTTGTTTGGCAACGGGCAGCAAGCAATCCCAGGTACTACAGGCGGTGGAGTCTAGCACCGCACTATCCGCTCGTAACGCTGACACCTGCAGCGATCACTACTGACACACGGCTATCAGCTGACCAGGTTTCCGTGTCCCAGCTTCTTAATCATGAAACCAGCACCCAAACTGCACTGTTACCATGTCTTCCACTTCTACGTCCACCTACCTCTACATAATTACAGAAGATCCATCTAGGACACAGTGGAGCTGGAGACTGAAGAAAAGCTGGCCAATTCTTCACTTGGCCAATTTTTGGCCTTGCCCACCAAGGCAAGGATATTGTGTTTAGATTCATTATCAAGTACACTAGCTTAAGGGATTTTGGCCCTTACATAGTGTTTTTATATGAGGATCTTTGAAAGATGATCTTTTGGCTTGTGTTGAAACTGAGATTAGTCATAAAGTTATAATATCTTGAAGGATTTTAGTTTCTTTTAGAGGATTTTTTTGAAGATTATATTTTTGCATGGTGAAATATTTGAGTTTCCATAATTCTTCTTTTGCCTAAAGTCTTTCTCATGTGAATGGCAAGGCAACAGTGTGACACATCCCTTGTTTTGATGTAGCCCAAGCAGTGATCATACAGAATTTTTTTGGCTACGTACCATATGTAAATATACTTAACTACCTCATGGAACTTATCATTCAATCTCGCAAATTTGGGCCTTTTCTCACGGAAAAAAAGCCTTTGATATCATGTTTTTCAGGTCAATATTTTGGCAAAATTTTGCCAGTGAAAAAAAATCACTGCACTGAAGCTTTTCTGGTGTGTGTGTGCACAGAATCGTTTTTCACTGGCAAGATTTCGTCAAAAAGCAAAATTAAAAATTAAAAAATCGAAAATGAAACCATGAATATATAGAAGCTTCATTAAATATTTGTAGTCCATATCTGGTTTACAGCCAGATTTGGCCAAATCTTCCTATGGATGATTGCCACGTAGGCTACATAAAGAAATTCCTAAAGAAAAACACATTGTGCAGGCTTTGAATTCGAAACTTAGTCCCAACTCCCAACAACAGCAGCAAAGCATTATAAGAGGACATTAGAGGACAATCAAGGATTTGATCAACAACAGCAGCAAAAGCATTATAAGAGGACATTAGAGGACAATCAAGGATGTGATCAACAACAGCAGCAAAAGCATTAGAGGACTATCAAGAATTTGATCAACTATAGAAGGAAAAGCATTGAAGGACAGTCAAGAATTTGATGAGTGCAATTGAATACTGACCAGTGTGTTTTTTCAGGTTGAAAAACAAAGTGTCAAAGTGGCTCCCAACAGTGCAACAGCAGCCAAGAAATCAAAATGACAAAGTGAGCACAAATGTCAAAAGTGAAAGCAAGTAATCCTGGCCATGAACCAACATTGAATCAATAAGAAAACAAAGGGAATGAGCCGAACAGGGGCAGTGTTTTTTTTAATTAAATTCTGTGATGTTGCTCAAGTGGCCATCATATATAAGAGTATTTTGCCAAATTTGGCAACATTCAAAACATGAAAGAAGAAAAATCTGTAAGCACCCTTTCATGTTGTAGGCAGTTGTAACCTTTTATAATTTTTTTAAATAAGGGAATTTTTTGCAGAATATTATTTTTTCCAAATATTTTCACAAAATGAAGAAAACTCAGCCAAAAAAACAAATCACTGGAACAATAGGGTGAACTAGACCAACTCCATTATGGCCCCTCCATCAAATCACAGGGAAAAATTTGGGTGATTTAATTAGGATTTTTCTCAAGATTTCCTCTAACAAAAGAAAAGGGGCTAAATTAAAAGTGCTTCCATTGTAGCCTAACAAGTTTGGCACTTTGTTGTCAAATATTTGATCTATTTTCTCCTAAGATTTTGGCATACACATTAAGAAATTATTAAAGTGCATTTTACGTACACATTAATAATTCCTCAAAAGTCCTGAAATTTTTTTCTCATAATTATTTAGTGCTGAACCCACAAGCCTAGGTTACAATGATAGTTGACAGTTGCAAGTAAAGGGAGAAAAAAAAGGGCTGCTAGCTAGCTACACTGACTGACATGCAATTAGAGAACTCCGGATGAGTTTCGATATGGAAGCCCACCCCCTTAGAGTACCGCATTTTGCATGGAACACAAATCCAGTCTGACAGAGAACACGCACAGGACTATGTTCCACACTACAGACACAGATTCAACAACACTCCACAAGTGCCTAACTTCTCAACTCACAAGCGCTTTTGAGGCTTTGCAAGTTTCAAAGAAACGTCGTGCCAAAGTGGCTGCTGGCACTGTGGCAGTCAATTAACAACAGATCCCAAATCTGTTAGTCGTTATGTTTATCAACTTCTTTTTCTTTTTGCTGTCATTGGTCCAAACCAGTGTTGAGCTGGTTTGGCTGGTTAGAACTGCTGGTTCTGGTTCCAGTCAGTATAACCTGAACTGGACCCAGGTCTGATTTTGGATCCAGTTCTAAAACCAAAATCGAAACTGGGTATAGAACTGGACCTGGTTCTGGAACTGAAATCGGAACCAGAACTGGAATTTTTGAAAGTAGTTTTTTTTGGGTAACTGGCAGTTAACTGTCGGTTCCAGACCAGCTTACCCAGAACTGGACTGGAGCCAGATCTGATTTCCAGAACCAGAACTCAACCCCATAGGGTTCCATTTTTTTGGAATTGGAATCTTTTTAATTTTCTTTAAGGAACCAAAGGCTCTTCATAAAAGTCAAGAACTGGCCAACAACACTGGTCCAAACTCCAAACTTGGGGAAGAACCATCCGAGTGTTGCCCAGCCAGGGCTGTGCACTAACACCCACAAACTGCATCCTCCTGACTCTCCTGATCAGTATCATTATTTTAGAGGGAAGGAACTGGTAGTTTAGGATCCTTGATCTGTTGCATGCCTGGGCAGCACTGCAAATGCAATGGATGGTGGTGGGAGGTTTTGATTATGTGATAGTTTGATTATGTGATGGGATCCCAAAGAGATCGGTAGTGCTTGCAACAGATAGGCCACCTTGTGGCGATCATGGTCGATCAGAAAATGTTGTTGCTGCAGGTGGGGCAGATCAGAAGCAATGATCATCGTGCGTAAAAGGGAGGAGACTACCGGATGCTCCATGCCGATGACATGCGAAGATAACATCCTTTTTATCTGTGTCTTTCCCTCAGGATTAGGCTAAGTGGTCGAATGTAAGTCAAAGGCTGGCATCCACAGACCTCAGTTTCAGACGACTGTTTGGGTGATGCAGGTAAATTGCTAACCAACTAGGGGTCATGTCACATGTGATCTGGTTCTCAATCACCATAGCCAAGAGAAATTAAAAAATTGGGAATTTTTCTTTTCTTTCTTTACATGTGCACTCTACAGTGAAATGTTTTAAAAAAAATTAAATGGACATAAAATGAAAATTTAAAAAATATATGTAAGAATAATATGTTTGTATTATCAATGTGAAGAATGGCATGAAAGCAATGATCTCATTCAATTGAATGAGTCTTAAAGCATGATGAACATCTAACAAATATGCATAAAGATGATTCAAAAAATAAATAAATTAAAAAAAACTTCATGTGGATATTAATCATTATAGTAGAAAAATATAAGAGAAAAATAAGATATACATCAAAATGATTGAATTGTTAAAAAAGAAGTTATAAACTTTCAAAGGCAATTGTAAAATGAAGGTTTGGAATTGTGAGAGGATTAACAAAAAGATTGCAAAATTTGTGTACCTATCTATAAAGTTCACATTTGCCAAAAATTGATCCACCACATAATATTTTCACCTCTCCGGATATTTGATAGATTAAGTATAAACACTCAAAGTTATGATCTCATATCACTTTTGGTTTGAATTGATGTATAAGGGTGTGTTGTTATTTGTGTTGTGTTTGTGGATAGCAAAAAATTTAAGCATCAATGTGATAGGTCACGACAATTTGCAAAAAATTAAACTACTTGGATCCAGTGAGTGAAGAGAGGACCTATAACTTGATGTAATAGTTTATAACTTATGTAATTACCTAGGGGTAAAGTTTAATAATTTATTTGGTAGTTGGGTGTTTTAGTTCAATAATGGTTTGGTGAGTCATCACCAATTAACCATAGTTTTAATTAATGTGCATGATTCTAAATTGATGACTTAATAAAAAAGTCATGTTACAAATTATTGTACATGTTTTATCACATGGCTCACCATGTGATGTGTAAGATTTTAAAAAGTTTCTTGTTTAGTTTCTTTTTTATTGATATGTAAGTGTGTGTTTGGGGACTTTTGGAAACACTTTTACTTGGTGAAAACAAGTTTTATGAATGCAAAGTTTCATGGAATAGAATTGTGAAAGGAATTGAAATTTTAATCTTCAAAATTGTTTGCATCGTTTATGAGTGTGTGTGAAATTTATGGTAGGAAAATGGTGTGGCATAATAGTTATACATAAAAAGTAAAAAGGTGAGAGGATATTTGTGCAAACAAGAACATAAATTTCCATAGCTATGTAATAAACATACATAGTTTGAGTCCCAAACCCACATTTGCAAAACTATGGAATCTCTCAAGTCAAGTAGTCAAGTAATTATTATTATTTCACATGTGAATGTTATTGCAACACTAGATTTTAGAAAATATTGATTGAGTAGTTTACATGTGACCTAACCTTAAAACAATCTCTTATTCATCTTGTCATAATTCAACACCAAAGAAACAAAGTCATAGCCAAAGAGAGCCAACACCCTTTATAACACTATATTGTGGGATGGATAAATGGTTTGTGGATGTTTTTCCATTGTATTGATCTTGTTCAACAGCTGACCATGGCAATAAATTATCTGTTAATCATTCATATGCATCTATTTACTTAGTACTCATGAAGTGCTTTATTTATTTATTTACCAACTTTTTTTAGTATAGTTGGAAGCCATGTTAACACTCAAAATTTTGTATCCATGTGATTAACAAGTGTTACCTTCATTTAACAAGGTGCAGATGAATTGAAACGAGCCAAAATTGATGTCAAAATGTCAACTTTTCTACAATTCTTGTTACATTTGTCTATGTGATGCCACTTTAATGGCATGTGAACCATGGAAAGTTGTGATTACTGAATAATAAGGATATTGAAAAATCTAAAACGAGTAAAAAAATAAAAATCAATATCCAAGTTTGGTTTGAATAAAACATGTTTAATAACTTCATTCAATAACCACTACTTTCATAAAAAGCCCCTTAGTTTTCATAATACAATTTTTTTCGTCTTCAATTTTTGTTGTAGTAATAAGGTATTATTAGACACATTTAAAAAAACACTCAAATTTTCATGTTTTTATCAAAATTTAAGGTTGTTAAAAAGTTCATGAATCCTTTAAGGTGAAAATATTTTAAAGTGTACCACACATGAGAAAAAGGGGCTAGTCCTTACTGTAGTCCTTTTTTACCCTATACTTTGATCCCCATAAAAAAAATGAATGGAAAGTTGTCAAAATTTTCAAAAGGACTATATTTTAAACTATTACAATTCTATATTCCAATCATCCATAAATGTGTCTTTACATGGTAATACATGACTAGGTAAAAAAAACAAAAAAGTGTGACAATGTGACAAGATTTCAATAAACCTTAAACAATTTGCATCCAATAGTCCTAAATGCAAAGTAAACACATTGGCCCATTATATGTCATTTGCACCCAACAAGCATTACATTTTGAGCATTACACTTTTAATAAAGGCCCCTACCCTCATATGAGACCATGTTTTCTTGGCCTTTTTCATTGAAATTCCTTGGCATTTTTGTTTATTATATCTCCTTTGCTCCTAGACTTCACTTGAGTTCATGGCGATTTCCTTCACCTCCTACCTTCACTTGTATTCATGGAGGTTCATTATGCCACTTTAATGACAAACCCTAACCACCGCATTCCCAGTTTCAAAAAGAAATAAAATAAAATCCATGTACTCTTTAAAGCCCTTGGTTGAGAGCTTTACCAAAAGTGGGCTCATGAGTCATGTGAGGTGAAGTCCCTCACCGACCCTTATTATGGTAAACCCTACTGCATAGGACTTTTCACTACACATAATAGGGAATTTCATTCCCTAGCTAAGTTTCAGAACTGTGTTTGGTGACAACAGTACTAAAAAACCAAGGCAATTTCTTCATCTTGTCACCAATGTAGCATCCAACCAAAGAAACAAAATCATAGCTACAGTTAACAACCACCCAAGAGTGCATGATGCAGGATGGATGGTGTGTGGACAGGAAACACTTTTGCATCCTATATTTGTCTGGTATCTAACCACAGTTGCTTATTTCTTACCTACCTATAAAGTAATCACTCGCATTCCTTGTGTGTGTGTATGTATGATATTTTACCCATTTATGAAGGCCGGTAATTGTCTAGGTAGCAAGAGGGAGAAGATAAGAAGGTTTACAAGATAGGTTACGCAGGTCGAACCTTTGTAACTCAGTAATGGTTCATCTACTCGAGTCGTACCAGGATCAAATGGATGGTGCACTGGTGGGTGTTGGGTGGTCCCTTACTAAGCTAGTTACCTATATCATTTGGGCTCTTAATCATACCCTTACTTTGGCTGGCGTTTTATCAAGCCGATTTTGAATCTTCAGTATCATCTAGCTAGATTTAAAACATGTTGGAAAATTATCTTGGGACCTTACCTTTGACTTGGGTTATTTTGTGAGGGAATATTAAGACATGCTAAATAGGCAATTTGGTAGCAGGTTAATAGTCAATAGGTGGTGTTATCGGTGTTTTTCTTTTTTCTCAATTTTGTGATGTGGCCAAAGTGGTGATCGTGCACAAGACCATTGAGCCAAATTTAGATACAATCAGAATATGAAAGCAAAGGAACTCAAGAATCCTCTTATTTTGTTAGCTACCTACTGGAACCTAGTACATAATCTTGTTACTTGTTTCTTAAAAATCCAGGTTTAGCAATTAGAAAACCCAATTTAACATTTTTTTCATATTTTTGACAATAGTCACAAACCAGATGTTAAACACCCACTAAAAACATTGCAAGTCTCAATGTGCGGTCTTGCATGGGATTGCACAGTTTGTAGGGGGTGTTTTCAAGATGAATTTTATTTTTAGTTTTGCTTTTCTTCCTCCTTGCAAGCAATTTTATACTCTTGAACTGTAGCACCAGGCATCAAAATAGCAGCCTAGTTCTTGTTGTTTTTGGTCAGAATGTTTTTAGTTTATCTTTATTTTCTTTATTAGCTACTGCTAGTCCAACCTTGCAACAAAACCATGCGAGTGCCACCAAGGACTATGCATTCACACCTGTGCAAGCCCCTCCAAACCGTGCAGTCTTGTCAAGAATTGCACACTAACACTTGCAAAGTTTATAATGGTTGGTAAACACCCCCTACCAACTTTGTGGGTGTTCAAGTGCACAATCCTACACAAGATTGCATGGTTCACAGGGGGTTGCAGGACAAACAAATCTTGATTTTTCTTTGTAGGGGGATGGATGCAAGACAAATATTTTAAAAAAATTTCATGACCGACTCTTTGCATGTGGTTTTGAACCCCTGACCACAAAACCAAAGGACTAGGAAAAAGACCAACACCCTAGTTCTAGCCACTTTTGATCCAGCTATTTTGAGTTTTTGTTTAGTTTTTTTTCTTGCTGCCATCAATCCAACCTTGCAACAGAACCATATGAGTGCAACACAAGTTCGTAGGGGGTGTCTAATGTCCTATGTGCAAACTAATGAAATTTTACTCAAAAAGAAACATGGGTATTATCGTCATGTATGTGTTATATGCATCCCATTAAGTACTATTCAAGAAAATTCTTGTTTTGGAAAATATTAAATCATGCAAAAGTGTAAAATGCCAGGATTACAAAAGTAGTTATGATTTTTTAAAACCTTGTCTGCCCTTTGACTGATTAAGATGTAACTGGGTGATGCCAAGACACAATTTGAGGCCATGTTATAGATCTTTGGGACATGTTAGGAGTACTAAGGGGTGCAAACATGCTAGGCATGTGGTATATAACATGCTACCTAACATGTCATACACATACCCATAACATGCCATATATGCTATGGTTACAAAATGTGTTTGGGCTTCACACGCTTGTTTTGGGCAGACAAGGTAAGAAAGAATGCACTAGTTCTTTTGTACTGCTAGCATTAAAAACCATTTTTCATCCTTCATTGCCTTGCACATGTCACGTTCCCTGGGCAAAACAATTTATTACTCTGTGAAAAAGTCATGGTTCAACGTCAAAACACTGAATAACTAATAAAAATACAAGTCGATAGATGGGTCATGAATCAAACATTGCCCAAAGTCCAAAAGAGGAAAAAGAACCAAACCAGTTCAAAGTTGGAGCTTCGGGAAGGGCAAATTGAGTAGCAAGAGGTTGAATGCATCTCATGATTCATGGGGCTGAAACTTGGTCCTGCTGATTTCACAAGCATGGATGGGTCTCTGAAGTTTTTTGTCATAACAATAAGCATAACAATATGCGTGACAAGGATCTTGCTCAAGAATGTGGTACAAAATGCTTATTTACATTCCCACCTTGCACATTTTGAATGATTTGATGCATATATCATGGAACTTCAGGATCAATTTGGATGACAAGGCGCAACCACAATACAATGAGCCAAAACGGGCATCTAACCACAAAGAAAAATAGTCAAAATTGAATAAATATTTATGTTATGCCATTTAAAGCCATGGCAATCATGGCAGGTTATTGTCTTTTCATATGAATGTTAAAAAATTCAGACCAAAAAATCAATTTGATGAAATTTTAAGTTTAAGTTTCGATTTAAAACTTTTTAAAAGCGGATAACAATGCATCAAATAAGAGTCAATTTTGCAAAGAACTATCAAAAGGACTCATATAATAAAAACACATTTGATGGGAAAAAATTTAAGAGGATAAAAACCTATTAACCACATTTAAAAAAACACTCATACCCTAAAATATGTGGAGTTGTAAAACTTTAAAATTCAAAAAACTCTCCAATATTGATCTAGAACTTTAAATTTTCAAAAGTCCTTTGCCAAACATAAATGGATTTAAATGTACATGATGTGTTAAAAAAGTCATAGTTTATTATACAAGAAAACATAAAGATGTAAAAATAAATAAAAATGGTTATGATTTGAAATTATTATCATTTTTAAAAATGAAACGTTAAATTTACAAAGAATTAAGACACTTTAAAAACCTCATGTTTATTCAAAAATGATGAAAAAATAATGTCATGTACTTGGAAAATTATAAGCATTCATTATAACAAGTTGCAAAAAAAATTGTTCCAAAATTCATTCATATGAAAAAGTTTTCTAAGGGTAAAAAGACATGCAATCCCTTCTTTTTCATAATCATGTTGGCTCATTGTATCCCATTTGCACCCAACATGGATTAACTTGCTATTATGGTAATATGGAAAAGGATGTGAGACTAATGGTTCTAGATGGTCAATTGAGTAAGAACTTTGTAGATCTATATCTTCAAATCATATTGCATTCTCATTATTTGTATTCTCTTAAACATTGATATATACAAATGTAGCTTGTGCCATTGGCCCAAGTGTGAACTTGTTAGTCAACTAATTCCTACTTCTAAAACTAGTTTTTGTAATTTAGTTAAATTTCTAGTGACAAAGATTAATATTCAAAAATTAATATGTCCTACACCATGGATCTAAAAATGATGAAATCATTTCCATAAAATCCCATTCATCAAAGGGCTTTCAAATAGTACCAAGAGCACACCCAAATTTCTCTCAAACTTTTAGTTTTGATTTTGTTGAATTTTCAATAACAAAATTGTTCAACATACAATAACTCCCACATCATAGGTGTAAATATTACCAAAGCAACTCAATACACCTGTACTCGTCAAGGGCTTTTCAACAATACCAAGTGTGTAGCAAGGCCCTGTGATTTGGGTGATCTCAATGTGACAAACAAAACATACCAACGACCTTATCATTACGGAGATGTGTGTTAAGAGCATCTTTAATGAGACCAATACAATGGCCTCCAAATTGCACAAGTACTTTGGATGAAGTATACCCTTTAAAGAATCTGAAACTGAGTTTGGACTTATAAATATTTATAGGATATCCTGATCTCCAAAAGGTGCTGTTAAAAGAGAGTGACTGCTATTGAATTGGTTGGCCATAATTACTGGCCCAAGGAGTGACATTCAAATAGTCTCTCACTTTATTTTGTCTAATTTTTCATGTTTATGGTTGGGAAGGGGGAAATGAGTAACACTGTATGGTGAATGTGATAAACATTGGTAGAGGCTCAAATATGAGTTGTGGGTGGAGATGTTTTAACATTCTTTTTGTATTGTGTGCTGATTTATGTGATACAGAGATTATGTTTAATGCCTATGCTACATCCAATGGCAATATGATTTGTGAATGTACGATTGCATCATCAATTTTTCCATTTAGTTTATTGAGAATTTACTAGGTTTCTTTTCAAATTGATAGAGGAAGCTGATGCTTTGCTTATCTTTACTTATATCTTTGGTTTTTGTGTGTTTAGTTTTGCAAATATTCTTTCATAAATGATGGAAATCCTTGTTCTCAATTCATAAAGTCATGTAATAACAAAACAATGAGCAAGCATCTTATTTTCAGAGGTGGCTTTCAAATATGATATATGTCTTGTAAGCATTCATACAAAATAAGTGGCAATGAGCATTTCAAGCGTGACATGTTTTTTTGGGTGCAAAGTTCCTCATGTATCAAGTTATCATTTTGAAGTTCTATCTATCAAAACAAAACAAGGATAGGTAGGGTAAATAGGTGATGAGCAAACATTTAAGCTCTCAAAGAATGTGTATTCATTCTCCCATCACTTTGAGACCTAAATATTCAAAGAGTCTAATATGTGATTGATTTCCATTTGAAAGCTAGTGATTTCACTTCATTTGTAATCTGATGTTCTACTTGTATCCCTCGAAAAGTATTGACAAAGACTCTTGGTTACATGTTCAGTTGTCCTTCTCCACTCTGTCTATTGGTTTATAATTTGTGATTTACATGTCAGGTGCCTGACCTATTAGGTGAGTTTATTAAGTACTTGTTATACTAGTGCATTAAGTCTATGGTACTAGCCAATGTTACATCATCTACTCTATGTTTGCAACTCCAACTTAGCTTTAAATATTTTTTGTTACTTCCTTACTTGTGAAGTTGTTTCCTTCAATGGTTGTTCTTTCTCTCCTTGGTCTACTTGTTCTACCTTTGTGACCTACTTGCTGTATGCATGACCTCACTTGGTGCCTCTATAGTCATGTACAAACCTCCGTTTGAGTTTTAAACGAATATAAAAAATTCTTCCAAAGTAAGGGGAGTTTTAAAAAAAAGAGTTCAGCCTCTTGTAAATACATATCCTTTCATGTGCAATTAAAGTGCATCCTATAACTAGACATGCTAAACTTCATACACAAACAATATCTCTCCTATTACCAAACAAGATGGACTTTATTTCAAACAATAAGTTGCAATGAAAACACTTGTCCATATGCACAATTTTCCCTTCCAAAAATGAATATGTGACAACTATAAAAATTAATTATCCATTACCAAACACAAAGAAAAGCAATGAATAGAGAAAATATTTTGGCATTGGAGTTTTGAAACCCATTGAAAAACACAAAAATGACATCTCTAAATGAAAGGATTAAAAGCCCCAACCAATGTTTTTTTTTCTGAGGCAAACTCAGTTTTTCTTCTTACTTTTTGGGGAAATTTTTGAAAATTTTCTAAAGAAATCCTTTGAGAGGGTTGCAGCTCATTTTCAGATTTCACAACACTGCAAAAAAATTGACTGACCCCAACTACAAGTTTTAAGAAGTGGTGATTTGATTTTAGTATATGGCTGAAAGGTTACCAGTTGGACTATGTTTGCTAATGGGCCATTTTTGAACTCTCTGGATGTTCGCTCACCCATGGGTGTTCAGTGAAATGTGATTCTAACCAAGGTATATTAAACTAAATTGTGGGGGCTCTCGAAGATGATTTGTTCCTTTGCCCCTTTGTGACACCCACTTTGGGTTTTGTCCTTGGGGCTCCTACTTGTGTCCTCTCTCTTTGTTGCTTCTTTTTCCCCTTTGAGTGGGTGCTTTGTTTACTGGGGTTTGCCAGGGTTTCATCAAATTGAGGACATCACACAACCAGTGGGTGGAACATCCTGAGGAATGCCAAAAAAGCACATTTTTCCAACTTTGCTATTTTTTTGTTTTGCCGTTTGCAGTTTGTTGTATTAGTCCAATTAGTACGTGATGTATGAAGCAAATAGCCAGCACCTACTCTGATACCATAGCAAAACTGAAAACCCTAATTTTTTTTCATTGCTTTTGAACATTATAATTATTGTGTCCTATGCAGTATTTTTATTTACTAAGTTTTGCCACTTGACAATCCAAAAAATAAAACTAAAAATCCAGGCTAACTCATACATAGTATTTTTGTCAAAATAATGCCAAATACATATAGACTATAGGAGTCCAAACTCAAGAAGGTGAAGTACCAGTGTTTCTGGTTCACCCAGGCACACTCTGCTCCATTTAATGAGCTCTTAGATCCATTGTACACACTTTTGGGTGCATAAGAAGGGCAGGTGAAGGGAATTTGCCATACAACTACAGATCAGGTAGCACAGTTATCCTCCCTCCATTCTTGCTCAGTCCAGACTGCATACTTCACTTATTTAGCTTGCACCCTCTCTCATGTAACTCTAGACTAGGATGATATCCTACATTTGGCTTTAGAATCTTCAATCTTCACTAGATTTGTATAGGTTGCGTTTTATGTCTGTTAACTCCTAAACACTTGATAAGCCAAAAAATTATTTTTTTGGAATTTGAAATAGATTTGGGCAATGCAAATGTAAATATTTAAATATCTAAATTTAAATGCAAACTGTTCAAGCCATGCATCAAATTCTAAAGGCCTAGTATATGCTTCACCTTCCCCAGTTTCTTGTTAACCAGGGTTTTTTTATTACTTTTGTATCTTGCAAGCAAAGGCCAAGACTCACAAAAAAGAGGAAAAACTAGAATAATTCACCCAAAATGCATGAAGGCAGCTCATCAAACTTAATTGCATAATTTCCTAGCACATGTTGTGTTGCCAAACAGTCTACTCAGCAATATTTGCATGTTGCACATGTACATTTTGATATCATGAATTGCATCCCCAAAATCATGTTTGAGCATGATTTCAGCAAGCAATCTGTGTGTACAGTTTTATTGTACTTAATATTAAACCCATATGTAAGTAGTATTTATCATTTCCCCATGTTGTGTGGGTGTGTGTATTTCTAGTATGTTACATTTGTGCTCTATATAGTCGGAGGAGAACAATCAATTGATGATATATAGGTACACCATGTGCAAAATCCTCAATCCATGTAACAATGGTATTGAACCAATAATATATTTCATCAATTCCTCAAAAAAACAAAGGCTATATGAATGATGTAATAAACATCATTTTTTTGAAATTGAGTAATATTCCACTTTTTCTAATTGCTAAGTTAGTTCTAGATAGCCAATATTATATGCTTTTACCTTTTTACTAAAGCTGCAGTTTGTATGCACATAATAGAAATGATAGCCCAAAGGCTTGGGACCCATTATGCAAATAGTTGCGCGTTCAAGTGCACACTAGGCAACTAGATTCATGATTATATGTATATATTCATGTGTTACATGAATATTCACACTTGAATAAACGCAATGTGAATAAATAATATTCATGTTTCAGTTTTCCAGATTCATAAAACTGGGTATGTATTAACCAAAATATTGAGCATGGGCATTAATGACATCTGCCACAATGCATTCCCAATCAGAACTGTAACCCCAGAAACAAGTGTTTTTTTTCTTTTCCATTGCATGGCACTTGATTTGTTGAAACTATAATGAATCAAAGCTTTTAAAATTCAAATCCATTAAACCACAAACCTTGTCCCAAGATAGCAATCAAGGAAAGGCATTGAAGGTGCGGATTTTATTCCACTTACAAAGTTCTATCATAAGAACTATGATCTGTACAACATTGTGCAAAAAAAATGGGTCAAATAATTAACACACACTAGTGACTAATCATCAATCTATGTACACACATTATGTCAATCCCCAAACTTGGGGTCATGAGCATGATCTTGTATGCCTTTACATCATAAAATTTTCATCACATTTTCACAATGCTAATTACCATTTATTATCCACTGAAAATGCACAAGATCAATACCTAGGTACTTATAGAAACTTAGACACTAACTTGAACCACACATCTTATACTCAAAGCTCTTTAAACCCAAAACTTGCCAATCGAGCTGAAGATTCCATAGATGTTGCCATGCATCAGTAACTACAAAAGTAAGCTAATAAAAATAATTTCACAACAATGTTTGAAAATTACCCTATAATAGATACCTAGGTTAACATTTAATTTTAGAGGAGGGACACCCTTTAGAATAGCCAAGTAACCTAGTTGTGGGCGATAGCTAAGTATGTACACCCTGCCACCTCAATTGAAACCACGGTATGACTTGGGGTACATATTTTGAGAAAAAAAATTCGTCAAGTCTGAGAAGTGCAAACACACTTGCGTGAATTACAAATGACAACTTAAAATATTAGTCGCACCAGCTCCACTTGCCATTCCTATTGCTGTAAATGACACCTGCTGGCCTAACCCAGACTTAGATCTTTTTTCAACTCAATAAACATGGGTTCGCACCTTACCAAAAAGATTGATAAATGTTGGTCATGACTTTCAAAAAGCTCCCATGACTATGAAGATTTCACATGGAAGAGTTTGCATCTTTGTTATGGGTTTTATTATGTCGTGTGATCCGGTGGCTTATGTGTGGAAACTAAGGTAGGAAAGGCTGCCTCCTGTGGTACCTTTGGGGAGGGCTTGTATATCTTTTATATAATTACAACAGTGTGTCTGTCTCTCCGTCCGTCCGTCCGACGACGGTTTCGCATTTTAATTGACACGGCGGAACCGACCCGGACAGTCGGACAGTTCCGCATTTTAATGGACCAACGGAACCAGGCCGAACAGATCGTTCAGCCTGGCAGACGGAATTCTCAAGGCGAAGAGACGAACAGATCGTTCAGCCTGGCAGACGGAATTTTCAAGGCGAAGAGAAGAAGCGCGGG
>Ga0209208_10003347_pt1 | contig 23006 bp, 23 predicted proteins | sample S1TSphfallax_3_FD_187694 | JGI IMG/M metagenome (GOLD analysis project Ga0209208, IMG submission 187694) | Host-associated microbial communities from peat moss isolated from Minnesota, USA - S1T2_Fd - Sphagnum fallax MG (SPAdes) (version 2) | ecosystem: Host-associated > Plants > Peat moss >...
TTTATATTACATATTTGGAAAAAAAAAAAAAAAAAAAAACCATTAAAAAAAAAAAAAAAAAAAAAAAATAAAAAAAAACAAAAAAAAAAAAAAAAAAAAAAAAAAAAAACCACCCTTGATGTGAACAACTGAAATATGAATTAAAAAATAACACATGAAAAATGATGTTAATAGAAAATGAAAAATATTATAAGTAATATGAGTTGCTTATATGAACACATGAAAATTACTGAAAATAGAAGCAAGAAAAAATGTGAATGTGAATATTCTTTTAGATGTGTTGTGAAGGTGTTTTTGAAGTTGCTTTTACAGTCATGACTCCTAAACTTTGTCAGCTCAGCTCCCAATGTCGGGTGTAGGATAAGCATGTAGGTAATAATCTGCCCAAATTTTTGAACAAATCATCATACAAAACATTTGCATTATGACACATGAAGACTAATTCATGACATAGGCTAGCACTCAAGAACTAGCACACCAATTTGTGTCATAGTTAAACTACAGATCACGATACCGACACACACTTCAATAGCTTCAAACTCAAGTCTATTTGCGCTTAGTGACAACACTGGGAGAATTCAATGCCACTGAGACTTGGAGTAAAGCTCTCAACATATATGCATGCTACAGTTAACTATTTTCTGCCATAGTAACCAGACAGACAATCTTTAGTGATCAAATTCTACAGTTATGTGTTCCTAGGTGCTTTCATCTCTATATTCTAGCCTTTCACATCATTTGCACATTCTCATCAGTTGCATTCGCATGCTATACACTATTTGGAAAACAAATTCCAACAGATCTGTGACACTGGCTTTTACAACAGATTTCTTTAATCACAATCTTGACATGTTTTCAACAAGTTTGTGACAAGAACTTTATTTTCCATGTTGTGACATTCCACTCTCTTAAGCTTTTCTTTTTTTTCTGTCATCTTTCACGTAATTTTGTAACAGAAAAAAACATGACATTCCAATAAATTTTTATGCAGTACTCTTGTCATACCAATCATACAATTTTGTGACACGAATCATATGACATTCCATGAAGCCCATAACATTGTTTCGAAAATTTATTGGTATGTCAGATGCAAACTTTACAATGTAATTTTCCTTGCATTATTTCCAGATTTATCATAGCCATGTTCTGATGGATTTTTGTCAGATTGTAGAATGGTAGTACGTAAGGTTAATTTTCTGACAAATCTAAGACCATGAATCCACAAATTAATAGCACAACTCCTTCACGGGTGATCTGTGATGTTGTGATGGTTTTTTTGTAGGATTTTCCAAATTTAGCAACAGAAGTTGTAATAGATTTCTTGAGGTTATTTTCAGATCACAACCATGTTATGATGATTTTTATTTTATTTTTCTGATTGTAGAATTGAGTTAGGTAAGGTTATTGACGAATCCAAGAGCATGCAATCTTTAAATTTATATGACAACTCCTTCATTTGTGATGGCTTTTGATAAGAATTTTTCTAGGTTTGCCAACAAAGGTTGTAATGGATTTCTTTTAGGTTCTTGTCAAATCACATTCATGTTATGATGGATTTTTGTTGGATTGTAGAAACATATTATGTAAGGTTGTTAAAAAAAATTCAAGACCATGCAATCCACAAATATTTGTTGTACAACTCTCTTGCGTGATGCCAATCGCAAATGCTGACCCATATTGGGCAACAATGGCTCTGAACTAGGGCTAGGGTATAATCATGTGCCCTCCTCCTTAGCTTAAAAAATTATAAACTTTGTCAAATAAATATATTCATAAGTTGAAAAGTTTGTATTCTTTGGAAAGTCTAGAACATGATTTGTTTAGGAGGAAGAAAACAAGATCCAATGTATCCAGTTGATGGCTCAAAAAGATGAACAATAGCAATGTTTTCAAAAGTATAGAGTCATTCTAATTTAACATTTTGACTTGAAATAAGTTGTGTGATGCGCAATTGAAAAATACCAAGGGGACTTGGTGTTGCTTAACCAAATGTAGCTGGAAAAGCATTTGGACGATGTTAAGAAATTGGTGACACCATGATTATTATAAGTGATATTGATTATTGGGAGGAAAGCATGATCTATATCTTACAGAATTGGAGGAGAAGTTCAAGAATGTTGGTGAAAGAGTTTAATTTTATAGCACATGAGAGGAGATGGGTGATTTTTGAAATTGTGTTTGGAATGATCCACGAATGACCATATGAAGGATTCCAAAAAAACCCTCCATATTCCAAGTCTGATTACTCGTCACTGGAATTAAGAATTATGGGGATCCTTTTGTAGTCATTTTGATTTTTTAAAGAAATTTTTGAATGGGTTTTTTGGCAACTTGTTATTAAATATGCATAAAGTTACAATAATACATCATATAGTTGTGTTTTGACCATTGTTGAATATAAATGAATTTTCAAAAAGTGTGCAAATTTTCATTTTGTTTTGAAAAATGATTATAATTTTAAATTGAACCAAAAGTTATATTAATTGCATTAGGATTTTGCTTCTTGTATTATAAAACTATAAATTTGTTTTATATGTCATGTGTACATTACATCCCATTTACATGCGGTATAGGACTTTAAATTTTTTTTTAATTTCACATCTTTTAAATTACGAATGCTTCTTGAGTGTGTGTAATAAGTTATTATAATTTCAATTATTTTGCCATATTAAGATAGTTATGAATTAGTCCTTTGTAAAATTTTCTTTATTTAATGTACATGTTCAAGTTCAAAGTCCATTACTAAAATCAAAACTTAAAATTTAATTTAATTATTTTTAAATTAAAATTTCTTAGCAATCATATTAATCATTAAACACAACTGACATTAAAATAATACCATATAAACATATGTAACAAAGTTTGCAATTTTGACAATCATTCAACATGATTTTTAACTTGTTTGACTATGATTGCACCTAAATGGCCTTGTTTTTCATGTTATTGGGGGTTTGGAAGGATTTGTCAAATATAATGGTTTTTTTAAGTGATTTATATATGTACTTTGTGATGGATGAAGGTTTGTAGATTTTTGGGCAACAAAGCACCCAACAATGAGTAGATGGAAAAAGACTTCAAGAATCATGCTTTGGTCTAACATATTGTAACCGACTTTTCAAAATATGGCCACATTAGATGGAAGTGCTAGATTTTGTTTTAATACACCTTCAACTTGTGTCAATAAACATGAATAAGTGGGTTAGAACACTTGTTAAGTGTGTCAATAAAATCATATTTTAAGAATGTGTTAGTATTATGTTTGAAAATGAGATAGAAGTTAGAAAAAAAATTGGGTTAATTTTGTTGGTAGAATGAAATTATTGACAACCATTCACAAATAACAAAATTTCAAAATTCTTTTGTCAAAGATGGAAGAAAATAACAATAAATTATGTCAAAGAAGAAATGTAGAAGTCATATATATTTGATGAAAAATATCATAATCTTTATTAGAAAATGGAAACATGTATGTTGCAAAATTGATGTTGAATTTCATTAAGCAATCATAAAATGTTTGGGTTAATTTTGTTGCTAATATGCAACTATTGACAAGTGTTCACAATACATGCATGCAATAAAATTAGAAATTCTTTGTCAAATATGGGAAGATTACGTCAAACAAGAAATGTAGAAGTCATGTGTAATTGATGAAAAATATCATGATCTTTGTTAGAAAATGCAAACATGTATGTTGCAAACTTGATGATGAATTGTGTTAAGCAATGATAGAATGTGTCAATAAATCAAACAACTTTTGTGAAAATTCTAACACAATTTTTGTTGGAGGTGTTGAAGATAACCTCAAGCCAATCAATTACAAATTTGAATGTAATCAAAGGAAAAAATGCCATAACTTGTGGAATCAAAGATGAAAGAGATGTGTGACTAAACTTATGTCATATACATGACAATTTGTGAATGAAAATTGTTCACAACAAATAACAAGCAATTGTACACTCTCAAAACACTTGTGAAACAAACATGCAAGAATATGAGTATGGATGTGCTAAATAGATCTTGAAATTAAGAACATTTTAAGTTTGAAGTTGATGTGAAATAATTCTATTGTTGATATGTTGTTCTTTCAACATGTTTTTCAATAAATTGTTACCCAATGACATTTTTAATGCAACATCACATTACTTGCATGTTTTTGTTACATCATCATTAGTATGCAACCTTGGATTTGTTTTGGATGTGTGCAAAATATGTCTCAAAGACAATACAAACCTATTGAAAAATCACGAAATTGTTGTAGTGGCAAGAGTTTCAAGGTTTGTTGTTAATTCAATTATCCCCCTAAATAGGCCACACATAATGGTGAAGGGATAGTTTTAAATGAGCTCATGAACAACTTGCCACTTCATTCAATTTTGGCAACAAACAATGTATCTATTGAATGAAGGACAAAATTAGGACAAAGAATCACAATACTTCTAGTGACAACATTTTTTCTAGAAATGTCATGGCACATGTAACACATTATAACATCATAAATATATTTAAAGACAAGCTCCCAAAAGGTTGTGACAAAGTGTCTAGTACTCATTGACCAAACTTTGTTTTTAGAAAAATTGGTCAAAAACATGAAAAGTAACCAAACCATGAAGCAATAGGAAGCTCCCTTGCGCCATGTCCTATGCCATCAATTTTTACTATCAATAGGCTTGTTGCTTGCCATCCTACACCATTCATAAATTTCATTTCCTTGTCCTCCTCCATCCTTTTCTCCATACTTGTGCAAATTCTCAAATGCAATACATGTTGTTGAGTGGAAGCATACTACGGCATGAACACATAAAGACATCACAAGCACTTTTCAAATTTTCAATTGTTGCTCATTCCAACTTATGTGTGCACACACTGGAATGAGACTCATATCCACAATGATAAATTATGGCAAGATCTTTGAAATTCAATTCATTAAGAACTTTTATAAGTACTACAAATGTCTTGTCACGATTCCAAAATTTAATGTAAACTCATCAAATGCAGTACAAAATGTATATATGGCCAAGAATTTGTATGTATGTAATGGATAGATGAATGTACCATAAGATTAGAATGACACGAATAATCATCAGGGTTCCCTAGTTGAAGAGATTCAGACTTGGAGAAATGGGAATTGTGATTAGGTCTTAGGGATTCAGGAGAGTATTTGTGATGTTGGAGTCTTAAGAGTGATGGGAGAAGGCATTGGTGATAAGTTCATGAGAAGAAGAGGAACCGTGATCTTGTTTTCTGTAAGAGTGCGATTAGTGATTATAGTATTGAGAGACTGACAAACAAAGGGAAAGTTGTTGATGTGAACTTTCTGACATGAAATGTTTGAGGAGAACTCAAAGAGCTGTCAGTACAAGATGTCTAAGTGAATTAGAAGTCCATGGGAATGCAGGTTTATCTATTGAAATTGCATGTTGACGTTGTTGTGCTGGAGATTTTGGAGCTGCAAAGAGAGCATAGTGTTTGTGACAATGTACTAATGGAGACAAAGTTTGATTCCAAATCTGAAGGATGACAACGAAGCACCATGTGGACCATAATGCATGTCTATCAGCAGAGCATTGTGCATTGGTTTTATGGGAAGCACATCAATTTGTGATCAATGTATTGAGAATGGAGGAGCTAAAAGTTGTTAAATATTACAATAGAGATGAAGAAGCCATAATTGTGTGCAATTCAGTGATCTTTGATTGAATTTTGAAATTTCCCTTTGATGAAAAGTTGTTCTCTATCTTTTTCAACCATCCTTTGTGAGGACAAGAGCATGTCACCATAACCACTAACCAATCTGTGTGTAGTTTATCAACATTTTAAACAATTTTATAAGATGATTATGGACAAATTGTGATCACAACAATCCAACAGAGGGAAGAGCCATGGCCACAAGAAAGTACATAAACCCTAAAACCTAACCTGCCAGATGATAGAATACCAAAGTGGTTCTTTTGCCAGATATTTTGAAACCAACCCCTATGCACAAAATGTGGGCATCATCAAAAAATAACTGAGAAAAGTTGATAAGTGGAAAATTTGCTAAGATAGGCAAACTGATGATGGGCAGATCTCAATAATAGTCAAAACCCAGTTATTTCATACCCTATGTGGCACAGAAAAACAAATTTCACAAAGATGCCATGGGCCCTTGGTTACTAAAGAAAAGTAAAAACTGGCCAACACTGATCAATACCTTTGAAAGGAGGAGAATTGACACTGTGGCTGGATTGGTTATTTCTTTTCCTCATTGCCATTGTTAATAACTCCAAGAATTTCTGTCAGAAATGGAGGGACTAAGTACAGCTGATGTCTGAAATTCTCCAGCTAAACAACTGCTCACTTGCAGAAAGGCATGAGCATCATGACTTCATTCAAGAACATGCAGTAATTGCTTGTAATCTAATGAGTTTTACCTCCAGTTGACTCAGGTCTTCATACTACCCAGCAAACATTCTGTGGCAAGGGTGACAGCCATATAAGACCCCCCAATGAGTTCAATGACAGTTGCACAACATGCAAATCACAGTCAGTATCAGAGAGTTGCATTTTACATCTGTGACTTTTTGCTCCAGTTTTCAGGTCAAGCTGAGACTGAATAGATAAACCCATGTACAAAGTCACTGATGGTGGTTACAAAGGTTCATAGCCAGGACTTACTGGAATTCAACCTAATTTGCAGACCTCAAAGTGATTGGTCGTCGTATACCTGGAATCTGGAAACACACATGATGCAAAATGATGAGACACAGTTGTATCTTTGCATAGATAGATCTGCCTGAGACTGACAAGAACTTGGATCTTTCTTTCAACTTCAGAGGTGGAACACAAAAATAGGTTGCGGTAAAGAAAACTTAGAATTGTGAAATGCAACTGGCACTGCACCTCCACGCCATGTGACCCAATGCGATTCCGGGAAATGAAGTTGAGCAAAACATTAGCAAACTCATCTGGTTCATCCTCCTGCAAGGATCTTTATGGGATTACTTGACCAGCCAAATCAAGATCAGCTTACAATGTTGAAAGAAAAATCCAATTCAGCATCTGATGGTGACCATAAATAAGTCTGGAAACAACAACATTAAACTTAAGAAAGAAATTCTTACCTGAATTGCATGACCTGTATGACGGATGACAATCATTTGGAACTTTCCTTGCATCTGCCCAATTGTAAGGTTTCTGCATTTCAACAATCTCCATGATTCTTCAGATTCAGTGTCCCAAATTCTTTCCAGAAGCAAGCATGCTTTATTTGACCTTGAGAAACTTCTCATAGGGTATGGGAGAGTAGTACCTGTCCAGTCTGTCTGTACCAGCTAGAAGAAGCAGCTTAGGAACTGGGCATGACAGAAAGACTTCAGATAGACCTTCATACCTTGGAAAAGCCAAAGAACAAGTATTAGCTCCTAGAACTGATCAGACTTTTCCAGAACTTAACATGAAGAGGCTCTTGAGTACTTTGTCCAAGGAGGCAAAGAAAGCACAACCCACATGAAAGGAAGAGAGACATCATCTGCAGCAAAAAGGTTCTCAGGTTCACAAAGAAAAACTGCTAGAACAAAAATATTATAGATGAACATTTGCAATTGATATGTACTGTCCATGCACACACTGATGAGATGAATAGAGTTCAAGAATATACCAGCCTCTCCAATGGGTTTCAGAGTCCTCCAAACGTGTCCGCCAGACATAGCTGTAGCACCAATGCTGTGTATGTTATAGCTTAGAAGCTCACAGAGAGAGTTGCAAAAAAAACCAATGAAATAGTCATCACAAAAAACTGGGGCACTGTATAAAGAAGGAATGGAGAAATTGACCAGTGTTTATCCTCCTGATATCTCAAAGTGGAAGGTACTGAAACACGGGCTGAATCAACATTCCTAAGTGCACCACCACCTCTTACACTCCATTCAATCTGAGTGCCAGACCCAGAGTTCCACAATCAACCAAAACCTGAGTTAGCATCAAAGCTTGATGTGCCTTGCATACATTAGAACATGGAGTGACATATGATGACACATGTGATGCTTTTCTTGCTCATTGTTGGAAAGGCAAAGATTGCACAAGATGCTTTCATGATTCTCATGAACTCTCTCTCCTCCCTCCCACCCCCAATGTCTTACTATGTGATTCAGGCAGAGGCATATGCAATTTTGAATCAGCGTTTTGAATGGCCTAAGGGATGTGATGTGACCTACAGCTTTCTCAACAGACGGAAAATGGAGTTGTCGATTTGAAAGAATTCGCTGCATATGAACCAGTGATGCCATTGCTGTCCCCTGCAAAACAGAAGGCTTCAGGTGTGTAGATTGCAGAAAAGAGAAATTTTTTCCTACACCTCTTTCTACAAAGAACTGGTGGCTATTCACTACAAATGGTCAACTGTAGAGAAGACATTTCTCTTGAGTGGATACATCTTACCTCAACTACATCAACCACAACAAGCCCTGCTAATGTGGGTAGTGCTCTCTTGGCTGCCACACGCACCGCAATAGCCCCCCCCATACTGCATTCAAGGTCATAAGACCCACTTTCAGTGTCAGACTTTCTGTCCCTTCTTTCACAAACCCAAAACCAAGTACTGAAAAATGCAGCATTCTTTAAATCTTGCTTAAGCATGAAACAAACAACACTAGGATGAGGACATTAGATCATGTGCCCCACCTGCAATCAGAGATTAGCAGCTTTGTTGAGTATTCATCTAGTAAACACATGAAAGAGACAAATACTGATTGCTGTGAATAGGGAGGAGGGACAACCTGTGGCCAACAAGAATGATTGCAGGTGTTTCATGCCCATACATTGCTTTTATCACATTGAGAACATCTTGGCATTGCATCTGCAAATTGCAACAGTTTCATTCACAGTCATGACCTTCAAACTAGCAAGAACCTCTTCCAAATCTTGGCCAGCTCAGAAAACTTTCCTGATTGTACAACAAAAGAAAGAGGCAACAGACACCATGCCTGAGCTGATAAGTCAGAGTCATCTTCAGTTGAGGAGAGGCCATGGCCTCTTGCATCCATGGCTACAACTCTGACTTTCTCCTTCATCTTTCCTGCAACAAGTGCAAATGAAAGTCTGCAAGCACATGACAAAATACACTGGGTTGTGAGTTGATGAAACATTCTGAACCATTCATCATCCGAGCAACCAAAAGCAAATTGCAAGAGGGTTGTAATTAGGTCAGAAGCTGACCCAGTGTAGCCACCACCATGAAGGCAAAACAACACTGGACCTTGTGTTCCTGCCATATAAACATGAAAGGTCTGCACATACAAACCATGAAACAAAATCACAGCTAACCTATTATGTAACCATAAAACGAACCACCTCTGCTCTCTCAAGAATACAAGCTCATAATACATGCAGACTGAGGGACCTTCCACTGACAAAACAGTTGTGGGATTGTAAAACCACCTTAAGAATACAAACTCATACATGTGGATCAAGGGACCTTCCACTGACAAAGCACTTGTGCGATTGTAAAACCACCTCAAGAATACAACCTCATACATGCACAATTGAAAAGCTTCTTCAACTGAGAAATGCAGGCTTGCATGATCATAAACCCAATTGATAATCATGCATGTCAGTCAGGCAATCACAGAAACACCTCAAGCCTCTTGAAGGATACAAGCTCAGGTATGGCAACAACAGTTTGAGGAACTCAGAATCAAATGCTTGTGCAATCGTTGTAAAACCACTGTTGGCGTCATATAAAACCACTCTTGGTATGATCATATGCAGAAAAGAATCAGAGAACAAATAGCCTTGTTTGCTCAAGGATGATTCAAGGTCATGTCAGGAGTTTTGAGGGTTCTGAAAAAATCACAATCTTGTGGTAATATTAGAGATGATAAAACCCATTGGATCATCTTCAAGCAAGGTTCCAGCTATTGGAAAGAAGACTCACATCTGCAGAGTCAGGAATTGCGATTTGCTTCTCCTCGTCAAAGTGTTGTTGCCATGCCAATTCAGAGTATTTGCTGCTGGCAGGTCTGCCATTGACAATTGCAAACCAAAGACAACAATCCTTAGCAGATGATGGGAAGTGATAAATAAGTAGAGAAAAAAAATCTGGAAGATCTAGTTACAAGAGCAAGAGAAACAAACAAACAGAGTGTAATTGCCAGAGAGAGAGAGAAATTGTGATTTCTAGAGCTTTGCTTGCACCCGAACGTGCTCAAAACACTTGCACTTTGCCTCTGCTCCTTCCCCATTAGATTACTGGACACTTGGACACCAAGATCTCTCTGCAAGGAACTCTTGTTCTTCTTGCTCTTCTCCTTTTTCTTCTTCTTTTTCTCCTTGTTCTTGTTCTTGTTGACCTCACAACTATGATCCAGACAAAAAGGAAGGAGAGTCCACAGTTCTACACTAGGGTTGCGGCAGAAACAATAATCAAGCGGAAGAGAAAGACAAAACAAAGGAGCTGAAACAAGCTTTATTACTCTCTACTAGGACGAGGAGGAATGTTGGAGAACACTGAAGCTTTGTCCCGCGTGTCTTGGGATACGCTCGCAATCTGAGCAGGAACAATGGGTAGACGACGACGACCAGGCGCAACAGCAGCAGAACCAGCAGCAAGAGACAAAGATGATGTCGGCAACACAGCCGGAGACTGCTCTTCTGCAACCGCTGCATCATCATCACCATCATCGTCATCATCCTCTACCACTGTCTCTTCAGCCAGGGATGGCAAACACGACAACAACGAGCCTTCGACCGCCCCTGTCGTCGTCGTAGAACGTCCCGCAGCAGCAGCTGCTGGACTCGAAGCTTTCTCTTCTTCTGCAACGCTCTCCATGTGTGAGTATGTAGAAGTCTGCGTATGCAAATATGTACGCGCGAGTGACTGTCTGTCTCTTCTCTCTCCTCTCTCCTCTCTCTCCGTCTGTCCGTCTGTCCGTCTCCTCTCTCTCTCTCTCCAAATGCTGCTGCTGCTGCTTGTTGGACTTTGACTTGGTACTTTAATGCTGTGTGCAGCAGCATTGGGTTCTCTCCGGCCTTGTGGGTGTCAGGAGGAATCGTAATTGCTGGTCTTTGACAAATATTTTTTTCTTTTTTTGCCCTTTGCGGGTGGCTGTCGGTTCTGGCGATGTTGGGACAAGGTTTTTGCTGCTGCAGCAACAACAACAACATCACAAGAAGAGGATTGGGTGCGGAATCCTTCAGTCTTATGACCACCCAACAACAACACGTTTCTTCCTCTGTATTTGTTTCTTCCCGCCCTGCTCGTCTTGGCTCCTCCTCCTCGCCTTCCATCTCCAAATGTATACATAAAACTTCCCCAAGCTCTTTGTCTTGTGCAGCAGCAGCAGCAACAGACTTTATCATCTTCTTGCACGGAGCTCTTCTTCTTCTTCTTCTTCTTCTTCGTCGCTTTGTCCGATCTCGCTTGCACCCATTTGCGATTGATTGCCCCTACCAATTCTCCTTGTTCAGCCTCTTCTCTCCTGATGAGTCCTCCTTCCGAGTCTCCTCCTTGACAAAGCTTTCCTCAAGTGTGATTCACGTTCCGCTCTGGTTTAGGGTTCTCGGATTCATACGCGGTCAAGGTGGAGGATCGAGTTTGCTCTCGATCCTCCGCGCTATTCTCCAGCTGCTACAACAAAGAGTCTTTTCGCTTCTGAAACTTTCTTGTTTCGATTTCTTCTTCTTGTTCTTCCTCGTGTTCTTCTTCCTTCGTGTTCTTCTTTGTAGTTTTCTTCCTTCTTGTTCTTCTTTGTCGTCGTCTTGTTCTTCTTCTCCTCCTCTAGCTTGTTGCAATCGGTTTCTGGACTCAAGCAAGCTGCTTACCCCTCCCATGTGGAACCTGGAAATTCTTCGAGTGAGTTTCTTCACCACTAGTGATCGGAAGAGCAACCGAGAGTTTTGTTTGTTGCGGGGGGGTTGGGGAGGGAGGTGGATTGTTCAAGGATGGTGATGCTCTTTGGTGCAATATGTGAGCTTCTCTTTTGAACTCTCTCTCTCTGTGCTGCTGCTGCTGCTGTTAATTCTGGAACTCCTGTCTGTGAATTCCAAGTACAGCAATGGACAACACTACTACCGTCTCCTTTGCTCCAGTTCTTCCTCCACAGGGAGCGCCAAAGCTCTACACTCAGTATCCGAGCTGCTGCTGATCTTGTGATAGAGGAAAGGGGGGTGTGCGAGTGCAGTCCGCTGCAGCTGCCTCGCCATTGGAATGTCTGCAAGCAAGCAAGCAGCATGGCGCGGGGTGAAGATGGAGTCTCTAGTAGTAGTAGGAGTAGTCGACGATACCTGCTGCTCTCTGAGCTCCTCGAGGTAGAAAGAAAGGCTGCTGTTGTGCTTGGTTTGTCGTGGCGGCATTCCTTATTCTTCCCAAGCCAATGTGGGTGTCGCTGTGGAGGAGGAGAAAGTGTATGAATAGTATCCGTTTCTTGATGAATCTTACTCTTCTTCTTGAGAGCCTGGAGACTCGAGAAGACTTCTTCTTCTTCTTCTTCTTCTCACTCTCGTTTCCATTATTATTGTCTCTCGCGTCGTTTGTCGTCTCTGTTTTGGACCTGTGTAATACGCGTCCTTCGTAGCAGCAGCAGAGAGAGATGGATACCGATGAGCTTTGGACGACCTTGGTGCGACGACTCTGCCAAGACCCATTTTGGATTCTGCCTATTCTTTGCTGTTGCAGCAGATAGACAAACAACCCATTTCTCCGAACTCGGGGATCTTGCAACGAGAGAGACAAAGATAGACAGAGAGACAGAGAGACAGAGAAAAACAGCTGCACTGGAAGGCAAGAGGCATAGGCAAGCAGAGTTTCACTAGTGAGAGAAGGAAGTAGTATATGGCAGGCAACGAGGAGAACGACTTGTCGGCCAAAGCGCTCAACAAACGCTATGAGGGGCTGCTCACAGTGCGGAACAAAGCAATCAAAGGCAAGGGTGCTTGGTATTGGGCACATCTGCTGCCACTCTTAGTGCAACATCCAGACACAGGAGTTCCCAAAGCTGTGAAGCTGCAATGCTCTCTTTGCAATGCAATGTTTTCAGCATCCAATCCCTCTCGAACAGCTTCAGAGCATCTCAAGCGTGGCACATGTCCTAATTTCAATGGGATTGTTCCAAAACCATTTGTGGCAGCAGCATCCCAACCTGGTCCAAAGCCGATAGCATCCCCCTCTGCAATCACCACCACTACCATCACCACCACAACACCCAGGAAACGCAATGCACCTTCACCATCTGGACCTCCTCTTCTTCTTCCTGCTCCTCTTCCTCTTCCTCCTCCATCATCAGTCTCCATTGCTGATCCAACTTGTGAACCTGAGCTTGTTCACACAGTTTCTTCTGCTACCCCTTTGATGCTGTCAGGAGGTAAGGAGGATTTGGGTGCTTTAGCATTACTAGAGGACAGTGTGAAGAAGCTCAAGAGCCCAGGTGAGAGGCTAGGAGCAAGTTCACATGGGCAAAGTGGACCAAGCAAAGTGCAGATCGAGGCTGCTTTGAACCTTCTGGCTGAATGGTTGTATGAATCCAGTGCAACAATGTCTCTGTCTTGTGTGGAGCATCCCAAGTTCCGGGCATTTCTTGGTCAGCTGGGATTACCACCACTCAGCAGGAGATATCTTGTAGGAGCAAAGTTGGATGCAAGATTTGAGGAGGTGAAGGCAGAATCAGAGGCAAAGCTGAGAGATGCCATGTTTTTCCAGCTTGTATCAGATGGGTGGAAGAAGAAAACAAGCAGCATGGGTGAGACTCTGATCAACATCACACTCAACTTGCCGAATGGAAACTCGCTCTTTCACAGTGTGGTCAATGTAAATACCGGTGCTGTTTCTGTGAAGTTTGTTGAAGAAACTCTGTCAGAGGCTGTTTTTATGATTTGTGGGACAAACCTGGAGCGCTGCGTGGGTATAGTTGCTGACACTGACAAGTACAGTTCAAAGGCTTTGCAAGAATTGGAATATCGATACCCCTGGATGGTGAACCTCTCTTGCCAGGCACAAGGGTTCAACAATCTGTTGAAAGACTTTAACAAGCACCTCTCTCTTTTTAGGTCTGTCAGTGCCGATTGCACTAAGCTTGCCACCTTCTTCAACGGACAGCCACAGGCTCGCACATTCTTGCAAAAATACCAGCGTCAGGTAAAGTTTGTCACGGACATATCTGATGAAAGTAAACAATCTGCAACATGTTTTGTTTTTGGATGCAAATGTGAGCTTCTTTTTCATACAGTTAGAATGCAAGCTAGGAAACTTTGGATATCTTGAGCAACTGCATATTGATCCTGTGGTAATGGCACCAGGAATATGACATGGAGAAACTTCTACGGACTCCACCAGATCCTCAGTTTGCTGACCCACATTATGCATATGTGCTGGTGATGCTCGACGATGTGGCTTCTTCAGCCAGGGCTCTCCAGCTAACTGTGCTTGATGAGTCCTTCAATCTTCAGTTTTCAGATGATCAGCTTGGACGCGATGTAACAGACATGGTGGGTGGTGTGCGATTCTGGTCAGATTTGGAAGCTGTCCAGAACCTGATCAAGATAGTGAAGGTCATGGTAAGTGATGTTGAGGTTGATCGACCACTGGTGAGCCAATGCTTGCCTCTATGGGATGATCTACGAGGCAAAGTGAAGGAGTGGTGTGCACGCTACGATAAAGATGAAACTCCTCTCCAAGGTGTGATCGAGAAGCGTTTCAACAAGAACTACCATCCTGCATGGGCAGCCTCTTTTATCCTTGACCCTCTCTACCTCTTGCGTGACATGAGTGGGAAGTACTTGCCTCCCTTCAAATGCCTGACAATTGAGCAGGAGAAGGATGTGGACAGACTAATCACTCGGCTGGTTGCCAGAGAAGAAGCACATATTGCATTGATGGAGTTAATGAAATGGCGTTCTGATGGTCTTGATCCTCTTTATGCACAAGCCGTACAAGTGAAGGAAAGAGATCCTCTTACAGGCAGAATGAAGTCTGTCAACCCACAAAGCCGGCGGCTGGTATGGGAAACATGCCTGAGTGAGCTTAAGTCATTAGGCAGAGTAGCAGTTCGGCTCATCTTCTTGCATGCCACAAGCTGTGGTCTCAAGTGCAATTGGTCTCTTTGGCGCTGGGCTTATCAAAGTGGCAATCCACAACATGCAATTGAGAAAGCAGAAAAGTTGATATTCATTGCATCACATGCGAAGCTGGAGCGTAGAGAATATACAAATGACGATACAGATCAGCTGTTGTTTATGAATGGTATTGACAGAATTTCAGATGAGGTTTTCCTGACCACAACTTTGTAATTCTGATGCTGCTGCTGTGCTCTTGTTTTTTCCCACGATAATTTTTTAACTGAATATTTTGAGGATGTCTCGCTGGCTGTTCTTTGATTTTTGGAATGTTCGAATTCCTCCCTCAAGAGGGGGCTTTTTCCTTTTTCCTTCACCCCTTGAGACTTTGGTTCCAATGTATTTTATTCTCTCCTTTTTCAGACCCCTTATGTAGCAATGAAATCTTGACCAGTCACTCAGCATCTCACCTTTCAGAATCATTCAAGGAAAAAAAGAAACAGCTCTTGATGATGAAACCCTGTACAAATTCAGGACCTTTGTTGTTTGTCAAATTCACCATAGCAGAGATGACCATGGATTCTTCGAAGATTAGCAAAGAAAGCTTCCATGAAGATCTCTTGATATCTCTCTCCAAGAAGGGGAATTGTGGGTTCCCTGAGAAGTCAGAAGTGAAGGAAACAGCAAGCTATCAAAGCTTCTGAACAAATAATCCACAGCCAAAGAGAGACAAGAGCAAGGCACATTCATTGTTGATGAGAAAATAAGACCCACTCTTTTCCTCCATGCATGACTAGACTGCCTCTGGTTGCACTATGGATTGGACAAAACCTGGACACAACATTATAAACCAATGTGGGGTTGCTGCAGGTTGGGTTAAAGGAACTCTGCACCCAAAACCCATCTTGCATCCATTTCCTCGCACCTGTTTTCTGAGTACTTCCAAGTTTTGGCTAAGAGGGTATTGAAGGACATGAAAGCAGCAAAAGGGATGCAGAATTTTACCAGAGAGAGCAAGAGCAACAAGCTGACAGGTCACAACTCAAAGCTGATTCAAAGAGGAAACAACTCGGTTAGATAGGAGCTTGATGCATGGGCCCACTGTGTGTCATCAACCTTGACTTCTTCTTTGCCTCTTTCAGAATTCGAAGGTCGTGTTCTCTGTGCATGGGTGCTAAGAATTGGGCTGGTTCTTTATCAACTCTGTTTTAGGGTGTGCCATAACTGATATGCCTAGCATAAGATTTCGCAAGTTCTGATGAGCTAGCTACAAGACCTCTCTTGGAGTCCCATGAAAGAGGGGCATACAATTGTGTTTGTGTTGAGTGCTTCAAAAAACTTCCCTAGGCTTGAGATCTAATGACAATTTTGTGATAGCATGAAGGGTGGATAATGTCTTGGGTTGAGGACTTACTTTGTTTGGTCTGTGATGGATGACTGTGTTCCTGGCCACATTTGTTTGGCATTTCCCAATATTCAGTGTCTGAGGTTGACCAAATTTCCTGGTTCATTCTCTCCTGAACTGTGTCCTCCTAATGAGCTAGACCCTGCAGAGGCTGATTTGGAACCAGCTCTCTCAAGTTAGGATGTTTGGAGACACACTTGCTGTAGTAGGTACACCACAAAATTCAGAGCAGTCATCCTCACACAAATCATATCATAGTACATCTCTTCACTTGCATCTAATGATACTCTTCTTTTACAATCACCCATTTACTAATGTGCAATCCATGTTGAGCAGGATAGTGACTATCAGCAACAAAAGAACCTCATGCAATGCTGTTGTAATAATGCAGAGCTTTGCAATTGAGCACCATCACCAACTTGGGAAAAAATAAAATCACAATTACATTGCAACAGGCAGTACCACATACAAGAAGTTGTTGCCAATTTGTTGCTTCAGGTGACTAGCAAATCCAAAACCATAATGACATAGGTATATGTTCAGCAGCAACTGTTGTGAAATTTTCACAACAGGAACCCTAAACCCCTACATATTCCGTACAGTTTTGAGAGGCAAACACACAATGCCAAACAACCCAAGATCATGTTCTCTCAGTCAAACTGAGTAGTTTCCACAAACCTGTCTCCATAGCATAATAATGCTCTGATGCTTCTTATTAGGATTCATTCACAGCAGTCCAGGAGTCGGATCTTCTCTGCAGAGATCCAACCTGGTGCTGACTGACTGACTATACAAGCAGATTGCTTCCACAATTCTCCACAAAAGTGCAATGTTATTCATGACCAGTCTACCAATACGAAGGGCGCCGGGGCGCCTCCTCCTCCTCAGTATACTCACCTCGCCCACCTCTTCCCCAATAATAACCCTCCTGCTGCTGCTGTTGCTCATCTTCCTCTCCATGGTGCTTATGATGTGGATGACCATAGCCAGATGGGATTCTCTCTTCCTGCTGCTCCCCTCTCCACACTTGCTCTTGTCGACCTCCATAGCCAGAGGGAGGCTCCTGGTCATAACCACCAGCGTATTCCGATCCTTGCTCAGATTGTCCATAAGCCAGCGTCGGTTTCCGATAGCCATGGTGCTGCTGCTGCACCCGTGTGCTGCTATCTTGCCATTCGCCTTCCCCGTCATAAGACGCTTCAAACGGCTCACCCTTGCTTGGCCTTCTTCCGCCATAGCGAGCGCCGCCGTGATAGTCAGATTGTGCACTCTCGAAGTGCGGCTCCGAGCGCTGGTGATAAGTGGAATAACCTGAAGATCCAGGACCTCCTGTTGCGTAGGGAGAATCGTGATGGCCATAGCCGCCCTCCGCTAGTTCGCCAAAGGCAGGTGGCGCGTACGTCGTCACTTCATCCAGGAGCTTCAACGGTCCATAAACTTCAGCTTGATTGTATCCTCCCTGAACCAAAACTTGTTGATCAGGGATCGTTATATACGCAATTCTTGAAAACCGAGCTCCACGGCCAACCCCGCGAAAAAAAAACACAAGAAAGAAGATCGAGAAAGAGATCGAGCGACAGACCGAAATAGGAATATGACCGAAACTTGAATCAAAAACAAAATTCCAAGAGTTACAACCAAAAAAAATCCAGAAAAACCACACGCAGAGGAAGATCTACCTGATAAGGAGTCGGATCGTAATCGTCGGAAATCTCCTCATTCTGATTGTGCCTGCTGTGTCCCATAGCTCCCTCTGCTTTTCCCCCCACCAAAAAAATTGAAAAAAAACATACATACACACTTCTAAAAACCCCGAACAAAAAAAAAAAAATCCCCGCTGATGAAATCCAACAAGAATAAAACCAAAAACACACGAGGGGAAAAAAAAATTAAAAAATCCACGAATTCCTCCAAAACCCCGTCTCTCTTTCTCGATTGTCTCTCTCGGGGCTCGAGAGGAGTGGGGGAGGACGATCGAGAGAGACGGTAACCGGAAAATCCGGTTACCAACGCACAGAAAACTGACACGTATGTAGTATCCACCGCCCATTGCCAGTGAGCGACAGGGGAGTTTAGTTTTGTCACCTCACTTGAGGTCCCTTAAAAGACCGTTTCAAGACCTCGAGGTTAGGGGAGGGGGCGGGGTGGGGGAGATCCTGGGACATGGTGAAATGGATGAAATATATATAGCCTAGTCAACATATGGCATATTCATCTAGAAATGGATGATGTTCGTCCATGTGTGCAGTTCCCGAAGTCAATAATTAATTAATTAATTTCTTGGGACCCTTGGTACGGTCGTCTACTCTCATCAGTTTTCCGTTGACTGAGTAAGCTCATCATTTACGCACGCGCGTGCGTGAAACCAAATGCAGAGAGTGGAAGTACGTCGTGTACGAGCTCTCTCGCATGCGCAGCGATGGCGGAAGGAGAGGAAGAGGGAGGACTTCAGCCTGGACTCTCTTCTGGAGGACTCAGGCAGGAGAAGCAAAAGGAAAGGGGGTCCAGACTCTAGACTCTAGACTCCTCCGACTTGTGCAACAAAAAAAGGTTTTTCTTTTATGAAAAATCCTCTTTGAAAATTTCCCGCTCTCCGATAACACTCCAAAAAACCAGATTCCTCCTGGTCGCAAAAGCACGGATTTCGCCCGTTGCTTGCTTGTTTGTTTGTTTATCTACTACTAATAATATTATTATTATTAACCAAGGCAGGCAAGCAGGCAGGCAGGCAGGCAGCAGGGAACCTTTCGTCTGGCAACGAACGACCGACCGACCGTTTCCATACTTAGCCTACTCCCAAAAAGAAAAGAAACGAAAGGTGAAAAAACGAAAAAAAGGGGGAAAGAATTCTGCAAGAATGTGGTACTTTTTCTCACGCTTCTGGGCGTGGAATCCGAAACCTTAATAATAAGTAAAAGATGAATGATGACGCGCGGGGGAACAGCCCAGCAGAAGAGCAGCAGCAGGAGGAGGAGGAGGAGGAGGAGGACTGAGGAAAGAGGAGAAGAAGAAGAAGAAGAAGAAGAAGTTCGAGAATCGCACCCAGTGTAAGTAAGTACTTTCTGTTTGTTGACCATTTCACTTCGCACTTCGTGCGCTATGTTTATTGTACATATAATGTGGTTTCTGGCGTTCTGCAGCATTCAACGATTATTACCTCACCTGCGGGGAATTGAACAACGCGCATCGTCTTTCTGACCTAAAAAAACTGTCAGGCAGTTTGCTCCTTCCATTTCATTTGCTGAAGCGCTCTCTCTCTCTCTCTCTGTCTCTGACGATTTCTGCTGCTGTTGCTGAGTCTCTTGACATCGAGGTACTTTTCAAGCAGGCAGCCAGCCAGACAGCCGTATGGAAATTATTATTAGCTACATAACTATTAAGTGTACTGCTGCTGCTGCTGCTAACTAAGGGTTTTTTGTCATTTGTTGTTTTTGTGTTTTGTTTTGTTTGTTGTTTTGTTTGTTGGGCGTTACGTTCGTTGAAAACCAGCGACGACACTCTGCACCACGAGAGATAATACTTTTTACTCTTTCTTTTTTGGCTAAGTACTTACACGCAACAGCAGCGACATAACAGGTCAATGAAGAGCTTTTGCAGATGTGGCGTGTCACACAGGTGATCCATCATCAACAAGTAGGTCCTACCTGCCGATCACATCATGGTGGGACTCCAGGTACTTCCTTCCTTCCTTCATTGTCTGTGCTTTTCTCCCTCGCTTAGTTTAAGCTTCCCCCCCACATTCACATGCAAGAAATAAAATCAAAACTCACAAACAAACAAACAAACAAGCAAACAGACAAGCAAGCAAACAAACAAACAAACAAACAAACAACCCATCAACAGTGTTCAACAAATCAACAAACAACAAGTGCACAACAAGCATCAAACAAACAACCATGTGCTTTTTGGTTTTAAATTTAGTTGACAACTTTTGTTTTGGCATCATCCATATCATCGCAGCAATCAAGCAAGCACACAAAACCCAGTATTTTATATATTTTAGGGTTTGGCGCTCTCTCTCTTCTGTTTCTCTCGGGTATTAAATTATTTTGGGAACTGTAGAATTGTTGGTAAGGGCAGGAGAACACTAGCTAGTGCCTCTCTCATTGCTATATAGGATTCCAATCTCATACATACCTACTCAAAGAATTATCTTCTTGAGCAGAAACAGAGACTTATTGCTCTCAAGTGTGAGAGACGCTGCTGAGATTACACCGAGTGTTTTCAGCCAGAATGCATTGTAGTAACCGGTTTTGTAATAGGATATGAACAAAGGTTTGATTTTTGTGTTGAACAAAATTTGAAAGCTCAAAAAGAAGAGGGACACAAAGATAGAGAGAGAGGCTTGTACTTGTACATACTTGTGGAGTGGAAAGAACAAAGAACCAAAACTGGTAAGGTGCTAGATCTCCAGGGTTTCAAGAGAGATTTGTCCTGAAGCTGGGGGCAAGAATCAGCCATCTCTCTTGCACATCAGGATGCATGTTCCTGGCATTTTTCAGCAGATTCAAAGGGCGACCATTCACAACACAGAGAACTGGCATACATTGCAAACAAATAGTGTCCAATGATAGTTAAGCTCAGCAACATTGACATCAAGAGGTTACAAGAAGGACCAATGGAGATACTTTTCTTTTGGATGCACTGATGTCAATTCTCAGTCTCCACACAAATTCCTCGCCAGAGAAATTGGCAAGTGAAATTGATTGCCATGGGCAGCAAAACCCTATGATCAGTTTGTTCAATCACAACCCTTTCATCATCAGTGCACAAAGGATACATGATGTTGCAAGCCATGGTGCAGGGATCCACATTTCTGTAAATTGTAGAGGAAACATAATCATCACCCAAATAAACTATGGTTTGTAGTGAATTTCTCCACTGAGACAAACCCCACATTTCTGTAAATTGTAGAGGACAAGAAATCATCACCCAAATAACTATGGTTTTTAGTGGATTTCTCCACTAAGATGAACCCCACCTCCTCTCACACTTCTCTCTGTGCTTGATTACTAGTACATGAGATACTGTGTCATGATTACACCCTTGGGCTGAATACATCTTAATCCATTCTTTGCCAGCTCCTCAAACCTCTGTTGTAAATTTCTCAAGTTGAAAAGAAACTGACAGTCATGGAATACAGGACATACCTTCTCTTTTTGTATGGACCCTGCATTGATAGGCCTCTCTCTCTGTCTCTTTCTATGTCCCTCACCATAGCTGCTACCCTTTGTCCAGCTCCCAGAATCTCACCTTTGATTTGAGCAAAGAAACATCAATTAAGTTGTACTTTACCAAGGTGATCCATCCTACAACACTCTGAAAGTTTTCTCTCTGTATCAAAATAACACCATGATACACTACCTAGGATAACGAGCCTGGCCACGTTTCTTGAGGAAGTTTGGGATATCCAAGCTTGAGCTGCCATTAATTGACACTGGAGGTGAAACTACAGATGGACGTCGACCTGATGCCAGCTGCCCCTCCCATGCTCGATTTGATTGCTGAACACAGTCAATGAGGTGCAGATACCACAATCAGTACTCTACAGTTATGATGAAATTAGTATTTGTTGTCCACTTTAGGACAATGGACAAATGCAAAAGCAAGGAGCTGGCATCAAATACACTCTGAGAACAAAACAAACTATTCAAGTGGGCAGATAGCTTTGCCTGGAGATTTCGTGCTTCAAACTCCTCCTGGGCCCGAAAACCTGTGGCAATCAGTGTTATGCTCACCTGCACCAGCCATGAAACCACCCAGTCCATCACATTCTTCAGCAAATAGTACAGCCTTCCTACTTCGTTGCCCCACTGCTTTCAAAGCACACTTGGACCAACCTATTGTGATTAAGCATTTGCAGACATCAACAACCAGCATCTTTAAAGTCAAGGCCAAGGCTCCTGATGAATTGCAGTTCTGTGAGAAGACCCACTTGACCATGAAGTGCTTCATCCACCACAGCTCCAAATATGAGGTTTGCATTTGGGTCAACAAGATCATAGATGACTTCTGCAGCTGCATTCACCTAGAATGAAATATCATCATAGGTATAAGATTTTCTGCATACTTATGATTTGCATGTGTCTCTATTCATTTCACCAAGATGTGAAAAGCTTCATCAGAAGGAAACAGATAAAACACCTAATTTTCAAAGTTGATTCAAATGAATTATGTAGTTTGCAGCAAAGAAGGAACAAAATGCACAAGGTATGTAGACGGTGACAAATTAGAGAACAAAATCATGATCCATACCCAAGGAATCAGAATACAGACCTCAAATAGGGTCATATCACTACCACCAGTAATATTCCAAACAATGCCTGTGGCACGTTCTATGCCCACATCTAGTAATGGCGACTGGATAGCACTCATAGCTGCCTCCTTGGCCCTTGATTTCCCTGTCACCATCACAACCATCTACCAGCTTAATCAGAAATCATTTCCATGTGTGTTTCATCAGCTTACATAATTCTACTCATTGACAGATTGCCAAGTCAGCACACTGCATGTTTTCTTTACAGAAAAACTGTGGGATAGCACCTGTTCTTCAACACTCATTCAGTAAACATCAGTAAAC
>Ga0209208_10003348_pt1 | contig 23004 bp, 25 predicted proteins | sample S1TSphfallax_3_FD_187694 | JGI IMG/M metagenome (GOLD analysis project Ga0209208, IMG submission 187694) | Host-associated microbial communities from peat moss isolated from Minnesota, USA - S1T2_Fd - Sphagnum fallax MG (SPAdes) (version 2) | ecosystem: Host-associated > Plants > Peat moss >...
CAAAAACTATAAAAAAGGAATGGAAACAAATGAAATAAGGAAAGGGAAATACAGTAAAATAATTTTAAAAGAAAAAAAATTTCCAAAAATGAAGAAACCAAATAAAGAGTAAAAAATAAAACTTATAAATATTGAAGAAAAACCCTACTTGAAAAAGAATGAAGTGTTTCTTTTTTCTCCAAACTTCAAACTTGCATCCAAATAAAAAAAAATATATAAATGAAAAAGAAACACTTTATTTTTATTATAAAAAATAGTAATAAAAATAGAAAACACATAAAAATAAAAAAGTTAAAAGTTTCTAAAAAACACTAAAACATGAACCAAGTTTAAAGAAACCGGGGACTTCACAGTGGCCGAAGGTCATGGGCACCCACTAGTTTTATGTTAAGCCAACATTCACTTAACTTTAAGCCATCACCCATTTAACATTGGGTGCCACCTAAGATGCCACCTAGATTTTTATTTAACACTCAGTTAACATGAAGTGTGAATGCAGCATTAGAAGGAGGAGTGGAGACCGGGAGGGAGGAGCCGTTGGCTAGCTGCTGGTGGCCGGGCCCAGGAAGGGCGCAGGGGTGACGGGACGGGACGGGAAGGATGGGGTGTGGCTAAACGGTCCTGTGCCAAAGCCCCGGTTCAAATTGACGCCTCGCCCCCACATCTCGCCTTCCCAATCCCACCGCATCTCACTGTTTTCGTGTGCCCTCCCGCGCCCGCCCCTTCCCTTGCGCTGCTTTGCTGTGGCTTCAGTTCTGCGGGATCGGATCCAGCTTCTTGCGTTTGTTTCTTTCCGCATCTGTGTTGAGGAAAGGGGGCGAGAGAAGCCATGCTTTTGCTTGGCTTTTGTTAGTAGGGTGCTTGTTTTTTGATCCAGAATACGTCATACCTTTTGTCTTCTTGGTGGGTCGGATTGACTGTTCTCTTTTTGTCGCTGTGGTTTGGGGGTGGAGTGGAGGGCGGGGGGGGGCCGGGGGGGAACTGCATTGGCCAAGGGTTACGCCATACCCCGTTCTCGTTGGGTGGCAATCAACGTGAGAATCCAAAGAAAGCGAGAGACCATGAACTCGAACGTGCCGCAAGATGTGCAGGCCACGATCGCTAGCATTGTGCAGCCTGCGAACGGGAAACAGCAGAGACCGTCATCGCAGCCGGTTGATAGCCATTCGGTCTCTCGCAGGTTAGTCGAACTCTGGCTTCCATTTCCCCTTTTCTTTAAGGACAGAAAGATTCACGGTCCCGTGATGGACTAGGTTTGTTGTTGGGGTTAGGGTATGTGTTTTGGATGAAGATAACATGGGAATTGTAACGTTGAAAATAGGCACAAGCTGATGATGAAAACGTTTTATATACTTTGATGTGATTTCTCTGCAGGTTGCAAGCTGAGTTGATGTCTCTCATGGTATGATGCACCTCTACAACATTGATCAGGTCACACACAGGAGTTTGTTTTTTCACTCGGGGGTGGGCTTTTCCTAGGGCTTGCACTTTTTGCATTAGGTTGCTATTTGATGCTGTATATTATTTGTGATACTTGCTGTCTTCGCTCACTGTCAAGGCTTTTTTGGGTCATTTTTCAGACATGTGGAGATCCAGGCATTTCTGGTTTTCCAGAGGGTGACAATATCTTTTCATGGATTGGTACCATCAAGGGCAGCACTGCTACTGTATATGAGGGGCTTGCCTACAAGTTGACTCTGAAGTTCCCTCCTGACTACCCCTTCAAACCTCCCACTGTCAAATTTGACACGCTTTGCTTCCATCCCAATGTTGACCAATATGGCAACATATGCCTTGATATTTTGCAGGTAATCTTCGGCATCCTTTTTTTTTCTTAGGTGGCAAATTTGTACTGAACAATCTGCCAACTTGACTTTATGTAGCATGCAAGCAATGCAACTAACAGGAATTTCTTTGTCAGGATAAATGGTCTTCTGCATATGATGTAAGGACAATCTTGCTCTCAATCCAAAGTCTATTAGCTGGTGAGTATCACAATTGACTTGCATAACCTTTTATTGTTCTGGATCAAATTACTTTTCTTATTCGTTTATCTGTAGCTAACTTGGGGTCCTATCCAGGTGCAAAAAGACCAGTCATTACTCTGGTTGCAAAGGAGAAATTGTATGCTTTGGTTCCTGGTGCCAATGTACTGATGTTGATGGGAACTGGTGATGACTGCAGAACCAAACAATGACAGCCCCCTGAACAGCTATGCAGCTGCCCTTTGGAATGACCAAGAAGGTGCTCTTGAAAACCTTAAACTAATGAAGTTCACATCTTTTCCTGTTCTTTCTATACCAAGGTGAGGAGGGAAATGCTCATCTGTAAATCCTGGATTGCAGAGTACAAGAAGGTGATGCAGAAGCAGTACCGGGATGCAGGTGGTGTCTTGCCTTGCTAAGACAGACTATGTGTGTATCTCAACATGGAATATGTTGAGATAGCTTTTTCTAGCACATATGGCAGGGCTCTCTGCTAGTGTTGGTGGACACATTGAAGTAATGCTCCTTGTTTCATCAACAATGAGCATCAGCAGCCCCTATGCAGAACTTCTGTCTAAGACAGAGGCTTATATGTGTGTACATTGAACCTAGCTGGTAATTCTGGAATATCTGATAAGTTGAGAAATTCTTCTCGTCCTTGGGTGGTGCCATGATAATATTGTGAAATGACTGCACATTGTGTGGTGGTGACCTTTCATGGGGGAGAAACCAAAGGCTCTCTTTCAGTTTCAGTACAAGAATGGCACCTGGTTCTGCTGCACAAATGGATTTGTGCAAAGTTGATATAAATCATGTGTTAGAATAGTATGCGAGTTGCCCTGTCCTCAAAAACTCACGTGAAAAGTATTTTGCCCTATTTTATTGGCCATTGCAGCTACTGTTGCAGAAGGTACTCTGGAGTCTCTGGTCAGAGGGAAGAGAGATTGCATCTGGGAAGAATTTGGGTTGAACTGGTGGTAATCAATTTGCAGATGGCAGCTGGAGATTGGGCTGCACATTATATGCAGTGTTTGTTGAGAATTAAGTTTGCATTCAAATTACGCAATCATGTGTTGCAGTTCTATCTTTCCTGATGACTTGCATTTTGAATATTCCACAGAAGGTTTAGTTGATTACTTGATGAGCTGCTTTGCTTGTTTTATTTTTGTTTCAACTATAGTTGACTATTTTTCCTTCATTTGTATCATTCAATACAAGATCTGTGAGCAGTTGCATGCAATAGATGGACTCTCAAATGGATCTTGTTTTTAAAATGGCGAAATTGAAAATTAAAAAAATCCCAAAGTGGAAGTCATTTTGAAGGTTCTCAATTGCCAAAAGTGAGAAAAAAGAGAAAAAATGCCAGATTTTCAATATTTAGTTTGTTTAGTGTTTATCTAAAAATGCAAAAGGGTGATTAAATATTTGTATTTCATATTTGGTTTATAGCTGGGTTAATTTTGCCAAAATTTCAACAACCAAACAAGGGGTGTGTCACAATGTGGCCTTGCCATTTACATTAAAATATATCTTAAGGCAAAAGAACAATTATATGGAAACTCAAGTATTTCACCATGCAAAGATATAATCTTCAAAAAATCCTCTAAAATCCTTCAAGATATTAGAACTCTGGAACTAATCTCAAGTTTCAACACAAGCTAAAATATCATTTTTCAAAAAATCCTTATATAAAAATAGACCTATTATCTAGGGGCCAAAATCCCTTAAGCTACTCTATAATGGATCTAAACACAGTGGCCTTGCTTTGGTAGGCTAAAAAGAAAACACTGCAGAGATGAGATGGGGATGGATATATATACTTGGATGAAATTAGGCCATACGAATAGTGGAGGTAGAGTTATAGGATGGAAATAAGCTATTAACATGGATGAAAAATAATTCTGATGCAAGTCAGTAGTAGCTGTGTCCCCGTGCAGAAGAAAACGCACAAGACACGTCTTTCACACTCTTCTGCTTGCAGAGAAGAAGGGAAGAAGAAGAAAAACGCAGAAAGGGGAACAAACGCAGCTGCTGCTGCTGCTGCTGAGCGTCGCGGGTCTCTCTTCTGTCTGTGCTGCTTTTGCTGCTCCCGGGTTCGAGTTCTCCGTCTCTTGGTCGCCAAAATTCTGTTTATTGTAGCTGGAGTATCCGATCGATCCTGGGAATGATGGTCGAGGTATGTGTGGCATTCCGATCTGCATCTTCTTTTTAGCCCAGTAAAGGGTTGGGTCTGCGTCTTTTTCTTGCATTTTGTATCTTAGAAATGACATTCTCTTTGCTGATGGTCTAGTTCGTTAGCCGTGCTTGGGACGCATTTCGCAAACTGTTGATGGCTTGCACTTCGAACTCCCCCATGCATGTGTCAGCTTGTCGCCTCTAGTCTCGGAAGCGTTTCAGCTGGGTTGCTATCCCTTGAGGGTGAAGAGACACTCTTGCATCATCAACAACATCGTCATAATCTTATTCTACTTGGTTCAGTGCTTGAGCAATTTCTGTAGACTTGTGACACTCCAAGTTTGGGAATTAGGGTTTGAGAATGTTTTTCGCCCTCCTTTGAATTCTAATCGAAAGAAGTTGGGATCCGTACGTTATCGTTTCTCTCACTTCCTTTTGCAGCTGTTGAGGGATCTTCATGTGTTTGTGGTTTTTACAGATGCCGGAAGGGGAGATAGGAATTAGGTTTTCGAAGTCCGGTGCCTCGAAAAATTCGTCAGTTGTTGGCGATCTTCCTCCTTTGGACCTAGAAAACTTTAAGGTGAGCATATTGCTGTGCTGTTTTGAACAGTCAACTCCTAGATAACACCAACATGCTGTTGAATCAAACTGGTTTCAGAGCTTAATCCTTTCACATGTGTGTAGCCAACAATGGTCTTGAACCCTAGTGGAACCTGCAAGGATCATACAGAAGCATTACAAACTCTTCCTACCTAGGTGGAATGTTTCTTTCTGAAGATTGGTTGGTTTTTGTGTCTCAACAGGGTGAGTTTTCATTTGATGACTTCTTTAAGGACCTGGCAGCAGATGCCCTGCCTTTGTTTCAGGATGACAATCCCAAGTCATCAGATAATGGCCAGGGAACTTTCCCAAATGGTGATCTCCAGGAGAATGGTGTGAAGGGAGGTGGCAAATTGGTGGGTGTGCCATTCGTGGAGGCAGAAGCACTTCTTCCTGTATGCAGAGATACACGCAAAGAGCTTGTTGAACTTTGTTATCAGGTACCCAGTCAGACATATTTTTTTATCAATTTGATCTATTTGTTCGTATGTGATGACTGTTGTAGGCTCTTGAGGAATGCATGTCTCTTGATGATCTCTGGAATGATTGGTTTGATGAGGAGGTGTGCCTGAATTCTTTTTATTGGTCTTTGACAATACAGGTGGATGCAAGGTTGGAGACACTCAAGGAGGACGTCGAAGATTATGATGTGAAGCATGAAACAAAATTTATTGAGGTGAGATGTGTGTGATAAGTTGTATTCACTGGAGTTGGTTAAGTGATTTAGTATTCTAGTATGAAGTTCATTGAGTCATATTTTGTTGAGGTGAAATGTGTGTGATTGTTCATACTCTCTTTCCATGGTCAAAGGTTTTAGTATTCTAGAACAGAGTCAGTGGCAGCTCAGTAGATATCCGACTCATAAGGATCCTGCCGCTACATGGTTTTGCGGGTGTGTTGTAGCTCCAAGCCTTGAACTTGTTGTGGACTTATGGCCCTGAATGAGCCTGCTGAATTCCAGAGTTTGGACTGTACAGCTGGAGAAGGGAGTGGAGCGGTTGTTTGAAAGCTTCAGCCGCCTTGATTCTCGCATCTCAGGTGTTGGCCAGACAGCTGCCAGGATTGGTGACCATTTACAGGTCCCTTTTTCAGCTCTGGATTCATTTTATAGCACTCTTTGTTTATTCTAAGTTCAAAGAAAGAATGCTATGAATTGGGGACCATCAATGTTTGTTTCATTCTTTGCTAGACCCTTATCTGTTTTTATTTCAGGGGTAGTCATTGTAAAATGGTGGCCAAATAAGCAGTGACTGTGACTTGTGCATTTACTGTACAGTCATTAAGTAACAAGACTGCTATTTGGTTAATCTCAAACGATTTCTCTCTGTTACTTGCATTCCATGGTTATGTTGAAACTGCTAGTGTCAAGTATCAAGTATGCTGTTGAGGGCACATTCTAACTGGATAGTGAAGTCAATTTCCAACTTACAAATTTTGAAACCTGTAATTCATTTGAGCTACATCTAATCATTAGACTGTGCAGCATTGTATAATGGCATAATGTGTTGCATACAGGCAGCCTGATTCCTTTTTTCCTTGGATGATGAAATGGAAAGTGATCCTTGAACCTGGTGGATTGCAGAATGCAGATGCTCAACGGCAAGTTGCAAGTCAAACAATCGACCTAATCAAGGTAAACACACCTCAAATGGCCATGAATTATGGTTTTTCTCCAACTTGAATACTGGATCCTCTCTGGTCTATGTTCAGAACTGTTTCTACACAAGGTTTCCATGCCACAGGAGGACCATTGTTGTTCTAGTGGAAGATATAATGATAGGCTGAAAGCTAATTCTTTTGAGCTTTTCATACAACTTGCAAGAGGATTTGTGTGCTGATATTGGGCAAGAGGACAAGCCATGGCATGAATGGAAGTGCTGAGTTAACAGTGATGTTTGGATATGTGTCTGTTGTTCAGTATCTGATGGAGTTCAATGGAAGTCCTGGGGATCTTATGGAGCTCTCATCTTTGTTCTCTGATGATGCTCGGGTTGCAGAAGCAGCAGCTGTAGCACAAAAGCTCCGTAAGCTCAGGGTTTCCTTGTTGCCATTGTATTATGCAACATTATAGGAGGCCAGCAATAGTGCAAACTGAGTAAGAAGCTCAAAGAATGTATATGTGAGTTTGAGTAGGATTGTGGTCAGATCATAGAAGGTTGGATTCATTTAGACAAATTTATTGAAGCTTGATTAGAGAAATCACAGAACATTTATCCTTGCTGCTATTTTGAATGGATTTTTGTTTCTGTGGAAGAGTTACTTCTGTACTATTTGTCTAATGGTATCAGGTATGTGTGCATATAGGATTGATTGCTGAGGAGGGCATTGGTTCACTTGGAGCTGGAATGGGGCAAATTAAAAGTTCTTCAAATGCCAGCCCTGGCCTTGAAGTTGCAGTGTCCAACCTTCAAGATTATTGTAATGGTTGGTGTTGTGTCTTCCTCAATATTTGCTGTCATTTTTTACTATAGGCAAGTAGCCTTATGTTTGGTTTGTGGGCTGGATGTGTTCTCATAGTACTGATGTATCTTTTTGGAACATTTCTTAATGTTTTTGTCTCTTTGATATTAGAGCTGGAGAACCGTCTGTTGTCACGATTTGATGTGGCATCACAAAAGCGGGAGCTTTCAACTATGGCGGAGTGTGCTAAAATCTTGAGTCAGGTGGTGGATATCATGTTCTTGTCGTGCTTTCTGATTCTGTCTGATGCTTTCAAATTGTTTGTCAAGCTTTCCCTTTGAATTGTGGCAACCTCAGCAGTACATTATTTTAATATTTTGTGAACTCAATGGCTTGACCGATTGAAGCTGGAAAGGCAACAAAATACAAGGTCTGGAGGTATTTTAGCATCATAGATCAGACTGAGCATTGTTTGTGCTTATGAATTGAAAGTTTCAAGCCATTTCTGGTATGTTTCTTACAATAGAAGCTTTCTTTTTCACAGTTCAACAGGGGGATGAGTGCAATGCACCGTTATGTGGCATCGCGACCCATGTTCATGGATCTGGAGATAATGAATATGGATGCTCGTACTGTCCGTGGTGTTGACACAGTTCAAGGGGCTCCACCCAACCTAATGAAGGGTCTCTCTACTCTTTACAAAGAGATCATAGGTGCGTGATGCTGTTAGTATGCCCTAACCACAACTATGAACCCACCCACAAGCTACCATGTCTCTCCTCAAAAGTGCATAGGAGAACACTCTTTGATCACAATCTTCAATTTATCTGACAAAGCTTTGATAGGCATTTTGTGCCCACTGACACTACTTAGCCATAATGATGAACTTTGGAACAGAAAATTGTCATGTAGTTGCCTCACAGATGCAGTTTTCTCAAGATGAGTTTGGAGGTGTCAAAGCTCCACAAGCACTGGCAACATGTGTGTTTTAATGTGCAATTATGTGTTTTGCCAGAAACTGTAAGGAAAGAGGCAGCCACAGTTGCTGCTGTTTTTCCTTCACCAGATGCAGTCATGGCTATCCTTGTACAGGTGAGTGTCAACACAGAACACTCTTTGGTTTTTATCCTTTGGCAAGCCAAGGATTGATGAGAAGGGGGCTGGCCTTCTGGGCAGAGTTTGAAGAGATGTTTTGAACACATAGGTTGGAGTTAATATTCATGCTTCAGGATTTGTCACCCATACTTTCTCCATGATGTAAGAGGATATTCTTCAGTCTAGTCAAATTACCTGAGAGTCTTGCTTCAAGCATCTATGGGTTTTGTCACTTTATTGATCTATACATAGATAAAGAAGGAACAATTGTATTGGGATACAGTTTCAACCTGAAGAGCATTGTCTTGGCTTGCAAGTAACTGCCCCTCTTGGATTTCAGTTGAGTGTACAGTTACCTGTGTTCTGTTGTTGCAGAGAGTGTTGGAGCAGCGAGTAGTTGCAGTGTTGGATAAGCTGCTTCCAAAGCCATCCCTCACAAGTCCTCCTCCAATGGAAGAAGGTGGCTATCAGCAGGTACTCTTTACTTATCCACCTCTTGAATCACAACCTACATACAACCTCTGTTTTTTTCATCTTTGGAGGTAAATCTCACTTAAGGAGGGGATTCAAGTCTTCTCCAGGCCAACTTTTGAAACTGCTTGGAAAGTGCTTTCTGTGGAGCAAATTGACAACCTACTTTTTGCAGCTGTCTAAGGGATTCTGAAAAATCTGTCTCCAGTTATGCTGCCAAACACAAATTGCCCTGGTGAGGGATAATGCATGAGTCAAAGGTGCTGCAAAACTCTGATCAAACAATTTGTGCAGTATTTGCGCACACTTGCTGGAGCTTATGAAAAAACACAGGAACTGGCAAAGGAGCTTCATGGGCTTGGATGCGGAGACCTTGATGTTGAAGGTAAGCTCCCCACAAATCATTTGAGTGGAGAAGGATGTTTTATGTTTCATTATTGACTGCTTGTCATCTGGTTTGTACCTCATGTTTGCCTCACAGGTTTAAGTTGCTGTTGAACTTGTGTTCTTTGCCTGATTTTGGCTGGATTGGCATGACATGACTATCCCTTAGGGTTAGATGCTTGCTTATTCAGTGGGAACCTAAAAGGAAATGAAGATTACACTCAACAAGCTTGTATGGGGATGGAGAAAACATCAATTTTTTGTTTATTGTCTTGAGTGCTAGCTGATGTCACAACTGAGTCTTCCCATTGATTCCAGAAATGCAAATCAGAAACTCCAGACATAAATTTGAGCAGATTGTTATATTCTTACATACTAACATTATCGAGAGCTGATGAAGTCAGTGGGGAGTATTGGTCTGATACTTTGTGAGTGATACTCAGAAGGTTACAATTGCTCTCATTCTTGTTCTATTCATTTCAGTTTTGCTGGAACAGGCACAATTCTAGCTTCAAAATGTTATTGTGGAGTTTTCTCTGCAATCCCACAGAGATGGACTGGCATGACATGATATCTTTGTTTGATATGGGTGGTAATACAGGGCTTGCAGAATCTCTGTTCTCATCACACAGGGAGGATTATCCAGAGATTGAGCAGGCTTCATTGAGTCAGCTTTTCCAACACAAGGTGCATGACAACCATGGGTCTCTTGAGTAGGGTCATTTCCATCTTACTAGTCATGGCATTATATGAGGGGTGCCTACATTCTTTTAACCAATTTGTTTCACCTGCTGTCAGCTCCATGTTGGTTAGGTGTGCACTTATGAGCAATCAGCAGCAACTACATGTTTTAGAGGGACAGAAATGAACCCAGAAAGTTGGGTTTCCATTTCTGAGGGGGAAGGTGCATGGATTTAAATTGCAGTATGCAATGAATATGTAATTCAATCTATATAATGGCTTCTAAAATACCAATTTACACAGCCAAATATAAGTAGTCCATAACAAGGAGTACACTTAAAAGGTTCCCATCAAAATCTTCATAACCTCTCAATTGGGGGCTACTAACAAATTACAGTGTGTGACCTATTACAGATAGCTGAATTGAAATCTGGAGTTGCACAGCCAGCTGATGCAGCTTTCTTACCTCCCACAGCCAGAGCAAACTCTAGAAATGGATCCATGTTTGCTTATGCAACCATTTCTGTGACTGTGGTTGGAGAGTTCGTACATTGGAATGAAGAAGCTGTGGCTCGCTGCAATCTTCTCACGTCTCAGGTACTAATGGGAACTGGTTACTATATGTCTCCAAACCTCCCAGTAGACACCTTTTTAGCCCCTTTTCAAAGTTACTGGAGTCATGAGACATATCTTAGAAGCATGTTTAAGTGACAGCATCCCTTGCAGACATTTTTGTTCTCGGTGGAGTCATGATATATAGATAGATAGATAGATAGATAGATATATACATATAGTTTGTGTACAGGAAATATTATTTAAATCCACAATTTTCTGTGTTTTTGTGACTGTTTCAATTGTTATTGCCTTTGAAGTGCAGTGCCTGGTTCATTTGCTTAGCTATTTGTTTAGAATTGGGAGTTTGAGGTGTTTTGTTGTAAGTTACCAGAGGTATTTCTTGACTACAGTTTGCAATGTCTGGTGCAGGCTGCACCTTTGGCAACAAATGTGAGGGCAGTCTTCCTTTGTCTTCTTGACCAGGTAAACCCCTTAAAGACATGGGAGTCCTTGAGAATGAATACAACTTTGCAATCCTAAGATCTACTATTGTGCACCAAAAGGAGAGAAAGCAAAGACATATCCTATCGAAGAAGCCAAAAGGACCACCCATTAGTGCAGATAAAAAGAGAAATGCCACAAATCCTGAGCATGACAGACTGCAACAGATTTGTCAATTCTTTGTTTGTATGTTGGTATGGTAACATTGTTTTATCTTTTTGGCATTATCAACAAAAGTTATGTGCTCAGTTATGCAGGCTAAGTTTCTCATATGCAGGTGAGCCTTTACACTACTGAAGGATTGGAGAGAGCAAAAGATGCACTGAATGACGCTGCACAACAGCGGAACCTTTATTCAATTGGCTCAACAGTCAGTCGTCGTGTGGCTGCAGCAGCTGCCACTGCGGTGTGTTCCAAGCCCCTTATGACTGAAAAAGCCAACTGTTCCTTTTTTACTGCTTTTGCTTGAGCTTTTTTTCCCTTGTAAAATTCTCCCTTACATCTTGTGTGAGTCATGCATCTGCTAGATTTGGTACTAACAAAATGGCTGAATTGCTATAAATTTCAGCATGGCAGGATTTTTGTCCAGGGATGAAACTCCTTTACCCTGATCTTGTGTAAATCTAATTTATACAGGAATCTTTTTCTAGTCATATTGACAGACGAATGTGGCAGTCAAGCCTTGTTGTTGCTAGCACCTTATGTTGCATGCTGCCTGGTGGCTTACCTTAAGGCTGCTTGATAGCCTTTGATGTTTGTGCCACAACCCCAGTTTGAAAATTTCTACCTTTTGAATGTTCTGGAAGGTAGGAATTGTTTTGAATCCATTCTCATTTCTGATGAAGCAGGCTGAGGCAGCAGCAGCAGCAGGGGAGAGAAGTGTTCGTGGGTTCATGGTGGCAGTTCAAAGAGCAACATCCAATGTGGCACTAGTTCAGCAAGTAATATTCTATCAGACCCCAATCCTATATCCTAGCTTCATGATGGCAACCCCATAACAATCAAGATATGGTGCTAATGTTGTTCATTTTAGTTGCTACATGCTGTCCTGTGTTGAGGTTTCAATGGATTTCTTGAAGAATGGGAGACATACTCCAATCAGTATGTGTTACTGATGAGCTTAACAATCTGTTGTGTGCCATGGCAGCACTTTGTCAACACAGTTGCTCGGTTGCTGCTTCCTGTGGATGGGGCCCATGCAGCCTGTTGTGAAGAAATGGCTACTGCTATGGCCAATGCTGAGGGAGCTGCCTTGAAAGGTCTCCAAATGTGCATAGACACAATTATGGCTGAGGTAACCCAGAAGCCCATCTTTTTTTCTCCCTCCCTTGTATCACTATTGTGGTGAATGCTATCAACTTCAACAGCATATGAAGATGAGAGGAATTAAGCAGCATATGAGAAAACAGAAAACAATGACATTGTAATATGGGAAGTATTGAGGCTTTGGGGGTTTATGGCTTCTGAGATCATTTATGAGGATGATATACTGTGCTGACAGGTCATGCTATGATTCACATAATATCTTGGGTTTGAACTTGGAACTAAAGATTTCTCAGATCTTAGTTTTCAGTTAGCTTTGACAAGGGCTCATTGTGTGTCTCTACGTGGCAGGTTGAGCGGCTTCTAGCTGCAGAGCAGAAGGCAACTGACTTCAAACCATCAGAAGATGGGAACCCACCAGACCATCGCCCCACAAATGCATGCACCAAGTAATTCTTTGACCACCCCCCAATATGCAACCATGTGTGCAAGTGCAAGTTCTTCTACATTAATTGCTTATCAACATGTGGCCAGACTGATCAATCTTCTTGATCCTTGCTTAAATATTGTAGGAATCCAACCAAATAAGAATGATAAACACTTACTGTGACTGGATCATGGCCACCCTGCACTGTTACTGGCACCACTATTTTTCAACAGTTGAACAACAATCTGTACTATTCCTGGAACCTGATTGGATAAAATTTGGAAATGTTCACCTCAAGACTACTATAATGGTCTTGCCAGATAGTTGAATTCTGATGTTTCTTTGTGACCAACTGTGTAATCTCTGCACTTATTGTACTAGCAATGTTGGTGATATCAATCAGGGTGACAGCTTATTTGGAGCATATGTTAGAAGCAGTTTATGGGGCTCTGGAAGGGCTGAACAAGCAAGCTTTCATGACAGAACTAGTACTTCTCTCTCACCTTCAAGTGACTGTCCCATTCATGATTTGTGACTTGAATGTGGTTGCCCCTTTTTGAGTAACAATCAACTGGATGCTAGAGGAAAACAGAAGGATTAGGACATTAACTGACTACATGACAGTTGCAGACATGTAAATGCTGTGTTGAAAATTCCGTTGGGCCAGAAGAGAGAATGTGCAAGGGTTGCTGAGCTCTTCAGAGTGGTTGTGGCAGGGAAACAGGCTGTACAAGGCTCTTCTTGTACACTGGCAACGCTTCACCTTCAGTGCAAGGTTACTTGCTTCCAACATTTTCCATTTATTCTTTCCACTTCCCCCCTATGCTTGTGTGTTGTCAGAAAGATCCCATGTCAATCTAGTGCTAACAATCAATAGTAGAAACTTGGGAATAGGATGGGCTCCACAATTTATGGCATTTCACCTGCAGGTAATCAACCATTTGCTTTCCTAGGACCCATTGATATTATCCAGGTTCACAAGTGGTTTTCAGTGTATCAGAAAAAATCTTCAGGTTTTCACTTGGATAGTGTATATGCCCATCACCTTTCTTGATTTTGTCTGATATATCTGCAGTGGGGGACTGCGGTTGAAGCGGGACGTCTCGGAGTATGCAGAATTTGTACGAAGTTTTAAGGCTCCAGCAGTTGATGAAAAGTTTGAGTTACTTGGCACGTAAGTGTCACACTGAAATACGAACCTTGAATCGTCTTATCATATCTGTCCATGATGTATCAAATTCATTCTATTGTTCAAGGATGAATGGTGGTTGGACCCTATGATGAGTCATAGCTTGTGTCTGGTTAAGTTTTTGCCAGGTGCAAACAGACTAGAGTTCAATTCAACCATGTGACTAAAGCATGTAGATCTGGGCAATGTATAGTGTAACATTCTGCACTATAGATCATTTTATGCACTTATTGTCATTCACCCTACTTGTAGTCATGAATTTGGGTTACTGATTGGTAATGTGGTGGTTCCTACTAGTGAGGGAGGATTGTGTGCTGATGTAGTGGAAATGTTTGCTTGCAGGTTGGTCAATGTGTTTATCGTGGCTCCTGAAAGCTTGCCCACCTTGGTAGATGGCAGTCTGAAGCAAGCTCGAGCAGAAGCAGTTCGGTAATACCCTCAAACTCTTGATCTGGAAGCACCCACTATATGCATCAAGTCTTGAAGTTTTCCACCTGGGCTGTGGCTATGTCACCATTTTCCAGAAGGAGTGAACTGGAACTCATTGATTTTCTAAGATTTCTCTCTTACTAAGCTGAGCATTGTGAGATTTAAAGCACAATTTGCCTTGCAGTGCATTTTTAACAGTACCAAAACCATATGTACTGCCTGTCATCATGCTGATTTTGGGAAGTTGTTTGGAAATGCAGGTTTATTGAACTGCGGGAGGATTATAAGTCAGCTAAGATTGCAAGTAGATTCTCATCATTAGCTCACTGATGGATGGCATCTCACCTTTTCTCACATCTTCTTGTAATCTATATGTGTTGTCATAACTAAGCCCATTTGCACTTTTGCCACTTAACTGGTTTGCCTCTTTCTCTTTTTGGCTACACATGAATGAATCTTGTGTGCATGCTCTGGTTGCACAAGATGTGGGCTCATTTCTCTGCAATTTGTGACATAACAATAGACTGAGCCCTTAACCTGTGGAGAAATACTGCACTTTTTCTAAGATTGAGGATCCACGACTGGTCATCACCCAGCCACAGGTGCTGTTGTACATCTAGATCCACACCAGTATCGCAAGCATGTACAGTATTATCTGAGTCGATATTTGTGGTATCTGTTCTGTTGTTGGTATCTGTATTATTGTGCATTATTGCAAGAATGAGTTTCAATTTCATGATAGGTAGTACTGTGTTAGCCCTTAGCTTTGGAGACTTGGTTTGATAGGTCTATTAAGATTTTATATTAGACCAAGACCAAAGCCCTGATTGAAAGCACCCTAAAAAACAGGGATCCAGGTGATGTTTGTAGGTGGATTGATAGCTGTGGGCCTGGCTACCTCTGGACTTCCACCTCCCATTTTCCCTACTAACTTGCTATGAGGTCTTAGTTGTTGAGATTTGATTCCAGCTCTTAAGACTCTTGACAGTACAAATTCGATATTAGCATCCCTGAACTTCCACACTGTGCAGACCCTCTTCCATTCTCACCACTAACTTGTTAACAAGTAAGAGGGTGCTTGGTGTTCAGCTTTGATTTCAGTGGTGTGCTGGTAGTTTAAAGTTGATTTCAGCTCAACTCGGGACAGTACAAATGGGACATTGGGATCTGTGGACTTCCACCCCTTTGCAAACCAATCTCCAATTCTCACTGCTAGATTGTTAGGTAGGGGGTAGGTGTTGTTTGGCTTTGATTTCAGCTTGACTCTTGGTGGTACAAATGGGACATCAATCCCTTGTTGTCCTTTCCTTTTCCTTGCATGCCATTATTATTCATCCCGACCAATAGATCTTTTGCCATGATCAATCTATACATGTATGTCAACATTGCTTATCCTAACCAATAGGTCCCTTCCATGATGAGTCCCTACATGAAATTTCATGGCATCAAAGGTGCAGTAGATAAAGGAAATAAGTTATGGTCGTGATCAAAACCTAGGAAATGATTCCTGCTTGGAGATAATAGATCTTTAGTTGCTTGTGCAAACGAATTTGATGATATCTTGCAAGATTTTGCCATTAAAACATGGGATATGAACAAATTGAAAGTGACCCCCTTTCAATTTTTGTCGTTTTCATTATGCAATTAGTCTTGATTATACTTCAAAAGATGCAAGCTTCTTACATTTAAAGTATTGATGGGGTTCGCTACCTTGTCATCTCCACCCGTGCAAACGAACCTCCCATTACCACCCCTAACTTTTTATGTGTTGGTGATTGAATATCATATCTAATCTCGGCTTTCAAGAGAGAGGATTTGGAACCTAGCTATTAGCATATGACTTTTGTCATTCCTCTCCCTTTCCCCTGCTTCCTTATTGTTGTGCTTAATAGAATTCCGTAAGTTCACACTAATAACTTTGAAGTTTGTGATCTGTTTCAAATTGTTCTTCTTAATGTCCAAAGTCATCTATCAAAATATCATCAACTTTACATAATAATTTGATGGAAGGAAAGGGAAGGAAAAAAATGGAAGGAAGATAAAGAAGAGCCCAAGCAATTGGGGTTTCATGAAACCTCGAAAATAGGTAGAGTTTTTTTAAATCAAAGAAAGAGGTGTGCAAAACTTCAAAATAAGTGAGGAAATGTGACTTCACTCTCCAATGCAAGTAATAAGAAAACCCATCCTTCCACCAATAGTGAACCGTCAAAAGGGCAATTTTTACTACATGTGCAAACTTTGATGTCGATTTGAACAAAATCACAATTTCAATCCTCAAAAATGTGAGCTAATTATGAGAAATCTAATCCAAATGTTTGTATCTCAAATCACCTCATTTAATTGGGAACTTGTAAACATCAACTTGTTGAAGTACCTATACATGTGATCTTAACAAAATGGGAATCACATCTTGAAGTTGCCCAGAGGGTATGCTAATAGATCAAAACACTAGAGTTGACTAAGATGGCAAAATAAAAACTAAAAAAGCATCAAAGGTAACCTTGATTCTGGGGCATATGTAGGGCCTTTAAGGAAAACAAGTTACACACTTTCCAATTGACTTTACACACAAAACCCGCAATGAATATTTTCTTGTTCTCTTTTTTGCAAAAAAAATGCATATTGAAATTTCTTCATATTCACCGAATCACCATGTGCCATGTGGAGTTACTTTATCCACATAGTTTTAATGTTCCCTTCACCCTCTCAATTGTCATATTCATATATACCATTGTCTTCAAATATTGTAGGACCTTTACCATTTTGGCATAAATTAAATTATTTTTTTCATTTTGCTGAACTTTTGAAAAAATTATTCATTATTTGTGCTGAAATTTTAATAAATTAAGAAGTTCAACTATCAGGATTTGAATGACAAACTAGACTAGTCCATAACATTGATATAATTTTGTTTAGGGTTTAGGAGAGGTTATGATAATAAACATAACAATGACATAATTTTGTTTATCATAGCAAGCAAATGATATGGCAAAATGGATGAAATTTATGATACGAATGAGATCCATAAATCTCAACCTCATTTATATCAAACTCATTGCCCCCCAAGGTACGGCATCCTTCGATCAAATCCAATCTGAAATAAAATATGTGTATATGACTCAAGGGACCCCATGTGATTGTGGCCCAAGCTTTAGGGTTTGATTGCACATGCCAAATACTTTTTTATCCCAAGTGCTTGCCGTTAGAGTCGAGGTAAGATATATTGTTGGTGTGCATGGGCATGTGGAAGAAATGTCGTTGGGACTTGGATAGACTTGAAAATATGCTCAAACTTCAAAGTTACAATCAACATGATAAACTAGAGTGCCCCTATTATGAATTAATTTCCTGGCAATGGAGTCCAAACTCCACAAAGAATATCCAACAAGCTTTGCAAAGCACTTGAGAATTTGCCTAGTGTATTTGGATAGCACCATATAGCCATGAATATCCCTCCTTAAAAAAAGAGGAGGAATAGTACATGTACTTCTTAAGAGTGTGAGGGATCTAATGGTCACTTACTTGTAGGTGTAAAAGATCCACTCTTAAAGAGTAGGTGTAAGAACTAGGGTTGGTTCGGTATAAGAATTTTTTTATATCTAGTCTTTGTAAATAGGTTTCAGCAAAAAATTAAAAAAATAAAATATATATATATATATATATATATATCACACCAACACTTCAACACTAGTATTTGAAACCTAAACTCCCAAGTTTCTTCATCTTGTTGTTCAAGGTATATTGTAAACAAAAGTGGAAGGGGAAAATTTATATTTGCTTACTAACCTATCCTTCTATTGCAAACCAAAATTAATAATTATTTTCACAACTTATTTTCCTTTTTTTAAATGAAAGGAGCAAAAGGAACCAAAGGGACGGTTTTCTCAATTCCTTTTCCTTCTATAAATAAACATCAAACTCCAAGGAGCAAAATAGAAAACTTAAAGCTTTGATACCAAAGGTTGAGGAGGAAAATCAAGATAAACAAATGGCACCACATTGAAGAGGATGAAGGGTTGTTGGTCAACACAAAACCTAGAAGCTCTTGCCATAGCTCATGACTCACAACAAATTGCAAGGATACTAGAAGAGCCAAAAGGTGAACTCCTTGATATGAGTATTGAAATTGGTATCAAAAACCCTAACATTAGACGGATTTAATATTCTTTATTATTGAGACTGATTTTTTCGGATTTCTAAAACCTTTGGTTTCAATTCTTTTCACAAAGAATTTTAGAGTCAAACCAAATTAAGAGTAGGTCCAATTTCATTTTCATTACACACAATTAAAAACAAACGTAAAATCATGTAATAAAAGTTTGTTCAACTAGTACACACAATATTGCGTAGTTTTTTTATTATGTATAATTAATCAAATGCAATAACTTTGCCTAAAATGTAAGGCTAAACTTTTTGTAATTTATAAAAATTATATTTATGCACTTAGAGAACTTGAACCCATTTAAAATGGGGGGGGGGGGAGCACACCTATTTGAGGCTAGTTACCTAGGTGTAGAAACCTCGAGTCTAGAGACCCTAAAAACCTACGTATATAACTTGGACTTGAACATGCGTAAAATCGCAAAAACCTGCCAATAAAAACACTGGTGGAAACCATGTGTGTACAACACAACCATGGTTTCCACCAGTTAAGCCATACTAGTACAACACAACCATGGTTTCCACCAGTTACGCCATACTAGTACAACACAACCATGGTTTCCACCAGTTACGCCGTACTAGTTTCAGCATAATAGGCCATCATCACACACGTATTCTCATGTGGCACATGTAAGGGGCTGTTTTCACTACCTACCTACTAACAACCTGCTTGTGGGTTGCTATTGAGGAGTTAGTAAAAAAAAAGCAACCGAGCTAACCACCATGGTTAGCTAGGGAGCTGGAACTCCATTTGGGTCTGGATGAGTATTGTTCTGGTATCAGGTTTTGGAAAAAGGTTCTCATACCAAGGTTTTTTTTTTAAAAAATTTGTTTTATTTATTTTAATTTTTAATTTTCCTCGAGGGTAAAGGTTTTAAATTCTCAAAAAAAACATTTTTTGGTATCAATAAGTGGTGGCCAGAAAATTGAAAGTAGTAGTAATATGACACATGTATGTTAGAATTTAACTTGAACAAATAACAACTCGAATCCTAATATTGGATTTAGGGTTTTTCAAATATGAAAATGTGTGTGTTTCTTTGACCAATTAATAGAATAGAGTGTTGGGATGGGTAGAATCACAAGTAACAAAGAAATAAAACAAGCAATTGATCTAGGAAGCATTGTGGGTGGTGCAAGCATTCAAAATGTTGTAATTATCAATGTACATGTACAAAATTTGAGTGCAAAATTTGAGTAGATTTGCAATCCATCTAATATCTAACATGCTTAAATTCATAATTCAATATCTTCAAATCTATCATGTTAACAATTTCATATTTGGAAACTAGTTTTATTGTCAAATCGCCCTTTCAACAAATCTATCCTTTTGCATTCTCCACATGGAACCTATGAAAGAGAGATATATTAGCCTTGAGAAAAACTTGAATAGCTTCCTATGATGAAACCATTAACCCAAACAACCTAGTTGAAGATAGTTAAATTGTTGGAGGAATTAGGGTTGCAACTTGATGTAAATTGAAAAAAACCATAATAGTGTTCAACAAGGGTAGCAAAACCAAATCATCATATTACTACACCAATGTGACTACTTGATATTTGCCAATGTGATACAATCCATGTTTTAAAAAATGGAACAAACATTAAACAAGTATGGTATGAGTTATTTCTTAAGACAAGGTTTTAAAAACCTAAAAAAAGGACACAACATGTTAATAATTTTTGCAACCATTCTACTATATAAAATATTTATTTGTCAATCAAATTCCCCGCATTTCAATGGAGGAATAACATAAGTTTGATGTGCATGGTCCTTCTTCATCATCCCCATAATTGCCAAAGCAACAAACAATGCATTAGATAACAACCAATACTTTTTTTGTCGATTGAACAAGCATTGATGGATAATATGGTTTAAGGTTTCAATTGGAACCAAACCAATTGCCCATGTAACGCTGCTAGGAACCCTAGTTTGCAAATTTGAACTTTGTTGTGTGTAACAAATGTTGATTGTATTAACCACCCCCAAGCTTTCTTGGAATAGGATGACCTTAGAAGCCAAAAATCTTAATTTGAATCAAAGCCAAATGAATAGTTTGCAAATATGGACAAGGTAAATGGTAGAGACCAATTAATTGAGACAAAAATGACAAAATGAATTTTTTTTCATCAATCATGAATGCAAGTTGTTCTACACATGCAAGGAATGACCCAACTTGTAAGGACAAGTGTTGTTCCGTAGGTGGAAAATTCAAAAAAATTACAATTATAATGTAAACACAATACACAATGAAGACTATTAGACTATGATTATTTAAGACATAATTGAAATTGGTTTTCCACAAAAATTTGGGCATATCTTGCCACAATTGTTCTATTTATTAAACCCAAGATGAAATCCCTTGGCCCCGACCTCTTTTAATAAAGTAGGATGCAACAAATCAACATGACATCAATCAACAAGGAGTATAAGGGTGAAAAAAAGCTACTATTCAATTCATAAGATAATGGTTGAAACAATAAAAAAAAGGGAGAAATTTACTTACAAAATCAATTGTCCACATACATACAAATAATTTGCTTATAGAGGAAAATGGAACTCACACACAAGAACTCTTGCTTGAAAAACAACTATTTCAAAACATGGAACAGGGATATCGATTGAAACCAAGAGAATATGGTAAAAGTTATTACCAATTTGGCTAGTAATCTAGCATTTTTTTAAACTACAAAAACAAAAACAGAACAATAACAACATAACGAATGCTCTTAAACACCACATGGTCAATGACAAGTGACTTGACTATTGACTTTTTCAATAAACAATGCATAGATTTTTCGAGGACATTTGCAAATTAAGGGTTTTAAGAAAGAAAAATCTTTCAACTCTATTTGCCACATGGTAATAATTTAGCTTGCTCCTCAAGATCTTTTTAAAAATGTTTCATGCTTTTGAATATGTTGTTAAGCACCTATATCATCTTAAAAAGGGTCAACTCTTGAAGTTTTAAGTTCTTGAAATAGGTGATTGCCTCCATTTTTCTTTTGTTCAAGGATGCAAAAACAATAATTTGATGTTGGTTTCATCTTCATAGTTTAACAAATTATGAAGCATACAATAATAGGTAAAAATGTCAAGGATAAGATATACATTCAAATTTGATTTCTATAATATTTTTTAATAAAAATGTCAAATAAATTTTTCATGCATTTATATGTTATTAGCATGCCATAAAATAAACAATATGTCAAATTTGTGATTAGATTTAGATTTACAACTTGAATACAAAAACATCAATATTATAAAATTATAACATAGATGCATTAAATATATAATAATGGATTTTTGAATTTGAAAAATATGGATTGGTTTTTAATCTATGTGTTTTTATAAATGCATTTTGTGCATGATTTTTATTTGGATATCTTTTAGGGGCTCAATTTATGATATATTGAAATAATAAGAACATAAATGTAAAAAAATTGTTAGAAAATTTTAACAAAAAAATTATGGACTTTTGAACGCCTAAAATGGGCCATATTTTCATAATTCTATATCATCATCATTTTTTGGTGGATTTTTTTATAATGTGTATGTTAAAAAAAAAAAATTGACTTTCTATTTATATGGACTTTTTTGGTTAATTGATCAATGTGTAATTCCCCATTTAACCAATGATATCATAATAGATTGTCATTTTAATTATACCATATCAATTTTTAGGGATGGTGCATCTATTAAAAATGAACCACCCTTGTTTAGAACCACCCTTCAATTACATAATGTTGTCTTTTTTTTAAAATTATATAAAAATTATAAGATGGTATGAATTTTTGCTTCCTTATATGGTGTCATGATCCAAATTATAAAAGGATAACAATTCTCATTAAACATTTAAAGTGGTGTGCCATCTCGATAAGTTTTACTAACATCAAACAAATCACAATATTAAACATGTTTATACGACAAATTTATGTAAAACTCAACAACATAGTAATTACAAGTTAAGGTGGATCACTTTTGACAGATAAAACATTCCATATTAGTTTGTTTTCTAATGTTAAAATACTCAAGTATGAATTATGTGATGGAAATTGTACAACTTCGATTCACTAACAAAAACCAACCACATAAACATCTTTTTAACACATATGTTACCATATATACAGTAACATATATAACAAATAATGATGAAATTAAAAACTTTTGAAAAAAGGTCATCTATAAATACATAACTTTTGGGGTGCAATCTCAAATCAATAAACCAATTTGTTTACTTTGTTTTAAAGGATTATAGTCCTTTTGCCAAAAAAACGTTTCATAGAAAGGAAATTTTTTAACAATTTTTTTTAAAATTATTATTTTTACTTACTATAGTTTCCCCAATATATTTCATGTTCTTTGTTAATGATTTTTTAATATGTATTATTTTTTAAAACTATAAGATTCTACATTAATTTTTTGTGTTTCAACTTGCAAAATTATCACAATTTCAAATCATGCCAAAACATGTTAACTACTTTGAGGTTTATTCTTTTGTATTATAAGCTACAACATTGTTTTAAACACCATTTACTTCACATTTACATGTCATAAAAGACTTGTGAAGAATTAAATAGACCCAAGATTTCAATTTTTTTGGAAAAACATCAAATTACAAATTCTTTATATTTTGAGTGCCTTTTTATGTGTGTCTAATAGTCCCTTATTATTTTTTTAAAAATCC
>Ga0209208_10003349_pt1 | contig 23004 bp, 22 predicted proteins | sample S1TSphfallax_3_FD_187694 | JGI IMG/M metagenome (GOLD analysis project Ga0209208, IMG submission 187694) | Host-associated microbial communities from peat moss isolated from Minnesota, USA - S1T2_Fd - Sphagnum fallax MG (SPAdes) (version 2) | ecosystem: Host-associated > Plants > Peat moss >...
TTTCTTTTTTTTTTCTCGTTTTTTTTTCTTTTTTTTCTCCTTGCTCCTCTTCCTCCTTGCTTCTCTTCCGTTTTTGTTTCTTGTTGTGTTTTCTTCTCTTTCTCCTTACTCCTCTTCCTCTTTTCTTTTTTTTTTGTTTTTCTTCATTTTTTCCTTGTTTCGCTTTTTGTTGTTGTTGTTTTTTCTTCTATTTCTCCTTACTCCTCTTGCTTTGGTTTTCTTTTCTTTTCTTACTCCTTGCCCCATTTCTTTTTCCCCCTCCTTACTCATTTTCCTTTTTTTATATTTGTTTGTTATTGTTTTTTCTTGTCTTTCTTCTTGCTATGTTTTCTTGTTTTTCTCCTTGCCCTTCTTCATCTCTATCTCCTTGCTATTTATTCTTCTTTTCATGTGTGTTGGGACATTCAATTTGGAGTAAAAACAAAACTTGGAAAAACATTGTAACTTGTTACAAGGGTTGGCAACTTTGTTTTCATGCACGATTACAATGCAATGTGGAGGTGGGTTTGGAATAACAAGACTTGCTACAAAAACACAATAAAGCTTGGGAACTTTTCAAGTCAATTCTTTAAAAAAAAATTGTTTTGTTTTGTTTTACCAAGATATAGAGGTTTAATCAAAAAAAGATATTGGGTTTGCCAAGAGGTGTTAGAGGTTTAACTAAGAAATAAGGGGTTTTGTTGAGAGGTGGAAATTTAGACAAGAAAAAATATTAGTTTTGTTGAAAATAAACATTTAGTTAAGAAAATGCAAAGGTTTTGTTGAAAGATAGTGATTTGGCCAATAAGTAAAATGGTTTTGTCAAAAGGTAAAAGTTTAATTAATAAAACATATTAGTTTTGCTAAGAGATAACCTCTTTTTGTCAAAATGTGGAATTAAAACTAAGTGAAAATATTAGTTTTGTCAAGAGATAAAGGTTTAACCAAGAAAGGGTAAAAGTTCTGCTGAAAGGTTATGATTTAACCAATCAATAAAAAGGTTTTGTTGGAAAATAGAAGTTGAGCCAAGAAAAAAATATTTATTTTGCCCAAAGGTAGGGGTTTAGCCAAGAAATAAAAAAGTTTTGCCAAAAAATAAAAGTTTAGTTATGAAGTAAAGAGGCTTTGATAAGGATTAATGTTTAGCTTGAAAATAGAAAGTTTTTGTGGAGATATAGAAGTTTAGCTAAGAAAAGAAAAAGTTTTGTTAAGGAGAGATAAAAGTTTTGTCAAGAGATAGGGAAAACATAAAGATTTTCCAAAAGGTAGAGGTTAATCATAAAAAAGTCAAAAAAACAAAGATTAAATTAATCAAGAAGAGATAAAAGTTTATGCTTGAAGGGTAAAAGTTTAACCATTGAAAAAATAGAGGATAGGTAGGTAGGTAAAGGGATCAATTCTTAGCTGCAAGGTAGGGCCAAGATGTAGGTTAGTAGGGTAGCTGGGTCAATAAGATAGCTAGGTCAGTAGGGTAACCAGGTGAGAAGGTAGTATGAAGGTCAGGGTTGAGAAAAAAACAGCCCAAAAAAAACTCATTGGTCAGAAACTAAAAAAAATTAGTGATTGAGGCTGGATGAAGAAATGAATCCCATCCATCCCATGGACAGAACGGCCAACTGTTGCATTGGTGGGTGCTGGTTCACTCTGGCCAGGAGGTAAAAGCAGAAGACCTGCCGGGAGAGCTGCGGTCTTGCACCACAGACATCATCTTAGTCTTACTCGGTGCCAATACCCCCAGCGCTCGTCACTTTCACCTTCTACGCTAGGGATCAGCATCTCTCTACCACCAGATTGTTTTCGGCTTACAAACGCCAAGCTCCTTACTTCTTCAAGTACGTTTGTCACAACTTGTATAATCTGCTTTCAGGATTCACCTCAGGTCAGAATTAGCACCTATTAAGCGAGCAGCACTAGTCTAACATTTTGACTTTGTGTTCCGATTTTGCCACTGTTATTCAAAATTCTTTTTTCATGCGTGTTAATTTACTCTTGGGTTATGTTGCAAAAATGTCATGTTGTTCATATCAAAATGGGGTTTTGTACTCAATTTTGTATTAAATGTCTTTGGGTTGCCACTTGAAAGTGTTTTTGTGGAGCTTAGATTTCTGTGCAATCTCATACATATGTTTTACAGTGGCTTTATAAGATGGGGCTTAGATTTCTCTGCAAGTAGTCACCAGTGTTGGTATGTTTTGAGGATGTGTTTAAGGTGCAGGAGGCCCATGATCACTAACCCCAATCTAAGGCTTCTCTGTGGAGGCTTGTTTGCTTGCTTATTATACAGAGATATTAACCTGCATTGGAGTGATGCTGACTCTAGCGCTTCTTGCAGCTTGAATGAGGAAAATATTTACTTCTTTATCAGCTATGTCTCTTTAGTGCTGGCTAACATCATGACCACTGCTTCCAGAAATGCAATAGAAACTGATGAGGATACAACCATTTGTATTATGTTTTGCCCTCGACTTTGGGCAGATTATTGTGTACTTATCTTACTATATTGGAGCTGATAAAGTCACTGGGGATTCATGGCAGTTCATCTCTGCTATTCATGGTGAATGTGATACACTCATGGTCTGATATTTTGTGAGTGACACTCATATAAGGGTTATGCCCATGCACAATTTTTTTGGTTAGTTTTGGGATTGCTGGAACTTGCAGAATTGGTATCATCAAACTCTTGTTGTGGTTTTTTTCTCTCCGATCTCATATATACCTTTTGTAGCTAATGTAGTTCTAGCTTGCGAGTATTATCCTGCCTGTGACTCCCATACCTAAGTGCCTGCTGGAGCATGTTTCAACTTTAAAGCAATTTAACTATGAGAATAGCTTACCCATGTGCTGATGGTTGCAATCAGGCAGTAGGAAAATTGCTTGTGATTGGATCTGATTGAGAGAAGGCACGATGGCAAGCAGCAGCAAGATTCAGCTCTACAGCATGGCAACACCTAATGGCATGAAGGTGTGCTTCCTTTCAGTTTTGGGGCAACATGCAATATGCAGAGTGCCTTTGTGGTCCGAACTGGACCTTTGCTATACATCTGATGATCAGTTACATAGTTGCCATGATCAAACCATCAGTTCAGGACTCATGGGCACCTTGCAGCCTTTAATCAATTGCTGCAAATGCACTCCCTGTGCTTCTTCCCAGTCTGAGGATGGTCAAGAGATGTCAGATGGGAATTGTATAGTGACATTTGTGGATGTTGTGGCATGATTGGTGTCATTCTGAAGCAGTGGTTCAATTGTTAGGGGTTTTTCGCACTTGGACATGGCATGATTGCTGGTGGGATCATGGTGTTGGTTGGTGCAGGTGAGTATAGCCCTTGAGGAAATGGAACTGGAGTACGATGCGCATACTGTGAACATAATGAAAGGGGAGCAGTTCAAGCCAGAGTTTCTTGCCATCAACCCAAATGGCAAGATTCCTGCAATTGTTGATCCTGAGGGTCCAGGTTTGTTCCATGTTCCTATCAAATGCAAATCCTGAACCATAGGAGAAGTTATTGCATTTGCCATATATACAAATGAGCATGATCTAGCATCAATGGTCTTATGGTCAGTGTTTGTGACCATTCTGCAAGTGATTAAATGCCAACTAGGTGTATGCCGCTTGTCACAGAGTTCAGTCCACTCCAACAGAGTTCACTGGGCTTTCCACTTAGTGCAGAAACCTTCAAGGTTTCAAACCAAAGTTTTAAGGGGGTACAAATTTTTTGACTTCCTATAAGGAGGCTGTAATAGTAATGGAGTGACACTAACTCCATACTTGTTGGCTGGCATTGCACTGTACTTCTTGTAAGGAGGTGTAAGTGTTCCCAATAGATGTAACAAGTTAAGGCTTCTTTTTTTCCTTTGGGTGTTGGATGGGGTTTGAAAGCAGATGGGAAACCAATGTCTCTCTTTGAGAGTGGTGCAATTTTACAATACCTGGCTGAAAAGACTGGGAAATTTTTGTCTCATGATCCACGCCTCAAATGGGAGACCATTCAGTGGGTGTTCTTCCAAATGGCTAATGTTGGACCTTATTTTGGTCAAGTATGTATTCTCCTCCTCAACTGGCTCCTGGGAAAGAGTTCTATTGATTTCTTGTCAGGGAACATCTTTATTCTGTTTGTCTAGTTAGGTGTGGGAGGTTGCACACTCTTCCAGTATAGTAACATGGTCAGACTCTGCTTTAATTGTTGTCAATTTTCATGAAGTCAGTGGATATTCTTAGCATTTGTGACTAGCACAAGGTCAAAGTTGAATAAGCTTGCAAGGTTGCTCTTCCACTGGTCCTTGGGGGATCTCTTATCTGGTTTTGTTTTCTGTCTTCTTTTCTTTCTCTTCTCCTTTTCTTGCTGTAATTTGATCTGTATCTTGCCTTTGCCAAGGATGTGGACTGGTCACATTTTCTTTCTTACTTGCTGTTAACACTCGTACAAAAATATTTTTTTCTGTGTTTCCATCAATATTTGTAGGCATGATGTATTCAGGTTGTGTCTGCCTCATTTTTCTCATTGTCCATCCTGCTTCCAAATTGTATGTGGAGTCTATGACCATGAGGCTACTCAAGTCAGAGTCTTGTGAGGCACTGGGTGTGAGGTCGTACAACTGTTGTGGGGATCACTACAAGACTAGGAGAGGGAATATTGTTTTGGCCTGACATGGGCAAATCTGTTTTGTTGGATGAAGTACACTGTTCTTTGCATAACTTCATAACAAATGATCTGAATACTTGAAACTCGTTTGTCATATCTCAAATTTCAATCATTTGCAAGTTGAGATTGAGCAATTGTGCCCTGTTTTTGTGAGTTGTTGGGACATCCTGTAATTGCAAAACTTACCAGCTCAATGATCTGGGTCATTTTCTTGGGTTGAAACTCAGTTTGGACACTTCTTTAAGTACGGAAAAGACAAGTGCAAGGACCCTTACCCACTGGAGCGTTACTCAAATGAGACAAAGCGTCTCCTTGGAGTCTTGGAGCAGCGTCTGCAAGGTCGGGAGTATTTGATTGACGAAGGTTACTCGATAGCTGATATTGCAACATATCCCTGGGTATACTGTCTTGTGAAGTATTATGAGGGTTCTGAGTACCTGGGTCTTGACAATTATCCCAGTGTCATGGCATGGAAGGAACGATGCATGGCGCGACCGGCTGCAGCTAAAGGGATGACTGTATGCACTATTTCGTGACTTGTGTTGTCTACTGTACTGGTCTCATTCATATAGAGGATGTTATGTTGGATTTACATCTTGTTGTGCACGCATGCTTCTTGATATCTCAGACATGAATACTCAGAGTACATATCTATAGTACAGTATTCTGTGCAGCCAATGAGCTTGCACCTTTCTCTCAAGCTTCACCCAAGGAGGATCATTAATTGCAGGGAGAACATTGCAAGAGTGTTGGTGAAGAAACTCACATTTTATATGAACAATGGAACAAAACTCTCTCTTTTTTGTTTTTTGTAATTGTGGGAATTGAACAAGTGCCATATAGGTAGCTTGCAAAATGTGAGAGACTAAAAGGGTTGGGAATCAGCAGTACTCAGTTGTGTGGTTTTGCAATGACTCATTATCTATGTAGAAATATCTCATGTGGATATCACCTGTTTCTTTGTGTCTCAAAAGCGTAAGCTGTGTGAAATTCTCAGGTCTCCTTCTATGTAATCCTGAGATGAGCTACTGATGAAGGTGGGGCAAATTGAAGCACTGTGGAGGTTTTGTTTTTGAAATACGTGTGAATAATACTTTTGTGAAAAGAATTGCTGTTCCCAGCAGGGTTATTTTTCTCAGATTTCTCAAGTAGGCTCAGTGGCGAGGATCTCAAATGGATCCAGCAATAAATGGCAATAGGTTACGGGAGACAGCAGAACTTTTTCAATAACCTTGCTACAACTGGTGATTTTGATTTTGATTTTGGTTTGAAAAATGAGGGAAAAATGCTTCAAAACCATCTATTTTTCATGTTTTTTTAACTTTTCCGAAATTGATTTTCGCCAAGTTGTGAAAATTCGTCAAAACAAAAGCAGTGGCCCCAAGAGCTTTCTCAGAGATGGTTTAGTCCTCAGAGAATTTTACTTGGAAAACAGAGAATGGACAGCACCCCAGCTCTGTAGTGAGTATGAGATGGAAGAATATGCAACTGAAGTGAAGAGATGCAATGCAAGAAGCACTAAAAAAGCGATTTCAGAAATTCTCGATTTGTACTCTATACCTTGCAGGGCACACTCAATGGAGGCACAAAGGTATCTTTCCTTTTTTAGTTCATATAAGACTGTTTGCAACATTTTCCAAATGAATCTGTCGTCTCACATGCTTGACCTTTACACTCTCCATATCGTGACCTAATTGCAAGCATCAATCCAAGAGGTTAGGATCCGTGATCCTCTTGTAAGTGGTTTCAATTCTTGTAAGGTGCATGCAAGTTGCTTGACAGAGTAGTGAAAGCAAATTATTTCATCAAAGCCATGTGATGTTGCTTTACCCTGTTCTGGGAAGAAGATATGAGCAATTAGTGACATAGCCAATTGCATCACTCACAATCAGGGTTCCAAGAAGAAGCAATAGACCCAAGGATCCTGACAATTATATCACATGCTTAGATCTAATTAACCCTACTGCCATGGATTTCAAAGGAAGAGGGAGAAAAAGTGAGGGCTGTCAGCACCTTGTTGTACCAGTTCTGCTTGAATTGTTAGTTGAACTCATGGTGGTTGAAATAGGTGATTGTTGCCCTAGAGTAAATGGGGTTGGACTATGAGCTACACACTGTTAACATAGCCAGCAATGAGCAGTCCAAGCCTGAGTTTCTTGCCATCAATCCAAATGACAAGATTCCTGCAATTGTTGATCCTGAGGGTCCAAATTGTTCCATCTTCTTCTTTGCTAAAGAAATCTTAAGTGTTGTGATCACAGTACTGTAGATGTCACACAGGCAGTTGATATGTATGCAGCATTAAGCTGAGGTGTCGGTGCTCATGGCCAGGTTGCAAGATCCTGGATATATTGACTTGCAGAAATAACTCAGCTACAATTGTTGGTCGCTGAGGATTCTGATCAGTGCATTAGCGTAATTTCTTCCACTTCAGGGGGACATTTTTATGCAACTGCACCCCACTGTGTACAGCAGTTTTGAAATGTACTGCTGAAGAAAGAGGCAGTAACCTTACCGGCAAGACATTCAGTCATGTTCTTTGTTATTTGTCAGACTTGTTGTATGAGCAGGAAGTCAAACAGTGAAAATTTTGCCAAGGAGATTTCTCGGATGCAGCACAAATTTTGTCAAGGAGATTTCTCACTGACCTTTTCTTTTCTTTGGCATATTGCATGGGTTATGTATGCAGATGGCAAGCCCATGAATATTTTTGAGAGGTGCAATTCTACCGTACTTGGCAGAGAAGACTGGGAAATTTTTGTCTCAGCACCCACATGTGAAGCTGGAGACCATTCAGTGGCTTTTCTTCCAAATGGCTGATGTTCCACCTATGTTGGGTCAGGTATATTTGCTCCTCAACCCCCTTTGGAACTTGTATGGTACTTCAACATTCAACTAGCTCACATTAGAAGTGGAGATTTTTACACATGCTTTTCTCCTGCACTTTATCACATCACAGGATAATTGATCCTGTGGTGTCACTAGTTGTGGAGCTAATGTAGTGCAGTGTTACCTGGTGGGTTTGGTGATCTGGGTTATTTGTCTTTGGGTTTTTAATCAGTTTGGACATTTCTTTAAGATTGCCAAAGACAAGTGCATGGATCCATACCTGCTGGAGTTTTATACAAATGAGGCTAGGCATGTCCTTCATGTACTAGATCAGTGTCTGGAAGGCTGTGACTATTTGATTCATGAAGGTTACACAATAGCCGGTATGGCAATATTGCCAAGGGTGTATGCACTTGAGGAGGTTTTCAAGGCCTCTGAGTACTTGGGACTTCACAAGTTCCCAAATGTCATGGCATGGAAGGCCCGCTGTATGGAGCCAGCTACAGCTAAAGGACTGACACCAGGCAAAAGGTTGTGATATCTCTTGAATGTGCTACTCTCAATGCAGTTCTATGGACAAAGGAATCAGGTCAGAGGTGAAACATTGCACAGATAGGTAGTGTCTCAAAGTTGTTTGTTTTGGAAATAGTTTTCTGCCTAAAGCAACACTGAACAAAAATGCCCTCTTTCTTCTTTTTGACCAGCTTGACTTAAAATTTGTAACCTATGACTATCTTCCAAAGATGCGAATGTGACAATTTGCAACAGGGTTGGGCTTGAACAAGAAATGCCTTGCCCATGCTGGATCTGTATTCTACTCTGACATGAGCACAAATGAGGAGATAAATGTAGGAAATAGGATTTCAGCAATCTTAACGTGTTCTCATCAATCACTTGTTTACAAGTACCTGGAATAGTCATTATCTTCATTGTAGCTGCTGGACTCATGACCTTCTCTGTTTGGAGGATGCATCAAATTTTTTACCTCCTATGAACTTCTTATGATCTTGTCTGCACTTTTTCATATGCAGCAATCAGAAACCTTGCTTTATGATCCTATCAGAGAACAGAGTCTAACCTTATTAGACACAAACAGAAACAGGAGTTCAAACAAGTCCTATTACAATAATTTAGTCTACTTGTCAATCCTAAAGTCATGTGCTAAATATGAAGACAGGTTACCAACTGTCAACTTATGTTGCAATGTGGTCTTCACCCTTCATGTTCCTCAGCAACATTGAACCTCTTTTAACAGTTTCTAAATTTTTGCCAGGAGAGAGGACTGAGACTGTTAGCTGTATTTTTTTGTAGGTGCATTTCATGCAAAAACATAGTTCCTTGAGTTCCTGCTCTTTCCTATCAGACTAGTATCATGAACTATCTGAGCGACCAGAGCCATAAACCTTCCTAACTTACTATAACTAATGCATTTTATGGAGATCTTCTTTACCAGGAACCACATAGCTATCCCCTAATCTACCTGTTTGGTCTGCCTATGGCATACTCTTCCTTTCAACAGCAGCTTTACCATACCAAGAATGGCCAGAGACACTGCTTCCCCCCATCTCAGATCGAAAATGACATGCATAAAACACAGAAGTGCACACACATTGAGAGTAGATCACTGCTTTTCAAAATCATCACTGCATTCATGGAGTAATACAAACAAAGTTCTGGATGTCCATTCTAAGTTGCCAATCCCTGCAAAGTCTCTTCTCTTCCTTCTTATACTCCTAATGCAGCAGTTACATCCTCAAACAAACTCCTAGCAACCTCGAACTGTTTCTGTAACTGCTACTGTCAGCTTGGCAGATCATTGGCTTGCCAAGGGTTCGATGCCAATTTGCTATGTCAGTTTGCTCTAAGTTGTTATGCTTTCTCTATACATGTCAGCTTGCTACATACTGACACACCTTACTACAAGCCAACTTGTCACATCTTCACATGCTATCTCTCTACATGCTGGCTGGCATGCCAACTTGCTACAAGCTACACTTTCCCTCACCTTGCCTACCTTGACTTTCCTTCTATTTACAACTCAGACAATTCCATTACCTCACAGAGACACTTTGAGATTCCCTTATCCAGTATTGCTGAACCATACAACATGGTCTGTTACTGACTATAGGGTTCTTGAGTAGGTTTTCTTGAGTCATTGTCAGTTTTTGGTGTGGCTTCTCAATTGACCTTGAAGTACTTTCTGGCAGCCACAAAATTTGCTCCCAATCTACCTGCAAACATTTGTTTTTGGAAACTGAATCCTTGATGTGTTGCTACTGCCTCAGCATCAGAAATGCTTAACTAAATCAGCTGTTTTCAATCTCTGCCAAACCCAAATCATTTATCTTTCTGCATTGACTGCATCAGCAGGCCAAACTGAGTTGATGACAATCAATAACGGTCCCTCAATCTCCTTCTCTCTTCTTTCCCTAGCATGACATCTCCATCCTAATGCAAAACCAGAAACATGTAGCTGCTTAACTTCACCTTCCTTGGGAAGTTCTGCCATCTTAAGCTTTGCCTTGTTCCTGAACCAAATTTGTGTAAAATCGGCCATGACATGATGAACCTGAATAGTCTTGAGATGAAGGGGCCCATAATGCAGTTTTAGCTCATTGTAAGAAGTATCATGAAACACATTTGTGGAGGATGCATGATGCAACATGAGTGAAATTAAAGATTAGAAATTCAATATACAAGCATAATGGTAAGATAATATCACACCAAACAACCCTTTTGAAGGGACAAGAGAAAGAATGAAGATTATGATTAAAAACTCAATGGTTAGACCTTGTTCTTGTTTGGGACTAATGGGCACCTTGGTTCCTAGAAATTTTTTCTTAATCCCAAATTTTGTGTTAAAAAAACTTGAAGTTGGTGAAAAAAACGAATAATAATTACAATGATAGATATGGTGGTAGACGGGGGCAGTGGGAAATAAGCAATGCTCGACAAATAGTGAGAAACAACAGGGGATAATGGTGGGAACAACAATGGCAAAACAGGAACAACTATGTTAACAATCTGAGGAGACACATTATACAGACAATGCATTTTGAATGGTAAATATAAAACTAGATTGGAGTTAACTAATATTGGTGTTAAGTAAGCTGGTAATATTTATTACCAGAAGCGTTATCTGCTGAAGATACATGAACTGCTTTTGAGCTAAGAGTTTCAGATGATGTACACTGAAGTTTTCAACTCCCTAATGAAATGCCTGTCCTACATAATAGTAAGGGGGACCTAATGCGAGAGAAACTTAATTCGTTAGTCCATGAACTCACTTCTGTACTGTGAGCAGCAGGTACGTCAGAATATCAAACAAGGAAAATACAGCAAAGGTGCATGTGGGTGAAGTAGATCCAAAGAGACCTTCAAAATTATACAATTCAAAGAAATTTTGCATCATGGAAATTTAGAGACCAAAGAGAAAACCAAGTTCCTTTTCGCTCATCTGTGAACTTTTCTGGTCCCTTGAGTCCTTTCCAAGCACCGACACAATAATCTCACGTTTGCGCTCCTGCATTGCATCCAAAACCACCATGTCCATAAATCCCACCATATTTTCATCCACTCAGGCAGTTGAATCCATGGAAATAGCAATTCTTCAGTTGATATCCAGAACACATGCTTTCTGACCCCTCAGCCCTAATCCAGTGATGATACCTGTAATGCTAAAATGCGGTCTTCCACTGTGTTCTCAATGGTGAAACGTGAGACCACAACAGGACAGGTTTGACCAATGCGATGAGCTCGATCAATTGCCTGCTCTTCTGCTGCTGGGTTCCACCACAAATCAACAAGCAGCACATGGTTTGCTGTGACTAGGTTCAAACCCACACTTCCAGCCTTTAACGAGATTAGCATCACGGTCACCTGAGATGACAACAGAAAAGTTAGTTTTGGTAGGTGCAATGAAATCTGTCAAGAATAATCCACTCAAGAATCCATGGGCATAGACAGACCTCAGGGCATGTTCTGAACTTGGAAACAGCTTGCTCTCGTGCTGACAAGCTCATGGTGCCATCAAGTCGACAGTACTGAATACCAACTTTGTTCAAGTGAGGTTCCAAGAGGTCAAGCATTTTGGTCCATTGTGAAAACACAAGCGTCTTCTTGGTAATAATGTCAACCCTCTGTAGTCCAAGAGAAGTCTCTGGAGGAGCTTGCAGGGCATCCATCACTGCATTAATCTTTGAGGATGATCTCCACAGTTGATCATCTTGGCTCTGCACCTCAACCACCAGGTCATTGGCATTCCCTGTCATAGATTGCCTTAGAGCTGGTAGGCTGTACAGGTGTGAGGGATCCAGCACCTGACGACAGTTGTCAAACTGACATTCTGATTCACCGGTGTCAATCTGGCTAACCAGGCATTGTTTGCAGAAAACATGTGCACAAACTGTTGCAACTGGCTCTTCTGGTATATCCTGCATGGCACCCAAGGTGGATGTAAGGAAACCGAGTTCACTTTGAGGCAGATGACACTCAACTCTATTCTAACTGGTGGTAGAACTAGAGAGAAAGAAAAAAACCTGAACACCTAATGCTTCAATTATGTGTTTGTGGGTCAAAATGGCTACACACGATGGGGACCACATCAAGGGACACACCTGGCAAATAGGGCAAACAGACTGGTTGCCCTCAAGACACTGGATTAGTTGAGAATGGGTTTCTGTTGACAGCTCCCTCAAATTTGTCAATGCAGTGTCATCATCAGAACTGATTTTGTTGGACTTTTTGATGAGTTGTGGATGGTTGCATGCTAGGCGCAAGATCAGCAATAAACACAAGATGTTGTGATAATTCTGCTGCACTGTTCCTGCAGCTGCAAATGCCTGCAATCACCCAGATAGTGAGGGATAACCTTCTGGGCTTTAACAAATTAGTATCTTTGAAACCAAAAACAAAGCAGAAGAAGCTACTGACTCATGCCACCAAATTGAATGGTACTTCATTCGGCTTTATGAGACACTCATCTGTACTTGGTCAGCACCTAGGAACTAAGAACAAAATTGGAAGAAACATTCATAGAGCCCACTATTCCCGTCCAATTATTAAAATGGTTTACATAGGATGCTCTAAGAACTCTGAACAAGGTGGGTTGTCTAACTTTGAAGTAAAGAGGGAAGGTATAGTCTCCATGTTGTGTATATGGAGATGACAAAAATGTCAGTGTTTTGTGGTGCAATGTCAAGGGTACCATCTCCAAAGGGATGCCCACTTGAAAACAACAAGAAACTAGTTCTTGCTCCTGGGTTTGCCTCTTTTGCATGTTTCAAGGACCCCAAAGCCCAATTGTTCAATTCAAATCATGCTAGAGGACTCAAACTTGTGTCAAGTTCACATTTAATGTTCACCTGAAATTGCTCCCGTGACTCAGTCTCAAGCTTATCATAGAATGTTCGCTCTTCAATGCTGAACTGTGTCTTCTTCAGCTTCACAATTCTTGGTGGTAGATCCACAATGGGTTGTCCATCAATAAGGGTTCCTGCACCAAGGCAAAAATATCACCATTAGGATCTGTGAAATCTAGTGAAATCATTAGTTTATTCTTAAGGAAAACAAGCTCTACCCAACAACTAAGGCAACTGCTCTCACCCTTTGTTCGGCGCAGCAGAATAGGTCGAAGAATTGCTTGAAGCTTTTGGCAGCCTTTATCTGGTCTCTGATTAACTGGGGATTTAACATCTGAGCAGAATCTTGGATATGTGTCCCATGGAGAATATTGCAAGAATTTGAAGTAACTAAAAAGGTCAGTGATACTGTTCTGGATTGGTGTCCCAGTCAAACACCACTTGTGCTTTGCGTGTAAATTGCAAGCTGCCTGTGCTGTCCGTGTATTCCTGTTTCTGATGGTTTGGGCTTCATCCAGGACTACCCTAAACCAGTCCATAAATGCAATAGGGCCTGAGTCAGAAGAGTTTTTATTTGAGGAGGGAATAGGAACCTCCTTTCCAACAACTGTGTACGTTGTCAAGACTACATCATACATTGCTAGTTCATTTTGATCATTTGTCCTATTTTTCCCATGGTAAATCAGAACCCTCAAGTCTGCCATCCCAGTAGCCTTATCTCGAATTTCCTGCGCCCATTGTCTCAGAACACTCACAGGGCAAACCACAAGTGTTCCAGCAGTTCTGCTGCCCTTGCTGAAGCCCTTCCTTACAACCGGAGCCCTGTTTTTGAGGATAAGGGCCAGCATAGAGATGGTCTTCCCAAGACCTTGGTCATCAGCAAGGAGTCCACCAAGTGGACTATGTTCTTCATTCTCCCGTTTCAGCATCCATGCTAGAGCAATCCTCTGCAATTGCAAACCAAGCTCATCATTTCAACACAGGATTAAAAGAGTAAAAAAAGAAATTAATTTTGCAACAGCAGGACCAAGAAAAGTACCTGATGCTTCAGAAGGGGAATATGTAGAAGACCTTCATCTGGGGTGGTCTCGACCATTTCATCTCCCAAAGAAACAGCCTACAAACACAAATTTGCAAAATGAGGTTCATCATTCAATTCTGTTGTGTATGCTGTTTGGACAATGCTTGAAACCAGGTGATATCTTCACAAGTACCATTTTAAAAAATTCAAGTCAACCTGAAAAGAATTGAGGCATGACCCAATAACAGAGATTAAGGATATTTCAGATCTGACAATTGACCCGCATTAGCCTGACTGGTATCTTGTTCAGAAGTGAAATCAGGACTTAGGGCATGCTTATTGTGAAAGGAAAGTTCCCCCAAACTAACAGATAGGCCCAGGAGAAACACGCACACAGCCCTGTCTTCACACTAAACACCAGTAATTTGTGCAGTGCTGTGATCCACCCCAGATGCAGCCTCTGCAGCATTGTGAACTGCACAATTGTGGCTGGTAGTTGCTGGTTTCCATCAAGTTTACAGGATTTCCCAGACTTTGTGCAACGGACTTGATATTGCATGAATGACAAACTGGCAAGCTGTAGTAATAACGGTTTGACCCGGAACTTGATCAAATTGAAAGGGAGGAATCCAGTATCATACAGAATGCAGCGAAACCACGATGGTTTGAGTCCAGTACCTCTATTACAGCTTTGAGAGCGAGCTCCTCACTCTTTCTTGGCGAGGCAGACCTGCTGGGCAAGACATCTGCATCTACTAAGCTACTCTGTGATGAGGGCACGTGGGGCAACGCCTCCTTTACCGCTGGATCATAATTCGTGCTCACCTCTACCCAGCTACTTTGTGATTCACACCACCTGGGCAAAGTCTCGGGTAACCCTGGTATATTATCGAAATTATACAGCTCTCCCCAGCTACTCTGCGATTCGCAAACTTGGGGCTCAGTCTTGTATAACAGTGTGTCAGAATCACTCGACTCTCCCCATGTACTCTGTGGTTCCCTCTTCACTTCAGAATGTCCGTCTGTGGAGGACCGCAAACCTAGCAAAGAGTGACCCCCTTGCCCAAACTGCGTGGAGGTCTCTTCATCAGCAAAAGGCTCCGTATCGACCAGAGGACCTGAGATTCCGAGAATTTCAGGCAATTCACCTTGTGCCTCAAAAGTTTCGCGCTTGCGCTTGCGATTCCGGTCCCAAAGCGGTGTTGTTTCCTTCTCCTCATATACGACTTCTTCTCCGTCGAGGGAGAAATTATACGCCTGCAAGATCTTCTTCTGTTTCGCTTTTTCTAACTCCAACTCTTCAATGATGTCGTCTTCGTCTTCACCATCTAAATCGATCGGATACTGGTATGTATCTCCGGGAACTACTGCCTCTGCAACATCATCCAGCAATGCTAGAGTCACCGGCGGCGAGTCGAACATAATGGGTGCTTCCAATTCATCAGAATAATAAGCCTCCAGCTGATCCATCGACGTTGGAATCAAATCCAAAAACATTGAAATTTTACTACTTTCGCACTATAATCCTACCACGCCCTTCTAAATCGTATGAACCTGGGCTCTCTCCTCAAGTTCTTGAAGCTTATAAGCTGTTCTGGTAAGCAGAAACGCAAACACTATCACCATCATCGAAGGCCGTTTCTGAGGCTGTCAGCGATGCTGGGTTCACTGCGAATTGCATTAAGATTCTGTGATTTGATCTTGCTCAAGGACAGAAGACATCGTCGCACATAGTTCATAATCTACTTTGCTCTAGATTTTCCGGCGCAAGAAGAGACTTGGTTTCTCTGGGTTGTGGTCTGGAAGCTTCCAATTCAGCTTGACGACGGCAATGCCGACACAATCAGACACAAAACGTCGACGGGACGAAAGCTTTGGTAAGAGACGGAGAAGGATCCAGAATCATTTTTCAACTGATAAGTCTCGAAATCACGTGCAACCGAAGCGATTCCGACGGAAGTAACCGACAAAGTCGCCTCGAAAGAACGTCGGAAGCGCGTACCGCATGACACGAGGAAATGATCCGGTAATTGCACATAGCTCCTGTTGTTGGAATTGTTCCATACCGGTCCGGTACATGTAATGACTTGTCGGAGATTTTCCCTGTGTAGTTGGAGGGCGCTTCAAACCCGTAATCTTCCTCCTCACACTAGAGGCAAGTAAGGCCCTAGGTTGAGGGCATTACCAGAAGAAGGGTCCCCCACATGAGGCAGGAGCTCTCTTTTGGTAATTAATGCCCTTTGACCGAGGGCCTTCCCAGACATAAAGCACTATGCTAATAACAAAAGAGGTCCTAAAAAAGCAGAAGATACCTCCTACAAAGCTAACTGCCCTCTAACAAAATGGAAGGCATTCACATTATGAGGTGCCCTCCAACAACACTAGCGAAATTTCAGGGTTGCTTTACATTCTGGGCTGGCTCTTACCTTTCTGTAAAGGGTCTGCCGATTTTTCTTCGTGTGACGAGCAGGAGCTGACACTGTCCGTATGCGTGGTAAGGCCCTTGGATGGTCATGTTATCAGAATATGGTGTTGCTCTGGACTGCCAGCACCTTAAACCCCATTCACACCTGATGGCAACCAAATGCTAAGTTGGTGTTAGCTTAATACTTCTTTTTGGCAATCAAATATAATATGCTAGTCCTCACAAAATCTAAGGCGGTACTCTCACTGGCAAACAATGTTAATTGAGCGTTAAGCCAAAGTTTAATTACTGTGCAATCTTCGAATGTTGTACATTTCAAATGAAAAACCTTGTGTAACATAAAACTGCTGAAAAGGAGCATGTAACTCAATGTTAAAACCTTTCCCCCCTCTCTATTCCCATCTCTATCCACAACAAGAGAGCTTTTACCAAGCTTTTACATAGCTTCAACATACACAAGAAAGCTTCTATAAAATAGAAAACTTATCTAGACGAGTGCATTGCAAGAAAATCAATGATTTTTTTTTGTTTGTTTATCAATGGTGTGTTACTATACAATAGTGAAATTACAACTACAAATGTGCAAATGGACCTATTCAACATCAATGTTTTGAAGTTCAATGATAGAAATGATGTGCAAGAAAGTGAAGTTTGCGAAACCTTTGATTGATGTTTCAATTTGAATTTCATGCGACATCAATCCCTTTACAATCCCACAATAAAAACTTCAATGGTTTAAGAAATTAAAAAGAAACATGTGAGACCCACCTTGTGCAAGATCTTGGTCCAATTTTTCAAGTGTCCAACTGAACAAGAAAACTAGCAAAGGGATGAGGAAACAAGTTCCAAATTCTCAAGCTAAGAATTTGCAAACTCAGGATTCTAGTGTGGAGATCATGTCCAAGAAGTCTCGCCAATTGAATTTGGAACATGGAAAAATTATTATATTTAGTTAAGCAAAAAAGGTCAAACACCTTGCTACCTTTGACCAAGTAGATCCTTGGGATGAATTTGAAACAATAATCACAAAATGGAAAAATGATTATAGCCTTTATGATGAAGGGAGGCTACTCATCACAAATGAGGAATGGACCTACTTATAAAAACAAGTGGGGAATAACCAACAATGATTTCAAGTGGATTTTTGGCTATATGGTTAGGAAGAAGCATAATGAAGAAGATTGGGCCATGAATGTTGAAGATAGGATGAGATTGCACTTGCCACATCAAATTTAGTCAAAGGGCATAATATGTTGAAAAAGCTTCTCAATAGCAAAACTGATCTACCAACCTTCACATGTCAAAGATATGATGAATGATTTGGATAGTAACTTCAAACTAACATGTTTAACACCATAAGATGCAATTGATTTCAATGATAATACAACTAAAAAATGCAATGAAAAGACCATGGAGCCGTTAAATTATGAACAAGATTTGCCAATTTATTGCCCAACCCATTGAACAACACCCAAATTTAAAGCCCACCCAATAACCCCTTAATCGATATAACCCACACTAGAATAGTTAAGTCCACAACCAACCCCACAATGCATAATTCCAATAATTCCAATGTAGATCAACAAATGAGGGCGATCAATTGGGAACATATGCATCAAAAGGACTTGCTCATCATTTTACAAATTGATGGTAAAAATAATATAAAAAGGGAGTTGAATGGTAGTTCACTCAATTAATCGAATGTTTGAGACAACCATGGTGGTGAAAAAAAAGTGATCTTGAAAACCTAGGAACAATTGCTAAATAAACAATTGGAGTATTTTAGATCAAGAAATATTGTAACCAACACAACCCAAGCCAATATGGTGAATGCCATTAAACAAGTTTGACACAAGTTTTGAACATGACATTTATATACATAAGTGACATTAATAGCAAAAATCGTATGTATTAAAAGGAAACACTCCACATATAGATGTCAAAAGGTGAAGGTATTCACAAAAACATTGTGAAAGATGAACCATGAACAATGGAAATGGCAAGTGGATTGTCAATACAATTTTTGACCACAAAGGCTACTATTTTTAAGCTAAGTTTGAGCTAGATAGTTGATCTAGGCTATTACTTTTGAGTTGAACTTTTGAGTTTAAACATTTTACAAGTTATTAACAAAACTTTTGAGTTGAATTTTTGAACCAAACAAGTGAGTTGAACATTTGAAAGATATTCATGTAATAATACTTTTTATAATCGCTTGAAATATGAAATGTTATGTTGTTTTCCAAAGTAAAAAATCATTTCTCTTCATAATGTTTTTAAAATTCTCCCTACTTTTCAATGTTGTGATTTGTTAATTCAATAGCATCAATTGTTTACATCCAATGCACTAGTTGAATATCTTCTTGTAGTTCAAAATGAATAATGCGCATGAACCTTTGTATATGAGATTCACTTTCTAACCTCAATAGGTTAATTGAGGTTATGTAGAATGTAGGCACACACAAACAAATTATGTATGAATGTTACATATAATTATCATTTCCCAAGGAACTCTTTCATTGTTTTCTTTAAAATCCCAAAAACATTCTTAACCACAAAGCACATGTGCTTATGCTTTTAATTATAAATTAATTCAAAAATTGTGTGTTTCAACCTTCTTTTTTAAATGGAATCATGATCCCAAGAAATAAGATGATAACCCTTGTCTCCAATCAAGTAATGAGAAGAAGGTGCATTTAATGTCCCCTTATAATTATCCAACAAACCTCTATATACCATGCATTTATACAAAGTTGATTTCTTCATTGCACAAGAATCATTAATCAATCCAAGAAGACCAACATATAAATTTATGAACTTTTGATTACAATCAACAATAATTTGGGCTACTATGTTGTAATCTCTTGTTTCAAAGTAATAGTAATATGTAGCAAAAGCCCCAATTGGTTTTGTAATACCAATATGAGTCCCATCTATTGCTCCTTGAACATTTGCATCTCTTTAAGCCAACATCCATGACCACTTCCATCTTTAAGCTTGTTGGCCATTTGATGACATTGGGTGAATGCACATTAAGGTGGTTCAGTTTTTGTCCCTTTTTGAACTTTTTGCAAAATGTACTTTATTCAAATACCATAAACACATTGTAAAATCATCAATTTGACAAAAATATTTATGGATTAAAAATTCCAATTTGAATAAAAATATTTATTGAGGAGGTGAAATTCAATAAACATACACCAATTGTATAGTAATGAACTTTTAAAGCAAACATATGGATTATGTTTTATGTTTTACATCAACATTCAAATGCATTCTTTGTTATGATTTCATTTCAATATTTTTTACAAGTATTCTATATATGATACATGATGGAAAAACACATATGGATTGAGAAAAATTACAAAAAAGAAATTTAATCAACAAATAAATATGGACTTTTGAATGACCGAATTTGGACCTTATTTTCCTAAGTCCCTATCTTGGTCATTTTTTGTTGGATTGATTTCCCCCTTCCCCCCTCCCCCCCTAACATAAATATCAAAAAATTGTGTAGATGGGTAACTTTTCATATGGATTTTATTAGTTGATTAATCACCACATAGGGCCCACTCAAAATTGATTTTAAACTATTTTTTCCATTTTAATGTTAAATATGGACTTTTGGGACTAGGACTCTTGCAAGTTTTGAACCACCCTAACTTGCATTTACCCATTCCTATACACAACATTAACACTAAGCATACACGAATTCACAAGAACCAAACAAATAATAGACTTCTTGATAGCAAACAATCGATTACGCATAAGGAGATTAGCACATTGAACAAGTTTATATATTGAACAAGTTACATAGATTTCAATAAGTACTTCTTTTCAATATTTTGTGTTTTGTTGGTTAATTAAGACCTTCAACCCACCTTTCATCATCATATTATGTCATGAAGAATGAAGAAAACCATGTGCTTGGTCTTGGTTTCACCCAATGGCCAAAATGAGAATTCATGAAACATGTAACTATGAACAATTGAATATTAGGGTTTTCTTGGTTCTTCATAACATAATATGATGATGAGAGGTTGTTAAGATGACTTGGGTATAGGAAAAATCATTTATAGTATATGTAAAATGGTTAGCAAAGTTCAATAAAGATAAATTGAAAATATCACTTCAAGAGATTCTAATAAAATGATGAAACTATCAACAATAGTGACTTGTTAAACATCCATGCCATCCATTACAACAACACAAAAATAATGGGTGAAATAGGTAGTTGGGTTTTTTGGGCAAACTTGCAAAGGTAGTAAAGCAACTTTTAAAGCTTTGTGTGATGTGCAAACCACAAAAATCACAAACTTGCAAATGAAAAACTATTTATAACACTAAACAAAGGCAATGAAATCAACTACTAGAACACAAACCAAAAATAAAAGAAAAACCTACCTATACAAACATACAAATATGAACTGTAGTAAGCAATGTTAAAAATTGTAATTACAAACAAAAGTTAAAATGCTCATAAAAGTCGAAATGTTCACTAAAATCAACTTCCACTATAACGATCATAAATACAAATGTTGCACATAGACAAAAGTTTGATCACAAGTGAAATCAACCGAAAAAATCAAATAACAAAAGTGATAATAAACATGTGAAAAACAAAGCAATAAAAAGAGAGACAACAAAAAAATGCAAACAAAAATGACAATGAAAAGCAAAAAAACTAAAACAAACCAAAGTGTTGAAAATTTCACAAAGAAACAAATTGTAGGTAATAATGTTGAAGACCACAATTACAATGGAAGTTGAAAAAAATGAAAGAATCGAAGAGCATAGACAAACATGCAGCCAAGAACCAAAAAAAAAACACAATCTAAAGAATGTTTCCACTTAAAACTTTGAAAAAAACAAAAAAGCAATAAATTGAGACTTGAATTGAGGAGCAGAGATGAGGAAGAAGAAGAATAAAAAGAAAAAATGGCTGCCAGTAGGGAGAAGAAGAGTACATGTGCACAATGTCCTTTTCATCAACAATTAAAGTAGGTGTGAACATGTGGGAAGTGCCACCAAATGCAATGACAATATGTTAGCAAAAGGTAACATTTTAATATTAAGTTTAAATGCTAACACATGACATTAAAATTATATTAATGTTAGTGTAATGTTACAATGATAAGTTTAACCTAATCCTAATGTTGAAGTACTCAACACTAATAGCCTAAGTTTCATGTGTGAACAGAATTTTATTTTGATCATGCCCCATTCATAAGCCTTCCCTACCACATGATTCTCAGGTGTGAAATATAGTGTGAAGTGTTGGCTAGCTCTCCAATTTTGTATAGGGTAAAGCCCCATGATGGGGGCATTCCCAAACTAAGGGGCTTAAACTAATGGCATTTTGGAATGTCCCCCACCCCAGTAGCTTTACCAATTGTAACAAAGCTAACATTATTGTTAACTTGAAGATGCATAAACATGTGTAGGTCATGAGGTGTAGGAAGGGAAGGGTTCTTACAGCTGTTTAAGTAGCAAAGATCTCATGCCTAAAAATAGGTGTAAGATCATACCACTATTAAAGAGTAGGCATAAAGACCTTCCTCTCTCCTAGGAGGGAGAATTGCTCTGGACAGGTGGTGGGTAGAACCAGCAGGATGGTTATACTTGAAATTTTACTGCTGGAGTGTGTTAGATACAGATTGTAAGTTGTAACCAGTGTTGGTTGGTGTTTCATTTTTTCACAATCAGAAGGTCAAGAACTTCGTGAAATTGTTGTTTTTTTTGGTCTCACACGTGATATCAAATAATAATAATATTTATTTTTCCCTTAAGGCCCACCTACTATCAATTTGCTTGTTTAAGAAATACCCCTGGTTACCCATTTCTCTGGTAATATTTGTGATAACATTCATTTGTTTTGCATATGGGTTGGTTTTTGCAATAACCTATGTGAAAACTGCTCAATATAGTGTCCACATAGGATTTTGTGTATATAAATGGCCATAATTTTTATGGTCTTCATTCCATGTGTATTGCTATAAAAATTGCCAAGCTGAACATGGAACATTGCATGTGACAAGCAATTCTACTACATGATTCAAGACATAAAATCATAACCTACTTTAATGAAGTCTAGATGTACTTGGATGAAGTTTAGATGTACAGAACAAAATATAAGTAAGTTATTATCATTTGTCAAAGTAATACCTATTGAATCAGTTGATTGGGTGTTGTTGGGTACCAAGTCAAGCAAGGGTCTTAGCCATATCTTAGTCAATTTTGCACCTGATTAGTTAAATGTTTCATATCATATCCCCAACCCAAGTTAATAACAAGGTCAAAAGTCAATGTTCAACCAACACTGGTTGTAACTTATGACTTGCATTTGAGGATGTGCTCCACAATACACACCCAGAAAGAAAGACTTTTTCTCAATGTTCTTTCTGATACTTCTTGGGTGCATTATAATGAGAGGCGACTCAATAAGTGCATTCATAGAATTTCCTAGTGTATTTCTATTCTGAGGACAGTTTATATTTATGAAAAAAGAAGATGATTTTTACACCTACTCAGTCGTTAAGATCTGAAAGTGCATTCCAAAAATCTACAGCCTTCTTCTGGCCTCTTATTTTGGTCATGCCCCTCACCCTGGGGCTTTCCCTTACACATAGGGTAGAACTGCCCATCACCAATCAGTACCTTATCACTGAACACTTCTTTAGATCTTCATCATCTGTGCTTTATTTTGAGTGATTTAAAATGTTATGAGAGCGTTATCTCAAGCTCTGA
>Ga0209208_10003350_pt1 | contig 22981 bp, 13 predicted proteins | sample S1TSphfallax_3_FD_187694 | JGI IMG/M metagenome (GOLD analysis project Ga0209208, IMG submission 187694) | Host-associated microbial communities from peat moss isolated from Minnesota, USA - S1T2_Fd - Sphagnum fallax MG (SPAdes) (version 2) | ecosystem: Host-associated > Plants > Peat moss >...
GTAAAATTTCATTCCCAGTTAAGCATTTGATGCCATATTCTGGCGAAACTGGCCGTTCTCCTCGCCCCCAAATCGCCTAACTTTACGCACAACTTTAATGACCACCAAAACTTTCAAAGTCTCCAGATTCAAGTGAGATCAAAGTCAAGGTCGACGCAAAACTGTCAAAGTCTGGTCTCCATTTGCCCCCACATTTAGGTCTCTATAAAAGCTCTTCGTCTCTTTTCCTTCCTCCATCAAACCTTTCTCTCTGAGTCTTTCAGTCTCTTCCCAAACACACACTTCACAGCAACATCTGTGCGTCTCTCTCTGTCTGTGTCTGTCTCTTCTCTTCACTGCGAATTCGTCATTCTGGTTGCATAATTTTGTATTGGACAGTGCAATTAGCAGCAAACATGGTGCAGACACTTTCACATACTGAGTCCCTGCAGTGCTCCTCTGATGGGATCTGGGAAGCTTGTAAGCATGCGGATGAGATCTTGCCTGCGCTTATGCCTGACTACTTCACTAAAAGTGTTTTTCTGCAAGGACATGGCGAGCCTGGGAGTATTCGCATTGTCAAGATGGGGCCTGGTATGACAGTAATTCTGGACTCTTTCCACCTCTATGATCTCTTGAAAACAAATCATTTTTTTTTGTAGCCTTGCGGTTTATATCATTTGGAATCCGGGGATTTAGTATGCTTGATTTAGACGGATCAACAGGCTCGACTAGGTCGAATTCATTATTCATTGCGGGATTCTAAACTTGCAAGTTGACCAGAAGTGGAATGTGAGTACTTTGAAAGGAATTGAAATCTACCTAGATTTTCAACTAATCAGCCGAGTAATGAATTTTGGTCGAGAGATTCAGTATATCTTCTTATTTTGAGTCAGGATTTGTTATATCTGTTGGTGATAGAATTGGTTGAAATGGGTCACTGCAGCCATTGCTCATGCTGGAGAAGTGAAGGAGCGCATGGATAAGTTCGACGAGGCCACCAAGACCCTGGGGTACACCGTGTTGGAAGGCGATCCCCGCTACAGCTCCTTCAGCGCCGAGATGAAATTCGTCGACGTGGGTGAGAACAGCTGTGAGGGAATCTGGACCGCAACGTACGAGCCTGTGGGAGACATGGGCCCCCCTGAGCACATCCAGCAGATAGTCGTTCTAGTGTTTAAAACTCTGGAACGCGCGGTGTTGGCCAGGAAGACTCTGTCGCACACTGAGGTTTTGAATGCCTCACCAGACGCAGTATGGGAGGCATGCAAGCACGCTGACGAATTGCTACCCAAGGCGATGCCGGAATTCTTCGCTTCATCCACGTTTCTCCAAGGACATGGTGAACCCGGGAGCATTCGTGTGGTGAAAATGGGCCCAGGTATGAAAAAATGCCCTCGCAATCTTGTCACAAGCAGCTTTCTTGCACACTAATTATTCAAGAAACACAGAGTTTTCATCCAATAATCTCGCCATACTCCTTCTTATCTACAGCTCAAAAAACAAGAACTCCTGGTGCTCGTAGTCTGTCTGATCAATCTAAGTAGTCTTAGTATGAATCAAATGGCCCCTGAGGTTGTGGTTAACCAAGTTCATTGCGATGCGATTAATGATGTGCAGCGGTTCCTCACGCCGGGGAAGTGAAGGAGCGCATGGATTTCTTCGACGACGCAAACAAGACACTGGGGTACACAGTGCTAGAAGGCGATCCCCGGTACCACTACTTCAGCGCCGTGATGAAGTTCGTCCCCGGAGCAGCTGCGGGGACCACTGACGCGATCTGGACGGCCACTTACGTTCCAGTGGGCGACATGGGACCTCCGGAGCACATCAAGGGGATCGCGATATTGGTGTTCAAAGCGCTGGCAGGTACTGTCAAGGCCGATTAAGGATGTTGGGAATTGGCTAGTGCCAATTACAAATTCTTGGAATCATCAGGTGCTGGCAAGGCCAATTAATGAAACTCGCTCGGAATCCTCTGCGTACATGCCAATTATACTCCTAGTCTTGCAGGTTCCAATGGAAAACCGAAAAAAATTGAAAAAAAAAAAAACATTGGTTTGGAATGCTCTTAGAATATGCGCTCAGCTAAGTTGGTTTTTCGCCAGAATTTTGTCATCACTTCTATGACTATCCACATGTGGCAGAGAAAATTATATGCAAAAAAAAAAAGCTTTGACACACAAAACCAGATGCAAAAAAGCTTTTGCAAATACATTTGTGCAATCTTTTTGCAAATGCTTACTAATAAGGGTTTAGGGTTTAGAGTTTGTTTGCCTTTAGTATGGAAGAAGGCCTTTAGTAAGGGTGCATTGAGGTGATTTTGTAATGCTCATGTGTTTGGATTTTTGATTGTTTTCAAACCCGAAAAATTCAATAAATATTGAATTCCAAATTATAAGGAAGTTGGGGGTTCCTCTCTTTGGTACTATTGGAAATCCTTTTATTTGTGTGGGTGCACCAAGGTGGGTATTGTAGTTTGCAGACCTATGGTGTGGGAGTGGGAGTTATTGAGTTTTTGGTTTGGGTTTTCATCCCTTTGAAACTAATTTGGGTTTTGTTTGGGATGTAATGCCTTCAAATTTATGCTTTCATATGGTTTTCCATCCAATTAGGCGTTAGGCTTTCATCTGTGAGAGAGTTCTCCTTGAGTGTTCTTAAATGCTGGTCTTGAAAACATGCACAAAATAAAATAATTTTTTTCCAAAGCCAGTGAAGAGCAATACTGATTTTTAGGGCCACTTTAGACAAAGGGTTCAAGGACGAAAAGCCCAGGGACCAGAGTGAACCAGGCCCCATGACTGCACCAGTTGACCGTTCTATCCGTAGGATGGGCTGGATGATTTCTCTCTTTTTCATTTGCCTCTTTACCTTACCTTAACCAGCAGTCTACCCCAGTCAATCTTTTTTGGCTGCTAACTTTTGACCATTTTTTTTTTCATTGCCAATTTTTTTCCAACCCTGACCTCCATACTACCCACCCACCTAGCTACCCTACTGACCTAAATCTTAGCTCTGCCTACGAACTAACAATTAATCCCTTACTTGGCAAAACTCTTATCTCCTCTCAACTAAACTTTTATCTTTTGACTAAACCTTTTTTTTTTGGCTAAACTTATAGTTCTTTTTAGCTAAACTTTTATCTTTTCACTAAACCTAGATTTCTTTTTGGCTAAACTTATAGTTCTTTTTAGCTAAACTTCTATTTCTTGGTAAAACTTATATATTTTACTAGTTAAACTTCTATCTCTTGGCTAAACATATATATCTTACTTGCTAACTTCTATTTATTGGATAAACCTATATTTTTTCTTGTTTAAACCTCTATCTTTTAGTTAAACTTATATTTCTTTTTTATTAAGCGTTTATCTCTTGATTAAACCTATATATCTTTTTGGTTAAACTTCTATCTTTTAATTAAACCTATATTTCTTTTTGGTTAAACTTCTATCGCTTGGTTAAACCTATATATCTTTCTAATTAAACTTCTATCTCTTCTTTTTGGTTAAACATATATTTCTTGGCCAAACTTTTACCTCTTGGTTAAACTTATATTTCTTCTTAATTAAGCTTATATTTCATGGCTAAACTTTTATCTTTTCGCTAAATCTATATTTTTTTTTTAGTTAAATTTATATTTCTTGGTTAAACTTCTATCTCTTAGCCAAATGACGCACTCCCAATTCCTTGAAGGATTGAAATGTGAATCCAAGTGAAAAATAGCGGAAAAGGAGGAAGTCGGGACACACTCCCTAACTCACAACACTTTGAGGGGTAGAGGGGCGTGTTGGAGCTCCAAGATGAGACTAGGAAGAGTTGACAAGCTTATTCACTCACAAGAGCCTGCACACAACCCACACAAAGTGGTTAGTGCATAGTTGTAGCACCTTTGGTGCTAGGACGAGCCACAAACAACACTGACACACAAGATTCACCACGACCCGGACTTGGGGAAAGCCACCACCTTCCCCCTTATAGTATATTCTGGATCTCTCCACGGGGCCCACATCCAAATGGTTTTTCTCTCCCGAGATTCTTGCGACTTTTATCGCAACCCTAACTTTAAGCTCGCGACCAAGGCAAAGGGGTTGCAAGGGTGCAGGCCAAGAGGAAGTCTTGGGAGTCACATCATAGACTTCCGGGAGTGTAGGAGAGTGTGAGGGAGTGAGCCCTCGCACTCCCAAAGCAACTCCCACTTTGGGAAATGGAGTCCCGGGGGACTCTCGAAACTTCAGAGACTGATTTGAGGGGTCAAAACTCAATGGCTTGTGACGTTCTTTATATCATTGGAAAAAGCTCTTGGAACGTAGATGTCTAAAATGGGCTCGCATTGCTCATTTTGACATCTGAAACACAAGTTATGGCCAAAAGAAGGGGCCAGGAGTCAAATTGTCAGTTTGACTCCCGACCAGAAAAAGTCAGGAATCGACCCGATTTACTTGGCTGTAGACAACGTGCCACATACCGTTGGAAAGCTCTCGACGAGAGCTACAACTTTGCTTCAGACCACACTTCGATCCGAGGTCTGCTCGCAAAGTTATGGGGGTCCAAATTCTCAAGAGTCCCGGCTGGCGAGATTTCGAGACTCCCATGCGGGAGTCCCGCGGGAGTCCCGGGAGAGAAAGCCATTTGGATGTGGGCCCCGTGGAGAGGTCCAGAATATACTATAAGGGGAAGGTGATGGCTTTGCCCAAGTCCGAGCCGTGATGAGTCTTGTGTGTCCGTGTTGCCCGTGGCTCGTCCTAGCACCAAAGGTGCTCCAACTATGCACTAACCACTTTGTGTGGGTTGTGTGCAGGCCCGTGTGAGTGAATAAGCTTGTCAATTCTTCCTAGTCCCATCCCAAAGCTCCAACACGCCCCTCTACCGCTCAAAGTGTTGTGAGTTAGGGAGCGTGTCCCGACTCCTCCCTCTTTTGGTGTCTTTCACTTGGGCTCACATTTGAGTCCTTTAAGGAGTTGGGATTGCATCAGCTTTGGAGCCCCATAACTTTGCGACCAAACTCAGATCGAAATGCGGTTTAAAGCAAAGTTGTAGCTCTCGTTGAGAGTATGTGGCACGTCGTCTACAACCAAATAAATCAGGTCGATTGTTGACTTCTTCTAGTCGGGAGTCCGGGTCTTCTTTTGGCCATAACTTGTGTTTCAGATGTCCAAATGAGCAATGCAAACTCATTTAAACATCTACGTTCCAAGAGCTTTCCAATGATATAAAGAACGCCACAAGCCATTGAATTTTGACCCCTCAAATCGCTCTCTGAAGTTTCAGGAGTCAATCGGGACTCCATCTCCCAAAGTGGGAGTTGCCTTGGGAGTGTGAGGGCTCACTCCCTCACACTCTCCTACACTCCCGGGAGTATGTGATGTGACTCTCGGGCTTCCTCTTGGCCCGCACCTTTGCAACCCCTTTGCCTTGGTCGCGAACCCAAAGCTAGGGTTGCGACACCAAACCTATATAACTTATTGGTTAAACTTTTAGCTCTTGGTTAAACCTATATCTGTTATTGGTTAAATTTTTATCTTTTAGTTAAACTTATATTTCTTTTTGGTTAAACTTTTATCTCTTGGCAAAACCTATATATCTTATTGGTTAAACTTCTATCTCTTTGCTAAACCTATATATTGTATTAACTAAACTATTTTCTTTTGGTTAAACCTATATATTTTACTAGCTAAACTTCTTTATCTTGGCTAAACCTATATATTTTACTGGCTAAACTTCTTTCTTTTGGTTAAACCTATATGTTTTACTCGCTAAACTTCTTTCTCTTAGGTAAACCTATATATTGTACTAGCTAAACTTCTCTCTTTTGTAAAAACGTATATTTCTTCAAATGTTATATAAAGGTGGGTATTGCAAGTCAATTGTACAATAATCATTAGGTCAATATGCGGGTAATTACCCATCTTGTTTTCTGTGGCATGTAATTGGTCTTGAATGCAAGTATTGCAAGGTTTAAAGCATATCATAGTTAAAGGTTGATGGGCAGTAATACAAATATTGCATATAATTTCATATCTTTCGTGGGTATTAATTACATTTTAGTATGTTAGATGAAAGTATTGCAAATTCCATACTCTTTCCAAAGGGGGATTTAACCATTTAATGTGGGTATTATCCTACCTTTTCTCATCAAAATGATGATATGCTTTAATGGATTTATTTATTTTAAAATATCATTTGAATATTTCTTATTGCATTCAATTGAATAAATGTAAGTATTGCATTTGGTGGACAAGATCCCCCTAAGTAAACCCTAGATGATGAAGGTTTAAGCTTTTGCAATACTTGCATAATAAATATTTATTAGCCAAAAGGGGGCTTTTGGTGAAGGTGCACAATATAAATTTATATATAATAATGATAAACTTACTTTAGTAGATCGGTAGTATTACATTACAATAATTTAAAAGTAAAATTGCCTTAATGATCACCCCAACACTAATTACAAATGATGTAGGTATTGCAAATTAGGGTTTGGAAATCTTGGGACATGCCCACAGTCAATGCTTACACCTAAAGATGAAGGTATTGATAATTCATTTTTTTATTTTAAAAGAGGTATTTTTTGGATATTTCTTTTTTATATATACATTAAATGCAGGCATTACATTTGGTAAACAAGATGTACTTACATAACCTTAGATGATGAATGAACAAGTTTTTGCATTATTAAATCAAAGGGGGTTACGTAAAATAAATTTACCTAGGTATTGCAATTTGGGGTTGGGGCATGCATTTGGGATTTGACGTATGATGATAGGGTATGGTATTGCAACTTGAAAATTTTAAACCTCATCTAAAAACTAAATAGTTTCATACAAAAAAACCCTTAAACTGAATATTTATCATTTTTTTAGATAAATTATAAATTATGTAGACATTACAACATAATGGATGCATAGGTTTATATTTTAAAAATTACACAAACCTATATAATGAACCTTAAAATGTTGAACTAAAACCTTTATATGCAACAAAAAATCCTTACATTGACCCTAAATTAAATAAACACAAAAAGAATTGGTTGCATAACTTTAATGGTGGAATTTAACAATGTTTTTATAACTAAGTGTTAAACCTAATGTTGGAATTATTTTTTCATAACCCTAAATTTTGTATAGACTATAAACATTGGATACATCATTGTAATAAAACTATGAAACAATTTTATATAAGTACCAATAAAACTTGTGTTTTAGACCTAATGGGGGGGGGGACCCCAACCAATGGGTTGTTTTTTTTATCATTCATACCTTTGCCATGGAATCACCTTCATTTTTCTCTCCTTTAATACATGAAAAAGAAAAGAAAAATAAGAACTTCCTTAGATATGTGCGTATGTTAATACAAAATTCACTTAAAAAATATTCCATAAAAATAATAAAAATGTTAAGAAAAAAGTTACCTTAAACAATTAATGACAAAAAGGTGGGCTTAATTTCTTTAAACCTTATACCCAATGTCCCTCCTATTTATTTGAAAAATATACTAGGAAAAAGTTTAAATTAGGGTAATATAACATGAACATGAGTCAGTTTTAATGTCGATATTGCAATTTGAGACGCTTCATGGAAAATCCAACCATAAACAAAAGAAGATCAAAAGTATGCAATACTGCATATACAAATTGGTTTATGCACCAAGGGGTCCTTTCATGAAAATGGGCAATGTAATTATAGAAAAATATTAAATTACAAATTTTCCTTAAGGTTATTGTGAGGGTACTTCATGATAAAAATAATGAAGGTATTGCTTAAACATTGTAAAATGGTCACAGAATGTGCTAACCCTATTAGATGAGGATATTGCATTTGGTTTATAGTAAAAATGTAATCCATTCGTGGTGGATGGGGGTACTATGTGCAACATGGCATAAAATGATCCCAAAATCTACAAATCTCAAAATTAGAGGTCAAATTTAAAACAAGTGGATTGATACAAAAATATTCAAATAATTACATGACAAAAAGGATGGCGACAAATATATATATCATGTTAAGTTAATCGATAACGGTTTAATAAAAAAATGGTACATATATTTAAGTTATATCCATAATTAATCTTTTGAAGAGGATGAACTAGAAGCAATGGCCATATTGATGCAATATTTTGCTATAACTTTTACAACTTTTGTTGCATGATGAATAAATAACTGACAATGTTCAAGTGCAAGTCAAATTGCATTTGCAACAAAGCCTCCTTTGTTGTGCCCCAAAGCTTAACCAAAAAAAAAAAAGATTATAATGTTAAGATGCAAACAATGTAAAAAAAACTATATATATAAGTACCCATGAATAATTTTGAAATTGTGATACTTGGATACTGCATCCATTTCTTTGGCTTGGTTGCGTTTATTGGACTTTAATGTTCAATGCTAAGCGCCCCATGCAACTTTCAAAAGCTTTACATAGGCAGGTTTGCTTGTTCAAATTGCTTCAACAAGGTTTTCATCTTTTTCAAGGTGCGCCCATGCACTTTATGGGATGAACCCCACCCCCCTTGCCAAAATCCATAGTAATGACATTCTTCATTTTGCACTTTAAAATTCCCGAATTTACGTGGTAAAGCACCTTGTCAAAACATTCTTCGACGCGAATGTTTACCAAATGTTCACTGGTTGATCTATAAAATTCGTTAAAATTCTTGCTTCTTTGGGCTTCCATAACATTCCCGCACCAAGAATGTCATAACTATGCCAAAATCCCAATGATGCCCAACAACATCTCAAAAGTTAAAGGTAACAATAAGGGCCACTTAACCTGTGGCATTTGTTGTGCTTGGGCTTGAAGTTAATACCACTTTAATTCCACTTTCTTTTTTACTTAATCAAGGGCCTTCTTTTCATTCCACTTTTTCTTTGCATGCAGGTTGTTCAAAATACGAACATTCATAGAACCGTGATCTTGTTGCTCGAGCCCCCCATAATAAATAAATGGACACCTTGATTTTTTGGTGTGCATTTGAAGGGAGTGTGTTTGCTCTAAGTGTTGACAGAACAATTGTTTGGCCACATAAAAACTAGTGCATGCATCCACCTTGCGAAAACATTTTGAACTTTTTTGAGCCCATTCACTCACATCTCCATTCTCATTCTGAATAGGAGGCAAAACCTCTTGAAGTGCGAAATTTGGTACAATTAATGAGGGTATTGCGTTTAGGCCAGCCACCACATATGGAACAAGATGAAGGTATTGCACTAAAGCAACATATATAATGCAAAATTACACTTAAGCCAACCACCACAATGGCAAAAAAATGAAGGTATTACACTCAATCAACATACATAGTGGGGAATTACATTTAGGGTAGCCACCATAATGTTTACAATATGAAGGTATTGCATTAAATCATAACCTTAAAAAAAGAGGATGAAAGTATTGTGAACCAAAAACCAAGGTAATATCGTATTATGTGAAAAACATTTTATTAGAAACGTTCAAGTATTGCTACAAAGGAAGAGAAGACAATGAGCTTGTCGTCATTTTTTGTGGAATCTACAGAGAATGAAAACAATGACAAGCCAAGGACAAACTTACCTCATCATTGTCTACTCTAGGTGCATAGAAACCAAACAAAAAAAGACGATGAAGAACATTGGTTTGTCGTCGTTTTCTCTAGGTGCATAGAAACAAAACAAAAGAAGATGACAATGAACATTAGCTCGTCATTGTCTTCTTTAGGTGCACAAAAACAAAACAAAACAAAACAAGATGACAATGAATGTTGATTCGTCATCATCTTCTTTGGGTGGACAAAAACAAAACAAAAGAAGACAACAACAAGCATCGGCTCATCATCGTTTTATTTATGTGCATAGAAACAAAACAAAAAAAAGATGACAATGAGCACCAACAAGTCGTCATCTTCTTTCAAAGAAACAAAACAAAAAAAACAATGACAAGCACGAGCTCGTCATCATCTTCTCTAAGTGCATAAAAACAAAACAAAAAAACCAACAATGAATGTTTAGGTTCATTGTTGTTTTCTTTAGCTAATGAAAAAAAAAAAAACCTAGCAGAAAAATGTATTTGCATTTAACAAAGATGATCAGTCTTGTCCTCCAACAATAATCATTCCACCAAACACGATCACTCCACCAAGCTCTGTTTAAGCGTTGATGAACAATCAAAGCAAAAATCTCATAAACCTAAACCCAAATTGAAAATGTAGAGAAACCACAAGTGCAAAAAAAATTGTAGAAAACAAAGTTTGTTTTAATGTTTTCTTGAAAATATTGCACTTCGTGTTGCTCACACCTTGAAATTGTCGCAATTCCTAGTTCTTCTTTGAACATCGACAATGACAATGGGTGATTACATAGTTGTAACATTGAAAATGACAACAAAAAGAAAGAAAGTTTTGAAAAAAATAAATTTGTAACATAATTAGAGGAGCAAGGTAGGTGGAAATAAGTTTTTTGAACAAGGTAGTTGCGTGAGTAGGTGAGGTCCTTAGATGAAAAAAAAGTCTCTTGAAGGGGTGGTCAAAAAAAAAATGTGTGACTCAACCTTTGTGATTGTACCAAGTTTAGTCATTGGATGAGCAGTAGATCATCCAAAACAAAACTGGTGCAATCATGGGGGTTGGTTCATTCAGGCCAAACTTGGGGATTAATTTGAAGTAAATTGAATCTTGAATTGGATCCTTATTTGCATTTAAAAAAACACTTTTTCCTAAGGTACAATGAGTGTGTCTAAAGGCTTGGAGTCAAATTCAAGGGTTCAATATAAAAAAATGTGTGATTAATATGTGAAAGGATGAAGCTAACCTTTTTTTTTTTTTTTTCCATGGTTTTCTTAATTTTCTATTGTCACCTTCATGTTATGCACTTGGAAGGGTTGAAAATGCATTCCTTCTAATAATCACCTTGTGAGGATCCATAAAGCCAATCACATGAATTTTAAAATTGGTCAAAATGAGGGAGTTGGTTTGTTTTATACAATGTCCTCAATTCATAGGATATTCATTCTCACAACATTTGAACAAGAAGGGAAAAAGAAAACAATGAAAAAGAAAGAGAAACAAAAAAATTAATAACCTTCGACCCTAACATACATTTTGGTTCTTTAAACCATGAGCTTTTTTACAAGCTCTTGTTTTGTTGTCTGGACCAATTGGTTTTCTTTTCAAAATGATGCCATGTAAATTAAATCACAATTTGATTTGTTTTCATCTTGGACCCTTGTTTAGAAACCTTGGGGCAAATTGAAGACTTTTGACCAATAGGAATGCTCAATTTCATTGGACCTTGTTCCTTGGACTGTTGTTTAAAATGGCTTTTACTACAAGAATGTTTAAAAAGAAATATTTTTTTGGAAATCGAAATTGTGTTTTAAAGTTAAAATTTTATTTTAATTGTAATTTATATTTAATTATTTTATTACTTATATAATTATTTATTGGTTTAGTTTGGTAATATACTTAGTGGTTGGATTTCATAATTTAATTATGGTTCAATTGTAGCTTCAATTTATTTTCATGACTTTCACATAATAATTCATCTAAAAAGTTTTTTGCACATTATTGCTTAGTGATGACATTCTTCATTTTGCAACTTAAAATTCTTTAAAATTCTTCATTTAGCACCTTGTCATAACATTCTTTACCCGCGAATGTTTACCAAATTACACTGTTTACCAATTAAAATTCTATAAAATTCTTTAAAATTCTTGCTTCTTTGGGCTTCCATAACATTCTCGCACCAAGAATGTCATAACTATGCATTATTGTGCATTAATTCACACATAGAATTTTTTGACACATTAATGTACCTGTTGAATCACATTAGAACCATGTGATGTGTAAACTTTTTTAAAATGTTTGTTTAATTTCCCTTTGATTAATTTATAAGTGAGTGTTTGTGATTTTTGAAAACACTTTCATTTGATAAAAACAAGTTATTATATAAGTACAAAGTTTTATGTAATAGAATCGTGAAGAGAATTGAAATTTTAGTTTTCAAAGCTTTGCCATAGTTGTGAATGTGTAGAATCCATGATAAAAGGATGTTTATTGAATGATAATTATACAAAGAAAATTTAAAAAATGAAAAAATATTTGTGTAAATAAAAATATAAACTTCCATAGTTATGTAATAAACATATATAGTTTTGATCCTATACCAGCTTATTAGTCTACATAACCAGCCTTCCCTCATTTTAAAATTTATTGTTTACATAGTAGGAAGAGAACACATGTGCTTGTCAATAGCTAGATACATGGTTATAACCTTAAGTAACACTCGGTTGCAATAGTTCATGTTGTATAACATTCATTGTTTGCAAATTTTACATTGAACATATTGCATGTGGGTGCTGGGTTACAGGGGTGCATATTGCACTTTATAAACTTAATCATAAATTCCCCTTAAGTGGGGATGAGAATGACCAGTTTGGGCCAAATAGGGGATGAGATCCAAAATAGGGATCTAAATGTGTAGTTAAAAGAATAATAGGGGACAAAAAAGCTGATTAAATTGGTGCAAAAACTAATTTTTTCCCAAGTCTTCATTATTATTCTTTTGTTTTTGGGAAGGGGCAAGGGGTTGTGTACAAGTCCTCTCTTTGTTTTTTTTTAAAAAAAAAGTGTTGGGGGGAAGGTGGGTTGGGTTCAAGCTCATTCTTTTTTGGTTTTTGGAGGATTGGGGGGTGAATACAAATCCATTCTTTCTTTGTTTTTAAAACGTTGAGTGCACCCGACAAGTTTTCCTGACCCTCAAAAACCAAAAGAAGGATTTGTACCCACCTTCCAAAACCCAAAGACTATGGACTTTTTGAATAGCTTTAATGTAATAGAAAGAGTTCTGAAGAGAAGTTTCAATTTCTAGTTTTGACACTTTAAATTCACTTGGAGGTTCCCCGAGTTTGATCTTGAAATCAATTCTTACAATTTTGAAACTTTTTAATTTTGATTCTAGCATATTTTTACCAAATTCAAGAATTTCTAGGCTTAGTTCAAAAACAATTTTTTTGTACACATTGCCCTAGAAATTTTATAAGCATAAAGTTTGTCAATGGATTAAAAAAGGGATTTATATAGGTATGAAGTTGAACAATTCATTAAAATAAATATTTAATTATAAAATTTGGCCTATTGATTGAATTTCTCAAAAAAATCAACTTATTTATCTAAAGAACTTATCATATGTTAAGAATGTTTTTTCATGGTTCTAATTTTTCAATCTCAAATAACAAAAGACTAGTTCTATGGTCTAGTTCTTCTGGTGGTTGCAACAAAAGAGCACAAATTCATGTGTGTGTCATAAGAACCTAAACTTCCATATATAACAAATCTGCAAATGAGATACCCTCACAACCTTGCATTATATGATAGCCACTTGAGAAAGTTGTATGCTTGATTATGTTAAAACCCAAAAAATATTGTTTGCACTTTATATAATTATTCCTTCACAAAATTTTATTCATTGGAATAATAGTTTTTTGAAAATTTCAACACTTTTACAAATAATATAAATTAGTGTCAAAGCTGATGAGGTACTAAATTGTGTCACATTTAAGAATAACTAAACATTTTGGAAGTGCGAGAAGAAATGCACGTCTGTTGAGATTTCTCACAAACATTCCCATTGAGCTATTGGATCAATTTCACATGGTTCTTTTTGTTACGGACAAATGGAAAGAGATCACAGTAAGGCCAACCCTAAATATAAATAATGAAGCATAAACAAAACGTGAGCTGACAAGGGGCTGTGGTTCAAGTTTGCAATAGACCCACAGCGTTGAACTTGTCCAGTTTACAGAAGGTTCATGTGTTTCGATTGAAATAAGACCTGCAACCTCTGCATGGATCACACGGACCTGTAAACGCTGCAAATAATCCAATTGCCACCTCCCGTCCCTGATCTTCTTTGGTGTTATATAAATTTCACAAAAGGTTTCGTTAAACTGTTTTTCTTGTAATGAAGTGGTTCTCATGTATTTGAGAAGAGTGGAGACTGGATTTCTTCCCAACTACACAATTATTATTAGTTGGGATGAAGTCAAACTCTTCACTTCCTTTGCTCCACTGCCAACAAAAGCAGACACCGAACAAAAAATTCACATTTTCAAAAGCAGAAAGAAAATTTCCAGTCATGTCACACACTTGTTAGTTGACGTTTTGAGAATGTTTCTGGCGATAGTATTCAGTACTCATATCGACTACTGGCTCTGAGTTGACACCTACACCTGCTACCATTTAACCTGGTTTGGTGCCAAGAAAAAGACTTGGTAATTGGTGGAGGTGAAAGGGGATTGGGAGAGCGTATCACTCCACAATAATACATACATAAATCAAGCCTGTGAAACTGTAGCAAGTAGAAAAGAATCTATTGGCTAGTTTGACAATCCAGGTTTTCTTTTTCTTTTTTTCAATTCTTTTTCTTAGTTTTTCCATTTGGAAGAAATTGACAAGTTTTTGTTCTAAAAGAACATTAAACACTAAGCACTGAGAAAACATGTTTTTACCAAAAACATTTCTCAAAAATAAGTTTCACAGAAATAGCAAAAATTGGACAAATTTTTTTCCCAAAAGGGTAGCAAATCTAGTCAAGTTAACACTACAAATACACATTTTTCCAAAAACATTCCCAATTTTTTGTCCAAGAAAGGACAAAATTTCTGGAAAGAAAATCACTGAAGGGGACCAGTTGGAACAACTCCAAAAGTAAGTTAATCCCAGGCAGCAATACAGTTATCCTTAAAGTCAGACAATCAGGGGGCGAGAACGGCCAGTTTTGACATTATAGGGCATCAAACTGGAAATGAAAATTTTACAAAAAGAAATAACTGGGACCCAAACTAGTTTTCCCAGCAATATAATTAATACTTGAAGTCAGAATCAAATGTCATGGTATGAGAATTTGCTAAAACGTTGGACTCAAATTGATTGCCCTCGCAGGGCTATAAAATCATTTCCGTTCGTTCATTTTGCTTCAAACTGCGCGCTCTCTGTCCCTCTCTGTGTCCTCCCTCCCTCTCTCTCTCTCTCTCTATTCACCCCCCGCTCAAGAACAAACTCAGTGTTTCCTCGCTGCAAACTCGGTTCTCTTTCAGGTCTCGTGTCATCGGTAGGAGCAGGAGCAGCTTCTGGGCGAGTTGCATTTGAGTTGCCAAGCAGCAAACATGGTGCACACAGTGTCGCACACTGAGCCCCCTGCAGTGCTCAGCTGATGGCATCTGGGAGGCTTGCAAGCATGCCGATGAGATCTTGCCTGCACTCATGCCCAACTACTTTACAAAGAGTGTTTTTCTGCAAGGACATGGTGAGCCTGGTGGCATTCGCATCGTTAAGATGGGACCTGGTATGGCCAACTAGTACTGACTGCAATGCTACTATTAGTCATCAAAGCTATGTTTTGGCGGCCTATAATTTCGGACTACCGTAGTAGTATGATTTCAACGCACCATCGTGCTCGAATAGCTCGGATATTTTGTCTGTGTGGGATTGTTTGTTGTTATGATCTAATTTTGAAAGGAGTCATCAAGAAATTGTAGTTTTCATTACTAGTGGAGTAATGAATGTGGGCCGGGATATAATTCAATTGTTTTTTGTGAAGAATTTCTTAGTTTGATTTCGTTGAAATGGGTCCCTGCAGCCATTGCAAGTTCATTATTAGACTCCAAAAGAGTCCAACTATGTTAAAGAGCGGAAGTAGTTGGAACTTGGTGCTGCTCCCAACTTCTAGCACTAAAGGGAGTGAGAGGGGTGTGCTGAAAGCTCCGACATTAGACTAGGAAGAGGGACAAGTATTTAGTTATTCGATCTTGCAACAAACCAACCACAAATTGGTTAGTTCACCTTCGGAAACACTCTTGGTGTTGGGACAAGCCACGGGCAACACGAACTCACTTGATTCACCATAGCCCGGATTCGGGGGAAGCCACCACCTTCCCCCATATAGTATTTTGTGCGTTGCTTCGCCGCACCCACATCCAAATGGCTTTTCTTCTCGAGATTCTCAAGGAAGAGTCCTGAAACAGTCTCGGTTTGGACTCCCAAATCTTTGGGAGCTCGTAACTCCCGGCTCATACCTCGGATTGGGATGAGGTCTAAAGCGAACTTGTAGCTCTCCTCAAAAGCTTTCCAACAGTGTGTCACACTCTATCTGCACACACTGGGATCGGGTCGATTCCCGACTTTTAATGGTCGGGAATCAAATTGTCAGTTTGACATCCGACCTTTCTTTTGACCATAACTTATGCTGTAGATGTCGAAATGGCTCATGTGAGGCCATTTTCGACATCTACATTTCAAGACCTTTCCAATGGTATAAATAACACCTCAACATGATGTGTTTTGACCTTTGCAATTGAGCTCTAAAGTTGCGGGAATCCCGGACGACTCCAAGTTCCCACTTTTGATAGTGTGAGTCTCATCTTCACACTTGCCTCAAAGTGGGGTTGCGATAGAAATTCAATGACCTTTAAAAGCAACATGTATGGAAGTGACCAGCTATTGTAACATCTTCATTATGTCAAAGCTCTTGGCTCCATCTTGAACACATAAGAAATGTAATGTCTTGGATGCTTGAAAGCTCGAAAAAAACATCCAAGAAACGTAACATCTTAGACGCTTGAGAAGAACACACAAGGTTTTGGATTTTGCTCAAGATGAACACACAAAAAACACAATGTTTTGGATGTTGTTCGAAAAACGAACACAAAGAAGCAAGAAAGGTTTTGGATGCTGCTCAAAAAGGAAATATTGCTCACGGCATGCACCTTGTGCAATCTCGACCTTGTGGTCGAAAATGAAGTGAAGTAGTTTACATTCATCCAACAACTCACGTAAGAAAACTTTATGCATTGTGGACCGCTCATCTTCGTTTTGATAATGACCCGTCCTTTTAGTCACTAATCTTCTACCTGGTAGTTTTGCCTTTGTGTGCAGAGTGGTTTTTTGTTGATGCAAAGTTGTAAAGTGTAAGCTTTTTTGAATAAATTAAAGAGCAAGAAGTCGTTGTATGTGTTCATGCACACTACTGTATGTGAATGTTTAGATATCATGTATGCATGCCAATAAATTGAATATGAGCATCATTTTGTGTTTAGTGAATGCATCTTTATTTGTGTTTCTCAGTTTTCTTCATGAAGGTTAGATCCTAAGCCAAGTGATCCAAAAACGGACTCTCATCATGATGAGGTGCCATGATAGTTGTAGCAACAATAGTTGAGGCAAATGAGGAGGATGTCCCCATGCGCACAGGCAACGACAGCGTCGAAGAAGCCCCATGCATACCGTCGCTCCTTTTCCCTTTTTCTTCTTCTACTCTTCCTCCTTCTCCTCCCACTTCTTCTTTTGTGTTGTCCAAAACCGTGGAGCACTAGACCATCGAAGCCCTTGACTAATGACGAAACCCTCGATGACCAATGAAGCTTTGCACCGACGAAGCCCTAAAATTGTTACTATTTCACTGGACCCTCAACACCATTTCCCACTTGTTTCGGAGGTCGTTATATCCTAATCTTTGTGCTTTGATGTTCTTTATATTAAGCTCAACTATTTGGTCGTGCCAGTCAAGGTTCTCTAGTTACTAAAGGATACCAAGACAAATTTGGAAGATAAATATGCGTTTGTGAAATGGCTCAATCCAAGTGTTGCACAGTTCACCCACTTTGATGATGAGGTAATTTCTAATCTCTCTTTATAGGTCTCAGTGGACCTTTTGTATTGTTTTTCAAATTGCTTCTCTATGCCTTAAGCTTGGATACTTGCTTATATAACAAGAAGTTAAACTCAAATGAATCTTTACCCTCACAAGCTTGTTGCATCTTGAATGAACATATTATTGACTTTTTTAATTAGCTATGACTTTTGATCACTAGCCAACTTTGTGAATGGAAATTCAACACATCTTTCACATTGCTCTTGGAAATTCAACAAAAACTCAGGACACCACATGTTTGTCTAATGTAAGTAAAAAATTATAGGGTTTAGATGCTAATCAAAATCATTCGTTTGTGATGAAAAGAATCACCTAGATATTATTTAAATAAGTTGCCTTTGTCTCCTTTATAAAAAATTGCAAGAATACTTAATATTTAAGCAAAAAAAACGCTGGAAGCAACTTGCACAAGAATACATGCATTTGAGTTGTACATTGTTGAGTTCATTGCCAAGGGGGAAGTGGTAAGAAGTAGTAACCACTTCCATTCTACATCAATTTTGAGTTTTCTATTAATGGTTTTGGGGGGATAAAATTTCCTACAACCTTTAGTTGTAGATTACACCAAATATGCCATAGTTCTACAAATCTAGAACGCTCCTATTGAAGACCATGAATGTCTATAATCTTGAACATATTTTGATTTTTACAAGTAGTTGTCAAAACTTCAAACTTCTAGCAAAGTTTTTAAACATTTGTACCAATACTCTAAAGTTGCCCATCTGCCATACAAGTATTTTATGCATCTTATATGACTGATACATAAGACCAACATAATCTGATATGCTAATTAATGAGGTACACTCTTATATGCAATATCTTATATTAGATTAATTAATTAATTGATGTAATTAACAATATATCTTATGTTGGTCTTGTGTACTAGTAATATTTTTGTAGAAGGAAGTTGTTGAAGAGGTGCCTGGTAAGTTTGCTAAAAGGTGCCCTAGTAAGAAGCCTTACATGATGTGGAGGTTGGAGGATTGAGGGTATAGAGATGTTTCATGGTTCTATAAATTACCTGGTAGTGCTAAGATATTCTGTGCATTTGCACAATATTTTGTAAAGATGAACCTTGATAAAGAAATATGCATCTGAGTAGGTTTGGACTTGAGTAAAAATATATTTTGCTATAGAAATCTACATTAAATGGCCTCTTGGTTGGCCTAAGGGAGGTCACCTTGGACCTTAGATGTAGCTCTTGTAGAATGCCCATAGACATTTTTTATCCTGTCCTTTTGTCTTATTCAATGTATAATTATATTATTAATAATATATAATGCTGATTAATTAATCTAATATGTTAATTTGCTAATTAATAAAACTACATACAACATTAACAAAGTGGATGTTGGTCTTATGTATTAGTTTATAATTGTTTTGTTGTGTTTTTACCAAGTTGTGGAGTACATATGGGAGATTGTTGGATCACAGGTTATAGGCAAGCTACATGATTAGACTGCATTTCTTCAAACTGTATCTTAAAAAATTTGCTGACTAGGTATGTGATGTATTGTTACCTCAATTTTGTCTTCTAAATGTCTTGCTTAAATAAGGATTTGTAATCCTTTTAATGTAAGATAGTTGTAATTCAAGTTCTGTAAAAAAACTTGTAGTTGTTGTCTAGTAAAATTGGCAAGCTTCTCGGTTCATGGGGTGGGCATCAAACAACAGTGCTCTAAATGGAAAGGGGAGGAAGCTATGTATTCACACTTGCTACAAATGGAGGCATTTGTGGCTGGCATGTAGCATCCCTCATCCCTCTTGACTCACTTCTCCAAACAAAGTTGTCATCAAGGACTAGCACATTCACTCAGTAGTGGCTACTAAGGTATAGTAGTCAATCACTGGAAAATATTCAGTACCCAAATTGTTCTTAGTAGTTAGTTGGATTGAAAGGGTTTAGTGTTTAGGGTTTAGGGTTCAAAGATACAAACCAAATCTTCTCAAGAGCCCATAAAATCATATAGTGGGTTAGATCTAAAGGGTTAAGGGTTTACGGTTCAAAGATGCAAAGCAAATCTCTTCAAAAACCTATAAAATCATTTGCGTATTTTGCAAATTGTTGATACAAACTATTACAATCTACTCTGCTCAAGTTTAGGTGGAACATTGCTCCCTTACTCATGATTTTGCCCTTGATCTCAAGGTGTTTGCTAGTACGTGGAATGTGACCCAAGGGGAAATTTTATGCTGTTGACGACAATGTTCAAAAGGTGGAATGATGGTTACTGAAAAGCAAGGACATGCACTTTAGCAAAATACTTGAGGTGTTTTTTAACAAACAACTATGTCGAGGTAGGAGTGTCATAGAAAACTCATTTTGCATTTTGAAGAAAACATTGCTTTTGAAAACAAACTTGCATGTCCTTTTTCTACTTGATGTGGTAGTTTGTTGTTGCATTCCTTACAATATGATACCCAATAGGATTTTGACATTAACATATTGTTGACTCAGTTAAAGTTGGAAAATTTTGTGTAGAATACATGTTCATGGTTAGAGAAGAGGAGGGTAGGAAGAAACAACATATCAGATCCCTTCCACTAGAGTGAAAACTGTCATTACAATCTATCAAACATTGTTTTTTATGAAACACTTGTGTATGAAGAAGATCTGCTTTTTAAAGGGCCATCTTTTGGTGAAGGCCTTCGAAAAATTCCTCCCACAATGGGAATTCAAGTAGCCACGATTGAGAATCAAGCACGGTTTAATGGTATGGATTTGTTGATTGGTTCATTTGAGGGTTTGGGCTGAAGTTTCTCCACATTTTGGAACAATCTTCTTGGGTTTTCCCAATACACAAATGTCTTCTCAAGACAACATTTTGTATATGATGGTGCTTTTGAACCTTTCAATGTGGGACAACCACATTCTGGTGCATCTTGGATTGAACACCCCTTCTCTACACCACCAAAGAGCCCCAAGCCAGTTGCAAAACTAGTAGGCTCACTCTTTGAAGAATTTCCAATTGCAAAAGCTTTCACTATTGTTTCTTTTTCCAGTGCTAAAGGTGCAACCTTCATGCAAGCAAGGCAAGCCACACAAGAAAGGGTTGCTACTATCAATGCCCTTGAAAATACCACCAGTTTTTGCAAAACTGAAAAACAAGCCAGCCGTTGTGAGGCTGTGGCAGACAAAACTATTGTCGGGACCACACTATATTTAGGAGCTATGGTGGTGTTTGCCAAGCTTGCATCAATAGTCACATTTTTTGAGAATAAGCCCAGAGAAAAAGTAAAAGCTTCTTGGATCACAAAGGGGGTGGGCGTTGTTGACCCATAAATTTTATCTCCATCGACAACTTCAAATCTTTCTGGGTTGGTTGAGTTTGGGCACATCAAAGTTTCGATGAATGTGGGACGGAGTAATGCTTTCTTTGCAACTGGGGGAGGAAATGGAGTTTACAAAAGCACCATTGAGGGGATATGTCCATGCAGGACATCTTGTGCCATTGGAGCTCGGCCTTCACCCTTTGAAGGACACAAATATGTCAACTAAAGCTATTGTGTGCACAAAGACTTTAGTATTGGCTGCATCCAACGTTCACCTCCAAGTCTAGGACATTGAAAGTGCAACCAAAGAATGTAGTGCAGTAATTGGAATTGTTGACAATTTGACCGAAGATGAAGATATCGTTACTTATCATGTGCTTCTTGTCCACATGGAGCCTATTTCATACTTGGCTATGGATGTAGCCTACCACATCATGTGGAGTGGTCATAAAGATGAGAAGGTGCGAGGTTGGCCTATGTAAGTTGTGACTGAAAAACCCATGACCACCACTGTTTTAATTCTCATGTGGGAGGCACATCAGAGTCTAGTGGCTGCCATTACAATATATTCATATGGTAGGATGGAAGAAGCGTTCTACACTTAAACCCATTCTCACGAAATGTTGGATGTAAATCTTGATGTTTTTTGTGGGCGGGTGAGCTCTAAGTAGGATCAAAAAGTGGGTTCATAAATGTGTGGCCTTGTGAAGTAACATTTAGTGGCTTAGTCCATGGGCAAGAAGATGAAATGATAACAATTTTTTTCTTTGCTAGATTGTGTGTGCCACTGTGTGGGTTAATAATCAGAAACAACCCTTCACAGACCAAACTCTACTTTCTGGTGGTGGTTGAGGACTCAACTAGCTACATGTGGGCTAAAGGGATTCTCTACATTACTTTCGAGTATGTGCCTTTTTGTTGCATGTTTAGTTACAAAGATCATCTCAGAATGATGTTGCAACATGGTTTATGTTTTGGTTCCATCTGTTGTGTTGACATTGCTTTCCTTTCTCTTCCTACTTGCACTAGAAGAAAAACCTTGATTTACAACTTATGTCTACGACTGTTTTTTAGTCGAAAGAGACATTTTACAACTAACTATCTAATAGTTGCTTAAAACAAGTCGCAGACGATAAATAATTGCATGAAACATTACATTAGGATGCGTCATCAGATGGTAGATGAAGCCTACATTTAGTATATACCGTTTCATCTGATGGGGCCAATATATACATAATGTATACAAGGCATCATTTTGTGACTATAAATTGCAACTATTTTGGTGGATCCAAACTCCAACCATGTGGAGACACATGTTAACTATTGAAATACTTCAATTATATTTCCTTAAATCCTTCTAGATTTATCTAGGTCATTGGATTCAACACATTGGGATTGTCACATGTGGTAAGACAATGTAAGCTCAAATTTTTCTTGATCTTATGGGTAAGGAGTGGCCATGTTTTTTTTTCGATTAACTAATGGGTTGTTGCCACATGGCATGGTTTCTAATATTTGGGAAACCACATTGTGATATTGGATGATCTAGAATTTTCTAAATCTTATGGCCAAGAAATGGCCACGTCTTTTGTGTTTGGTTAATCGAAATGTGCCACGTGTCTCATTATGAGCATCATGGAATTTAAATATTTATTAAAAAACCCTAGATATATCCCATTCATTAGATGTCAAGAATGAGGATCTTGACACGTGTCACATTATTACTTGAATGGAAATTTCAAATTTGCCACATCTTTTAAAGATCGAAGAATAAAAACTTGTCACATGGCGATGTTAAATAATTTGTAAAATATTTTTTATTGAAAAGGAATAATGGACCTTAGTTTAACATTATGAATTGAGGTTAACATTTTAGGGTTTAATTAACAATGTTCTAAGGTTAGGGTTACCATGGCTCACTAATCACACACAAAATGGACATGGAAAATGGTTTCCATTGAGCTAATAAAAACTCAGTGAGCACATTCACCTTAAGTTTTGCAAAGATGGAAAAATGTTTTGTATTGAACATGGGTTCCTACCTTAATGTAATCAACAATA
>Ga0209208_10003351_pt1 | contig 22980 bp, 13 predicted proteins | sample S1TSphfallax_3_FD_187694 | JGI IMG/M metagenome (GOLD analysis project Ga0209208, IMG submission 187694) | Host-associated microbial communities from peat moss isolated from Minnesota, USA - S1T2_Fd - Sphagnum fallax MG (SPAdes) (version 2) | ecosystem: Host-associated > Plants > Peat moss >...
TGCCTTGGAAGTGTGAGGGTTACACTCCCGGGAGTATGTGATGTGACTCCCGGGCTTCCTCTTGGCCCGCAACCTTGCAACCCCTTTGGCCTTGGTTGCAAGCCCAAGGCTAGGGTTGCGACATAATATGTGAAATTGGACATAATGCACTTCATATTACATGAAACCTTACATGCATATAATAAAGATTTATTTACATGCACTTGGGATGGGTGGGTTGTGGCTTAGTTCCATTTAGTGGCATGTTGCATGTTAATGGAGTACACATAAATAATATAAATAAATTTAGTATCTTAAAACTACCCTAAAAAATTGTGTGCAATTAATGGTGAACACATCCATTCACTTTCCATTGAGATATTCATGAAGGAGGCATTGTAACTGTTGGTTCATACTTGTGTCAATGTATGGTGGAATGACACAAATCCAATTCCACTTAGGCCGTAATCAACAAGTTGGCATTGTCACAATTGCCTTCCATTTGTGTCAATGTACGATGGAATGGCACAAATCCCATTCCACTTAGGTAGTAAAAAAGGTGGCATTGTCATGTTCCTTTCCACGACAACCATTGTACAATGGAATGGCATGAGTCCCATTCCATTCAGGTAATCAAAAAGGTGGCATTGTCGTGCTCCCTTTCACTATAGTTAATGTATGGTGGAATGGCACAAGTCCCATTCCATTGAAATTGGATTTGAATGGAAGCGTGTAATGGTGCAAAACTTAGTTTTCTACTATGGCTGTATTGATGTAAAAGGACATTCAAGTATTAAAACCTAAAAAGGCATCAACATTGACAATGATGTTGAGGCCACAAATTTAATCTAACCAAAATTCTTTAACATCAACATAATCAAAACAAATTTCTTTCCATGTTCAAGCATTGTTTACATTTTAGGAAACATCAATAGCTGCTTGGAGTTGTTGAACCTTAACAATTGTCCTTGCAAGTCGGCCCCAATTTGATATATGTGTGAATATCAGCTTGACAGCTTTGTACAGTGCATCATCAAATAGGCGATCACCAATGGTCTGCCAAGTGTGAACATTTGGCTAAACAATGAATTCCTCAATATCCCCAATCCGATCAAGCTTGGCATGTGCATATATGAATTTAGAGTCCACCTTGGGTTCCTTCACCTTGTTGCATACCATGAACAAGTACTTAACAAGATCTTCATATGCGTCGACATTAGGAACTTCATTAATGACCTCATTGCTATTGGGTGGCATCATTAGCCTTGATAAATGATTTAATTGGATCACTAACAACTCTTCCCTCAACCAACCTAACACCACACCTCATTTTTTTCTATTTGGGTTGCAAACTCAACACTCAATCAATGTTGTGGACATTATTTACAAGCACATCCATTGCTTACACATTGAGGTTGAACTTCTTGAACATAGTGCATGGTTGTTCATACAACTCAACACCAACAATAATTTTCACCTGCTTCTAGGCCATCAAAGTTGTCCAACTTGTGATGTGGTCCATGACTTGAGACTTATCTCTTTGATAGTAGTGAAAATGTGCTAGTTTTAGAGGTTAGGATTGCCACTGAAAGTAGAGCTTGGAAGGACAATCTTTGAAGTACCTCAGGGAACTAGTTCATGGGGAAAATCTATTGTCATGAAGGCCTTGACAATGGTTAAAACTTGTTGTGGGTTCTTGATATTTGGCAGTGTTGTGGACACAACTTGGTAATTAAGCTACTGCTTGCAAGGATTTTCTAGGTCAAGGACCTTTAGCCATGGCTCTAGCTCCATTTGCTCAACCACATATCTCATTTGAAGCTTGAACAATGAGTTCTTGTTGGTGACATTAAAAAGTTCATTGTCATACATGCCATGCCAATATGTGACAACTACAAGAGTGGGGTCATGTTTCTCACAATACCTACTAAGAACTCAAGAATCATAGTAAGGATTGGTGGTGAGGAAATGTTCTAAATTGTTGTTGGTATCTACAATAATTTGTCCAAGAACATTGTGGACATGCTAAGCCGTATGCTTCAAAACTTGTGTGAGCAATTTCAATCAATTGCCCTTCTCACACTCATCAATAGGAGGTTCAATTGGCAATAAATACCTAACTGATGAAACAAGTCAAACTCCATGTGCTCAACAAATGTTGTAACCACTTTTGGGGTAGCCCTAGCCTTAATGTAAATATTCAAAATCACATTGGTGTCCATAGTTTTCACAAGATTTCCCAACTCCTCATTGCATTCCATCTTGTCTTCATGTAACTAGTTATCCAACATGTTTTTGTTTTGGTTCACAACTAAACATGATAATTCCAAAGACTTAAAAAACATTTAATTGCCCTTTTGTCAACATAATCCCATTATACAACAACAAAGGCGAGGTCTATCTTAGTTGCATAGGGACACTTTGGAATTAGGCAATTGTATCTATTGTCCGTAGAATACCTTGGGGTGAATTTGTTGCAAGATTTGTAGCTTCCATGTACTTCATTTGGTCAAACAACTCTTCAAATCATTGTACTGTTTAAATGATTTGGAACCCATACACCCATATCAATTAAAAGGCATGATGTTGATGAAATAAATGGTAGGAAAAGAAGGAAATGGAATTAGGTTTGACACTATGTCTTAAGTTCTTGGAGGAAAAAAACCTCATGTATCATGACCTTAGCCTTGGGCTCGCGACCAAGGCAAGGGCATGGAAAGGTGCAGGCCAAAAGTGCAACTCGGGAGTCACACTCACATGCCCAAGAATGTAAGATATTGTGAGGGAATGAGGCCAAACACTCCCACTTTGGAAGTTGGAATCATTATGGATTTAAAAAATTTCAAAAAATAATTTGAAGGGTCAAGATTCATTAGAAAATCCTTAAGACTTAGATGTTTAAAATGGGTTTACATGATTCATTTGAGTACTTACAACACAAGTTATGGCCGAAAGAAAGGTCAAGAGTCAAAGTGTTAGTTTTATTCCCAACCACTAGAAGTTAGGACTTGCCCGAATTACGTGCATGAAAGTGGTGTGTCACATATTGTTGGAAAGATTTTAACTAAGGCTACAACTTTACTCAAAACCTCACCTTAATTAGAAGTTTACACAAGAAGTTATGGGCTTCCACAAAAGTCCTAATTTCAAGAATTTCAAGACTCTCGACTTGGGAGTCTTGGGAAAAATGACATTTGGATGTAGCCCTTGTGGCAAATCACAAAAAATACTATAAGGGGGAAGGTGATGGCTTCCCCCAAGTCTAAGCCATGGTGAATCTTATGAGTTTATGTATGCATGTGGTTTGTCCATGCACTAAAAGTGTTATAATTATGCACTAACCAACTTTTTGGTTTGTGTAGGTCCATATGAATAATTGACATGCTTGTCATTCATCCTAGTCCTTGTCCTGGAGCTCCAACACACCCCTCTTATCGCCAAAGTGCTACAAGCTAAGGAGCGTACCCCAATTCCTTCTTCTTCCATTGTTTTCACTTTCAGATTCGCATTTGAGTTTTTTAGGGAGTTTGGGGGTGCTTCATCATGCAATACCCAAGATTTAGAACCAAAACATTTGATTTGAAGATTTGAAAATATGATAAGGTTGAGGTTACATACAAGGTTCTTAGCTCCTTGAAAATTACCACACTTAGCAAGGTTAATTATAAGCTGTAAGTGATTAAAATGATGAAAATAAGCAAAAAAATGACTTAACAAAATAGAATAGGGAGATCCAACATCTAGAAAAAAACCTATTAATGATTACAACATTTCAAAAGGAGTTCATTGGAGATCCCAATGTATCAACAATAGATTACACCATAAACACCCGACTTTCAAAATGCATTATAATGAATGATCATCACATCAATCTTACATTTGAACAAAAAACTCTCATGAGATCCCTGTTTGATACCTAATTGCCAAGACAAATGGAACAATAGTTGCCTCATTCACTTTGGCAAGATGCATTTGTCCTTGTTGATTCATGGCATAGAACCCACCCACAGAAGGAACATCTATTGTTAGGAAGATGGGATCATGGCTAATGTAGTTTTAGTAGACAATTTATGGTAGTTTCCAAGTCATACACAAGTAGAATAATAAACTTGGTGATCACATAAATGAGCTTGTACTTGTCAAAAATATATATTGTAATAAGGAAGCTATCCCCAAAATTGAAAGGAAAAAAAATATCTACATTTTTCTTGGAGAATTTGGGTTTCCCTGCCTAAGCATATAGCTTGGGGACATGCAATTTCAATGTAAGTTGACCACTATTAATTGATTTCGTTGCAAATGTAATCGAGAGGGATGGAGTCTCATTCCGAACTTGGAAAGATGAAAATAATGTAGCATGCAATTCCAATGCCTGATTCCATTATCAATCAATTGAGAACAACTACATGTTTCCCTTGAGAAGCTACGTCCACTCTGGTGTTCTTATGAAAAACGTGTTTTCTTCTACATCATATATAAGTAGTGACTAACTTCTATTATGACCTTGAAATGTAAAGTGTAGGATTGTTTGTCAAGATTATCAAAACAAATGTATGGTTGTAATCTCTAATGATACGAGAGGCACCAATATCCACCCCTTTCCAAACAATTGTTTTTAATATAGAATATGTAGGCTGGGTTATTGTTCTTATAATCCTAATTGATCTCTTTGGTCTATTTGTAATGACTTTTCTTCAATGTTTTTTTCAGTGTTTTTTTTATGAACATTGGCTACTTGTTCCTCCCAACAATTTGCAAATCTTTTAGGTAACTTGCTTCTATATTGAAATCTTATTCTCTTTTTCTGTTGTGGATTCATTGTAATTTTGTCAAAACCACATGATGTGGAAACATTATGCATTTGTTACGAGTGAGGTACAATTGTTGTATGTTCGTGTATACTTCATGGTATAAATGTTACGTTCTTGCACATTTGACATTTTTCTTAGCCATGTTAGTTCCACCACTTGCCTAAACCATAAGTCACATTTGTTCAACTGCATAACATTGTATATTTCATAGGAGGTTATATTTCCCTTCATGTGAAACCTTCACCTAGAAGACAATGTTAAACTAGCTCTACATTCACATTCCTAAATAACGAACAAGTCCATTGAATAACTTGTAAGAAAAAAAGGTGAGAAGGAAAAGATCATGATCACCTTCATGGTTCAAGGAGTAGTAGTAACTTAATCAACCTTCGACATTGAATGTATATAGACATGTATATAAAGTAGATGAAATTTGACATGCATCCTAGAATCTTTAACTTTTGGGCTTTATAACTTCTAGTTTGTTGCAAACTAATGATGTGGATGCATGGCGACAAAATTGCTAATGTTCAATGCATAGGGGAGGGGGAAAACAACATATTCATTATATGCAAAAGTGAGTTTCCATTGTAGCTTGCTCTATGCACACCCCTAAGTTCTAAATAGTACCCAAAGACCTAGACATTAAATTGACACTCATAATTCAAGGCCAAAAACCTTATCCACCATTATTGTCCACCTTCCAAGATATGGTTGATTCCAAACATGAACACAACATGATCACAAAGTTGCCTTCCACATAACTCCCATAAACATTGGCCTGTTATGATTCCACTATGTTTGGATGTGTTGCAACCCTAGCCTTGGGCTTGTGACCAAGGCCAAGGGGGTTGCAAGGTTGTGAGCCAAAAGGAAGCCTGGGAGTCACATCACATACTCCCGGGAGTGTAAGAAAGCGTGAGGGAGTGAACCCTCACACTCCCAAGGCAACTCCCATTTTGGGAGATGGAGTCCCGGTGGACTCCCAAAACTTCAGAGAACGATTTCAGGGGTCAAAACTCAATGGCTTATGGCATTCTTTATATCATTAAAAAAAATCTTGAAACCTAAATCTCTAAAATGGGCTCGCATTTCTCATTTGGACATCTGAAACATAAGTTATGGCCAAAAGAAGGGCCGGGAGTCAAACTGCCAGTTTGACTCCCGACCAGAAAAAGTCGGGAATCGACCTAATTTACTTGGCTTCAGACAACGTGCGACATACCATTGGAAAGCTCTCGACGAGAGCTACAACTTTTCTTTAAATTGCACCTCAATCCAAGGTTTGCTTGCAAAGTTATGGGGCTCCAAAGTTGCGTCGCGGGAGTCCCAACTGGCGCGATTTCGAGACTCTCACTTGAGAGTCCCGGGAGAGAAAAGCCATTTGGATGTGGGCCCTGTGGAGAGGTGTAGAGTATACTATAAGGGGGAAGATGGTGGCTTCCCCCAAGTCCAGGCCGTGGTGAGTCTTGTGTGTTTGTGTTGCTAGTGGCTCATCCTAGCACCAAAAGTGCTCCAACTACACACTAACCATCTTGTGTGACTTTTGTGCAGGCCCGTGTGAGCGAGTGAAGCTTGTCAACTCTTCCTAGTCCCATCCCGGAGCTCCAACGCGCCCCTCTACCCTTCAAAGTGTTGTGAACTAGGGAGTGTGCCCCGACTCCTCCCCCTTCCGTTGTCTTATACTTGGACTCACTTTTGAGTCTTGCAAGAAGTTAGGAATGCGTCATATTAACCTTGGATAACCAAATGTAGCTTACTTGAATGTGTTTTTAAATATATAGCATGAATATGTGTTCATTAATTTCCAAGAACAAGATTGGTCATTTTGGCACATGTCACTTTTTTCTTTTCACTCAAATGTGATCATTTACATAGCAAGGCAATCCATACATTAAACCCTCATTAAGGTGACAATATGCCTTCACTATTAAAAAATGTTGAAAGGGTAGTAGTGGTTTGACATATTTACCTTGCACTATGAAAAATCATGTCCATTGCAACTTGTCTATGTAGTTGTAACCTAGTTCTATCGAACATTTTTTAATTGTAATCTAGTTTTATCGAACATAATTTAGTTGCATTGGACAAGTTGCAATGGACACAAATTTTTTCATAGTGTTATACATATATACACCTAAAAGATCTCCCAATAAAAGTATCAATCTTGCATAGTTATTTAGTTTAATAATCCTTGGCATTTTCATGTTGACGAAAAAATGATATTTAGTTTATTTAATCTATATTATCCAAGCAAACCAACTAACCTACCAAAATTCAACATATACAAATAATAGATCACAACAATAGATTGGAAGGTTTATGTCTATTATCCCTATGTATGAATCCCCATGTCTTACATGGAAGTAGACATTCTCTCACACATGTATGTGAAGATTCTTCACAAAGATAATCACAATTGTAAACCTTGTTGGCAAGTAAAAACGGATGCCATTGGATGAAGGATTGTTTAAGATGTTTATTCATGTTGGTGATCTTATTGTTAAGCATGACCATCAACAACAATTTTGATCTCGAAAAATAACACAAGATATCTCCTAGTGCCTTTCAATGTTGATCACAAGAAAATTACAAGGACCAAATATAAATGAAATCTACTACATTAAAAACCTTACATTGATATCAATTTACACATTACTCTCTCATATTAGTGGTGATACAAGATCATCAAGCATTGCATATCCAACATTATGGCCCAACAATATTGTTATGATTCAAACAATACCAAGAAATGAAACCATTGCCCAACACAAATTATAACCAAACAAAAGTTAATGTAATCATGACCAAAAAGGCATCTAGTGCCCCACACTGCCAACCCATAGTAGCATTGACCAAAACTTACATGTCATGTACTAAGTTAAGGCCTCGTGCTCGAATGGAATTGAAGTGTGGCAAGGCTTTCATTCAAGCATATTAAGGAATTCCTTATGTTAAATTCCATTTAAGCCATGTGATGGGTGGAAGAAGTTATATATTTTACAATAGATCTAGAAGATAAACCTTGCCATTAAACCAAATTGTAACACACGTCAAACCACAAGGAATCAATTCCATATGCAAGGAATGCATACTACAAATGTTCCATTCTTGAGAACTACAATGGAGGAGGCCCACAACCGAACAAATGAATGTTTTTAAATACAATCTATGCAATATGGCCCATCGTCCCTTCATCAACCTTCATGACAACAACATATTATGCCATGGCAAAAGTGTCATATTCACTTTCTAATGTGTTTTCTCCACTATCTTCTAGGTCATCACCATAACATGAAGTTCACACCATATCCCCTAAAATGTCAATAATGTTAATCCCCAACCCACTTTGCCTCCTTAAATAACATAGTTTGGGTTTGCAAGGTTGGGTTGAAGTTTGCCAAGTTAGGTTCCAAAAAAATTACTCTAGTCTATTTTTCATACCTTGTAAGAGTCAATCAAGATGATTTCCTCAATGTCTTCAATCATGCCATACCTTGTAATTGAACACAAAAAGAAACACACACTTTCATGCACAAAATATTGCACATTGCACAAAATCTAACTACATAATTGAGTTCATAGATACCACAATGCACAAAATCTAGAGCACAACATTCATCAAAGCATCAAATATATCGTGCACAACATAAACGGTGCACAAAATCCAATTACATAAAATTTGATGCACATCATTAAAACTACTATTGGGAAACCACAAGTGTACATATCATAAAATTTTGTTCATTTGCACTAATCTACACAAGATTATAATCTTTCATGTTAATATTTATGCTAAAATATTACCATGATAGTAGATAAACAATTATTTTGTTGGAATAACCACAAGATTTTCATGCATCATTCTAACCCTTACAATTTCCTTTAATTACTTTATCAACCATTGTAAGCATCTTGTCCAAAGTTCAACTAATTCCATCCTTGGATTGGGATCCCATTATAAATTTTGGTCCATGCGACCTTGTTCACTGGCCAATTCCACTAAATTGGGGCAAATATGTCGCAACCTCATTTTGAGGCAAGTGTGAGGATGAAATTCGCACTCCCAAAAGTGGGAACTTGGAGTCCTCCGGGACTCCCAAAACTTCAGAGCTCGATTTCAAGGGTCAAAACACCTCGCTTTGAGGTGTTCTTTATATTGTTGGAAAGTTATTGAAGTGTAAATGTCGAAAATGGTATTGCATAAGCCATTCGAACATCTATAGCACAAGTTATGGCCAGAAGAAGGGCCGGAAGTCAAACTAGCAATTTGACTCCCGACCACTAAAAGTCCGGAATCGACCCGACCCTGGTGTGTGTAGGTGAAGTGCGATACACCATTGAAAAGATTTGAGGAGAGCTACAAGTTTGCTTCAGACCTCATTCCAATCAGAGGTTTGAGCTGGGGGTTATGAGCTCCCAAAGTCCCGGGAGTCCAAACTGGGACAATTTCGGGACTCCTCCTTGGGAGTCCCGGGACTAAAAGCCATTTGGATGCGGGTGCGGCGGAGCAACGTAGAGAATACTATATGGGGGAAGGTGGTGGCTTCCCCCGAGTCCGGGCCGTGGTGAGTCAAAGGAGTCCATGTTGCTCGTGGCTTGTCCCAACACCAAGAGTGATTCTGAATATGAACTAACGAACTTGTTGGTTGGTTTTGATGCAAGACCGAGTAACTAAATAAGTTTTCCCTCTTCCTAGTCCAATCTTGGAGCTTTCAACACGCCCCTTTCACCCCCCTTTAGTGTTGGAAGTTGGGAGCGGCACCAAGTTCCAACTACTTCCGCTCTTTAACATAGTTGGACCTTTTTTGGGTCTAACAAAGAACTTGGGGGCGCGTCAAAATGTCACTATAAACCCATTACAGTGGAATTGGTCTAATCCACTAGAAAATGAATGGAGTGCATGGTGGTTAGGAACACATCCCTTGTTAGTGAAATGGGCAATACATAAAATGTCATGTGTAATGCACATGCACATGCTAAATGGCCAATCATTCCTATTAAAGAATTTCATCTAATCATCCTCATGAGGTCGTTATTCCAACCTACACAACACCCAACAACATTTCAAATTTCAATAGTAATTGCATTATTTAAAAACTATATATTATTTGGCTCAATTTGCCCCTCTACAAAAAATTTAAGTCCATATGGCCCACAACTTGATCTCATGTGTGCATTTAATGGCAAATTCAAATCACATTCATGTATGAATAATGATGTAGTCCATCAATAATTCATGTTGCTTTAACACATATGAGGGCAAATCTACCCTCTTGAACACTAACCCCCTTGCAATATAAAGGCCAATTATGATATTTACCATCGATAATGTCAAAACCAAGATTCACATTGACTAGTATTGACCATTTTTTAAAGTAGTTGTCAAGTCTTATCATAGATAGATACAACACTATCAACAATGTCAAGACTAAATTCAATGCCAAGGTGTTACCCAATGGATTTGAACACTCCATTAATATTGTCGACATGTGTGGTCACAATCATAGAAAAGGTAAAAAACCTTAATACAATTGATATTGTCAAGACCAAGACCCAAGGCTAGAAGTCAAGTTTATGTTTGGTGCCAAATGTCAATTTAGATTTAGGAGATCGTGTGGCTCCAACCACTAACCATTTCGGCCATGGCACCATGGTGGAATATGTTAATATCATTAGGGTGGTTTACATCATGGTTTTGGACAAGTGGGTGGATTTTGCTAGCATTAATTAATCACTATTATAATAATGATTGACAATATTCTATGAGTATACAACCATTATCACCACTTAAGCATTTATGGCCATGAGCCATGATCTAGTTCAAATGGTGTCACATACATGCATGTTCACAATTTACTTGTTTCTAATTTGGTCATATAATATGCTTCATTTTTAATTTGGTTGTATAAGTTTCATGTGTCCAATTCTAATACCATTGATTTAAATATCTAGGTGAAGATTAAGATTATCTTTAGTCAACAAACTGGCCCATCTTCATATAATTAAAAAGCTAGGCAATTGGTCTCAACAACATAGATAACTAATAACTTTGTTACAATTGGGAATATTAATCATCATATACAAGGTAGAAATAAATTTTGATACATACCATCAATAATATCAAGACCAAGACCCAAGCTTATAAGCTTACTAGTATTGACCATTGATATAAATAGTTGTCAAATCCTACCATAAATACATATAATTATCACTATCAACATTAATTAATGTTAAAACTAAGCTATTGCAAAGTGTAATTTCCCAGTTCATCCATGCACTCAATTCCTAAAATGTGTCTAATGACCATAGACAAAGTAAAGAGCCTTGACACCATTGATAATGTTAAGGCCAAGATCCAAGACCAGAAGTCAAGTTTATCTTTAGGAAAGAATTTCAAATTAGATATAGGGGATCATGTGGTTCCAACCATTAACCATGTAAGCCATGGCATTATCATGGAATGTGCCAATATCACTAATGTGGTCTATTAAGTGGTTTTGGACAAGTGGATGGATTCTACCAACACTATTAGTGATCGACAAATTTATGTGAACATACAACCATTATCACCACTTAGGCATTTATAATAGTCATAATCCACTTGAATGATCCCACATCTAACATGTATGTTAAAAGCATGTTCATTTTTCATTTGGCATTGTTAATTTTCACATGTTCAATCAATTAATTAAATAGCTATGATACATTTAATTTGATCTAAATGTACAAGTCATGACCAAGATCTAAGATTATTGGGTAATTGATTATGTTTAGTTGACAAAGCATATGAATTAATTTGTATCGGCAATTGTTTGTCAACTACAAATTTTAACACTATGAACAACATCATATGCACGAACATCATGATCATGAATATGTGAGGCGATTCATTAGCTTGTTATCAAGATCTTCATCAAACCAAGATGCAAGGGGCTACACAATATAATGATCATTGTGCCATTATGGTAAGTGGTCATATAAGATATAATGCAAAGATTAGCCAAGACACCATCGATAATGTCAAGACTTGAATATCCAAGGCTACAAGTCAAGTCTATGTATGGTGGCAAATAACAATTGACACCTAAAGGATCATACAATTCCAACCACTAAGCATTATTCCAACCATTCCACTATAATGGAATGTGCTAATATCCCTAGGGTGGTCTACCATGTGGTTTTAGAAAAATGGTGGATTTTTCCATTGTTAGTGATTGGTCAATGTATGTGACCACATAACCTTTGTCACCATTTAGGCAATTATGGCCATTAACTATAATCCATTATAAATGGTGCCATTATAGACCATGGGCAATATATATTCCTCAACTAATTACGAAATTAGTGCATGCACATGCTACAATGCAATATGTTGACAACTTAATCGTTTAAAAAATTAATGTTACACCAAAAAAACCCAATTAGCAATGTTGAAGACACGTACCAAAATTGTTGAATCAACAATGGCCCATTTTGCATACAAGGAAAAGAGCAATATATATTACTCTTCTCCTTACTCTTCCACCTCAAAATCATCATCTTCACAAATTCTTTATAATTCTTGCAAGATCTCCATTGAGGCGTTCAATGTCCAAGGCTAGTGCCTCTTCCTCACCTTCCCAATTGTTAGCTTGCCCCATGTTGGTCCTAAAAACCACCTCCTTGCTTAATTATGTCACCACCTTGCTTGCCAATGTACACTCCTAGTTCCATACATGGATGATCAACTTCAACCACCACGTGTTTGCTATGCGGTTCTTTTTGCAACACCATTTGCTAATCACCATCAAAACAATGTTTAAGAACAAAAAACACCTACATTCCCATAATCATGGTTCATATGTGGTGTTCAATCTATATGGTACTATAATATAACAATCATCAATGTTACACCATTACCACCCACCCACACCAAGCCCACATGTCATTTTATGGTGCCAATGTCATTATCTAAAGTGATTTTGGCCAAGTGGGTGGATTGTGCCAATGAATATATATGTTCATTCACTAGTTATTTGTTTATTAGCACAATGGCACTTTTGCCCATGAACCATAATCCAACTTATATCAAGAGATCCCAATGTCCAAGGCACATACCAAATGTTGAAATCCATTATATATTGCTTGTTATGCACTATTCTTCATCGACTTCCACCTCATAATCATCTTCCTCGTAAAACTTTTGTAATTCTACATCTAGTCATTCAATATCCATAACTAGTATCTCTTCCCCACCCTCCCCATTGTTTGTTTGTCCCATGTTGGTTTGGGAAACCAAATCTTCGCCTTCATCACAACCTTATTCCCTAATGTCCACTCCTAATAAAAGATCATAAGCTTTAGCCACCACACGTTTGTTACATGGCTCTTTTTGCAACACCATTTGCTAGTCACCACTAGCAATTGTGTCAAAGACAAAGAACACCTACATTTCCAAAATCATGGTTCAACATGAATGTTGAGTTGCAAGACATGTGTTTTTAAAACATAATTGTAATAATGAATATAATGACAACATAAACTAACTAATCTATCAATCATATTTCTAATAGCCATTGCAACCAATCGTATTCAATGTCATATGTACTTATTCATGGTTACATATCAAGTTACCAATGCACTCACTTAAGTCATAGACACAAGAAAAACATATGGGTCCACCATGGATGGCAACCAATGTGTAGGGTTCCCCACCCAAAACCCATGTTCATCTTGACGTATGGTTGCATTTCTTCATGTATTTGTTGGGATACATGAACTTTTGAACAAGACCACCAGCATGACTGCATAGTCCACAACCAAAATTTCCTTCAAAACTCCAACATAGTTAAAATTCCCCATCACAAAGTTTCAATCTCGGGTTGAGCTATGACTAGCTTACCTAAATATGCAAGCCACCCTAGATCGTAGGTTAGGTGTCAAGGCCCTAATTCTATGTCCACACAATAGTGGTTGCTATATGCCCACATTCTCTCATATGTGTATGCTCTTCGGGTTGGGGGTCTTGATAATCGTACAATGTCTTTATGTACTATAATGCCTACAAGGAGTTGGTCCTTCACACTCATTTGCAACCATTGAGCAAAGGATGGTGTGTCATGTTGTGAATGTTCAAGAAGAACAATGCTAACCCTCCCTTGTCATCCAATTCAAACATGTGCCCTATACTATGTTATTTCTATTTCTTGGTGGGACTATTCTTCATCCCATTCCATGTAGCCAAATTCCATTAAAATGTCACCCATAAGCCATTTTTGTGACTCACATAATCACGATCACCAATTAGCTTCAACAAAAAAATACAACTCTGCCTCCCATCAACCTTTTCCTATACATATATTCTTATTGGCTTATTTGGCAAAATGATGTACAATGTTACAAAATAAGGTACTTGTAAAGTGCTTCTATGACCACAAAGTTTGTTATAACATGTTCATGTATCATCTCCATTTCCATAGAGGACAACATTTTCAATGCCCCATTCCCACTTAGCACTTCACCAACATCCACCTCCTCTTCATTGACATCCCACATTCGACACCTTGTGTGTGGATATAATGCAACATATGCAATTGTGAATACTAAGGCTTCATCATACATGTATCCTAATGCCATGCATCCCTCGAGCTTAGCCCTGTTCCTCATTTTTTTTTTTAGCACATGCAAATATCATTCAATGGGGTAACACCATTTGCTTCCCACTGGCCCACACATCTTTAATTCATCCACGAGACGAATAATCAAATGGGTTTGCAAGTCAAAAATGCTGGTAGCCACCGGATTTTTAACATACATAAAGTTTTCGCAACATATGTTTTTAAATTGGGGATGTCATTAGGGTTCAACACCTTAGTATAAAGTTTTTGGAATATTTTACAAAGGCAAATGATTATTCTTTTTGGGCCAAGGTGTAGCAAGTTCCGTACACCAACAAGGAATATGTGTTGCAACATTACATGGTGATCATGGCTTTTCATGTTGTATAACCTTTTCAAGCTTACATGTTTTTAAAATGTAGATGCATACCCTGTTGGTGCATGTACCTCACTAATAAAGTCCAAAAACACTTGCTTTTCATCTCGTGTGAACACATATGGGGCTAAAGGTTTCACATAATTTGTACCATTAAGATCCCAATGGAGCCATTAATGTTGCTTCACATTTGCTTCCTCCATGTTTTTACACACCTCCATTGTGTTTCATTCCCCAAACAAATACTTCCAAAACATTTTCTAAAATGTTACATCCATGTGCATTATGTCCAACATGTGTTGGATAGGAAGTTCTTAATTACATAATAAACTACAAGGTTTCATGTCCTTGCATGTATTCAAATATTATAGAATTTAAATCAAAGCCCCCCCCCACGAGTGTTAGACTTCCATTTACTAACCATGTCACTTGTTGCCACTAATGACCTAGTACTCTAGTATCCAACCCCCACATGCAATATGATCCTTTAGGTTTTTGTTGAAAACTCATGTTGTATTATAGGTCATCATTGAAAGTTTGAATGAATAAACATAGCTAGCTTGTTTCTACATGTATCAACTATTGGAGGATTTGTCTTAGTAACCATTGACCAATCCACTCATAGTTTGGTGAAATGTGCCACTATCACAATAATGGATTTGGTTAAGTTACATTCACAAAATAAGGAGTTGGGGGTGCACCCTTAATAAGGACTTCGGTGATTACTTATTTTGAAATATTTTGGATATATATTAGGAATATTCCATTTGTAAGTTGCAAAAAATCATAAGAAAATCCTTTTGGTTCAAAAATATGTTACATTATACTCTTATGTGAATATGTGTTTTAAGAGTCTCTCCAAAATCATGTGATTTTAAAGTCCTTTAAGAGTCATTTATGAGGTTTTTCAAGCAGCAAAAGTATTATAAAACACTAGTTACAATGATTAATCAATGTTTTTGAAAATTCAAATTTCATTAGATTCATTTCAAATTATTACACATGTTCCCACAATATATTAAGAACGCTATCATCAAAATGTATAAAAGAGATGTGTAATATTAATATAATTTTTGACACAAAAACATGAAAAGCAAGGCATTAGTTACAATTCATGTGGCTCCTATATTTGTGAATGTAGTCATCAATGATTTTGTGGATTGTGTCAGTGATTGAGTTTGTTGACATATGATTGATGAGTTTTGGCATGAATCCACCAACATATATAAGGTTTAGAATCTATTGTATTTCCACTAATTGACTTAATTTCCAAAAGGTGATGATCAAACAACCCACACCTAGTTTGCACCCACTAACCTTCCACTCTAGAATACACCCTTATGCATATCCCACTATTGTTGCCCTAGATGGGTGGCAAACCAATTTTTAATTATTCATAAATTGAGCCAACATCTATGGAGGGTTGATTTTTACCTTCCAATACTCCAATTGAAACAATATGTTTAGTCTTTTTAACTCGAATGTTTTTGCTAGGTCATTACGATGAGGCCGACCCCCACTAATTAGCCATATTGTTTGTGTTATATTTGCATGATATATTTTGTCAACTATCTTCCTTTGTGGTGCCATCCCTTCTTTACGCACTCCATCAAACAATGTGTTTTGGCGATAAACATGTTCCATTGGTAACCATTTCTTGTGTTGTGAACAATATACATTTTTCTACAAGACTCGTGACCTTCATTTGATAATGTTAGCCCCACAACATGGGCACCCTCAATACCCTTTGACCACACATCCAACTACTATGCCATAGGTTGGCATATCATGCATTGTCCACATCACTATGGCACGCATGTTGAATTGGGCTTGGACTTGAATTCTGATGCATCTTGTATTGGAACCCCAACTTCCCATAGTAGGTTTAGCTCCTCCACCAATGGTTGAAGGTATACGTCAAATGCTTCAACTATAATGCAATTTGGTCTAAGTATGACGAAGGACAACATTATAAGGTATTTTTTATTAATCAACCAAGGTGGGATGTTATAGTTCATAAATAACATTGGCCACATTGACCATGTGGATTGTTTTTTTCTAAATGGGTTCACCCCATTTGTGGCCAACCTAAGTCAAACATTTATGGGGCTCTTGTGTGAATGTAGGCCACTGACTATCTATGAATCTCCACTGAGTTGAATCTGGTGTATGGTGCATGAGCCCATCTTGGTTATGGTTGTGCCAATGCGAGACCATCAATTCTACTTATGTCGGTATGTAAAACATCTACTTTAAACAAGGTATCAAAGGGAAGTGTCGCAAGACCTTTTGAGCCACAATTGACTTCCCAACTTGCTAATACGTAGTTTCCCCACACTTGATGCATTGATTTGCATTAACATAATTCCCCCGAAATGAGATGCACCCATTCACACACACATCAATTACATTATATGCCAATTTGAGTCACTTCATGGTCCTAGACACCTCGTATTTTGTGAAAGGTAGGGTATTTGGTTGGGGTAGGATTTTTTTGAAAATAGTCCTAGTAGTTCAATTATGGCTTCTTCTAGCGGAGCCTCCTAGTCTCCATTAGGTGTGTGCAAAAAACTAAATGTGCAACTTTGGGGTACCCCATTCCTTATCCCACCTTCAATTGTCATTTGTTGATGTTGGGTTATGCCAATGTTGTGGGTAGCTTATTCAACATTTCGGTCAACAATGGCAAATGCATCCTTCACCAACCTTACAATGTCCACCTCTGAGTCAATGTGGGGTTGACTAATTAATATATTTTCCATGGGCATGAGTGGTAGTCAATTGAGGTGAACCATCCATTCCTCATCCAATGAATCATAAGGATCACCCTATAGTACTCATTATATGTGTTACATTACATAATTGGTTATTGCATATATTGCCCACGATTATAATTAACTAGACAACATCCATGTCCACTTGATGTCAATTGAAGTGACAAATAACATTTCTAGATTCTTGAATTAATACCTTAGACAATTTAAAAAAAGAAGCTATGGCATGGAGATATAAATAAGCACAATCTATAATTTTGTCAAATTATTGTATTAAAAAATTTGAATGATGTTTCACTTGGATTTAGGTGGAGTGCTAGAAAGTCATGTACTGTGAAATGAACCTCACACTCAATTAAATACACAAGGAAATTAGGTTTGGGAGATAGGATCATACCTCTTTCCAACCCTTATTATGTGAGTGCCAGCCAAAGTCCCACAAATGTTTCAAGATTGTGAATTGTTTCAAAGGATGAGCATCATGGCAAATTTGGCATGGGCAACGATACCTCTTTTGCTGAGTAGCATGCGCTTGGACTTCATCTTGTTCCCAAAGCTAGGTGTCTCGAACTTTTATTTGCCTTGCATTTCCTATTGGTAATCGCCTAGTTCTATGGGCTTCCATTTTCAATTGAAAACAACATATCACGCTATCATTACTTATGTACCATGCCCCCATAACCATGCCATTTAATGTTCGATCCTATATAACTTATATATATGTAATATATGAACCAATTAATTATGTCAACATGCAATATTGCATCAAAATCATGCATATGTCACATACCACCATTCGTACTTCAATAGAAGACACATGGTCACCACATGCATTGAATCTATAACCCCATAACCTAGTAAATTTTGGAAAATCAATGGCACAAACATGTCTATTCACACTTTGGAATGAGTATCACGATGATCCATTCTTAGTGATATATGAGCTATAATGATATTATGGTTAAAACCATTTTATAACTATGTAGTGGTTTGGAACTACAATCCTAGATTGGAATTGAATGAAAGTGTGTTAACAAAATGACATAGTTTCATATGTACATGCAAGGAGGTTAAGTGATTACCATGGGATCTTATCTTGAATTTCTTAGTAGAAACGAGGAAACTTGACTTTAGCTCGTACGGGTGTTTGTGAAATGAATTCTCTGATGAACCAAGCACCATACTGGTAGTAATTCATGTAGGGTGGTTGTTGGCTAATTCCATAAAACACTTTGTTCAATATGGTTATTTTTGCAAATTTTGCACATCTTGGTGGCCAATAGAAAACATTGTTTTCCCAACTATGTTTTCTTGACATTAAACGTGTTGGCGGAAACACATTAGGTCTACAACCTTGGTCATACAACCATTGCATGAACACTTTGGCTACTTGGTCACCACACATGTATTTTGACATGGCATTGTATGTCAATTCATGCATCCTCCATGAGTGTGACATGTTCACATTAATAGTTATAAGGTCTTGTACCTAATTATATGCATTGCAACTTGTCATGGCTAAGACATTGTAACACAATGCTAGTGATTAGGTAGTGCAAAACTTAGTACTTACCTCCGTGATTGAACTTGCACATTCACAGGGCATTATTGAAGAACCACACTAATTCTTGATGCCATGCACCAAATTGAAATATCTTAAGGTAGTATGGTGTCTAATGGCTAGCTTTGTACAATTCTTTATTGGACACACCCAAACCAACAAATGCCCAAGTGTTTGGAGGAGAACATGTGGTAGTGTCCTTTATTGCAAACGATTAAGGTGTACATTGTTCGGCCAACCAATGCAAGACCGCTAATGTTGTTTTCTTGTCATACCTATGGCTTGACATGGTTGTAACCCATGTGTGATTACAATATGGTCAGTTTGGACCTATGTGCACATTACTTCCTTTAGACATTAGCAATCCCGTACGTTCCTTATGAATCATTACAATTGGGACATATACATGAGCGCATGCAATCTATTTATATCAATTAAAAGTTCGTCATGTGTATAAGATAAACCTTAATGCCACCCAAGCTTGACCATATAATTGGTCTTGCAAAATCAATCCAAGAAATGAATATGAATCGTTGTTCATACATACATACAAACTATGACAATTACCTTGTATAATTTGTTATCGGTTACAACCAAAATCAATATCTAATACTTTTCCATTTCATCCATACTTAATTAAACATAGACAAAAGTAGTGTTGAACACTACTAATCTTGTTGTTTTGGGTGAAAGCACATTAAAGTCCCCCAAAATTGTAGTCACAAAGTATAGTTTTTATGCATTTCAAAATTATATGAAGATGTGGACACCACATGTAAACTTCAAGTAGATTTGAGAAGTTTAATACTTGACCTAGTCAAATCTTTGAAAATTTTGAGCAAAGGATAAAAATAAATCATGATGAGTATATTTGGCATTAATCAATACCCAAAGTATGAAAAAATAGAAATGTATTTCAAAAGTGAGGATATATGTTTTATTTTTGTGTGAAAATTTAGGTTAAAAGTGAAAATTTTGTAAGGAAAATAAATCCCCACAAATGTAAGAACTTTGTCACATTTGCTAAAGCACTTTAGTCACCATATCTGGTTTTTTAAGGTATGTAAGCCATAAAACTATAGTATTGAATATTTTGATGAATGAAAGGTGTCAAATGAAAGAATGGAGCATCTTTGAGTTGGGCGTGATTTTATTTTTTTGCATTTTGTTTTCCCTTATTTTCATTTCATGCCATCCCAAGTGTAGGGGCCTCACGGGTTCAAATGGTTGCCAATTTGCATATTACATAATATGTTTATTTTGCATATTCAGTTATCTTTACATGTCAACTGTTAGATAATGATTTCTAGGGTTATGAAAATACAATGTTTGATAAGTTTGATGCTTCAAATTAATGAGGTGGTTTAATTTTGAAGTATCTTTGTGGCATTGGAAATCGAGCAAACAAGTGTTCGACAAATAGACGCATTGCCACCTTGCATGTTCCCTTGCTAGTTCAATTCAAGCTTTGCCTTCCAAATTTTCAATAAAAAACCTCTATGCAATGCCGTCACATTGCCAAATTTGCAACAAGTTTTTTTTTCCCCAATTTGCAATGCTAATAAACAACTCTGTGAAGCAAGTAGGGTTTAGGGTTTATGTTCATGATCTTGATTTCCTCCCTACAAAAGAGAAGGCAATTACAAGTTTTTTAAATTTCAACTATTGCAAGTTGTGAGTCGAAAGTTTAACAAGTTTGAGTCATCGAGGTTGTTCAAACATGTCGGGTGGTCCATAAATAGAATGCAGTTACAAGTTTAAGTTGTTACATGTTTGATAGATTGATGTTCAAACATTTTAGTCTTGATTAATCTCAAGGTCTGTGTGACCAAGTTCGATTCATTGAGCAAATGCAACATCACCATGCCGTAGTTGTAAATTTGATGCGAATTTGACTACAATGGACATGTGTAAGCTTGTTGTTTAAATCTTTGGTCTTGATGTTTTTGATAATATTGTTGAAATGTTTTGCAATTTGCAAAATGCAAGTTTTTCCCCCTACTTGAACCATAATGGCACGATGCAAATATGAGAAATCATGTTGATAACATAGAAAGTGCAATGTTATGTGACCTTTTTTTGAAATCATCGTGCACTTGCTTAAATGGATTGAACAATTATTGGGAGTTATGTCATTGATGTGTAGGTGATTATGTGCATTTCCATCTAAGATTCCAGTTGAAATCCCAGTGCACTAGGTTTATGCAAACAATTAGGTTTTTGTTTCCTTGATCTATCATTTTGGGGGGAGGGAGGGGATCAACACATCTATTTGTTTCTTGCCAACACATAATTACAAAGATTATCTACTATTGATTTCTATAAAAACTTTGGTATTTAGGGGATATATGTGAGATATGCCCCACGACAACCCTCTAAAATTATATGAAGGGTTTTTGTGTTGGAATTAACATATTTGAATATCAAGGAAGGGGTTGTTTAGATTGTAGGAATAACTTACATCTCTTCATACTATAACTATTATAATAACACTTAGCTTGGAAAAAATCAACACCATACAACAAGAATAATCAAGGGCAATGATGTGTAAAAGGAATTTGTTCAATTGTCTTGCCATAAGGTTTTATTTTATACATTTGAACTTGGAGTGATTTTTGTGTTCATGATTCCAAGTTAGTATGTCAAAAAATTTACTATCAAATGATTTTTGGTTGAAGTAGGCTCCATAACATTTTGAATTTGGCGGGCAAGTTGTAATGAACATGTAAAATCATGTACAATTCTCATTTCCTCGCCCACATTCCATTACTATGACCATTTGTAAGGGGAGGAATGTAGTTGAAAGGAATGGGTCCATCAATTGTAATGTTGTTGGTATTGTTGATCAAGGCATTGATCAATTGTTTTGTGTCTCCCTTTGCAACTTTTATTTACGATTTTACATAGCAATAGGGTTGGTCTAATGACCAAGACTCAACATGTTGCATGTAATGTATGTCATTGACCTTAGTCTACTACTAAGAGTTGTCGATAATGTTTCACTTTCAACACTTGTACATAGACAAGTTCTGAAATGAGGTTGTTTAACAACATTTTATTGGTAAGTAAGAGATGCGTATATTGTCATGTTTAGTGAATTGTTGCTTATTATGCAACAATACAACTCTTTCATACACATGTTTACAATGGGTATTTAGATAAACTTTGGTGGCATTTCTGGTGTTACTGATGTTTAAGGTAGTCAAATATGCATAGCTAACATAGCATGGACATATTCTTTATCACAATTCCACTTATGCTTTAATTGTTTATATTTTTTCATTCCAAAGTTAAGAAATGCTCGGGAAGAAACTTTCCGGTTCATTAATTCATGTGCTCTTATATACTTGGATTGTTAAAGGATTATTGTTCATTAACTGGTTATGGTGAAATTGGTTTGTGCATCCACTTGCAATAGTGGGATGGCTATTAACATAGTGGATGTTGAAAAAAACCTTAATGTGGCATCCTTGGATGCAATGTTTTCATCTCCCAATGATTAGTTTATACTTTCTTAACTAGTATGCTTGGTAGTTATGGAGAAATTCCCATAGTTAACTTCAATATAGGATACTAATCTTATATATAAATTCACTACGTCCGTCTGTCTGTCTGTCTGTGACGGAGGTTTTGGCGGGTGGGGGAAAGGGGGGGCCGGTTGAAGCAGCGGGTGACAAGAGAACGGTTAGGTTTTTGTAAGCGATGCAAGCGCCGGTTTTGTTTTTGTAACATACCTCTGCAGCTTTCTTCTGCAATTTATTTGTGAGATGATCCTCCAAAGTGTTTTCGCGATGCGATTTGGAGTCTGTTCTCCACCTCATTGCGGAAGAAGATTATGCCGATTTGCAATTGGATTTGTCATACTGCTGTCGGTGTAAGG
>Ga0209208_10003352_pt1 | contig 22972 bp, 13 predicted proteins | sample S1TSphfallax_3_FD_187694 | JGI IMG/M metagenome (GOLD analysis project Ga0209208, IMG submission 187694) | Host-associated microbial communities from peat moss isolated from Minnesota, USA - S1T2_Fd - Sphagnum fallax MG (SPAdes) (version 2) | ecosystem: Host-associated > Plants > Peat moss >...
AGCACAACCATGGTAGCAACACTTGAGGACATAGGAGCAATGAGGACAAAGAATGATCAAGATTTTGTTGTTGTTGAAGAGTGACAATTTTATAAGAGCTTCCTTCATTTTTATATTACAACTGGGCAAAAGAATACTTCATCTTGTTGTTGTTGAGATGTCGAGCAATGTAAGACTAGAAACAAAAGGATTTGAAATTGAAAGACTCAATTATTTGAACACAAGCTCAAGCAACAAAGGACACATGGCTTTTGCCACCTTCAATATGGCTAAAGGCATATGGGATGAATTGACACTATGTTCACATATCTTAAAGACTAGTTTGAACCCCGTGCCTAATGCACAAGTGTGTGTGTATTTGACGGTACATATTACAAAATTACAACTACAAACTACATTTCCAAAACCTCTCTATATACCACATTCTGTTGAGCTTCTAGTTGTCAAAGGGCTACCAAAGCTACCAAAGCATTACCATGTTGCGCAATGAGTGCATGCATACGTTCTTGTATATCTTCGGGCATTGTGTGAAGAATATATGTTGGGTTTGTTGTTGATATTGATATCGAAATCTTGAGGATCCCCCCCCCGGGGGTTGGGCATGCCTTTCCTAAACATCGACACATGCACATGCACAAGGAGGAGGTTATTTATTTTTGCTAGGGTTTTTTTCCATGTATAATGCCATCCATGGATGGATGACAGGACGGACGGACAGATGGATGGATGGACAGGTCACATGATGAAAAAATCTTCACAAAAAACAACCACAATGTCTTTTACTATATGTAATTGTGTTGAATAAAATGTGCTACAAAATATGTGCTAGAAAAATTGCTAAATGTGTAAATAATTTGGTGAGAAAATGAAATAGTGAAAATACACCCCTCACATCACACCCACTAACATGAAAAGTTAACTGTTCAATTCACACCCCCAAAACCCATCTACAAACAACACATTGGTTGGAGCAATCAAGAGATGACCGACACCCAAATTGGCCACATGAACTTAATACACAAATTTCAAGTTCCATATGGTCAATAATCTACACATCAAAATGACATTGAGAGTCAACACACAAGCAATGAAGGTACAAATGATTGATTAGGCTTGAATTTGAATGGACAATATCACTTCAATGAGCATCGTGGTAAATTGTCTCAACATCGTGCTAAAATGTGATCTATTTTATTTCAAAATTCATGACTAGTCCAAAACAACTCCATTACAAAGTGATACCATTAGTCAACAAATAGTAGCAGGGATGTTGGAACTCATTCACAACACAAAATTATATCATTTCCATAAGTCATCAACATATTTGAAATTAAAAAAAACTTGTCAAATATGTCTTGGTTAATTCATGATTGGGACTCCAAAAAGGAATGTATAACCAAAAAAAATTGCAAAAGAAAATGTTAGATTTTCATAATGTTCAATATATTACAACTATGTTATATTAATGTGTTTTTATTATTAGAATATTTTTTAAATAACGTAATAAAAAAATCCAATAATTATTGGGTGTTTTGTATAAAAAAATTGAGTCCTTGATTAACTTATAGTTCATTGTCAATATTACAATTTTTTATAAAGGAATGCAAATAAAATGCATAAAAAATGCAATTGATTTCAAAAAAATTATATAAGAAAAACATGTTTCTCTTTATGCAACTACATATTCATTAGGTAAACTTAATCAAAAAATATCATATGAAAATTTCAAAGTTTGTGAATGAAGTGAAATATTACAAAGGAAATTATTCACTTTTAAAATCATTTTACTAATCATTTATATTCATTAGGTTCAAATTTTCTAGCTCTAGATGTAAGTCGCATGTGTAGTAAACAAGCATGCATTAAAACATGTTTAATTAATTTTAGAAATTAATTTTGACACTTTTTGTGTTTCTACTTGTTAAAAGAAATATTAATGCACAATTGTGTATGTATATATGTATGTATGTATTTCTATGGACATCTTTTATCTTTCCATTTAAAAGATATACACATCAACTTTTAAAAGGAAAAAGAAACAATCAAAGTAAAAGACAAATAGTTGGATGTAATGCGACATTTTATTTGAGGTACATAAATGTCATAAGTATTGTGGGTTTCATTGGTGCAATACTAGGTATGCATCATACGTGGGTTTTCATTCCTTGCATTGGTATTGGGTGCTTTCAAAAAAAAACACTTTTATTACTACCTAGTTTGGTCCTGGTATTATTCACCTTTCATGTTAATTAGATGAGGTGCCTCCCAAGTTCAATTTCAATGTTTTTTTTTGCAACAAGCCAATTTGATTGGCCCATCACTCAACAAAATGAAACTATGGATGCTCCCCAAAACAGAGGGTTCTATTTTGAAGTATAGAGTGCCTCCCCTTTGGCTCACCTATATAGCTGAAAGGAGGACAACATTTGCCAAAGCATGTGGGATAAAAATGAGGTGCTATGGAGAACATGTTGGAAAACACATTGAGAACTTGGGGAACATACTGGGAACCTGTTGGAAACCATTGAGAACTCAAGGGAACCCATTGAGAACTTCAAGGGAACACATTGTGAACCAGGGAAAAATGAAAAAGAAATCCCTCCCCAAAATAGAAGATTCTATGGAAAGATCAACTACCTTTCTCTTAGGCCCACCTATATAGATGAGAAGGGGAGGACTTGGGCAAAATATATGGGATTAAAGTGAGGTGCTATTGGAAACACCCTTGGGGAACACATTGGGAACCTGATGGGAACATGTTGGGAACAAAGGAAAAATGAAAAAAATCCTCCCCTCCCCCCCCACCACCCCATAAAATAATATAATAGCATTCATTCTTGTGAAAGTGTGTACAAAAATTTCCATCTTCATGCTTTAGTTGAGCCTTGTCCATGTTCTTTTCATAATTTGGCTTTATCCATGTGACCATAATGCGCTTTGTATCATATGCCTATCATATGATCCAGTTATTAACCTGGATATTATTAACCTACCTGCTGATTATTGATTTTTATATCTGGATAATAACCTCTTCACCTAGTATTGAAATTTCAAAATGTAATAACCTACCTAGATGACCTGGTTACCATCCAGGTATGTTATCAATCCTAAAATTATTAACATTTTTATGATAGAAAAAGGAGAATTTTAAATTCACACCCTTTCTTTGCGCGTCCGATTATATGCAGATTAAATTTGAGTGTGTCTGCCCCACCCCCCTGATGTTCATTTGACTTAGGAATTTATATTATACAATTTTTTCCAAATATATCATAATTTTATTAATAACTTTTCATCTAGACATCAGGGGGGTGGGGCAGACACACTCAAATTTAATCTGCATATAATCGGACGCGCAAAGAAAGGGTGTGAATTTAACCAAAAAAGGTGTGAATTAAAAAAATTCCTAGAAAAAATAAAAAATAGAAAATTAAAAAAACCCTATAACCTGCAGGTTTACCAGTGGTTATCAACTGGGTATTTGAAAACCTACCCTTATGCATAGCCTGATGGTTATTGCCAAAAAAATTAATGTGGTCATGGGCTTGTGGGTTTAGGGTTTTCATCCCTGAAACCCTAAACCCTAAACCTCAGATATTGAACACATCATATGGGGGTTGGATTTTCAGTGTTTCCCATTAGGATCATCCCCATCCTTAAGGTTTAGTTTTCATGTGGATGACATCCAAAGGAGTTGATCACACATGCTCAAAAACTTCATCTTATTATGGGGATCATTCACCTAGTTCATGAAAGATTCTGTTTTGAACACATTCAAATTACAATAACTTAGGAAAATCCATCAACAAAATACACTATCACATAAGTCTTATGAAAAATATAAATTAGGCCCCTTGCTCAATTATGACCCTCCTCGTAACTTTTTTTAAAATGATCAATTAACAAATATTCATTTTGAAATGAATTGCTTTGCAAATGTACATGTAATCCCATAATTTACATCCCAAATGGTCAATTCATCACTTAAAGGGCTAATCAATTTTAAAGCTAAAATCCAAACTTAGATTGGTCCATTTTGTTACACAAGATATTTTGTCACTTATTGCATTTTTGGGGAAAAAATCACCAGTTTTGGAAAAATTGAAAGAATTCGCCAGATTTTTTTTGTGTTTATTGGAAGCACGACAGCAGACCCACTTTTCTCTGCTGACTATGTACCCCAATCACTGACCCGGCCATTTGCCCAGGCCAAAAAATGGTGACAAACAGTTTTGGAAATAGAAATTTCAGGTTGAAACAATGAAAATAAATTTCCCCAAAAAGAACCTAGCAATATGGTATATAGAGAGGTTTTGGAAATGTAGTTTGTAGTTGTAATTTTGTAATATGTACCGTCAAATACACATACACCTGTGCATTAGGCATGGGGTTCAAACTAGTATGTCATATGTGTACTTGTAAACCAAAATATTGATGTACAATTATGTATGTATGTGAAAAATCAATAGCACCACATGAATTATCTTATTTTGGGTTATTCAATTTTGTTCACTCAATTTTTTTCATGTAATTGTTAGTTTAAGAAGTAGCCCTAATAAATGTCAAAGTTTTTTTTTTTTTTTTTGAACTCAAATTGTGAATGAATCCTTCATCAAATAAAAAATCTTCTAAATTTCTACCATCATGCATCAAACATGGACAAGTGTTGAAAATTGTCAATTTGTGATAATATTTTGTTTACATTGTATACGTAGCTTGCATTTGCCTTGTCCAATCATTTGATGAGCTTGTAATAACTACCTATATCTATTGACCAATTGAATGCCCTATAAGAGTTTCATTTGTGGGGGTATTTAAACTTGCAAACATAAATGTATGTCTATCGAGCATTAAAATGCACTTCAAAATCTCATTTAACATGCTCGTGTTCATATTTACAAGGATTAATCATACATCTATTGGTTATTTGAATACAACCAAGAGGCTTTATTTTTTGGTACATGAATCCAAAGTGGACCAAAAATAACACATTAGAACTTCCCAAAAAATTCAACACACAAGGGCCTATTCTAGATGTCATGTAAGAAAATTACTCACATGATCCAAACAATGCAATTCATATTTGGCCATTTGGTAAGTATTAATTTTATAGAACTTTTCTATTATAATATTTTACAAAAAAATTATATTTCAAAACATACATTCTAAATTTTATAAAGAGAAACATATAGTAATTGATATAATTCATTATTACAAAAATGATTTTATACTTCTTACAAATAGTTTTTTTATGATTGAAAAAACAAGCAATGTTGTGTAGATGAATAACATGGTAGGTGGTAACCTCCAAGTCATTAGAAAAGAGGGGGAAAAAAAGAAAAGGAAAAAAAAGGGCAAAACTTTTCCAACTTCCCTTTGCTTTTGTAACTAGGAGAATTGTCATAATTTTATTCTTATTTTATACTGCAAATATCACAACCTTTTAAATCACCATCTAAGAAAAGGTTTTTTCCTTTTCAATTGCAGTATATCACTAGGAATTATTACGATAATTAAAACCTTTTGACTGGGGAAAAAAACTTTGGATTGATCCAAGGTTATGTAATTTGATTCCACTTGTAATCATAATATTAATATGTTTAAATGATTAATGTATTATGTGGTTAATAACATTTTCATTTCCATTTCCACTGGTTTCAATAATTTAGTTTAAATATGTAATTATAATAGAATATCATATCAATTTATATATTTAAAATGTCATTGATTCGAAAATACAACATTGCTTCAAATAAAATATAAAAATGACATCCATGTACAATAAATCATGGAAAAAAAGATTAATTGTTTTTATTATTATAGTAGGTGATAGGCCATATTTGCATGAAGGAAAAAAATTATCATATTTAAAAGACATACAAACCATTTGATTTCATCAATTAATTGTGTTTTTTTAATAACAATATTTTCATCTTTTATCCTTTTTTGCAATGTCAATAATAATTCTTAAAAAATCCATAAGTTACAAATATATTTAAATTCATACATACACCTTGCAAAAGAATGGTCATATGTTGAATTCACTTTATGTTGTAACGAGTTCTTGAAAAGACAACATATGATCCGGGAGATATTGAGTTTAAGTGATTTTTGTAAGTAAAATTGAACAAAAATCCAAAATATGAAAAAAACAGAAAAAAAAAGAAAAAAAAAAGCTTTTCAAAGTTTGTCACATTAAAATATCTCAAAATTGTAAAGTTTCTAGTTACACATTTGGTACTCTTGGAAAAGTCCCAATGCATAAGGGTGAACACATTGGTTTTTGTGACATTTCACTAGAATAAAATTGTCATTTGCAACCAAGTTTTGTAACTAAACATTATCGTTTGCAATTATATTGACAATTTCTAGTTGCAAAAATTAATTATGTTTACAATTTTTTTCTAATGTTTGAAAGCATGTTACACAAGTTATTGAATTTTGAACTTTTTTTAATGAAAATTGGATCAAATTAAAATGAGAAAAACTAGTTGAATCTAGGTGCCTTCCTAGTACTGTTGGAAAAATCTTGGATGACTAGGATTTAATGGAATTTGTTTCATAACTTTTAGATATAAGTTGCATGAGATATTGAATTTTTAATTAATTTTGTCAATAAAAATTCAAATAAATTAGAAAAATTAGGTTTTGGAAAAAAAATCAGTTCAATAATGTGTTCACACTTAGAAAAAACATGTTTATCATGCAACTCAAGTAAGAATTCCTTTCATATTTGAATATATACCTTGCATAATAATGTTCATATGTTGAATTCACCTTATATTTATGTAATGGGTTCACATTTGGACTAAGTGTGCATGCCACACTATTTACTTTGAAAAACAATGTTTATATGTTGAATTCACACCATGTTGAGCACATATCACATTAAAAAAGTGTCCATTAGATCTAATTTTCAAAATAAGTTTTGAGAATTGAACTAGTTCTTTAGTATTTGTTTTTAAAAAACCCATTTCAAATGTCCAAAAAGGATATCAAATGCATTTTTAAAATACTTGACCAATTTTTGAGAGTGTCAAATATATATTCAAACAATATGTATTGTATATTCAAAGTAGTTTTCATAATCCGCATTAACTTTTTTCAAACCCAATTAAAAGCTTTCAAAAGCTTAAGATACTTAAGTTATATACCTTTAAACATTCACTTTATACCCCTATCAACTACCCTACACCTTATACCCTATACCTTACCCAAAACCTTTTCCTTTATGCCCATACCTACTTAATATGACATTACCCAAATTCTTTTCCATTACCCCCATACCTACTTGATATGGAGATCTAGGTAAGATTACAAAATTCTACCCTGGTAGGAGTATGATATCTTACATACATGTAAAAGTTTGAAATCTAGATTCTACTCTAGATATCACAAGACCATAACCTTGAGATATTTCATCAAATATGATATTTTCGGACCATCCCCTTGTCCTAGGTCCCTTATTTTGAAAGTGTCCCCACCCTAAGGTTTTACCTTACCCATAGTGACATTTAAATCAATTAAGCTCACAAATAATTGTATTTAGTTGACCAAAATTACTCTTATTTCCTAAAAGGATCAATCCTCAAATAATCTTTTTTTTTTTTTTGTTAAATTCAATATAGTCATATGATTGGCTATTTACTCCATGTAAAATGAATCCCAAAAAAACAAACCCCCCCAGAATAACCTTATTTCCAAAAAAAAAGGTCAACTCTTGAATTCCTCTTATTCCCCAAAAGGATTGACCTTCAAAATAATCTTATTTCTCAGAAAAAAAATAACCCCAGATTAATCTTATTTCCCAAAAGGATTAACCCTCAAAGTAATCTTATTTCTCAAGATGAATTAACCCCAGATTAATATTATTTCCGAAAAGGATTAACCCTGGAATTAATTCTCACTTGTCAAAATAAAATTTATGAATACAAAATAGATTTCAATTTGAGAGAGAGAGGCTACACATGAAAAAGCAACAAATTGGGTGGAAGAAAAAAAAAGATTCAACAAATGCCCTCCAAAAAATCGACTATTCTTCATAAACGTCATTGGGGACGGGCTACTACCTAGAATCCTAACCCAGATGGGTTGGTTCTCACCTTGTTGCATTACTGACCTAAGACCAAGTGGGATTATTCGACCGAGAACCCACCAGCACCCATCCTTTGGAAACCCCTTTATGATGGAGTTGTGAATGAACTACAACTGAGTTACCATGGTTCCAACTTGGTAACCTATCCTGTAACTCCCCACTTCACCACCTAGGTAGCTACCTATGAAGTGGGCAAGTACCTTGGTGGCAAGTAGGTAGGGAATGCAAGTGCTTGTTAAGCAAGTGAGAAAGTAAGGTACTTGGTAGCAACTAGGTAGGTAGATGCATGTGATATAGTTAGCGCATAACTAACCACTGTGATTAGCTATGGGACAGGAACACAATGAAAACTTGTTTGCAATCCACACACCATGCATTCTGCATGGTGCGCTTGTGGCTGTTGGTTGAATCTGGCCAAGTTGTACAAAGTGTAGTCATAGTGCAATATGGGCCTAGTTGATAGTATTAAGTATCAAGTACCATCAGCTCTGAACAAGGAAGAGGCCATGTGAACTAATTAAAGTAGGAACCATCAAAGGACATTGGCCACAACCTCTTTTACCGATTTCTCAATTTCACCTATGGACTATGGACCTCTGTTACTAATTTTTCATTTGCAAGATTGTATTAAAAGTCTTCCTCTCACCCATGCGCTCCATAATTTCTTCTTCAATTATATATGGTAGGGTTTTGGTTCACAATGTAGGATGCATGCATATCTTTGCCCTTCCATTGAGATTTTCTACATGGGTTTTTGGCTCACAATACTGTTACTATGTACCTGACTTTATGTAACCTTCCTTAGAAGTGGAAATTGCCAGCTTTGGATGCAAGGGGTGCTCTCAAAATCACTTCATGTAATGTGAAAATGTTGGGACTAAACCCCTTCCCCATTGGATCCTTTGCAACTCTGATGCTTGAACTCTGTATGTCTTAATGGTAATCCTCGGCTCACATGTTACTTGAGGATTATGCCTTCATATGTTGTCATCTCCTTTCATAAATGGCCATACCACTACATCATCTTCTTGCAGCCTTCAAATTTTGTTAGTGTGGTATTGAGGGTTTGAAAGGAAAGGGTGTTCAAGGGTTAACTTATGCCAAAACGGACATTATTGCCTAACTGAATTCTTTAGGCTCCTAATTTCACAGCTTCTATCATATGTATCTTTTAACGCCTGTTTCGAAAAGAGTAGCATGTGATGTACGTGAATAGTCCTTCCAACCAAAACATGTATCCATAGTTCCCCAAGTATGTTTCATGGAAGATTGTACCTAAACCTTTCAGCAAATTAATTTAGTATGTTGGATTGAATAGACCTAAATTCTAAACTTATCAAATATGGGTGCTCCACATTTTGTTTGGATAGGAAGTGCTCCTCAAGAAATAAAGAATCATTGTGCAAATAATAGGAGCTGGATAACAATGAATAGTGATCATGGTAGGAGTTAGACACACTCAAGTTAGCACATAATGTTTGAAAAATTGTTTTGAGAAATGGTTGCAAGCGTCTTAGACTTCAATTATTTGTGTCCTGCAACGACAGAATTAAGTGTACAATTTCCTTATCACCAAGGTAGAATTGTGATATCATTAAAAATTCATTTCATTTTCTGGGGTTGGTTTCATACATGTCAAATCATTCAATGAGGCCACAATGATCCATCAATACTTACGAATGCAATTGAGTGAATTTTGTCCATCAAATTTGTTAGTTCATTTTCATCCTCCATATTTCAAGGGCTTACATTGATTCACAATACTTAAAGACCTTGCATAAAAAGGCACAAAAAAACTTACCTTTAAAAACCCTTCATTTGGCTTTCAAAATGCACCCCCCAAAACATCGGAAAGTTTAGTTTTATGTGCAAGCTTGAAAGAGAAGATGGGCAAAGAGACATCCAATGCAATAAAGTTCAAAGTGCACACCATGCAAATTAGTTGTCAAGTATTACATGTAGGGTGACTCCTAGGAACAGGCATCAGCCAAAAGTGGGCATGCCTTTGGGGAATGCCACACCCCAAGGGCATTACTATTCCTAAAGCAATAATGAAATCAAGCTTTACAAATGGCCAGGATCTCAAGGCTCTGTATAATGGGCACTTACACATATGGACTTCATTGTGTTTTTATAGGGGATGCTTCTTTAGGTTGCCCTACCCATACTTAGTGTAAAGGCCCTACCCTTTACACTACAAAACATATGGTAGGACTTTATGAGTTGCTATTTGAGTTGCACAAGTGGTGCAAAGGTTCAATGTGGATTGTGTTATGTCCAAATTTGATGCATATAAAATGTCGGGTGCCACGTCCCCCATCAGACTAGTGCAAAGTCCATTGAAGTCAATTGAAAGAAAAGAGAAGACATATTTGACACTATGTGGAGCTAATATGCATGTCCCAGGTTCAGCCTTCTCATGTTGGTGGGCTCAATAAGGTTTAGGCAAAACACCACCATTTCTCAATTGATAAAATTGTTCCATTTGGAGGATGTGTCATTTGTGTTGTGGAACTTGGAAATTAGAGGGAAGTGTTCGGTTATGGGCCAATTGACATTTTGTCTACTTCACTTTAGTGAAGAAGTTAATGTAATTAAGAGCCTCTTAAACTTTGATCATATACTTAACTCCATCCAATATGGAAACTCAAGTTGTTGCAAAGAATATGATAATGGTAGTAGTCAATTGGGGTCAAAAAATGGCTGCCCACCCGAAAAACGTGGTGTGGGAATGTTTTAGTTGTTGGCCTTTGTTTAAATCTCATCTCCTTGCTTCCAAAAACCCATTGTGATTTTTCTCTTTTCTTCTTGCAATGGATGCTTTGCATTTGTTTCCATACAAATAAAATAAAACATTTTTCTTTCAAAAACAAAAAAACCCTCCATTGTGAATTTATCCTTCAGAAAGTTGGCAAAGGTCTTATATAGGCTTGTAAGGCACCCTACCCATCATCTCATAAGTTTTTCTTGACATCCAATAACTTGTTATTACTAGATCATTTGCTAGCCATCCAAAAATTTCTAGACACAACCTCAAATTTTCACAAGTTTTTATATTCTTTCACTACCAAATTCTCGTTCTATTAACTACTCCAAGTTTTGTAAATAAGGGGAGGCCAGCAGCCAACACCTCAAGTGGTTGAGTTTCATGGCACAAAGGCCAAATCAAGCACAATAAAGCTTATGAATTATGGCTTTGCTTGCCACAAAAGGCCAAATGATTCCCTTATAGTTTATACATCATACATTACACACTTGGTCCGTATACACTTTAGTGTGCCCTGGACCTATGTTTGATGTTAAGTTGCTCTGGACGTTTAGGTAGCCTAATATGTTTCCTAAGTCAGAAAAATGGATCTATGTTACGAAAAAGGTTGGTCACACCACATTCCATCACATAATTCAGGTTCCAATGTAATAATGTTAAGGGAAATTCAGTCTTGTGCCTCTTGAACCACCACAATATATATGTTTTGAGACCCTTATAGCATTCTAGTTCGCCAACATTATAGACAACTACAGAGCAAAACCAATTGAAGGCATATTTCAACTGAATAGCCCGACTGAATGAAGTGAGAGTAACCCATTTTTACTCTTGGAATTTTAACCTTTGAACGATATCAAATACTTCAAGGACAAATCTGGTGGAAGTCCAATATGGTAAACTTCAGAGTTCAAACTGGTTTGTGGAGATGCAAATTTGCATGTAAAAAGTTTTATTTCTTGAGTTTGTGGTGCTTAAGTTTGCATTCAACTCTTTCAACTCCCCACATAGATTTTGGAAGAATGCAATCCTAAGCTAGTAAATTCCAACGTCAAAAAGTTAATAGTGAAAATAATATTGGATACCAAGGTGAACATATTGGTGATGGTAGTTAGGTTTTAGAGGCCATTTGTTGTGGTGCCACCAACTTCCTGTTGGTATAGGTAACATGAAAACCTAGGGGATGTTAAATACCCCCATACAAACTTTGCAGGCGTCAACGCAGGACATTGCATGTTTTTCATTTCTTGTAGTGCAGTGTTTTCAATAGTGAACACTTGTCCTTCTCTTAGAGCATCAAGAAAACACTTGTAGCTCATGATCTGTTGTAGAAATCCTAGGGATTTGAACCCTGCACCTGTAGAAATAAAAAACTAGCCAGTATCGATATGCTAGTTCCATTCGATCAATCAATGTTGACTGTATTCTTCATTTCCTTAAGTTTTTGCAGGACATCAGTCAAACCTTGCGACAGGACTTTGTGGGCATCACACTAACACCAGGAGAGTTCGTATAGAGTTTAACGTCCAGCTAAAACCCTCTCCCATCCAACCTTTTTTGTCCTCTTTACCACCTAACCCACTTGACCACTTTTCAATACCCTTTTGTTTATTGACCATTTTTCAATACCCTTTTGTTTTTAACCATGTTTCAGTACCCTTTTGTTTTTAGTCATTGGAACAATGCCTTCCAAAAAATCAATTATTTCTCATAAATGTCATTGGGGACTGGGTGCTACCTAGAATCCTAGCCTAAATGGGTCAGTTCTCAGTGGCAAGGTCAACAAGCTCTGCACTACAAGTGAGAGCTGACCCCCTATATGACATCTAAGTTCATACAAGATGTTGACAAGACAAGCAGCAAGAACTGGCCTCACATTCTAAGCCATAGCTGACACCCAAATGACATGCACCTAACACCAAGTGGGATTATTTGACCAAGTACCCACCAGCGCCCATCCATTGGAAACCCCTTTATGATGGCATTGTAGATGAACTACAATTGAATTACCATGGTTCCGACTTGGTAACCTATCCCATAAATCCACTTCCCCCCTCTCCCCCCCCCAGGTAGCTACCTATGAAGTGGGCAAGTACCTTGATAAGTAGGTAGGGAATGCAAGTCCAAATTATGCAAGTGAGAAAGTAAGGTACTTGGTGGCAACTAGGTAGGTGAATGGTTAGTGCATAACTAACCATTGTTATCATCTATGGGACAGGAACACAATGAGAATTTGTTACTAGTCCACACACCATCCATTCTGCATGGTGCGCTGGTGGCCGTTAGTTGAGTCTCGCCAAGTTGTTCAAAGTGTAGACAGAATGCAATATGGGCCTGGTTGATAGTAATAAGTATCAAGTACCATCACCGCTGAACAAGGAAGACGCCATGTGAACTAATTAAAGTAGGAACCAGCAAAGGACACTGGCCAGAATCTCTTTTACGGATTTCTCAATTGCAAGATCGTGCTAGAAGTCTTCATTTCACTCTTGGACTATGGACCTCTTTTACCGATTTTTCATTTGCAAGATTGTACTAAAAGTCTTCCTTTCACCCATACGTTCCATAATTTCTTCTTCAATTATATGTGGTACCACTTGAACTACTGTAAAAACCCAGCTGCAAAAGAGCACGATCTGCCATGCCATTAACAATGTAGGATGCATGCATATCTTCGCCCATCCAATGAGATTTTGTACGGTATGAGAAATTAAGGACCTTTCCTCTATTGCAGGGATCCCAGAAGGATTTGGCTCACAATACTCTTACTATGTACCTGACTTTATATGACCTTCGTTAGAAGGAGCAATTGCCAGTTTTGGATGCATGGGGTGCTATGAAAAATCACTTCATGTAATGTGAAAATGTTGGGGCTGAATGTCCCCTTCCACATTGGATGCTTTGCAACTCTGATGCTTGAACTCTGTATGTCTTAATGGTAATCCTTGGCCAACATCTTATTGGAGGATTATGGCTTCATAAGTTGTCCTCCCCTTTCAGATACGGCCAAACCACTCCACCATTTTTGCAGCATGAAAATTTTGTGAGTGTGGTGTTGAGGGTTAGAAAGGGAAGGGTGTTCAAGGGTCAACTAATGCCAAAAAAGACAATATTGCCTAGCCCAATTCTTCAGGCTCCTAATTTCGCAGCTTCTTTCATATGTATCTTTTTAACGCCTGTTTTGAAAAGAGCAGCATGTGATGTATGTGAATACACCTTCCAACAAGAACATATATACATACTTCCCCAAGCATGTTTCATGGAACATTGTATTTAAACCTTTCAGCAAATTTATTTCGTATGTCAGATTGACTGGACCTAAATTCTAAATTTATGAAATATGGGTGCCCCACATTTTGTTTCCATAGGAAATACTCCTCAAGAAATAAAGAATCGGTTTTTACCCCTTTAAAAAACTCTGAGCCTGGAGTGGTGACCAATCCAGTCCTTATTTTTCCCCACATAAATCAAACTTGAGGCCATCAGAAGAGTGCACGCATGAACCAAATCCTTGAGAGAGAGAGAGAGAAAGAGAGAGAGAGAGAGAGAAAAGAACAAATCAGGTCTCAAGATCTCAAATTGGCAGGAGTTAAGTGGCTTCACTAATGTCCAGAATTTCTTGCAGGCGCCGTAGGCCTCCTGATCAAAGACTAGTCACTAACTTTTGACCGGGTTCACTGACTCACTTTAATATGGTAGGGCTGTCAACCTTCAAGATTCGCAAATAACCAAAGTTGCAATAATTAGGAATAGGCTTCTAAAGCTGGTAGCATCTACCCTAGAAGGTAGATTCACACATGTCAAACTCATGGTCCCATGCCCAACACCCACCTATCCTCAATTATGAGATGGAAGTCGACTACTTGTGTCCAAGATAGAGATGAATGAATGGTTGAGTGTGCACGGAATCGGTAAACATGTACCTGCCTCAGTGGTGGCACAATCCTTCTAGGAAGTTTTAGGGAAACAGAAAACAAATAAGAAAGATATGTGAAAAGAAGAGTTTATGAAGAAACGAGAGGAAAGGAGTAAGAGGAGTGTGGAAAATTCAGGGAGATCGTAAAGAGGAAACGCATCAATATGTCGATAGAGAGATCTATAGGAAAAATCAGGTTTTGTGAATCTGTGTTGTGATGGAGACACTTTATATAACATGTGTGCTTTTGAGAGGGTAAAGGACTTCTAGCAGGTTTTAGAAGAGCAGAAAGGGAAGAGAAAACATATACAAGAGGAGTTAATGAATTGAATTTGAGTGGTGGGAGATATGGGAAATTCATTCTCCAACACACCTCCAGTCCTGGGTGAAAATGCTGCTTCGAGCTCTAGACAAGGCACCCATCTGGTGCGTCCTCTTGATTTTGTGATTGGACCTGTTTTGCACAACTCTTTTTCTTGGGTTTTTCTGAAGCTACATGTTGAAATTTGATATTAGTTTATGAGCGCTTCCTTGTTGAGTACCTATAATTTTGCTTCCTTTTTCATTGCATCATTTAAATCAGCCGATACGAAATGAAGTGATATCAAAACAAACTCTTACATTTGGGATTCATTTTGCTATAACAAGTAAAATTGGTGAGAGGAAAATTTGTCAATTGGCATTGGCTATGCTCATATGTAGAATTTGTAAGGATTGCAACTTTGATGTAGATTATGAGGAACTCCAAAGTGGTTTAAATCCAACATAACTATTAAAAAATTCTCTCAAACATTATTCTTGTGATTGTGTCCTAATTGATTAAGAATTGCAACCCTTGGTGGCCAAAATTAGTGGAAAAAGTAGTGAAATGAAAATGAATTAGATTAATTAGGTGGTTTTAATTAAAGAACCCAAAATTTGAAGATTTCAATTTTTAGCATCAGTCCTTAAATTTATTGGCTAATATTCCATCATACCATTATGTGATGATAGTCAATTATTGAATTAGATTTTGTAACTTACTTTGCATGTAAATGATCTTCTTTTGTGACTCACTTGACTTTTGAAAGAAAATTGACAAGCCTCAAAAAATTGCAAATATGAGAATGGAATCAAAATTTTAATTTAAATAATATTACAAGATGAATATGGTATTGTTTAATTCATAGATTATTGTCTTGATCTACTTTACATTTTCAATTAACTATATGTATTTTGTCAAATATTGTGATTACACACTTTTGGAATCTTGCATTTTTTTTAACTTTATGTATAATCAAATTATTTTCCAAACTTATTTGATGAATCTTGTTAACATTTCTTTTCCTTTTTTTGCAGAAATATCCAGTGCATGATTTAAATCCTGATTGCACTTCAAAAAACCCTAATTTGACCATAATTTTTTTCCATGGGATTGTTTATGGGACCGATGACGATTGGAAACAAACATGGACAACACGCCCCATCGATGGTAAAGAGGAATGCATATGTTGGCCACAAATGTGGATCCCAAAGGATTTGAATGACAATGTCAAAATTTTGTCATTATCATATGATTCTAATGTTGTGGCAAGTGTCCACAATGATGTGACTGAAATTGGTCGAAACCTCATTCAAAGTTTGGTTACAGATTCGAGGTGTGACAATTTCTTTATTTATGGGCATCTTATTTTGCTTTGTGTGTTTCAATTAAAGACACTTGATTATATTCATCTTTGAATAAATTGTTCATGTGGAACATTATTGTGGTACACATTCAATCTTGAACAATTTGGAACTTTCAAATCCATCCAAGAGAACATGAAATGCCACTTTGGTGTTAATTCTCATGTTGAAATGAATTATTAACAAAGTTTATGTTCACATTATCAAGTCATGGGAATCCAATTTGGTTGTAATGACAATTTGTGACAAGAATTTTTTGAAGTTTCATATTCTTCACTCAAACTAAATTCCATTATTTATATAATTCATTGAATTTGAATCCACTTTGTACCTATATTTAATTTCAAAGCAAATATATCTTATTTCCAATTTCCTACATTCTATTATTTGAGTTAGATTGTTAATGTGACACTTAAAACCTTATCTATACATTAACATTTGGAATTAAATGCCTACATGCTTGTGCATAATAGCTTACTTACCCACATGTGATTGGAACAATTTATATATAACCTTTTTTTTAAAATGAAAAATGAAAAAAAAAAACTTACAAACAAATATGTTATGGACTTATGGCTTAGGTTGTTGTGTTAATTGACAAATTGCACCATATACAATATATGATGTTGTGACTATTGTACATGTACATTACCATGAAAAATGTTGTTGATGCATTTTTTGTGTATTTTGAAATATTTTGTAGGTATGAAACTCTTTGGGACAAACCAGTGGCAATGGTTGCTTATAGTTTCGGAGGTCTTGTCCTCAAAAGCTTGGTGGCCGAAATGCACAAACACGTGTATCAAAAGCAAACAAATAATTTGGATGTTAAAGCACAAAATTGTTGTGAGAAATTTTTGAAAAATCTTAAAGGTGTGGTGTTTTATAGTGTACCACATGCGGGTGGTACCCTAAATCTATCAAAGTATTTCAAATGGCAATGTCAACAAATCGCCAAGGATACAACCCCATCAAGTCTTTTGAAAAATATGGAATCTTTTGACCCAAAAATGGAACAACTTTCAATAGATTTTAACAAATCTATTTGCGAAGACATCAACATCTATGCATTTGTTGAAGGATTACCTATTAACGATGAATGGGTAAGATTTTCATCTAAACATATTGACTATCCAACTAGGTTCCATACTTGAAGATTTTTTATGTTACAAAAACTTGTGTTGGTTTAACTTTTGAATCTATTAGCATTAGTTTTGAAATTAGTCTTAAGTTTTCCCTTCTTTCTTCATGAATTCATTGCAACATGTATTGATAGTAAAAATTGCAAATTCATTGTGAATAGAATTTCAATTGAAAGAAACACCTTTGTAGTTTTATTTTAAATTCATTTGTAACAAGGTTAAATGAAGTTTTGTTACAAATTTATTTGATTTATATAGTTTGAACGTAAAATTTAAGTTATTGTTCCAATCATGATTTGGTTACTACATTACATTTGACAACTTGCATAGTAAGATAAATCCAATCATATCAAGGAGTTCTAATTAAAATAACCTTTGCACATGTATAGGGAATTTTAGTGCCAATGGCTTCAGCTATTCGATTATCGAACAATAACAATTACAAAATCGAAGATGCTAATCACTTGACAATTTGCAAGCCACCATCAAAAGACCATCTAAGCTATTCCAAATTATTGGAATGTTTGAAAATTTTTATGAAGGTAAATAACAGTGGTTTTAATTTTTGGAATTATGTATGTTCATTTAATTTGATTGTACATCATTTCACTTAAATCGGGTGCCATAATTTTTCGGGTAGTATTCATTATTTGAAATAAATTTTTTTTTGGGTGAACTTTGACAGGAAAAAAAAAAACCAACTATGCCACCTTTGCCATGTTATGAGGTGGCATTGGAAGATAAAGCAAATGCCATAAATAGTTTGTTACAAAAGGAATCTATTGTTGCATTGGTTGGAATGGGTGGGATTGGGAAGACCACTTTGAGTAAAAAAGTGTATCATTTGTCCCATAGCCAATATGAAAAATCTAGCTTCCTGGAGGATGTGAAATCAAAAGACATCAACGATGTTAAAATAAAACTTCTACGAGATTTGTGTGATAGAGAGTTACGCAAGGATCAAGATGTTGATAAATACCTTGATGAAATCAAGGAATGCATGATATCAAAGAAAGTTTTAGTGGTTGTGGATGATGTTGATATGACAAAGAACCTTGGAGCTTTACAACTTCTTATTCACAAACATGCCACTAATGTAGATTACAAGAGCAAAATACTCATAAATTGTCGAAATTGGCAAGAATTGAAAAATCATGTAAAGGAGTCCGCAAAAGTAGACATGGCATTATTGGAGGAAGAACAAGCAAGGGAACTTTTCATGTTCCATGCATTCAAACATGCAAATCATGTGACAAATGATTTCAAGAACATTTCAATGGATATTATAAAAGCTTGTGGGGGCCTCCCTTTGAGCCTTGAAGTATTGGGTTGTTATTTGTGTGATATTTGTGAATTGGAAATATGGAAAAGTGCATTGCACGAATTGAAAGGTGGACGAAATATAACAGGGGGCTCTAATAATGAAATGCTTTGGAAAACTTTGCGAATTTCTTATGACCATTTGATTAAAACACATCAAGACATGTTTTTGGATATTGCTTGTTTTTTTGTCGGTTCCAAAAAAAGTATGTTTCGTCGAGTGTATTGGAATGGAGATGATTCATCGAGCCTTATGCTTATATTACAAAACTTGAAAGATCGATCTTTAATCAAATGGGCAGAAGATGGTAGCTTGTACATGCATGAACAATTACGAGACATGGGTCGAAATATCGCAACGGAAGTTACAATGAGTCGATTTATATGGAAACCAAATATATCTTTGCAAAAGAATCAGGTTTGAAAACACCTATCAATTCAATCCTATGGTATATATATTTTGTCAAAATTCCAAATGAAACCATAAGTTTTAGTTTTTATTAAAGAAATGTAATATTTTCATTAAAAACAAGGCATTTGAATGAAAATTTATTTTTATTGATGTTGACAATTGTTAGTAATTTGTTTGATGTGATAGGTGGTGAAAGATTTAGAAGGCATTTCTTTTAAAGAATGTGAAAATTTGCCTTCATTTTTCCAAAATGGTTTAAAGGAATTTGACAACCTTAGGTTACTCGACTTAACAAAAGCTTCACCAAATACGGTGGAAAATCTCATCCAAGGTCAAGATTTGAATAACCTTCGATGGTTGTGTCTCCAAGAATGCATGATCCAAAAGTTGCCAAATAATTTGATTAATTGTTGTCACTTACGAGTACTCCATTTACCGAATTGTAATTATTTACAATTTCTTTTTGATATTTTAAGCCATGGCCTTAATATGGAAATATCCATTGATATGAAAGAAGTATCTACACCTATTGGCAAATTGAATGCACTCTTGGAACTTAATCTATCAAGGTGTTCGAATTTACAAGAATTACCTACATTTATTGGCCAATTGATTGCACTTCAAGAGCTTAATCTATCGGGGTGTTCAAGTTTACAAGAATTACCTACATCTATTGGCCAATTGAATGCACTCCAAAACTTTGATTTGTCAAGTTGTTGCAACTTGAAAGAATTGCCTACATCTATTGGCCAATTGCATGCACTCCAAAACTTTGATTTGTCATGTTGTTGTGACTTGAAAGAATTACCTACATCTATTGGCCAATTGAGTGCACTTGAAAATCTTCATTTGAGGAATTGTTCGAGCTTGCAAGATTTACCTACATCTATTGGCCAATTAAGTGCACTTGAAAATCTTCATTTGAGGAATTGTTCGAGCTTACAAGATTTACCTACATCTATTGGCCAATTGAGTGCACTCCGAAACCTTCATTTGTGGAGTTGTTCGGGGTTGCAAGAATTACCTACATCTATTGGCCAATTAAGTGCATTACAAAATCTTCATTTGAGTTATTGTTCGAAGTTGCAAGAATTACCTACATCTATTGGTCAATTGAGTGCATTACAAAATCTTCATTTGAGTTATTGTTGGAACTTGCGAGAATTACCTACATCTATTGGCCAATTGAGTGCACTCCAAAACTTTGATTTGAGTTCTTGTTGGAACTTGCAAGAATTACCTACATCTATTGGCCAATTGATTACACTCAAAAACTTTGATTTGACGCATTGTTTTAGCTTGCAAGAATTACCTACATCTATTGGCCAATTGAGTGCACTCCAAAACTTTCATTTGAATTATTGTTCAAATTTGCAAAAATTACCTACATATATTGGCAAATTGAGTGCAATACAAAACCTTGATTTGAGTTATTGTTTAAAGTTGCGAGAATTACCTACATCTATTGGTCAATTGAGTGCACTCCAAAACTTTGATTTGAGGCATTCTTCGAGCTTGCAAGAATTACCTACGTCTATTGGCCAATTAAGTGCATTACAAAATCTTCATTTGAATTATTGTTCGGGCTTGCAAGAATTACCTACATCAATTGGCCAATTGAGTGCATTTCAAAACTTTGATTTGACACATTGTTCGAACTTGCAAGAATTACCTACATCTATTGGCCAATTGAGTGCACTCCAAAACTTTGATTTGACACATTGTTCAAGCTTGCAAGAATTACCTATGTCTATTGGCGAATTGAGTGCAATACAAAACCTTGATTTGAGTTATTGTTCAAAGTTGCGAGAATTACCTACATCTATTGGTCAATTGAGTGCACTCAAAAACTTTGATTTGAAGCATTGTTCGAGCTTGCAAGAATTACCTACATCTATTGGTCAATTGAGTGCACTCCAAAACTTTGATTTGACGCATTGTTCAAGCTTGCAAGAATTACCTATGTCTATTGGCGAATTGAGTGCAATACAAAACCTTGATTTGAGTTATTGTTCAAAGTTGCGAGAATTACCTACATCTATTGGTCAATTGAGTGCACTCAAAAACTTTGATTTGAAGCATTGTTCGAGCTTGCAAGAATTACCTACATCTATTGGTCAATTGAGTGCACTCCAAAACTTTGATTTGACGCATTGTTCAAGCTTGCAAGAATTACCTATGTCTATTGGCGAATTAAGTGCAATACAAAACCTTGATTTGAGTTATTGTTCAAAGTTGCGAGAATTACCTACATCTATTGGTCAATTGAGTGCACTCAAAAACTTTGATTTGAAACATTGTTGGAGGTTGCAAGAATTACCTACATCTCTTGGTCAATTGAGTGCACTCCAAAACTTTGATTTGAGGCACTGTTCGAGCTTGCAAGAATTACCTACATCTATTGGCCAATTCAGTGCACTCCAAAACTTTGATTTGAGGCATTGTTCGAGCTTGCAAGAATTACCTACATCTATTGGCCAATTGAGGGCACTCCAAAACTTTGATTTGAGGCATTGTTCGAGCTTGCAAGAATTACCTACATCTATTGGCCAATTGAGTGCACTCCAAAACTTTGATTTGATGCATTGTTCGAGGTTACAAAAATTACCTACATCTATTGGCCAATTAAATGGACTACAAAACCTTAATTTGAATTATTGTTCAAAGTTACAAAAATTACCTACATTTATTGGGCAACTGAATGCACTCCAAAACCTTCATTTGTGGAATTGTTCAGGGCTGCAAGAATTACCTGCATGTATTGGCCAATTGAGTGCACTCCAAATCTTTCATTTGACGAGTTGTTTGGGGTTACAAGAATTACCTACATCTGTTGGCCAATTGAGTGCATTACAAAATCTTCATTTGAGTTATTGTTCGAAGTTGCAAGAATTACCTACATCTATTGGTCAATTGAGTGCGCTACAAAATCTTCATTTGAGTTATTGTGCGGGCTTGCAAGAATTACCTACATCTATTGGCCAATTGAGTGCACTCCGAAACCTTCATTTGTGGAATTGTTCGAGGTTGCAAGAATTACCTACATCTATTGGCCAATTAAGTGCATTACAAAATCTTCATTTGAGTTATTGTTCGAAGTTGCAAGAATTACCTACATCTATTGGTCAATTGAATGCATTACAAAATCTTCATTTGAGTTATTGTTCTGGGTTGCAAGAATTACCTACATCTATTGGCCAATTGAGTGCACTCCAAAACCTTCATTTGTGGAATTGTTCAGGGTTGCAAGAATTACCTACAACTATTGGCCAATTGAATGCACTCCAAAACTTTCATTTATGTAATTGTTTAGCGTTGCAAGAACTACCTACATCTATTGGTGAATTGAATGCACTTCAAAACCTTCATTTGTCGAGCTGTTCGGGGTTGCAAGAATTACCTACATCTATTGGCCAATTGAGTGCACTTCAAAACCTTCATTTGAGGAATTGTTCAAGCTTGCAAGATTTACCTACGACTATTGGCCAATTGAGTGCACTTCAAAACCTTAATTTGTGCTTGTGTTCAAGCTTGCAAGAATTACCTACATCTATTGGCCAATTGAGTGCACTTCAAAACCTTCATTTGAGGAATTGTTCAAGCTTGCAAGATTTACCTACGACTATTGGCCAATTGAGTGCACTTCAAAACCTTAATT
>Ga0209208_10003353_pt1 | contig 22968 bp, 24 predicted proteins | sample S1TSphfallax_3_FD_187694 | JGI IMG/M metagenome (GOLD analysis project Ga0209208, IMG submission 187694) | Host-associated microbial communities from peat moss isolated from Minnesota, USA - S1T2_Fd - Sphagnum fallax MG (SPAdes) (version 2) | ecosystem: Host-associated > Plants > Peat moss >...
ATGTTTGGGTCTATCCAATAGAACATATACACTTATGGACCAAACTTGAATACAACATATTCAACCCAAGAAACATGTTTTGTCCACCACACCAAGAACATAACATCATTGTAATGATCAATCAATTGAAAAATATAATAAAATAATATGGAGGGAAGAACCTAGTCATAATACATGTTGAAAAGATCTATTTCAACTAGTTTTACATATTAAAATTTGATGCCCTTGTGCAAATTTTGATAATCCTTGCACTACTTCCAACAAGGGCATGATGCATGCAAGACCTAGGAAGTTTTCCACATTACATAGAAGTTCATACTTAGCTTTGCCCATATGAACAACCACATATCTTGAGCCATTTTAATAATAAGAACATAATATTCAGACAAGATTTTCTTGGATAATGACAACATTGAGATAAACCTCATTTTCACATTTTAAAAAATCTTGTTTCCCTTGCATTGCATCAATTCAACAAATTCAATCAATTCAAAATGTCGCTTAGGAAAATGTGCAAAATAGTTATGTGTAGAAGAATAAGCATTTGATCCCAAACTCAAATTATTCAAGGTTTGAACAAGTAAGTTTGTGCAGTGTGCCATATAATGCATAACAAAAACATACAAGTCATGTTTCAACATTAACTAAGTTGTGACACCAAATCTTGCACCTTGAAAAATAGTAACCCCATTTGCTTCCAAACAAACTAGTTTCCATTTTATTTGACAAGCCCCCATAGTCAACAAGACTCTTGAGAATCAACAAGGTCAAATTGTTAGAGGTGGTAGCAATTTTTAACCTTTGCAAGTTGAGCAGAAATGGGATTTTTTCCCAATTTTCTATCACATACACATGCACATTCAACCAATTTTAATTATCAATGGTGGTAACTTTGTCACAATTCACCAAAATGTATGTTGTTTTTTGAACCACAATTCTAATGGTTGTAGTATAATGTTGTGCATTGTTTCAACATCATCCAATGTGTAAATTCAAATCAATGCTTATGGAAGCAATTGTGAATTTCCAGAAACTTCAAAGTATCTTGAATTATTCAAAATCAATCATTGGATGTCCTTTTAAGAAATGCCATATGGCAACAAATTGCACATATTTCTTTTTTTTCTTTACCTTTTCAACTAGATCAATGACCATGTCATGCCTTGTGAAAATATATGATTTCTCATTCTTCACATGTACATTGTTAGGGTTCACATAATATGCACCAATAACCATTCCAAGTTTGGCAACATTGCATTTTTTAAAGCTTAAATGCTTGATGAAAGAATGAAGTTTTGGAATTAATAATTTATTTTTTCCCCAATCTTAGACCAAGCATTGCACCTCACCATCTTCATCTTGCCATTTCCCCACAAACAAGTTTAGATCAAATAAAGCTTGCAGCACATTTATTTTGGTAAACTTTATTAATTTCCTACTTTGACTTTTTGAGCTTTCTCTTCTTTGGTTCATTAACTATGGGTTCTGTAAGATCTCCAAAAGGGCATGCAACAATTTCCTCACAAACCCTTTCGTTTCCCTTTTGAAATGCTCTACTCATACAAATAAATCCAATAAGATCCATGATCATATTGGGTGACAAAGTAAATTTTGTTGCATTTGGATTAAAATTGACATTTGCATTGCTACGAAGATCAATGGCTACAAAGGACTTGAAAAAAAGATTGAATTTAAAGTTTGTCAAAACTTTAAATGGCACCATCTAGTTGAGAGACAAGACACTAAAATGATTCAAATATGCATGAAAACCACAAACACTTAGGTTCAACACAACACATGCTTCACACAAGACTCGAGTCACATAACACACATGATTCACACAACATACAAAAGACTTAGCTTTAAAAGAACATATAGAACTTCATAACATTCATGATTCGCAAACAAGTGGGATCAAACTCAAAAAGAAAACTTGGACATTTAAGTAAAAACACTAGTGAACATTGAGATCAATGGAGAACTTAGTCAATGATTACAATGTCAAGTTGCATTTTAGTAATTCATAATGTTGTAACTTGTGACATTCCTCCATTACACTTTTCAACATTGTAGCTTTTTTGTTGCACCTGTTGCCAATGTAGGTTACCCACTTCAAGCATTCAAAACTAAATCTATCATGAAATAAAAACAAAATCTCATCCTATTATAAAATTAAACCTTTAAAATGTAAAATTGATAATGATTATGAACTTTGTTCCCGTGCTTTCATTGATGCCAATGATGCAAGCCACTTTTGAAGGAACAAAGTGATGATGAAAACCCATTGCAAATTATATTTTTGACATCCAACAAAAGGGGTTGGTTAGTGTGATCAACGCATAATCAAGATCATTTGTCAACCAAGTGATGGCTACTTTACTCACCAGCATCTTGACATTATGACAAAATTTTCAGATCTTACAACCCAAAATCCTTATGGCCATTTGCTAGGAATGGTTTTTGGTCACCAAGTGACTAAAATTTGCCACAAAAAAAAACATTGCACGTAACACACTAGTTTTGCTTTTACATTTACAAACAAAACTCACGTGCACCCACCCAAGTGGATGATGGCCATTGGTAAGACTTGGCTCATGGCCACCCAAGTAGAGAATGGCCATGGGTCAAGACTTAGCTCATGGCCACCCAAGCAGATAATGGCCATTAGCCACCCACCCAGCTCGTGGGCACCCACTTGGCCAGGTCCTTTGAATGACCATAACCATCCCCCATGAGAATCCTGATGTTGAGGGCATCTTGATTCTCATGAGGGATGGTTATGCCAGTAACCACCACCCTCTCACTGACCTAGTATACATGACGTAATATAATAAAGTCAGGGCTTGTCGATTCCACCCTTTTCTCAACTCTTCATTGCTGCAGAATCGACCCAGCATGCTGATTCAGTGCATTCTGTAATGTTCAGGTCGCAGTGTTTCAACACTGGTTCCTGCATTACAGCTGGGTGTAGACGGCGGATTCTACCAGGTGTGCACATTCCGAGCTGTACATGGGGTTCCTGGCAGAATCCACCATCAACAGCCTGTTCTGTAGTGTAAAACATCATAGCCCTCTCTCCTCCCCTTCCCCTGCCCCGCAATCCCCCCACAAGAAAAAAGAAAATGCCCCCCCGAAAAAAAGGGACAAAGAAAAGAGACAGAAAACCTGTTCACAAATTTCATCTGCCCGGTATAGAGCTGCCCTTGGAGCTACCCATATAAAACCCGGCTGTCTGAGCTTTGCCGTCATTTCTTTTCTTTTCTTTCCCTTCGTCGCTTTCAGTGCGGCTTACAGGAACGCACGAAAGCAGGTTTCCTTTGGTGCAAATCGATCGATCGATCGATCTATCTTTTCGAGAAGTAAAGCTCGCAGAGGAGCTCGCTCACGTTGTTGCTGGTCCCAGATTGATTTTCTGCGTTGAAATCTTCTTTTTCTTCTCCTTCGCGCTCACAATTTCACTCTAACATTTGGTTTCCTGGTTTTTCCCTGGCGGTTTTCGGTTTGGTTTCCGGGGGACGCTTTGAAGATCCTGCAGCAGTTCGTGGCTCACAGGAACGCGATTGTCTGTGAATCAATCTAACGGAGCTTTTTTCCTTCTTTTTTGGAGTTGAAGAAGCGCCTTGTTTGTTACGCCTTTCTCTGTCTCTGTCTCTCTCAGAGATTCTCTGTCGGTGTACTGTGTTGAGTTGAGGAAGAAGTTTGCTAGTTTCGATGTGCGGTTCTACAGTTGTCATCGTTTGTGTCTGAGGAAATTGGAAGTATTTTTCTCAGGAAAAAGTGCAATAATTGCAGCAGTACGCAGCCATGGCGATGTTCGTGCTAAAGGTATGTCTAATTGCGCTCTCTCTCTCTCTCTCTCTCACTCTCTCGTAACCGGGTGTTGTAGTTGAGGGAGCTTCCTTGTTTGTGTATAACAATGTGTCTGTGCTCTTATTATCTGGCTGAAAGGAATTTTCTGAATCTGTCAGGGACACAGGTTGATGTTAGTGGAGAATTAATCAGCTTTTACTTGTTGGAAAGTAGAACTTGTCGTGCTTTGTTCTCGCTTCACTGTTGTAAAGAGATTTTGTTGTTGATAGTTGGCATTCCCCCGCTTCATCGGAAGAGCACTCGTGTTGGCTCGAAATGCGGTTCTTGTCTTGGTTCTCTATGCCCGCAGCCTCGTATTCCGTTTCTTCGACGTCTTGGTTCTTATTATGCGTAATCCACGACTGAAAAATGACGTCGTACCTGATTTCTTTTCTGTTGTAGGTGTCTGAGGGCGTCGATCTTGTTGTGTCCTTAGTATCGTCGTGTCCGTTCTGTTTGGAATGCATCCATCTTGTTGTGTCCTTAGCATCATGGTGTCCGTTATGTGCGGAAGGCGTCGATCTTGTTATTTACTTAGTATCGTCGTGTCCGTTCTGGTCGGAAGGCGCGATCTTGTTGTGTCCTTAGGGTCTCTTTCCATTAGGCCGCTGTGATCACAGCAGCCTAATGGAAAGCCATTCACATATGGCCTTGTTTCTTGCTAGGGGGTTAGTCGCTTTCCATTGTAGAGTTGCAAGTGCTGTTGGTTAATCCTGTTAGGAACTTCAGGAACACATGTTCTCACGAAAAAAAAAAGGGGGACAGATGTCGTTTTATGGTGAGTCGCAGTTTGCCTCACAGCTCTGAGAGCTCTTGCAATTTGTCAATGCTGTGCTTGCTGAAGAAACATAATGGAACGCTGGCTCTGATCACAGAATCTGTGATCACATCGTCACCTTCGTTATGTTTGGAAGCCTTCGGTCGAGAGGACTGAATACTGTCCCAGACTTGTCGTACTGACAAAGCGTTTCTCGTTCTTGGTGCCACTTTGAATATATATTCATGATGTGGTTGTCGAAATCACATAGTATGGAGAATTTGTTTTTTCTTATTGCGAAGTTTTCTGATTTGAAGATAAAGTATGGCAACGTACTGCGTCGGATCACAGTAGAGGCGTCTCCATCGTCAAATGGAGGACCGGATCTGTCCTATCTCCAACTGGAGGACATGATTCGGCAGACGTTCAAGCTCCCTCCTCCATCATCATCATCGGGTCACATTGTGATTACGTACACAGACACAGAGAACGAAGTGGTGACGATGACAGGGGACCAAGATTTGCAGGATGCTTGTGTTAATCAAGGCCTGAATCCTCTCCGCTTGCACGTCACTGTGGCGCCGGTCGCAACTCTGTTCGATGGGCGTTTTGGTCAACACCAGCACGGACTCCATCCAGCCGGCGCTACTCATGGTTCTTCACATGGGCGCCATGGTGGCCACTATGGTGGCCGTCCACAGAACGCGCCGATTCTGAAGAGCTTCACGGTAGACGACTCCACAGTGAAGTTTTCTGATCCGGACACGGCTAAGCAGACAGCTGAGCATGTTGCACACTGGGTTCTGGAAGGTTGTGAACCTCTGATCAAGAATGCGCCCAAGGTGGTTTCTGCCATCCCGAACGGAGGCAATAGGAATAACCTGACACATGCTTTGCTAGCTCCATTTCCCTTCACCCAACAGACTTGTTCAAGCAATCCTATGTTCAGCAAACCTTACAATCCTGTGTTCAGTAAACCATATGCAGCCCCTGAATCCCCTGCTCCTTCTCCTGTCACTGAGCTCCTTATCCCTTTGGAAAAGGTCTCCAAGAACAAAGGTGCTGCTGCAGCCACCCCATCTGCTGCAATTGCCCAAGATGATCATGAGCCTGTGCTTCATAATGGTGTGCAGTGTGACATCTGCAACACATTGTCTCTTATTGTTGGACCTCAGTACAAGTCCCAAAGGTGAGGATCTCTCCCTCCCAAACAGAGTTTCTGCTTGAGCTGGTCTGTCCATGTAACAGCTTCTCGATGCATTTGTATTATCAGTTCATGTGTTTTTCCTCTTGCTGTCTTACCAACTGATGGTGACCCACTCAACAGATATTGATATGAATTGTGAATTTGTCCATTTTGCAGGGAACATGAATTGTGTCAAGCTTGCTTCCAAGAAAATAGGTGTGTTGAATACTATGATCAAGTTGACCAACCACTGTTTCACCCTCAACACATTCACCTACCCACGTGTGGTGGTCAAATGGTACAGTTACTTTACCCATGTTCTGTTGGCCTCCTAAATGTGGCTAGATGCTCAAGTCCACCTTCTTAGGTCATTGAAGTTGTAAATGCAGAAAAGAACAGTTAGGGTTTTCTTGCTGCTGATTTACTTCTGTTGATTCTACTGCAGATGCAATGCCCAGCTAACCCAATGTACTATGGGGAAAGCCTACAAGCCTTTTCCATTTGGAGTCCTCGCCATGGAGGGCCTGGTGGTCCCTATCATGGTGGAAAACCAGAAGCTCACTGTGGAGGGAGCATGCTTGGGTTGGGTGGGAAGTTGGATGCTCAATTTGTGCAGGATGTGACAATGTTTGATGGAACTGAACTTGCACCTGGCACTCAGTTCACCAAGATATGGCGTCTACGAAACAGTGGTTCAAGTGCATGGCCACCACAAACTCAACTTGTCCATGTTGGTGGGGATCAATTGGGGTCTGTATATGCAGCAACACTGAAGGTAATTGGTTCATTACTCATGATTTCCTTTGTGCTTTGTTTTGATCCTGGAATGTGCAATGCAATAGATTTTAGAAGTTTTCAGATAGGCCCTGCAAGGTAGTTTTGCTGTCCAAGGCACTTTTGATACTGCTTTGACTGTGGCCCTTAATGTTCACTATCATATTTGCCCCATGCCAGAATTGGGTATTTTAGAGTTGAAGGATCAGATGTGCAATTGTGTATAATTGCAGTTGCCACAGAAGGGATTGGCTCCAGATGGTGAAGTAGAAGCATCAGTTGATCTTGTGGCCCCTGAAAGACCAGGTCACTATGTGTCACACTGGCAACTCACAGCACCTGCAGGGCTAAAGTTTGGACATTGTGTGTGGGTTCTGATTCAGGTACTTAAAAAGCAACAAATTTTTTTTTAAGAAACTCTCTTAATTCTTTCAGCTGTCATGGTATTTCCAAGAGGAGATGAATGACACTGAGATACTAGATTTATTCTCTTGCTTTGCAGGTTGTTAAAAAACATGAGAAATTTCTCCAAATGGTGGGGTCATCGGATATTTCCAGACAGGAATTATCTGCAATCCAGCAGATTGAAGCTGAAGTGTCAAATCAAGAACCAGTAGTTTCACCTGAGACAAAGGTCCATGCAAATGTTGGCCAGCCACAGCTTGAAAATGGAGTTTCTGCACCAAATACTGCTTTGAGCATGGTGTCACCACAAAATGAAGAGGATCTTATTACTTTTGATGCAAATCCTGAGGAATTTACAGAGAAAGTTGAATACCTGGTGATAAGTCAAGGGTCATCCACACCACTGATGGTGGAGTCTCAGGCAGATGATGCCAGGAAGACTCAGGCAGAAACAGAAATTAAAGATGCTGGTATAGAAAGCAGTGAGCTTGGAAACTTTTCCATGGTACATATTCCACTTCCATACACTGAGGACAGCTTTGAAGGTCTCTCTAGTGAGAGGGAGCAACTGAAAGCAGCAGCAGCAGAAGCTGGCCCTGTGGATGCTGTTTTAGCGAACCTGGAAGCAATGGGCTTTACTACAACGACAAACCTAAACTTGGATTTGTTGAAGAAAAATAACAATGATATGCAAGACACCCTTGATGACTTGGTGACTGCAACTGAATGGGATCCCATGCTTGAAGAACTGGAGGAAATGGTATTTTGTTCCTGTCTCTTTCTCTTGGATCTCTCAACAATCTCCAAATACGAATTATTGCTTGCTTGTATTTGTTGAGTTGAGTCTTTTTGGCCTGCACCTATTTGACATTTGGCAAAATAACCTAGGGTTCAGTGAATTGGACGTTCTTTCAAGTTCGGAACCATGAGCACTTAACTGACAGATTGGTTCCTGTAACCAGGGATTCTATGATACAGAGATGAACTGGCAATTGATGTTCAAGAACAAAGGCAGTGTGAAGCATGTGGTGAAGGAACTGGTTCAGATGTACAAAGATCCTGCCACTAATGGAAAGGATCAGCAGGCTTAGGTTGAAATTGTTTTCCATTTGGTTTCTCTTCATTGCATGAAGACCTTGAAATGACATGATCTTGTAGATACCAAGAGACGACAGAGATGAGGAAACTTGCTGTACTGAGGCTATTATGGTTTGGTTCAGAAAGAAACTGTCTGTTGAGTATCATATTAAAAAATGCATTAGCAGCTTGTGTAGTGCATTATCCCTGCATGAAGACTGTGAGAGGAGCAGACTACGGAAGCTTGCGGGGGGAGGTTGCAGGCAAGATACACTTTCCCATCTTTTGGAGAGGAGATTGACTGTGTAATGTTGTTGGCTCTGAGGAGCTTAGATTTTGACAAAAGATGTATCTCAACAGTCTATGTGAAGTGAATGTAGTTGAAGGCTATTGAGCTCTCTCTTGCCTTCATTGTGGAAAGGAGGAGGGGTCGGGAAATTAAAAGAGGGCAAAACAAATTGGGTCCTTTGTAAAGAGAGACAAGAAGAGGTCCAGAAAAAGGAGATAAAATACTGAAGTGCCATATGTTATAATTATGTGGTACCTGTTTAAAGACAAATAAAGAGTAGCATAGTTGTATAAACAATTGTGTGGTTTTTTCAATTTGTATTCATCCTTGGTAATTGTCTCTCTCTAAACTCAAGTGTTTCTGATTGATGATTTGTATATACTAATAATATGTGTTGGTTGTTGAATTGTCGGATTTCACCAACATACTGGAATAACCTGTGGATAAATTGATTGACATTCTTGTATAGGTATTTCATGGTGAAGTTTCATGATGCTCTAATACTATCGGTGAGCAACTTTCATAATGTAATCACCATACTTAATTCTCGTTGTGTGTTTGTTTTCGTTTTGGATGATACATTTCATACAGAAAAACCCAATGCTACTTTTTACCTGTAAAAACCGAGGATAACTATACATTCACTACGTTTGTCTTTTTCATTGGCTCCCTGTGCTCTGCTTGTAAGGGAGAAAGACTGAGGGGACTTTGTGGTTTTCATTTGTTCCCACATTTTGGGGAATGTATGATCACCAGGTCTTACAAGCTATTTTTTGGGAACTTCATGGAACATTTCCTATTTTTTGGCATTGCTGGTTGCTGGTTTGAACTGGCCAGAAGGGGTGAAACATTATTCCAGGGCATATATCAAACATCTGAACCAGTCCTCTTATGTTGTTATGTCATCCAATAACAGCTCCAGGTCTTATTTTTGTCCTTAATTGGTAATGCTTGCAGACATAGACAGTACTCATACATACATAAAAAATGCAACACCATACACCATTTCCTGATTCTTTTCTTCACAAAAAAACTTTTTGCTAATTACATACATCATCTTTAACTATGAGACTTCTTATTGTCAACAATAAATGTCAACTTTGGAAGTTTCATCCTTTCATGCATTGTTTGTTTTGTTTGGCCCTGAAGTCTCCTCCTCATTCCTTCAGGGCTGAAGCTTGAACTCTCTGATTTCTTAATAACAGTATAAAAATGCTGGTTTATTAATCGTGACAGTACCCAACCAATGACATGCCAGCTGCAGTAACATGTGTATCAGCTGAACAGAAAATATCCACATTCGATGAAAACACACATTTCTATAAGAACCATGGAAGCAGCTGCACATTCTCCCCTCTTTCATTCAATCATCAATCTACAATCTTTGTGCCATCAGGCGCACCAATTGTGACCACTCCTTTCAAAACTACACAAGTGCCAGTAGTATTGTGTGTAGTATCCAGTCCCTGTTGCAGTCAATATTGGATAACATATGTCTCATAAGAATCAAGAAATCTCCATTCTCATGGTTAAGAAAAAGTAAAGCAAGGTCAATACTTCTTCATTAAGTCATAAATTTCCAGAGACGGAAAGACAAAACTAAGAACAATGGACCATGAAACAAAAACCAAACATGGACAAAAAACCGAAATAAACATGAATGCGGTATGAACAGTGCCAGTCTCACACCTGTTCAGGGACCATCAACAGTAACACATATGATAGTGAGTTCTCTATCACAACTTCCCCACTGACTTCATCAGCTCCCTACAGTGGGTAAAGGCCAGTGTAAACACTAACCTGCACACTGAGTTTATGCTGCAAATCCAGAAGCAACAGGAAGATTTGGCCATGCTACTGGCTACCAACAAACAAACAGCAACACAAGGAGAAAACACAAAACAGAAAAACACAACAGAATAGACTGAACGCGCAGAAAAAAGACAGCGGGGAAAAACATAGACCAAGTGGGCTTACAAGACTACAGAATCATTTGGAATACTCCAAATGCTGAAATTCCAAAAAGGGATTTTTCTTTATTGAGCCACCCTCTAGTCCTCTTTAAAAGAATCTTTAGAGGGTAGCCTTTATTCTTCAATGTTGGATATAACATGTAAGGTCTAGCCTCTAGCTCACACAAACTCTTCTCCTGGGCACAAGGTGTGGTGCCTGTTCTGTATTGATCACTTGCGAACCAATGTTTTAGAAAGTACACAGACTGAGATGTCATTGCTACCCCTGTGATTCCTGACTTAAATTTACCTTTCAAAAAGGTATTACTAAAGCATTGCTTCTCAAAAACATACAAAACCATCTGAAAAATACAGAAAAACAGATTTGAATTCCTAACTTAAGTGCCCTCTACAGTGACCTTGAGCTGGCATGCCCCTTTTCAGAGAAATTTTACTATCACAGTGTAGTGGTACTATCCGAGCTTTCAGACTTGCTTTTGGTGTTTTTTACACTGTCAATCAAAGAGGAGGATGATGGCTCTGGGGAATTATTTATCTTAGTCAATAGGGTTTTATCTTTGGGATCGTGTTCTTCAGAATTGGATAAGGGCAGGGAAGGCAACTCAGCTTTTTGTGCCTGCAGACCTGTTGCTCTTGCTAGATCCACCCATTGCTGCATCCATCCACTCTTATCAGTCCATTTTGGTGTCAACATTCAACTTCAAGACTAGATTAAGAGATTGAAACAATGAAGAGGGTGGGGAAAATATGAGTCATGAGGTTACCTGAGTGCCCCAATAGGAATTGCCAGTTCGTGCTACAAAGGATAATATGCCACCTAGTAAGGGTTGTGAAGCCAATAGATAGTCTGCTATCCAATGCTCAACAATTCCAGCTATAGCCTGCAGTTGACATGATATTTCATCAGCCCAGCCTGTAGGAACAACATCTTCACACATATCATCCTCCTGTGTCAAAAATCATGGCAAGAAAGTATCAACCAATTGACCTCAAAGTTGTGAGAAGATGTTGGGTACAGGGATCAAGTCAAAGGATGAGAGTCACACACAACAGTGCGGTCTTCCCAAGATGATCTTTATACATCAACTAAAAATCCATCAATCTCACCTGGTACCGTAAATTTGCAGATAACCCAAGGAAAGATCCATAAACAAGTGCAGTCTTTATAACTGGTGACCGTTTGGTGGTGGGCTTCTGATTGATGTCAGGCTTGAGAACTTTCCGAATGGCCCAGATTCCATTTGAGACAGAAAGAGTGCCAATGGATGAAACAAAACCAACACCAAACAGCTTCAAACCCCCCACCACCACTGCCCATAGTCTAGTACTTAGGTCAAAATTTTCTCCGAGCCGAGCTCTTTGGAAGGCATTATCAGGTAGAGATTCAAGTAAGCCCCTCAAGCCATCCAGGGCACTGGATCCAGTAACCTGAAAAGTGAAAACAGTTGCATATCATAATACTCAGAAAACTATGTGATCTCACAAGAAGGCAGAAGGCTTCAAGGTTGCAATATTAAAAAACCATTTGACAAGTAACCAGTCTGCAAGAACCACTTGGCTATTCAAAAGGAAACTCTTGATTTTGTGTAACAGACTAACCAAGCACAAACTGGGTCAATTGATTGACAACATGGCAACAGACATTAAAAGAGTCAAACACACATAAATGTTGCTGTCCAGATATGCATGGGAATAGGTGCTCTAAATTTTGATGGAATCAACTACTGGTTCTGCTAAGGGGGTTGGCTTCAGCATAGTTGATACCAAAGCATGAAAAGTCACAGTTGTAGTGTGAATTACCGGAGAGTCTAAGGAACGGAAAGATAGAGTGGGTGCTGGCAGCCAGACAGTGAAGAAGTCAACAACTGCACCTCGAACTGTGTCTGTGATGACATATTCAATCTCTGACCAGAAACGGCTCCCCCGACGCTCATATTGGGCTATCAGAGTTGTGGTGATGGAAATGGTTTCCTCAATTCCTAGTCTTTGTAAGAAACGTGGATCGGCAAGCCATCTCTCTCTCAACCCCTGCAAGAAATTAGCACACGTTGCTCATAGTGTTGTGTACAATTTGTCCACAAAATTTGGCGACCAAAGTAAACCGATTGATCCATTTACAGCCCCAACAACCTTTCAGCTAGGAACCCCAGAAATGATAGGCAGCAACCTGAAAATGACGAGACAGTTGTGCAAAATATGGATGCTTGTCCAGCTCAAAAAAGCTCTGAAGGACCTTTGGTGATACCAAGCCCCTCTCAAGACCTGCCTGAATATCCTGCTTGATGGACACACACTTGTTTAGGAAAATTGAAAAGATGGAATGCCAAGCTCAACTTATGAGGGATAGATGCCCAGCTAGCTAGAGTTTTGAAATAAAGAAACAGATTCTTCATTTTTTGAGATACACAAGAACCTGAAGGAAAACAGACTGTTGTAGGTGATTACTCCCTAATGTTCTAATGAAGTCACAGACCTACTAACCTGTGGCAATGCATCACGAGTACTTCCAGCAGCATCCATGACCCGGGCAACCTCAGCTCTATCAAAGCAGTTTTGCGTGCATGGTTTTTGTGCAGAGTACCACAAAAAATCTGCCTGCAGGATGGTGTACAGAGCTTTTTGTTACAACACTGAGAAGAAAATGGTCTTTGAGAAATGCTGTAGTTCCTACATGGTCAGAGTAGCTGCATCATAAGGTTGTGACTCCTGCTACAATTTCTTTTAAGGTTTGCCTGCTTCTTTTCAATCAAAGTCCAATCCAAGTTCAGTTACATCTTCCTAAGTACTGAGAACTCTCACTACACATGATTTAAGTCAACCTGAAAAGAGTTGAGACATGACCTGATGACAAGGTTATAGAGATTTCAGATCTAACAAGATATCAGCAGACAGAAATTTCAGAAAAGCTGACTTTGAGAACAGGGACAATCCACCAAAAAAACAAAGAAGAAAAAGATAGGCTGGCTGGAATGGTGCCAGTCACACACATGTTCAGATTCCAATCAAAATTCAAACTGAATTGACTAGACTTTCATGAGTTACTAATTAGCAGAATTCTTGTACATTTCCAGCCTGGATGACATATATGAGATGGAGAGAAGACTCCAGAATAGCACAATGAAATTGAGCATTGCTTTACCTCTGGCACATTACCCTCCATTCTGATTCGCTGCCGCTCTGGGTTCAGCAAAACCACAACCTGGGTCTTCTTTTGCAACTTTCTGGAGATCCTAGCAGGCAGCCCAACACCTCGTGACCCATATAGCAAATGAGAAGCTCCAGTCACTACAATTAGAAGCCCAACTGACCCACCATCTGCCATCCCTTGTGTCACCACCTGAACAAAAACAAAGCACCGCATATCGCTTGTTCAATCTTCAGGAACAGCTGCAATCCTCGAGCCTGAACAAATGTCATGTTACATTGCAGCCATAATCAGATACACAAGGGCTCCAATTTTACCATTTATTTCTGGTGTGCCCACAAACGACTGGTTCATCCCTGTGAAAATCTCCCTGATTCTGGTCACTGTCAGACTTCAAAGTCCACCCAGAGTCATTGACCACGTACCAGTGGTCAGATTCACTGACTGCAGATTGCAGAGTATGTTCACTGGCCTTCTGCCAATGTGCGCTATGGGCACATTATGTGAAGAAAATGGTCCAGATCAGGGTAGTTACAAAATCCCAAATTGAGTGTGAAAGGTCCACAACATCACATTAAGTTGGTCACAATGAGTACACTCAAAGATTTGTGACTCTGCATCATGGTTCTTAATATCAAGAATAAATGGTCCCTGAAGAATCCAAAGAAATTATTGGTTTGCCATCCTGACATTTTCCTCTCCATCCACATCAATGGTAGAGATTCAACCTTAACCCTTACATCCGCCATCAAAAGTTAAGCAAGTTAGAAGGTGAGTTTTGAGACTAAGTTTTTACCTGAGCCATTGTGTGTTCCATCACTATGCGAGCTTGAGCAAATTGATAGGACCCTACCCCATAAGGAACTGAAGACTTTGGCAGGACATCAGCAAGGGCCAATTGCTCTACTATTGGAATTGAGGTTGCTCCAAACCCCCACCCAATGGGTGGCACATATTTCCGCCTATCTGCATCCTTCAAATGTTGTATTCCTTCAGCTTGAATTGTGCGCAAAACCTATAAGAAATTGTTCAGTGTCAAAAAGCATTATTGCATACAGCCAGGTGCAATATCTAGGTGAGTGGCAGAAATATCATTTGTCACTCACAACTTAAACATAAACAATCAAGCCTTGAATGCCTACATAAACTTCACAAAAACTAGAGATATGCTCAACTCCTTAAAGCTCTCCCCACCTTAGCTCCCATTTCCCCTGCAGAGATCAACTTTTTTGTCTCAAACACAGACTTTAGTGTTCGATCATCAAAGTTTGTGTATTGCAACAATCATGCAACCATGTTAGTGAGGACTACATTTTAGGGGTGAACTGCTAATCCACCAATACAGGATTTCTTTCAAAGCCAATCATAAGATTTGAAAGCTGTGAAATCCACACAAAACTTGGAAAGTCAATTATATGGTCCTCAGTACTTAGCAACACAAGAAACATGCCAGTAAGTTCACTCCAATGTCATTTTCCCTGTGCAAGTATCCAATATTAGAAGCTAAAAGCCATTGGAAGATCACAAACCTTTTACTGTCAGGACATGCCTGGGCTGCCAAAACCCACTTAAATCAGGCCAGAAAGGCCTTCCTACATTTCTCTTAGGTGGCTTCCTTTGAGTCCACTACTGTCAAAATATTCGTTTGTGAACAGGAGATTGTAATTTGCAGACTGGAGAGACCACATGATATTAAAACAAAATTCTGGTACGTAGGCAATAATAAGTTCACATGTACTGAGAACTCTCCATACTTATGATTTAAGTTGGCAATGTGGTCTAACGATAACACAGCATACAAGAAGAGTGGAGGAAACAAATTGCCATGCGGAAAAGATTAAGACCCCACCAAAACCTGAAGTCTTGAGAAGTCTTCAGATGATAAAATCTAATACAGAACATGAAATAAGACTTACTAACTCACTGACTGACTAGGAAAAAGAGGATAATTCAAGGATTTTTGTTGTAGACCTACCTCAGGCGGAGTACCACAGGCCATCAGTCGCACCCCACTTGCACGACAGTATTGCAAAAGAGGCAAATATTCTTGCCACTGACCATCAGGCCAAAATCCAACAGCAGCCCTCAGTTCATCATCACTCAATCTGCCACAGAAACAGTTCAACCCCACGTGAGTGACAGGCCAACAAGAGCAAAGATAAACAGAAAATGAGAAGATCCTCAAGGACACCAAATGGTAAACCTGATGGTAGTCTCAGGTGCTACCAAACATATATGAAAAAAGAACTTGGATTGTCATGGGCAGAAACTTGAAGGCTTGAAAACAAAGATCAGTGTTCCACTTTTTACTCATGTATTTGTTGAGTTGAGGTTGAAGTGTTGTTGGGAAGGCGTCAAGGGCCAGTGACACTGGCCGTTGCTGCTCAAAACATCTGTTGCGTAGGGTGCGCACAATCTCTAGCTCAAGTACCTGTCATTCCCTTCCACATTCATATCTGTTTCAAAGTGACCAAACAAGCTGGGTCTTTGCCTTGCATCATAGGCTTCTTCTAATCAAAAGACTACATCAGGTGATCCTTCAGAGTAATTTTTGGACCTCTGGCACTGAACAGTTCCACATGCACATTGTGAAAGGCAAGATGTGGGAAGTGAAGAGAAAATGCACCTTGTCATCAGGATCTGGAACACGCTCTGCTTCTCCAAGATAAACAACACGCGCTGCCAGAAGCTTCTGCCATACCCGCCCCTTCTCACCTCCCACAGGCACTGGCTCCCCCAACACTGTTGCATCATACACCCTTGACCCGGTGTCCTTCTCCCCATTGCCCGATTCCACCTCTGACCCCCTCCCCTTCTCATCAATTCCAACTGCAAAACCACCAGTTCCACTGGTTGCTGACTGTGTAGCAGTCTTCAATTCTTCCTGTTCTGCATCCGCAGTACTCCAAGAAGAGAATGCCAAAGAGGTGCAAACTGCTCCAAGAAGCATTCTTCGGCCAAAATGAAAACTGCCTTCATGTTGGCCAGCTTGTCTTTCTGGCTCGCTTCCATCATCTTGTTCATTTGCTGTATATGTACTCAAGCTTACCCTAATTGTGGAACCCTCACCTTCTGGTTGTGAACATCTGACATGACAATGTTCAAATTCTTCATCTAATACTTCAATACAAGCTCGACATAATACTCTTGTATGAAAATCATAAGAACGTCCAGTGCCTTTGCATCCAGACCTTCTATGGAATTCTTTAATCGGACTCAAAACTTTTCTAAGCTTTTTACAGCCGCTTCTGCCACGTATCATATTGAAATCAACATGAAAATCCCTCCGTTCATGTTCCCCTGGTTCAGAACTTCTGCTTATAAGATCAGCTTGCCATCGAACTGCCTTCACCTGTACACAACATTCTTTGCTCGTATGCAAGGAACAACGATTAACAACGCTGAGACAAAGTTGTGCCATCTCTTCTACTCCCAAAAAATCCTTCGCAAAAATTCTTCGCAACAACAGCGACAAAAGTGGGACAACAGTACTTATTGTCCTCAAACCCTAAAAAGAAATCCTTCACCAAACTCCAACTCTCTTCCGCAAATTCCTTCACAAAAATTCTTCTTCGCAAATAATAACCGCAACGAAGTGGAAATTGTCTTGAAACTCTAAAGAAGAAACTCCTTCGCCAAACTTCTACTTCTGCTTATCCTCCCCGCCGTCTTCGCACGAGCTTTACCTCGAGTACATACAACATTCTTCCATATCTTCCACCTCGGTTCTTGGATTCTTGGCCACTGCCATCTGCAACACGCAAGCTGGGACCTACATCTTCCGAAATGTGTGCGCAGATTTCACGCTTTCTTTCTTCAATGCGATCGGAGCTGAAGAAGAATCGACGAAGAGAAAGACGAAGGGAAAGAAGTCCACCGGCACCATGGCCGTGCTCACAGCTGCTTCTTCCCAAATCTGACCACGTGTCTGGTTTCTCGCTCGTCGGATAGGAAAAGGATCTGATGGCAGCCGGGGGTTGTCCAGTTAAATAACGGGCGTCCTTTACAACCATACACTTCGCCACACGTGTGAGGGCTTTGGATAAACCAGACATTTATTTATTTATTTATTTATAATTATATTTATATAATCGAATTTCTGTTTTCAAACCAATAGACCTTTTATGGGAAAAAGGGTGTAAATATCATCAATTTAATAGATTTATTTTTATAACCTTTTTTTGTCCATATTGTCTACTATATGGAAAGACAAATCAAATCTTCAATAATTCATAAAAAGACCAAAGTTAAAAGGAGAAATATATCCTATTGATTCAAAAAGAAAAAATAATTAGAAGGGGAAAACATTTTTACTCATTCTAAGAAGAAGGTGGTTAGAAAGGGGAAAATAAAATATCCACCCCCAAATCATGTGTGAAGATAATATTTAAAAGATTGTTAAATGCCACTTCACAATAAATATTAATGATTTTATTTTTTTTAAATGATTTTATTAAGTCTAACTAATTTCATGAACATAAAATAGATAAAAATAATGTAGACTTGTCAATTTTGATAAATATTATGATGGATATTTCATTTTGATTATTGATTTGAATATGTGTTTTAATTTTGATTAAAGAGTGTCCATTAAAATATTACCAAAATAGTTGAAATCTAATGTTTTTATGTTTTCATATTTGAGTTAATTAGTTTAAAACATTATATTCTCCTTATTTTTTATTTTGACCATTATTAAGTTGAGAATATATATATATATTAATTACTAAAAATGTCAATAATTTAGTTTCGAAATTATAATTATCATGGAATCTCATCTTTATTTATTTGTAATTTTAATTTTCAATACAAACCAAAAGTTATCAATCATTTTAAATTTAGTGTTATCATTTATTGGAATTATGAACATCATGAAAACTAAGCTATATCAAATCCATTAAAAAATTTATGGATGTAGAGTGTGATTTAATGGTTTAAAATACACCAAGACATGTTATTCCTTTCATATGTAATAAAATTTTAAATTTTAAAAATCTAAAAAAAATTGCAATCATGATGTGTAGGTCAAAAACTTTAACTATAATTTAAAATTCATCTTTCAAAAGATAAATAATATATTATATAATAGGCCATTAAGCTTTAAAATGTACTTCTTGAATGAAAAGGTGAAACACAAATGCATTTGAATGTGAATCATGCACATTTCAAATAACAACATGCACAAAGGAATTTCAAAGATTTCAAAACCTTGGTGTGATAAATATTGAGAGTAGGTTGAAAAACATGTGATTTATGGTTAACCTACAATTGATTTAATCAAAATATTAAATATTTCAATACCATAAAATTTTGGAATCAAGAGCAAGACTTTGAATATGCTACATAAAAAAATTCTAATTTAGAAAATTAAATTTTTTTGTGATTAACTTTTATATCAAGTTGAAACTTCTAGGCATAATCATAAGGATTCTTCAACTTATGAGGTGGAGGACAAGGCAACAAATCAAAATCTAACTTTGTATTAGGAAAATCATTCAAGTTGACAACCATATTTGACATCGTGGGAGAGTTGACATGCAAGCTATCATTCGAACTAGGTTGCCCAAATGGTGGAAACAAAAGGGCTGCATTAGAAATCAACCCAACAGAAAATGTTGCATGAAAATGTAACTAAGAAGAAACATAAATGTTAAAAGGCCCACTAGTAGAAATTGTGTTAGGAGATGGTAAGGGTGAAATGACATTGGTTGTAGGAATTGAAGGCAATGCATTAGTGGAAGGTTCAGGAGAATGTAACCTTTAAGATTTTGATGGGTCACTGCCATCAAAAGGCAATGGGATGAATGCAAGATTGAATGTCTCACTATTGTGACAAAACAATGTTTTTTTCCTAGGTACCCTTTATTCAAATACATATAGTGATTAATATATCCTTAAATTTATTAATTAGGATTTGAATTTAAATTATTAGTTTCATTATGCAACAAATTGTGTAGTTTTTTATTGATAAAAAAACTCATTTGTTAGTAATAGTGGACTTTCAAGGTTGAAAAATATGGATTGGTCATCTAACTAGACCATCACTAAATGAAAAAAACAAAATTGATTTACATTCCAAATTTGTTATTGGGACTCAATATATGATGTAATATAAGATCATAAATTCATATGATGAAAATTTTATTTGAAAATTTTAACTGTATGATAATTAAAGACTTTTGAATAATTAAAATTTGATCATATTTTCATAAGTCCATATGAGTTGCAATTATTGTTTATTTTTCAATTTCTTTGTCTCAAAAGCATATGTTTTTGAAAGCTTTACATTCATTTGTATTTTGTGAGTTTTCCTTAAGACTTCCAAATTAAAAAATGACATCAGTTACATTAAATACTAGTTTTTACATAAATTTGGGAAGGTTTGTAAATGATTGAACATGTATTATTCAAAAATTAGGATAACTTATATGCACTTATATGGAGTGCAATTTTTGGTAATATTGAGACACTCAATTTTGCATTCACCGAATGACATTAAATCACATATTGACGACAAAAGTTCTGTATTTGACACATTTCAACTATTAGAAAAATACTACAACAATGTAGGTTTGGATTTGGACATGAACCTTGTTACTGATTCCAATTTTTTTTGCTTCATGGTCATATTGACCACACGCACCACAAACACAACCAAAAAACATTACATGAAGAAGACGCAACAAAACATGATACCAAAGCTCAAACCTAAATAAAACATAAGACTTCCAATTGTAAATAATGCAGAACTTTAAGTGCATTGAAAATTGAAATCTAAAAAGATGGAACTTGAAAATGTACCTTTTCAATTTGAAAATAACCTCCATATCTTTCAGCAAGAATTGAAATATTGTTTGGGAAGAATCCCTTTTCATTTTGTGGCAACATTCATTCACATTTCAATGTATACAAACTTGAAAACATTCCCCCAAATTACACATTACACAATGACAACCATGGTTGGTTGTTAGTATATGCAACAATCTACCAATCTTTGTTTTGAAATCTAAAGTTTTAAAAAATTGATTAACCTAATTTTTAAATTGTGACACTAAGTAAACATTGAACTGTTCTTTACTTGAACAAGGCAAATGGGTGACAAGTTATACTTGGAGAGTGGGAGTGATGGTGATGAATGCTACCTATGTTAGCAAATTAGCTAACAACACTAAACCTTAAATTGTATCGCAATTGACCACTATGGATGGCCGTGATTAACCATTATGGTTACATCCTATAGTGGTGATGGCATAAGATGGCGATGGATAACTTTGGATGATTGAAAAATGATGATAATAAGGTCAACGATTCATACAATCATTTGGCTACATTAGATGTCATTATACAATTTGGCTACTAATCATTAATTAATTTATTTTTGGCATGTGCTTGTTTTTTTTATAAATATGTATAATGTTTTTCAATTATATTTCATTTAAAAAAAAGGGATGGTAAACACCAAAGTTGGGTAGTTTAAGGTGACTTCATAAAACACAACAATTATAAGTGGGCTTATAACTTGTAAATAGTTTGTTACTTATGTAATTACTTAGGGATTAATTTTGGTAATTTATTTGGTGGTTAGGTTTTATAATTTAATAATGGGGTGAATCATCATTAAAATAGTCATAGTTTCAATTAATGTGCATGATTCACACATGATAATTCATGTGGAAAGTCTTTGCACAAATTAATATGCATGATTCAAAGATGGTGACCTAGAAGATAATTTTTTGCACAAATTAATGTGCATGATAAATCACATGGTGAATGTGATGTATAAGAATTTATGAAATTTCTTATTTAATTTCATTTTTGCTAATACATAAATCAATATTTTGGGACCTTTGGAAACACCTTCATTTGACGAGAACAAATTTTTGTATGAATGTAAATTCGATGAAATAAAATTCTGAAAGGAATTGAAATTTTTGTTTTGAAACATTTCGACATAATTTATGAATGTGTGAAATGTATGGTAAAAAAATGGTGTGGCATAATAGTTATACATAGAAAACAAAAAGATTGTCACAACCTTAGCCTTGGGCTTGTGATGAAAGTAAGGGCATGGAAAGGTGCGAGCTGGGAATGCAACTGAAGAATCACATCCCACACTTTCAGGAGTGTGGGAGAGTGTGAAGGAATGAACCCACACATTCCTAATCGGACTTTCACTTTGGAAGTTGGAGTCCTGGTAGACTTTCAAATTTTTAGAGAGTAATTGGAAGGGTCAAAGCTCATTAAATTCAAGACTTCCTCATACCATTGAAAATTTCTAAAGATGTATGTTTAAAATGGAGTCACATGATCCGTTTGAGTATTCATAACACAAGTTATGGTTGAAAGAAGTGCCGAAACTCAAAGTGTCAATTTGATTCCCTAGCATTAAAAGTCAAGAATTTCCCTGATTTATGTGCGTGTAGGGGGTATGTCACATATCATTGGAAAGCTTTCAATGAGGGCTATAACTTTTTTTAAGACCTCACTTCAATTGGAGGTTTGCATAAGAAATTATGGGCGTGCAAAGTGGTGGGAAGCCTGATTTGAAAATTTTGGGACTCCTTGGGATTTTTGGGAAAGATATCATTTGGATGTAACCCTTATGACGAATCATAAAGATTATTACAAAGAGGGGGGAAGGTGGTGGCTTCCCCTAAGTTCAAGTTGTGATGAACCATATGAATTTGTGTATGTTTGCGATTCGTCCATGCACCAAAAGTGTTTCAATTATGCACTAATCAACTTATTGTATGGTTTGTGTAGATCAATATGAATAGTTTGCTTGTCGATTGTCTTAATCCCCATCCTAAAATTCCAACACATCCTTTTTACCCCCCTTGAAGTGCTGTGAGCAAGGGAGCATACTTCAATTCCTTGTATTTTCGTTGTTTTCATTTTGGAATTTGCATTTGAATCTTTCAAGAAATTTGAAGATGTGTCAAGATGAAAAAATATTTGTGCAAACAAGAACATAAATTCATGTAATTAAGTAATAAACATACATAATTTTGATCCTAAACTCACTGATGATTTACAAGTGTTTAATGATACTAACATTTAAATTGTCAATAAATGATAGGAGCCAATGTGCCCCCTTTGCCCCTTCCTCGCCCTCCCCCAAAAGTCTTTAAAACATTCTAAAAACTATTTTCTACAAGGTAGATCAGAGTTTTCATTCCAAATTAACATTTCCCAAGTTCAATTTCTTAGCCATTTTAAATAGGCCAATTTGCCGTGGGCTCACACCAACTTGCCCCTAATGGCCTATTGTAGAAATCTTAATATTTTGTAAATTTGAACGCAGTAGTTAAGGCCCATGGACGGGAGTGTTAATGGGGTAAAATGCCCGCTTGAGATTGGTAGCCAAGGTTAGCACCAGATTGTGATAACATGGCTGTCCAAGGGGCCTCAGTGCATGTGATGCGTGGAAAAAACACCCATGGGCTGTTAGAAACAAAATGTAAGAGCTTTGTCAAGAAAATGTAATTTCACCTCTTGACATAGTAGTGAATC
>Ga0209208_10003354_pt1 | contig 22959 bp, 21 predicted proteins | sample S1TSphfallax_3_FD_187694 | JGI IMG/M metagenome (GOLD analysis project Ga0209208, IMG submission 187694) | Host-associated microbial communities from peat moss isolated from Minnesota, USA - S1T2_Fd - Sphagnum fallax MG (SPAdes) (version 2) | ecosystem: Host-associated > Plants > Peat moss >...
CCCAAAAGCTCAAACCATTCCCCATGCTAAGGGGAATGGCACATCACGCACTGAAGCACGGGATTCGACGAACTGCCCCCCAGTCCTCACACAAGCGATCAGCTCGCCCAAGCCTCCCATCAAAAGTTCAATAACGGGGCTTGATCAAAAGGGCTTGTCGAACGATGCCTAGAAGGATCAAGTCATGGCCGAATCGATGGAATCCCCAAGCCACCCCAAGAGCGAGCCCCGCTCAAATGTTGAGTGCCCTTCGGAAGGAGACTCCGCACCAAAAGCAAAACTATGCTTCGAGATCTCGAAATTGGCCATCTCTCAGGCACTCTCCCCAGGTGCAAACACCAACCCATTCGCTAGCCTAGGGGAAGGAAACCGAGGGATCGAAGCCTGCAACAAGCTTCATGAGGACTCGACGAAAGGCTGGTCTTTCCAAGGAAAAAATAAGCACGTCCCCAAACTCGTTTCGCCTCGGCATGACCCCCACCAATCCCCTTTCCCCACCTCGCATTTGGATACCATGTTGGGGGGGAAGAGAAGTCAAACGTATTCCGAGGTACATCACACTTTCTTCACCTCCCTTGGCATTCTCGTCCCACCCAACCAAGAATTTTGTAGAGCTAGAATTTGGCTGGTACTAACCAGGGAAAAGAACTCCCAAAAGGAGACCCTCGTACATTCCAAAAACCAAGCACTGCCGAACCTCCCGCTTAACATCAGAATCATAGGACCCTCAGAAGCCGAATGGACCCATAATTCTGCCTTGGCGGACATCACCCAACGCCTTAAAATGGAATTAGAAGAGAAGGTCCTAAGGTACAAACTAGCCCTCAAAGACCGGCTCCACTTTGAATGGAGCTGGCAAGAGGAGTTGAATAGAGGAGGAATGGAGTGCACCATCCTAACTCACATCAACACGAGAACGAGTGCTCTAAGCATCCAGAACAAAAGACATTTGCACTGGAAAGCAGCGGAGGACATACCTGGCATGAACAACGAGGTCGAGTTTTCAGCCCCGGCGCACAACTTATTGGTCTTCACCAGAGCGGAGAGCACGACCCATCAAGCTCACAAGAATCACACAACTAACATCCAGGCCTCCCCGCAGGCGGCCAGAAAGAATCAATTCACCAAATTAGACATCATGACGCTCGAACCCACGCAAATGGACAGTGTCACCCGCACCCGCGCTGAGCATGAAGCGGATGATGGCGGACAAGACTCCTTACCTAGCGCCAACAACAAGACCTAGGGATCGATCAACTCACCAGCCGCCCGAAGCCGACTCACCTATGATTGAAAAGCCCCTAACTATGGCTTCCCTCAACGTCCAAAGCCTGAGAGACAACTCGCCCAAACTAAAAGAAATTAAGGCCTGGCTGACCTCACTTTTAGCTCCCCCGTAAATCCTTCTCATATAGGAACACCACCTCGGGAAGGAAGGTATCCACAACTTTGCCAAAGGAATTGAGTACTGGAAGGGTAGCTCCTTCTGGAACGAAGGAATCCCCATGGGACGCTCACAAAGGATCAGCGCAGGCACGGCCATCCTAGTAGATAGGATGATCACCCCGCTAGTTAAGGAAAGCAGAATCTTGATAGAAGGTCGTGCCCAGTACATCACTCTTCAACTCCTCGACAATGGCTCCTTAACCATTGTTAATATATACATCGCTCGCTCCTCCAACGTCAGAACTCCGATTTGGAAGAAGATAAGTCAAGCGGGATTCACCTTGGATCACATCATCCTGGGTGGAGACTTCAACCATCTCGAAGAAAGCACTCGCAGAGGCACCTTAGGCGAAAGACATATGCATAGGAGGGAAGTCGCCTCCTAGCATCACATGACCTTACACTACGGAATAACCGACACCTGGCGCCTCGACAACTTCCGTAAGATGTCCAAAAAGGATTACACGTATGACAATGGGAGATCCGGAGTGAACTCAGCTATATTTCGAATTAACAAATTCCTGGTCTCCCATGATATAGACATTAAGGGAGAGAGAATAGAAATAGCGGCCTCTGTGAGGAAGCTCTAAGATCATTTGCCCCTGATCATCATGATCTGGGGGCAACACACCGTCCCTAACAACCCCCCATGCTATTTTGACATGTCATTTTAAACGAAAAGAAGTGCAAAGAGGAAATGCTTCAAGCCTGGGCAGGCGATAGCCCGTTTCCCACCAATGACCGGGACTAACCCACCTGGCTAAAGGCCGTCACCGCAAGGGTCATGCGCTGCAACATGTGCTTCGCGAGAACAAAAAAGCGCGCCCAAGGGGCCCACGTCAGGATGCACGCGAAAAAAGTCTAGCTGGCGAAAATTCAGTTCCAAAGGGATTCGACAAATGAGGAAGTGAGGGACATTCTCTCCGACTCACAAGGCAAACGCGCCCGGCACCATCGAAGCCCAAGAGCAATGCTAGGTTAGTGTTCTTGTCAGGGTCATGACCGAAACAAACGCGTTTCTGACAAGAAACTTCATGTTCAAAGAAATCCACGACGCCATCCGCGCCTTACCTCCTTACCCGGGCATGATGGCATCCCAATGGAATTTTTTCAGGAGTGCGCAGATGAAGTCGCGCCGATGCTCTTCAAAGCCTTCACAGCAATGCTGAACTCCGGGGAAGCCTCAGCCTACATCAACAAAGGCTTGATAACTCTCATCCCCAAGTTCGGAGACCACTCCAGACTTAGCAATTGGAGACCAATCACGCTTCTGGGCAGCACGTACAAAGTCTTGGCCAAAATGCTCGTTGGAAGGATTCAGGCATTCCTCCCACACATTATCAGGCCCAACCAAACGGGCTTCGTGGAAGGTAGGAGTATCCTCGACAACACATTCATGGCCCAAGAATCCTTGGATTGGGTTGTAGAGAGCAACTAAGATTTCGTTATGCTCCTCCTAGACTTCGAGAAAGCCTTCGACATGATAGAGTGGAGATTTCTCTTCACGGCACTGTCTAAATTCGGCTTCAATGACATTTGGGTGAGTTGGGTGCGAGCCCTCTACCACTCGGCCTCCTCCGCCATCAAGGTCAACGGGACCATCAGGCCAGATTTCCACCTGGCCCGCTCCGTAAGACAAGGGTGCCCCCTGGCCCCCTACCTCTTTATTCTAGCCACCGATGTCCTGGGACATATGATGGATGACCCCAAACACGGGGTGGATGGACTATCCCTCCCCAAAGGAAGCTACATCAAGGACCAAACCTTCGCGGATGACACTGCGCTCTACTTCTAGGGCTCCCCAACCAATATGGACAGAGCTCAAAATGTACTCAAGCTTTTCTGCCATGCATCCGAGGCCAAAATAAACTAGAACAAATTCGTCACCATCTGGGCCAGTAAAAAAGAAAGAACCTGGACCTGGGGTGGAGAAGTAGGCCTTAGATGGATCCCAGAAGGGGAAGGCACCCGATACCTTGGAATCCAAGTCAGCTTCCACCTCCCCATCGAAATAAACTTTGACAAGATGATGCTCGCCCTCAAAGGCAAGTTGATCAGTTGGAGCCACAACAACCTATCATTAGAAGGAAGGATCTTGTTGGCGAACCAAGTCCTCCTCGCCTCCATGTGGTACATGGCAGCATGCTGGAATCCCAACCCTAGAATGTGCAACCAGGTACGGGGAGTGGTTAAGAACTTTATCTAGGGAGGCAAGGCCACGCCCGCCCGCGCCAAAGTAAAGCGGGACACCCTCGCCCTCCCATCCCCTCAAGGAGGCTTGGGCATTATTAACCCCAAGACATAGTCCAAGGCCTTGCTAGCCAAGCTCCTGGTCAAAGGCCTCACCCCCAGCGGAGAACCATGGAAAGAGCTGGTGAAACACCGAGTTGACTAGACCAGGCTCCCAGTACACAGTAAAGGTCCCAACACTTCAGACATCAACTGGCTTTTTGCAGCACCCAAACTCAAGAGGATCCCATGCTCCATGTGGAAAAACATAGTGGGAGTGTGGTTAAATGTAAGATTGGGTCTAACAAAATCAGACCCAATCAACGCGATCGAAATTCTCAGGCAACCCCTTTTCGGCAATCCCTCAATCACCAACATTGAGGGCGCGCCACTAGGAGTCAGCAGCCTAAGAGAGGGCTACGCATTTGCACGCTCAGGTTGCTCTCGAGTCAAGGACTTGTGGAACCCTGAGCGCAACGAATGGAAAAACCTTCCTGAGCTAGGGATGAGCTACCACACCGCCAACATCCCATGGCACCCAAACGTGTCCACCAGTTGTGCACAAGCGGGAGATTGGATCAGCAGCCCAGCTCCTAGCACAGGTGCCCCACTCGACTGGGTGTACCACGTACTACAATCCACCCCAGGCAAGGCTAGAGTAATAAAATTCAAGAAGACCTCGACTAGTGGCCACATCCAAGCCACAAGCCACCAGGCCTTCACCCTCTCCACCCACAACTACCACCCAGTTAGAGTCCTCTCCCAGGAAAGACCCGGGACAACCCTCAAAGTGGTCAGAGAGCCACCGGCCTCAGGTAAGAAACCCTCGCTCTATTGGGTCTTTGAAATTGGATTTATCCAAGACCTCCCATGGGACCCAGGGGAATGGCATTGGCAAACTTTGTTCCCATTAGGAGACGCTCCCTTCTTTGGCTACACCGCCAAAAGGGGTTACAAGAATGCAAGGAGAGCGGCACACACCCCAAACATTCTCACCTTTATCCAAAGGCTCAATCTCCAGAACTCCACAACCCCACAGGTGATTGCGAGAATCTGGCACAATGCCTGCCCGAGGAAGGTGGGCACACTTATTTGGTTGACTCTCAACCAGGGCCTCCTGGTGGGCACATGGCTCCAACTCATGGGGATCCCCCCCTATTGCAAAGTTTGTGACTCAAGAGTCGAAAAATCTTCTCAACACTGCCTGTTCGAGTGCCCCATGGCACAACGCGCTTGGGAAGCTTACAAGAGAATTTGGGAAGACTGGAAAATGCCCAAAGATATCGCCCACTCCTAGCCATTCATCCTACTCGGTGAGGTTGCCATCGAGCAAGAGGACAACCCTCCTGGGCTCCTCGCATATCATGCCAGTAGCTTCACTTACCCTAGGCAACCTCTTGACATTCTTCCTAGCTTTCTCCTCCACTACCTCTAGTCCAAGAGGTGCCGAAGGCACTTCGGAGACCAGTACTCTCTCAAAAAAGTCCTCCTTCAGGCTTGGGTAGCCACCGTTGAGGTCGGTATGGCCACTTAGAAAGCCATTAGATCCCACCACCCCACCAAGGACCCCAACATCCAATCTAGAATCGAGTTAGCCTTTAGAAAGGAATGGCTTCACATGAACATTTTCGGGAAGGACAATGCCACCATCGGGTGGCATTTCCTCCCCCCTCTGTATTATTTGAACTTCTTTAATGATTGATGGGGCTGTTGCCTCCCTGCCCCCCCCTCTCCGGGGTTCACTCTGATGCACTAGAAGTTGTGAACGTCCATGACATATCTTCAATTATCAATCATACCTCCTTTGAGTGGTCACTTGTCAACCAACCTTTTCAATTGAGCTCCTCACTTGTATACACAAATTGAAAATATAGAATTTATTTACTTAGCAATGAAAAGTAACCTAAATTTTACAACTATAAGAAAAGCTTAGTTTTGATATCATGTTGGAAAAGTTCATTACCAAGGTTATGAAAAATGAGGTACAAAAATGAGATACAAGCCTGGCAGGAAAAAAACACATTCCAAAATGATGACATACAAATACATTTGAAATGTGACAAGTGACAACACATGCTCCTTTTCACAGGAGGGAAAGGTGTGTAACCAAACCCTAACCTTCATTAGGGTATTAACCCTAACCATGAACAAAGAACAACAAAACTAGCAGTATGCACAAAGATGTGATTCTTGATCAAAGACAGTAATATGTATGATGGTGACTTATATAAAAACCATAGGGATCAAACTGCCTTGGAATGCTTATATCCCTGATGATAAGAATATAGAGATTTCAGATCTATCAACATACAAATGGAACAGGAAAAGTAGAGGACATACCACCCTAATTTACACAGAATAAACCTGAGGTATAGTTTGAACAATGGCAACACATGTTTGTTCCATGATTTTCAACAGTAACATCTTTGACCAAATCATCAAATTTTGTGACACTTGCAGAGAGTAGATCCATCATTCCAGCTCATATTGCCAGAATGAATATGTTCTAATTCAACCACTATCCACAAACCCAACCAGAACTCTTAATCCACTTCAAAGCTCAAGGCCTCAGATTCGGAGCCTACGGGCAGGTTACAGGTTCAGTCTCACTCCTACAGCAGGTCATCTAAAGCCTTTATTGCAAAAAGTAACACATATATGGATCCATCGAAATTAACCTGTCCTATTTTGGGATTTACAAATGACAAGCCATGCCACATCTAGACATATAATCAAACTGAGCTATGACAACCGGTTTACTGCATTGTAGATACTATTTCCCACTGCCCAAAATTATTGACTGTGCAGCTAAAGTATCCAGATCCAGCATGAGTCAATTAATTGATGAAGACTGTTGGGTCACAGCAGCAGTCGTCCAATAAACAGCAGCAGCAGAGAGCAGCCAAGCTACACATTCCCCACAACAAAGAAATTCAAGTCTATACTCCAAACATGTACTGCCCTCATTTTATAAACATACACACCTGCCCAAAAAACTCTTGCTGCATGAACACAATGCCACAACCCTTGAAAATCTTGCACACCTTGTAGAAGTACAAAATGATAGTATTATTGCTGGCAACATAAAAATGCAAAAACTAGTTCTCATTAAAGACAGCTGTTGCTAACACCTGCATGCTGATCACTACAACTATCTCACCAGGCATGCTCTTCAGAAGTTTTCACCAAAATTAAAAAAAATTCAAGAGTCTTTGGGAGACATTTCAGCACAAATTCTCACTAAAGAAAACCAGAAATGCTATATATTCTAAACAGCGAAGTCAGCAGTTCACATGTATCCATTCAAAAGAGAATATAGTCATACTGCATTGACATACCAGAAAATACAATTTCTGTAGAATGAATACAGCATTTGCACATGCACTCACAGCAATAAACCTCTCAACAGTCATAATTCTTTCAGGGAAATCCATCAACAGAGACATTATCTACATACCAGCCTTCAAGAAAACCGCCTCCTCCTCTTCGCGGAGCCTGCTGCTGCTGATACACTGGCGGTGGTTGCACTGGTGGCCCTTGTTGATAGTAGCCCCCTTGTTGAGGCGGATACCCTGCAGACACCACCATAACAAGTCAAATCAATGCAATATCCCTGCATATGCACTTCCTCCTCTGTGACAGCCTCCTACTGCAATTGTCCTCACCTACCTTATAAGAATCACTTTCTCCCCTCCCTTCTGAATCCCATCTAGTGGCCAAATCTCTATTCTAGAATCCAAAGTACCTTCAGCAAGAAAAAAGAATTTAAAGAACCCTTCTCTTGTCACAGGAGCTCTAAAACTCAAACAACATAGGAAGGCTGACCTAATGAAGAAAAAAAAACAAGAGCTCTCTTCTGTTTTCCCAGGAGCTCCGATATTGAACAACATAGGAAGGATAACCTAATAAATCCAAAACACACACACACACACACACAAGAGCTCTCTTCTGTTTTCCCAGGAGCTCCCAGGATGCTCACTCAACAACATAGGGGGGATCCAACAGAGCGTACTTCTTACCTTGAGGAGGATAACCATAAGGCTGCTGGGGTGGATACCCTCCTTGTGGGTAAGGATTCCCGTAACCCTTGTCAGCCATGATATCCGAGTCGCAGCTTGATTACTTACAGACCCCAAACTCAAAGGGAGTACCTAAGAAGCACACAACAACAGCCTCTTTCTCTTCTCTGCTCTTCTCTTCTCTTCTCTACTCTTCTATTGTACTGCTCTCTTTCTGCTTCCTCTCTCTTGTTTCTGTCCGACTGATCAAAAACCGCCAGCACCAGCACCACCAGCAGAGTCAGTGAGGCTCTCCCTCGCACTTGCAGCACAGGCAGCAGCAGCAGCAACAGAGATCTAGAGCAAGAGAGAAGATGTCCGTTGGAAGAATGGGAAGGAAGGCAAGAAACAGATATACACGCAAATGGAGGTGGAATTCGACGTTGGGAAAGAAGGGCTAGACATCTGGCCACAAGCGGTGATGGCCGTGACTTTCGTCCCGGGATCGACGCGTTTTCAGCCGCTTTTTCCTGCCCAATTTTTGGAACTGGGGTTTTGGTGTCTCTTTTTTGCGAAAGAAGGAAGGACAGGTAGCAGCAGGCCTAGACCTACATTTTCTTTTCTTTTTCCAGGTTTCTTTCCGTCGGTGGTGGAACAGATGGTCATCTGCTGGTGGTGGTTCCACTTTGGTTTCTGCCAGTTCCACTTGCGATCTGCCCACCAAGAATGGACGGTGGTGGCACATGCTTTAGTAGATGTTAATCAACGGTGGTCAAGGAACATTCTGTTACTACTCTCTAGAATTTTGACTATAAGATACCCAGAGTGAACCAGCACACACCGGTGAACCATCCATTCATCCATCCATTGGATGTCCATTCTGACTTGGTTGTGGATGAACCTCAACTGAGTTCATTACCTGGTTTCACCTTAGTAACCTGTTCTGTAAAAAGTAGGTCCTAAACACAGGCAAATACCTAATAGAATAGTCATAGTAGGTCCTAAACATAGGCAAATACCTAAGAGAAAAGTCATAGTAGGTCCTAAACATAGGCAAATACCTAAGAGAATAGGTGACTACTAGATAAATAGATGGTTTATATACATAGTATGTAAGGGCTGGTTTTACTACCTACCTAGTTGGTAAGTAGTAAATAAGGCAACAGAGCTAACCACCATGGATGATTAGCTGGAGAACTGGAACCCAACAGAAAACTGGTGGGTATTGGTTCACTCTTCTTGGGTTCACCTGACCTAACCATTGTTCAAAATCCACATGATGCCCTAACCATTGAGCAAAATCCATGTGCCAATCCTGTAAACCCACATGCCAATTGTGCAAATCATGTTGCCCCCGGCTGTCCACTGGGTACAGGCCAATGTGTCGAGTAAGGTGCATGCCAGGAATTTCAGTGAGCACCATAATATAAAAACATGTTTTGTACAATAAAGTTGTCTGGAAAGTCAGACAATTAGGGAGCGAGAATGGCCAGTTTCAGCATATTCTTTGGAATGGGAACCAATTTTAGGGATCTCTTGTAGATCCAAACCCCTTTCCACTTGTGAAAATGGGCATTTCAACCTTCCACTTTCTACCCCACCTTTTGATTCACCTCTATTTCGTGCACTTGGAAAGGCTAAAAATGCATTCTTTCTAACAACCACTTAATTGTGAAGATCCATGAAACCAACCATGTCAACTCTATAATAAATAAAAAATTGGGGAGTTAGTGTGCTCTCAACAATATCCTCAATCCACATCATGTCTTCCATTCCCACATAATTTGAACAAGGGTTAAAAAAAACAAAGGAAAAGAGCCAAAAAAAAGGAAATGAACAACCTTGGACCCTAGCTTACATTTTGGTTCTCCAAACCACGAGCTTTCCTTTAAGTTTTTTTTTTTTTTGGTTTTGAACCAATTAGTTTTCCTTCCAAAATGATGACATGTAAGTTAAATTACAATTTGATTTGTCTTGGTCCTAGACCCTAAACTTAAGGCCTTGAAACCAATTTAAAACTCTTGACCAATAGGAATGTTTGATTTCATTGGACCATGTTTCTTGGACCTTTATTTTAAATGACCTTTAGTGTGGTTTGGTCCCAACTCCCAAGTAGTGTTAGAACATCTCCAACAATGCTCAATATATGATCGTACAAAATAAAATTGGATGAGGAAAAGTTAAAATATGTTAGTTTGGATCACCAAATGGTTTTTGGCTCAACATAATTGCAAAAGTTTGTAGTGGCTAATAAAAGGTGCAATAACATTTGCACCTATAATTCTGATTTGACTACTATTATGCGTTTATGATTGGCCCATCATATTCCTTGGTCAAAGTGGTTTGCTATTAATAATCTTGCACCTACTTGTTGTTCCAACTTTAGTTTTATGTGTGCAGTTGAAAAAACAAAACAAAACTTGGATGTGAAAAATATTTTTGCAAGGTTACATACTGAACATCAATGCAAATGTTCTTAGAGCATGCCCAATGTGATGTTCTATTATTATTTATTAAGTCCAAAGTACATATTTTACTTTCTCCCCCATCCTTAGCCACGAACCTAAAAAATTAGATTATAAAATATTTAACTCTCACCACCTGGGTTATTCATTGTTGTTGGCCTATGAAAAAAAATCATTTATTGATGAAAAATGGTCATTTCTTCCTACTAGCACTCTAGGTAATAATATGTAAACTTTTATAGGCCCCATGTTGTTTCACAATGTTTTTATGTGGCTTGTCATCCAAACAATAATGAAAAAGGGGGGCATTGGATGTCGTTGCGCATGCAATTATATTGGCATGATTTTAAACATTCCATGTTGGTCTCATTATAAAATATTTTATTGCATGAAAAACCATCATAATGTTTTAGTTGCATTTGATGTTAAATCAACATTAAATGGATGTTAAGAAAGGAAAATTCAAATAAAATGTTGTATTCAAAACAAAAATGTTAATTAACATCACAACTTAGGTGACATCCTAAGTGGCACACAATGTTAAGTGAATGGTTAACTTAATATCCAAATTTATAAAAAAAAAAAGAAGGTTTTGAAATAAAAGTTCATTATTAGATAACATCTCATAAAAAGGGCTTTAAATTAATGGTAACTTAACAAAATATGTTTCTATGGTTCCCTTAGCCACTTGTCCCCACGTATTTATTCACTTTCACCTATTTAGTACCTACCTACCTTTCCATTCATCCACCCACCTACCCACTCATCTACCTATACCACCTACCCACCCAATGCAATGAAAATTTAAAAATGCAAAAGAGACTTGCCATCATCAGACATGTGAATGAAGATGATAATGTTTTGAGGTTTAACATTAACATAGTTGTTAATAAGCACTTTAACATCATGGGCGTGAATGGGAATTTTAAAAACTAACTTAACACTATATTTTATGGTAATTAAATTTAGTTCTTAAATAGTTAGCTTGGTGGTAGGGGACTTAACATTTAAATCCTAAACACCAAGTATGATTAGAGCATAATACTAGTGTTTAAAATTTGATTTAAAATTTATTTCTCATATATGTATTCCTTTGGCTAATGTCATTATTTATCTAGTAGTTAGGAAAGCAACATTAAATAACATCAACCCTAATCTTGTATTGAAATATTTTTCTCATAAATCTAATAAAGGTTTTTGTGTTTGTCTTTGTGTAGCCACTATAACAAACTTAATAAAATGCTCAACTCATGTAACCACTGTACAAATTAAACCTTAAACCCTAAATTCAAATGAATGTAAAAATAGGTGTGCCTAAAAATCAATGTTTATTATTCCTAAGAAAACCAACTTTAACCAATTCAAATTCACATTTTGTCCACCAATTTTGCTTCTTCATTCAAGAAGTTTTTGACATTTTGACATGTACAACATAAGCCTTTGATGACTAATTCTTAAACGCACAATGAAGTAGTCAAAATTTCATAGTCAAAGTTTCCAACACCTCAACCTTATTAAGATTCCTACAATGTTGAATGTTTGCTTGGCTTCAATTTGCAAATTAAGGGTTGCTAAAAATTAATGAACCAAAAATGTTATGGTAAACACATTCCTTTATTTCATTTTCTTCCTCTATTGAAGTTGGAACACTAAATGTAATGATAAGTTTTTAGGGATTGGGGCAACTTGTGATGGAATCACAACACTGATAATATTCAAATTTTTGGTGTAGTCACATGAAATAACACCAACACAAGGACTTGTCAAATTTAGAAATAACCTCATTGGTTACCTTTCACCAACATACTCAATCAGACATTCAAATAATTTAGTCAAATGTTTAGTTTGTAATGACTAATATGTTATGCATTTTCTTCACATTGAACCTTGTAGCAAAATTAACAATTAAAAATAAACTATAATTGTTTTACCAACCATGTATGCATATAACATTCTAACTTAAAATCAAAGTACGTTTCCCCATGCTGAAGGGGCGATTGAACAATTATGTATTAGTTGTAATTTGCTTGTAGAAATATTGATACAATAGAAAACAACTAATATTCATGTGATTGGTTCAACACACCATTGCACATTTGGGTTTAAGGTTTCTATAATTTCCCTTTCAATCATCCATGTGAAGTTGCTCAAAACACAAACATGCAATTGAAAAGGTCACACAATAGATAAAAATATTCCCATCACCATTATAACAATGTTGACATTCATCATCAAAGCAACAAAAAGTTTCATATGGGGTGAAACCATGCTAAAGTATACCAAAAAAAAGTCCTCTTGGGTAAAAAAACTCAAAATTGTGACAAGTAGATAAAAAAGTTGGTGATGCCTCAAAAGACTGTCCTTTTGAACTACATGAAAGCATCAAATGTGATTTGTTGAAGTTTTTGAAAGTTCAAAAGTTGTATCAACCTTGTAAAAAACCTACTTTCAATCTACTTTGCAAAATTTGCTAGTTTGTCATGTTATGAGAAAATAGATTGAAAGTAGGTCAAAAAAAATCAATTTGGAATTTTCACTCATATGTTGCATTTTGAAAGGGTTTGGGGCATGATTTAATGAATCAAGCATATGCAATGCACTTTAGTATCATATCAAAAAACATGTTTTGAATGTCAAATATGAGTTTATGGAAAACTTATTTTTGAAGGGCTTCACATTATCATAATCCACGAATTCAAATTCCAAAAAATATGTATCAAGGTGCATAATGGTTCAAACATTAGTAACACATCATTTGAATTGTTTGATTTGAAAAATGTGCAATATCAACCAAAGTAATAAACTTTCAATAAATAAATAAATGTGAAAGTAATAATATACGTCTAGAATGATCATATATGGTTTATTTAATATGACAAGTACACTCCAAAATTTATGGCATGACTAAAATGCCTTAAATGCAAAAGATTCCAAATTTACTTTTACTTATTTGTAAGGATCATCAATTGGTATATTTTACCATGTTTTCGCCCTATGTTTATTAATTGGAATAACAATATTGAAATTGTAAAAAAATAGTAAAAAAAATATTAATCTTTAATGGGACTTTGTTCATGAAAATTTGCAAATATAGAAAGGCAACCATAAGGAGTAATCATTTCCATCAAAGCTTTCATTTATTTTGAAATCATAGAGTTTTGATATGATGATATTAAAATGGTCATAAGTACGTGACATTATAATGTTGTTAATGATAATGATACTTTTATGTTGTAAAATGTTCTTTCATTGAACATGTATTTGGGTTAAGTGTTGTTTTTATCATTTAAAAAAAAGTGTTAAAGTTTAAAATTTGTGAAAAATGATATATTGTTGTCAAGAAAAATGTTTTAAAAATATTCTAAAACTATTGGTGTAAATTTACATAAAGAAAAATATATAAATCACTTGCATATTATTGATTTATTTAACTTGTTTTATTTTTAAAGCCTAAATCAACTATATGTAATTTCAAAAAGAATTAAAAGTGAATGAGATTTTACATGTTATTACTTTTGATTCTATATGTACTTCATTCAAATTATTTACACCATACCATGCATTTACTCTCAATCAAATAAATTTTTTTACTATATTGAAGGCACCCATTTTTATGGGTATTGGGAACATTGTATCAATTAAGTATGTTATTTGATACATTTATTGGTACCTAATTTAATATTAAAGTTTGACATGTATGTTAATCCAACATTGGTACAAACCTTTTATTTTTGCACCATAATATTGGGGTAACATTTATATCAAGTATCAATTATAATATTGAATAACAAAAGACCAAGCTAGTCTAGTATTTGATACCAATTAGGTCAATAGCATTGTTGATACAAAGGGTGAATTTGTATACCAAATGAACATTATCATAAACCTAAACTAGTTAATTTTTAACAGGAAAGGCCTTGTGCTATGTTTTCAAAAAATTATAATTATGTTAGATGCATAGGAGGTTAAAAGGAAGATTTTTATTATTGGAGATTCTTTACATATTAAAAATAATTTAATTTGTTTTTGACTATTATGGAATGGGCATGTTGCATCTCTAAGGAGTGCAATGAACCCATTAGGTCAAATGGCATCCCATAAGATAATGATGGGCATATTAGGGCCCATTCGAGAACATAAAACAATAATGTAAAATCTATACTGTATATGGATGGCAAGTTACTAAACAAAACATTTTCTTTACAAAATGTGAAATGTTTTGAAAAGTGGAGTGTTCATTTTGATGGACATTTCATTTTTTTCTTTTTTTTTCTTGTGATATTCGTTGATGAGTATCATGGAAAAAAATGAAAAATTGCTAGCATGTTTTATCTTGGTTAACTTCCTCAAAACAAGGTGTTCTTGAAATAAACATTTGCCCCCATGTACAACTAGGTGTTTATTTTGATAATGTCATGTTCTTGGGGAATTTCCCTATTTGTAATAATTATTTTACACCATTGATTGACATATCACCATTCCCTTCAAAGTACATAGAAGAATGCAAAAATGTAATTGTCACATCACTATCATATAAATTCAATTCTTTTTAATGTTGAACATATTTATTTTACCTTGGCATGAACCTCTACATGTTTTACTAGTCATGTATTACAAACCTAAATAACTAGGTTGGCAAAGATTTAAACTAGACTTGAAATTTAGCTCTCCAAGGTGGGGTATGTTTAAAAATTAATTGAAGACCAAACATGTAATTTCTTCAAGCTCCTTAGCCTTACCTTTTACCAACCCAAAAGGTTTTAGGAAATAAGTTAGAGGAGTTGGAACTTGGGTTCATCAAATTACTTTTGAATGTTGAATGTATTTTTACCTTTTCAATGTTGCCTCCAACAACCACCATAAATATACATGTACACAATAAAAAGATTATGTAAAATTATGGATGAAGTATGTGTTATCATTTTAGAACTAATTATGATGCAATTTACTCTTAAGCTTAACCAATTATTTAAAGGATTTGACATGCATATAAAACCTTGGGTTGATCATTTTTTTAAAGCTATTTAAAATTTCAACCTACACTAAAAAACACATTTGTAAAAAAAATGATTCTAAAAGGAGTTTAGTAATGTGACTTTAACATGAGTGATTATACACATCACAAAATACCAAAACTTTAACACCTTAAGTTTGTTCAATGTTGAAACTTGCCTCCCTTTAAAAAAAAAACCTAAGTATGAATATAAGACCTCAAAATTGGTTACCACTTATATTTGTAAAACATTTAAAACAAAATCTTATTATATTTGGAGGGCACCTTATTTGCATCAATATCCCTCTTTAAAAATGGACCTTACACCGACTATATGATAAAGGTGAAAGTAGAGGCCTTTCAAATTGTAGATCGTTGAATTTGAATAGAATAAAAATAACCTAAAAAGGCATATAACCATAGTGAAAATAATAATCCATTATAGATTTATTTATGTGATGCCTTTTGAAAGTCATGGTAATCATGGCAAGTTTTATCAATTGACTAATACGAGTACCCAAAAATTCCAATTGAAAAAATATTAAATCCAACTCCAATTTTAGAAATTTGAGTATGACATCAAATAACATCCATTTTGTGAAGTATTATTTTTCAATGTTCTTAAAAAATGACAATGAAATATTAAATGAATTAAAAATAAGATAAAACTATTCAAATTTCAAAATGTTGAAAATTCATTTGCCACATATAAAAACAAGGTATCATGTGCATGATGTGTCTAACGAAGTTATAGCTATTGATGTCAAAAAAAAGAGGAAAGAAATAATGAACATATTTTGGTGTGATTTGACCATTTTTCAATTACATTAAAAAAGAGTCATTAAGAAAATCAATGTTTATTCAATAATTATAATTATGTACTATATTTGAATGAAATATTGAACATTACTTGACATAAATATAACTAAGTTGCAACAAATACCATACATAAAATTTTACCTTAACATGGTTTGATTTTAAGGTGAAGGAACCCCTTTGCTCATGGATAGAGGTTACCTTTACGGTTTATTTGATTTCGATTTTACCTAATTGGCTTAATCTAAATCTAAATCTAACATATCTTTTTTCACATTCAAATGAATTTTTTTTTTTTTTTTTTTTGAGAATTCCACTAATTTTTTTTGCATCCTTCCCAAAAACAATGTTCCATATGTTACAATGTTGATACATGGTAAAGTGAATTTGACAAGTGAATTTGATTGTCTATGTGCTATTGTTATAATCAACTTGTGAAATTTTTCCATGGTGATCTAATTAAGTTCAAAAATATATATATTGAACACTAAACCACAAAATAACTAAAGACAAAAAACACACATTGAGTGGATCCTTGTTGAAAAACAAAAAACAAAATGCATGCACACAAAACAAGCTTCATTGGATTGAGGAAAAAAGAAAAAGTGCGAAAAAAATTGCATGAAATCAAAGCATAATCCAAATTAAAGAAACAATTTTTTTTGTGAAATAAGGTTTTGGCAAACCCTATTAGATTTGTTCTAAGAAAATTGTTGCAAGTAACAAAATTATTTTTTGTCAAACCTTGTTGCAAAACAAAGCTTTATTTGCAATGATGACCAACACAACAATTTATTGGAAAACAAAGCATAAACTACCCAAAGATTTTCCAAAAAACAAAACTTTCTTTTTAAAGACATAAAAAAATGAGAACTATTTTGAAGTTTTGTGTTGTCTATTGCATGTCAATAGTTGTATTGTGAAAACACAAGGATATTCTAACATTAGGTCTAAGAGACTTTATAGATAACTTTAATAACTAAGGTTGAACAAATATTAATGATCAAATTGAATAAATTGATGATCAACTTTCACATTGAACCTAATAAATTGGGATTTCATTGAAAATATTTTTTTTCAAGAAAAAACCCAAGAATTTGGTACCAAAATAATGCTATGTAGACAAGCATTTTATTATTTAGTTCTTGGGTTCAAACATTAGTGTGAAGCCAATGTGTTCAAATGTGAATTTTCAACCAATGGGATTGTTTAATTTCAAATATGCAATTTCATATTTGGATGTGAAACATGGGAAAGGGAGATTCAAATTCAAAATTCTTTTAATAAATAAGTGTTCTTTTACCCAACACAAATAAAATCATGATGTTTAACCAACTCATTTACACCCTTTTGCCCTTATTTGAAGCCTTAGTTAAAAAATATCATAGTAGTTTGGCAAATTCAACACATGAATGTCAAATAATTAATTTAAGTTTAATTTATTGGTTTGACACTTGACTTTTTAATTATAAAATTTTCAATATTAACCAATAAATTTATTGGAAGGTACCTTTGTTTGAAATGACTTTAATTGTTTTTTGTGGTCATGATCAAGTGGCCCCATATTTAGTCTTTTCCTTTCAAGATGTTTGAAGATCAAACTCCTATGATTTTAGTAAGTTTTTTGAAACTTCAAGCACAATAAAACAATAAAATTACAAATTTATTGAAAAATAAAAAAATAATTTAATTTATGGGGCTCCTTGTCGTTGGGTGGTACCATTAGGAATGTCACACCTTGACTTTCTTGGACCCATCAAATTTTGAAAAATCATAGGAAACATTTGAAATGAACATTTCCATAAATTATTTTTTTGGAATACATTTATTAGGTTCCATAGATTCTGAAATCCCAATAATATTAAGAATATTGTGTATTCTAATGTTTTTAATCATTACATTTAAAAAACGTTTCAGGAATGTAACATTTGTTTTTTTCTTTCAACTTTTTGGTCATGTACACAAATTTGCAACATGATTTATGAAATTTTTATGAAATTTTTTCCTAAGGTAATTTGGAAGTTATTTTATTTTCAAGTTTTTATTTGGCAATTAATTGATTAAATATGATTTAGTTACGAATTTCCAAAGTTGAAATCATCAATTTTTTAAAGGGCCATTTTAATTAGAAATATATAATTTTAAAATTTTCCAATTTTTAAAATCCCCAAATAAACTTCAAGTCATTTATTAGAGCATGGAATTGATAAACATGAAAAAATTATAATTTATAATTGTGAAAACATTTATTGAAAAGGGCCCAAAAAAACAATTTGGTTGTTTTTGGTTCCTTAACCATTATTTGAAGTGGTTCGTAGTGGTACCACCCAAGGATGGGTTTGCCCTTATGCTGAAGTTGCCAAAATATTATGGTAATCTATTCATTTATGAATAAGATTACAAAATCAATCATTGGATTCAAAGTCTCACACATAAAAGTTTGTTGTATAGATTTGAACCAAAATCAAACTAAAGGTTGATGAAGTAGCAAAGGCAAATGGAATTCACATGCAACCAAACAAATGTTGTTCACAAATGGATCATATCAAGTGTCATTAATAAAAAAAAATCTATCATGGCATGCATGCATTTTAATATTACACTTACAATGATCATAAAACGAATTTCTACCCAAGATGTGATTCTTCAATAATAAATTTATTTTATAAATTTTGGAATTTTAATGTCTGAACAACTAAATTGATCATGATTTGATTTCAATCATGGAAATTCTTATTGACTTATAAATGAATTTATAAGGGTTAACATTTTGTAATGCCTTATTACCCTAGTGTGATCCATATTATCATGTTGGTGCATTCTTGAATGTGAGCAACTAAGTTCACTAATTGAACCTTTAATACGTGGTTTTATTTGATCAAACCTTCACCCATATTCATGTGACAATGTTCAAGAAATCAAAATTATTTAAGAAATCCAAAAAATTTCATGTTGAAGAAGAAGAAAATAATTTGAATCTATATTATTACTTGACATGAGCGACGAAGCAAGTTATCACATAAATTTAAAGCTTAAGCCTAAGGCTTAGAGTTGGAACTTGTGATGGTGAAATGCTTTTTTCCCCTATACACATGCAAACAAAATCCAATAATTTAATCACAAAATGAATGTTGTACAAATAAACCTAGAAACAAACATGAGGATGAATGTATGGTCTTTTTTTGTGTCAAATGGAAATCCTATGTGTTTCAATATGCATTCATCCTCATATGGATGAATGATTTTTTTCATTCATTTAATGTATATATGAAAAATTCAATTGAATATACAATTTATAATAAATAAAATTTTCCATCAAAATTATGGATAAATGTTTTATTTTATCATTTAGTTTTTATTGATGAATCTTTTTTCCTCCGTAATTTTAATTAACTAAAACTTCATGAAACATAATCCAAATCTATGATATAACATTTGTTGAATAATATAATGTAAATTCCATTATAAATGTATTTTGTGGCTATGGTTTTAGATGCCATTATTTTCAATATATGTCTTAACTATATTATTATTATTATGGTAACACTCACCCTGTGGCCATTGTTTATTTTAAACAAATTAAATATATATGGTTTTAAAAAAAGACAAACTAACTTAGTATCGTTGACAAGAATGGGTTTTTTCCCCTTTTCCAAAGGTGCCACAACTTTTTTCAAACCCGTTTATAAGTGTTGTTGATGACAATGGTGGGTTTTTTTTCATTTTTCTTCAAGGGTGCCACAACTTTCTTCAAATCTAATCAATGTTATTAACAACAATGGGTTTTGAATGTTAAAAATATCTTTAAACTATTTACTATCATTGATGATAATGGGGTTTTTTAAATAATTATTTATTTTTAAAATGTCTTAATTTTTCACAAAATACATATAAAATGCTATTGACAACAATGGGATTGGGGGTGGTTTAACATTCATGCCATGATGATATTTTAAAAATTGTTTAACATTGTTGATGGAAATGATTTTTTAAACAAAATTAAAAAAAAATATTTTGGTCCCATCATCATATTTTCATTTTCATTTACTGTTACAACTTCATTAGCCATCATTATTAAATGACATTCAATTTTGAAATATTAATATTTGGACAACAAATGAGGATCGATATAAATAATATTGGATTCATTTATTTTCCAATCATAAGTGAATTTCATCCAATGAATTATTTATTTAATCCAAATCATATATAAAATTCATCCATATGAAATCATTCGTCTATGGACATATTCATTTATGTAGACAAATTAAAATCACATTAAGCTTTACATTCCAATTTCAAAGCTCCAAGCTCAAGCTTTATGCTCATGCATAAGCCATCCTCCTCAAACAACTTAACATTAAGAAAATAATTTTGGTTTATGCATGTTTGAATTATAAACAAGGGACAAAAGAAAAATTGATGGTAATTTATGAACACAAGAATGATATTTAATTCAAAATGACCTCATAAAAATTTGACTATCAATATTCACCAATGTTGGTTGGTTTGAGCTTTTAACCATGTCTAAGTTTCAGTCTAAAAACTAGATCGAATGGGTTGACCATAACCATATTTCATTTATAATCAAACCCAATGAATCTAGATGAATCATGAATCTAATGGGTTTACCATAACCACATTTCATTTATAACCAAACCCAACAAGTCTAGATAGACCATGATTCACCTTAAAGTTGGAACTATGATGTTTCAACACTTTTTTATAAGGTTTGGTTCATAGGTTTAAATAAGAATTAAAGTCTCCCCTTGGCCTTTGAGATGTAGTGCATACTCACTTTTTCTATTATGCCCATGCTATGGAATAAACTATTTCTCATGATGTTGTTTGGGATGCTTTGTGTCCATTGTGAGAGATGTAAGGTTTCATGTTTCATTTGAACAAACTCATGTTCTTTTGTTGCTTTTGTTTTAGATTTCTCAATGGCAAGTTGATATTTTGTTATTTATTGATTACATTCACAACTTGGTCAATGTTGTCATTGTCAATCCCACTTGAACCAATTTGGTTTCACATGCTATTTCATTTTGTAATGCTATTTCATTTTGTAAAGTGATTGTGACCGGTGGTTCAAGCAAAGGAAAAACTTTATCACAATTGGCATTTGGTGGATGGATTTCTTCCCTTTGCCATAGAGGTTTTTGGTTGTTTAAATTAACAAATGAATAATTTTTTTCATTGATGTGTTAACATGGCACATTTACCAAAGAGTTCTAGTGGCCTCCCTTTGGCTATCTTGTCATTTTTTATAGACATAAGGTGTCAATAACTTTGTAGAGAATACATAGCGCCTCCATTTTGAAATGTTTTTCTTCCATGAGATTTTTTTTTTCAAATTACGATATTTTCATATTTTCCATCCCTTTTCATTTTGATAGGCTTCTTATGACTAGTGGGGGTTAATAAAGGTGGAACATGATTTAATCTTTTGCCCTTTGTTTGTCTCTTTGTGAAGTTCATTTTTTTGGGCTCAAATTTGGGTCCCCTTCTTTCTCTTTCTTCTCCCATTTTGTTGGGTTTTTCATTTAATGGAGTTTGTTAGGGTTTCATCATTGTTAAAAAAAAAAAAAAAACTTTGACCCACTTTAAATTGGAACTAACATATTTTAAGATTTTTTTCCAAGGTCTAAGTCATAGGTTTAAGTAGGAGTTAAAGTCTTAGGTTAAGATAGGGTTACATTTTTTCATGGTTCTAGGGTCTAGATTTTTTCTTTGTTGGAGATTTGTGCCACATGCCATGAGATTGCACACCATGTATAAACCCTTAACTACTGGCAAGGCAAAAAACCAACATGCATAAAGGTAGGTTCATTTGAGCATTCATTCTACTTTTATTGTTGAATTCTTCTACTATTTAAAATTTTCATGGTTTCATGGGGCTTGTGTGTCCTTAGCTCATTTTTAGCATCATCATGTGTGCAAGTAGAGGAAAAATGATATTATAACCTAGTGGGTCCAATGTGAAGCTTTTGAGAGTTTCAACAACAATGTTGGGTCACTAGTTTTGTGCCCAAGAAAGAGTTCTTGAGTTGGACTTCTTTATAAGAAAAAGCTTGTGAAATATGGCATCTTGATGCTTGTGTTTTTAACAAGACTTTGTAGCACTAATTCATTTGAATTCAAGAGTCATGGCAGCTTGTTATGGAACCTTCAAATTGGCCCTACCTTGAACTCAAAATCAATGGGTTTCATAAAATCTAAACTCATCAACTTGAAGAACTGACAATTGAAAAACAACACTAAAACCGAGAAGTTTTACTTTTTAAGAATATGAACATTATACTCAAAATTGAAAGGTCTTTCACTAAAAAAAAATAAAAAAACTCTACATTTAAACCTTATTTCTAAACCCTAAACCAAAATCACATTGGTACTTGTTCAGTTCTTGGTTTTGAAAGGAACCTTTGGTTTCAATTTTTAGTTTTATTTTGATTTCATAGAACATTTGGTGTAGGTTTGAGGACAATTTCTTTAGATTCCAAAGCCTTTGATTTTGGAAATTTCCCAAGAATTTGGAGCTTTTAAGAATCAATTAGGTTCCATTTACACATTGCACCAAAAAAGTTTTTGAGTATGACAAGAGTGCAAAGGATCTTTTGGAAAAAATGCTTTAAATTTAGAGGAGTTTTTTGGGGGGTGAAAATAGCCATATTTAGACAATGGGTTCTGCATTTCAGATTTTAAGGATTTTTTTTTTCTGAAAATTGCCATATTTAGACAATGGGTTTTAGCAGGTCACCCAAATATAGTAGGTTCCTTAAAGTTTTATACTCTCCTCTCTGGCCTGTAGCCAAATTTGGGTAATTCCTTTAGTGGACGCTCGCCACTGGCTGGCCAGTGTGGTTGCTACATTACAAAATTGGAAAAAGAAAAACCCTCATAAAATACAAAACCACCCTTGTCTGTATACAGACAGGGTTCAAAAATCAGGTCGAACAGCACCCCACCACCAAAAACCCCAAAAAAAAAAAAAAAAAAAAAAAAAAAAAAA
>Ga0209208_10003355_pt1 | contig 22958 bp, 16 predicted proteins | sample S1TSphfallax_3_FD_187694 | JGI IMG/M metagenome (GOLD analysis project Ga0209208, IMG submission 187694) | Host-associated microbial communities from peat moss isolated from Minnesota, USA - S1T2_Fd - Sphagnum fallax MG (SPAdes) (version 2) | ecosystem: Host-associated > Plants > Peat moss >...
CCCGTTTTTTTTTTTTTTTTTTGCAAGGAAAATGTGGAAGCTTGTCGATCAATCTTTCATGTTACGGCTCCAAGAAAACAAGGAAAAATTGTAAGTTCGACTTATACTTATGTACAAAAATTGTAAGTTCGACTTATACTTATGTCTTTGTACGGGGACAAGTTTTGTAACCCTCCGGAGTCCCCCCTCCTAGAAGGTTTTGGAAGGAGTCGATTAGATTCCTTGGGAATTTCAGGGGGAAGTGAGAAGTTGAAACCCTCCAGGGGAAAAAAAAAAAAAAAAAAAAAAAAAAAACCCCCCTCAAGTAATGTTTTCACTTTTCACCTTCTTTTTTTTGTTGGGGCTCAAAGTGCACTTGATTTTTAAGGACCAAAAATGTCAACTCAAAATTGTGGGAACCCACCATATGGCCCCCACTCTTTTTTTCTTTTTTTAAATTAAAAATTTAATAAATTTTAATAAATTATTATTTTATTGTATTTTTATTATTTTTATCATTTTTAATTCAATTTTTGTAGAGCTCATTCAAGGTGGCCTACAATCAACATGTTTTGAACTTTGAAATCAAATAACCATGTCACCACTTAGGTAGAGTTAACACTAACTAAAGGTAAGGTCACACTTAGACGTAACACACAATAAACTGACTCTCTAAGTTTAATCGTGTTCACACGAGTGTTGGGTGAATATCACCTTTTGGGGATATATGTCAAATATAGGATTTTTTTAAAAATAATTATCTATCTGAAAAAGATTTTTTTTTTAAATTTAAAATTTACATATCTTGGTCACATATCGAATTTTCACATTTTTCAAGATGATGCAAATATCAACGTTTTCGGATATTTGTCATTTATTTATCAATCAAATATCAGCAAATTTGAATATTTAAAATTCAAAAATCGACCTACCAATTATGCTAGGTGCTAGTTTTTTTTAATTTCGGAGTGAATTTTTTTCAAAAGGTAACATCCTTATTTAAAAAGGAATATTTTGTGGTGATTTTTTTTTAAAAAGAACATTTGCACAAAAAAATCATAAATTATTTTATTAAAAATATGTATAGCCACAATAATAACTACTACTAATTATAACTTTGAAGAGACTTTTGAAAAGGTGTCCCCAAAATAGTCTAAAATTGTTTTTAAGGATTCTTGCAACCCTAGCTACATCAAGAAAATGAAAAGAAAAATTAAATGTGAACCTACAAATCTAACCTAATTTACTTACTAATTACTAACTTGATATTCGACCTTGGATCTCATATTTAAACCAAATATCAACATAATTTTTGGATTTCAATGCGTTAGATATCACAATGGGTGATATCCAACACCTCAGATACCACTCCCACTAATATTTGACAAATGTCATTTTTGATATCTAAGTTGATATCCGGGGCAAATATCTTAAAAATCTAATATTTGCCCAACATTGGTCCACACCTATCAAATTGGTTAATAGTAAGTCTTATGTGGACACTTACATGGCAAAGGAAAATAAATCAACGGTGGCAACTAAGTTAAGTATCATCTATATTCAAACAAAATTTTAGAAATTTGGATGAAAATTTAGTGTTAAGGCACCATCTGAAAAAACCTCGAAATAAGTTTTTAGTAATTTAGGTTTTCCACGTACTACCCTTGCACAAGAGTGTGCTTTAGGAGGAAGACATTGAGTGTAAAATTGTGTTATGAACAAGGCATTCTCACTTGCAACAATGGCATAACAACAATCACCCCCAAATTAGCCTCCCATTCTCAAATTGAACTTGCAACATTAGTTGCAATAACATCATCACGTTCTAGAATTTAAACAACATTGCTTTCTCACATCCTCCCCTTTCTCCTTTGTCAAAGAAATTCATGCTTGTAAACAAAATGCAACACCAATTAAAGAATATCAAGAAATTTGATAAGGATTATTTTGAATATGCAAAAGGGTTCTTGAAATTAATAGTGATAGTTCAATTCAACTTAGTGCACCACCACGCTCTAAGAACAAAACTAAGGGTAAAAGAAAAGCACGAGCCTTTAATGATTATATCACTAAAATGAAACCCATTAGAATACCCAAATAGCCAAACTAGGAACACCAAGAAATCATATCCTTGTAAAGGCAAAGAGGAACATAATGTCCAATTGGTGTAGTGGATTCTAAATATTGTTTCAAAGGTGTAGTCATGAAATGGGGAAAAACTTATACAATTGTGATCGGGTTTAGTTATAGCACATGCATGAGAAATGGGCATGCTTGCAAGGAGAAGTGGGCAATAATCTATGGTGATTACAAATGAGACACACCAAGGAGTTTTGAAACATTATTATAGACAAAATCATAATGAACTTGCCTAGGCCATTTAACAAAAGAATATGTGAAACGATTGATGCCTTCATGAAGACCAAACCTATATTCCAATCACCACATTCCAAGGACTTTATGCATCCAAATGATACAATGTTTGCCGCCAATCATCATGAATTAAAATATATAACAAGTGGTCTAAGATCACCCATGCATGAAGATTTGGATGCAAAACTAATGCACATGAAGTTCAATGTCGTTGGCAATTTTATGAGTCATATAATACCTAGTCTGGCAACACCCATATTTCTAATAAGTCATATTGCAATTATACATCATCATCTTCCTACAAGGCCTTGTTACACCTCAGGTTGGCAACAAGGCAACAAAGAAAGGAACAACATTTCACACTCCTTGCATGCCTAGAGTGCAATCAACCAAATTTCATCCACAAGAATCTAACATTAATGTAGGCCATGTAAGTACATAATCCCCAATGTCATCTAATGATATTGCAAAAGGACCACCCCCAATTAGATGTCACATTAGTAATATAAGGGTCCATAGGAATAAATATGTTAGTCCAAAAAGTTTGTTAATTCAAAGAACTTTGTGGATTTTATAGATTGCATTTAAGCAATGAACTTACAAATTGAAAAGAAGTGAAAAATGAATCAAGTTGAAATCTTGTAGGACCAATTTGAGTATTTCAAACATAAAAGTGAGAAAATAAATCAAACACAAAGGAATATGGTGGAGGCAATCATTAATTTCACACAAATCATAGATCATACATTTGCAAGAAATGATAAACAAAGACCAATATCCCCTATTCAACATGGCTTGTCAAACACAAAACAATCGATCATGAAGATCCATTAAACTTAGGCCCAATATTTTGAAAGCATGAGTTAATGACTAGACACTACAATTGAATTAACAAGATAGTTAATATAAGCACATCTTAATGACAATCGAACAATAAATAATTAATCATACCTATAACACTTTATATGTAGATGTCATACAAAATTATACAACTCAAACTTGATACTTTTGAAATCAAATGAAGATAATCTCAATGGTATGATTGCAATTGATCATACTCACAAATATTTTTGATGTAGATGTTAAACCAAATTTCATTGACCTATATGGTAAATTTCTAATTGTTCTTGATGTTGTTCACATGAATGGTCTTGTCCCTCTATCCTCACATGTACTTTTATATTGCCAATAGATAATGGACATGCACTCCTTTGCATGCCTTGTGTTGTCTCCAACTTTAGAATTTGCAATAACATTTGAAAATATACCTCCTTCTTGCTGAGAATAAGGTTGTGCAATAGACAACAATAGGTGAAAACATTTGGAAGTAATTTGATATCAAACTTTATTTTGTTCCTAGAACTATCCTTCAAAATGTTGAAAGCATTTCTTAACTTTAAACATCCATGATTTTGTTTTTTTTATTATACATCAATTCAAAAACTAAATGGTGTAGCCTTCTTTATGAAGTTTCATTATTAAAGGGAGCAACGAGTATTCCTTGTCACCAAGAAAATAAATATTACGACTTTTTTGACTTCCCTTCCCCATGTCAAGAACAATCCCATGTACTAAGCTTGCTTATGTAGATCGGAATTTTGCACAACTTGATAATCATTCACACTTCCAAATAAATCAACATATATGTCAACACGACAAGAAATCTTGCATTATGTAACCATCAAATTTGTGACTACATGCGACTATCCATCATTTGCAACTATGTTTTATAATTTTCACAACTAGTAACCATCCTTTTAATTTTTTTACTATTTTTGTGACTATGTTGTGATTACTAAATTGTATATCCTTCCATATTGATTGACTTCATTAGGTTTTTCATCCAAAAATAGGCCCCTATGTTCATTTAGTCGCAAATTTAGTTGTAATTCGGTTACCTTTTATGGTGTGCCTATGCATTTTACATACACAAAGGTGTTTTGCACTACAATAAAAATATATTTAACATGTACTCAAGTTACATGAAACATATATTAAATTATTTTAACATATTAAAATATATTTGGTTTATATTCAACGCATATTGAACACATATTATTTCATATTATGAGCATGTTAAAATTTTCATCTTTATTTGATATTATGGTTTGTTCACAAATATACAATGTTTATCTTGATATATAATTAAATTATAGTGGCAAGGTCATAATAAGATGACACAATCTTAATCTCAAACCAATATTCATTATCCAAATTCTAATAATATCAACAAATTCATTAAATAATGTAAAATAAGGAATGATAATTAATTATAAGTTAATGTGTTCATAATTTAATGGTTAATGTCAAGTATTCATTATCTTTATTATTTATTAATTTATTATATTAGATAGTCGATCAAATATTAATCTTTTTTTTTGTTTAGTGATAATTTTTTAAAGATTAAATTTACCCAAAAAAAATTATTAGTAATAGTTATTTGATTAAAATAAAAAATAAAAATAATAGTTCCAATTAATTAATTTCATAAAATAATTACATATTGTTGATAAATTATGACTATGAATTAATTGATTGGTTAAATGAAGTAAAAGTGAATGTTAGGTCTAGAATTAAAGAATGGTAGGTAATTATAGGTAGGTTTGTAAGTTGGTAGGTAGGTATCTAATTAATTTGTGGCTAATTAATTAATTTCCTATTTACCTAATTAGTTATGTAGTTATATAATTTCCTCATCTTGGGAACTATATAACAAAAGTGCAATATTCTCTTATGATTTCATATTAAAGAGCATGTGCCAATGTGAATGAGTTCAAAAAAACTTGACACTAAAAGCAACTTAAAATGAAATAAGATTATTTACAACTTTTTTATCCCACCTACATTCCTACCTATCTACCTAAGTAGGTAAATAAGTAGGTACATAAATTTTAATTATTTATGTAAATAGGTAAGTAGGAATGTAGCTTAGGTAGTAGGTATGTCCTACCTACTTAATTTTACCTACCTACCTACCTACATAAGCCTATGTACCTACTTACCTACTTACTCAATAACTTGACAAATTACATCATCCATGGTCCATTTGGTGACGTCATGTTGAGTCATGAATTGCAACTAAATGTTGGATGCAACTTCACTTGTGCAACTAAGGCAAATTTAGTTGTAAATGTTGGTTGCAACTCTTTTATAATCACCAATTGAAATTGCAAATTAACATTTTTCTTCTAGTGCAATGAAGCGCCTTTGGCATCCACTACAACTTGTGTGACAACAAAGTACCTTCCTATCGTATATGAAAATACTAATCTCTAACAAAAAATAAACTTAAAGTTTTGAAATGAAGATGTGTGTACTATTATTGCATTATGTACACTTGATAAACAACACAAATCTTTGAATTATAACATCATAAAGTTCCATATTTTGTTGCATGGGCTATGTTATAAGATTTTTAAAAATTATGTTTATAACTCTAACAAATTCATTAGGAATAAGCCTAATATCATAGTACCTTTACCATTTCAAAATATTTCAAGCGAATATTTAGTTTTTTTCATTTTTTCACTTCAACCTTCCAATCACCAATTTTCTCAAAATTCAAATGTAATAAAATTGAAAAAATAATAATTTAACATATTACCTATTGTAAATAGGTACCTACGATAATAATGACATAGGCATTGATAAGTAGATCCCTAGTTTTCATGTTGTTAAACTAGACCTTAACAACATGGGCAAACCAATTACAATGATTTAGGGTGGTATTGATTTTGAATATTAGTTACTAGAATTTAGTTAACATTTCTTGCATTTTTTGGGCTTGTTCTTTTCATTCCACACTCCCTTTCTTTCCTTTTAGGGAAGCTTAAATTCTTTGAGTATAATTTCAACTTTGTGCAACATGACTAAGAATGAAGTAGGTCAAAGGTACATTACTAGTTTGTTTGAGACTATTTCAAGTGAAGAAAGGATGCAAATTGTTGAAAGGGAGCTTGCACAAATGTGAGAGAGTAATAAGGATGCAACATCATGTAGTGTGCAAAAAGAGAAGCACCCAATTGGTAGGCCTAGAATGTAGCATCATGTGAAGATTTAGAATACCCATGAAATCAAGAGACCTTTTAAATGTATGAAGAAGCGAGAGGCATATCAAATTTGGTTTCAACCTCATCTTTGGCCCTAAACACTAATTGTAGTGAAGAATTATGGAAACAATATGACTATTCTTACATTCTTGTAGAATGTTTACAAATCACTAGGAATGCCTAGTCCTTATGCAAAGCTAACTAGGAGTACAACATGGGAATGATTCACAAAAGAAGGTGAATTGAAAGAGAATTACATGGAAGTTGTTTGGCGTGGAACAACAATGAAAATTCCAAAACAAAACTTGCTAAAACTTAAAGAGTATCTTGAATTACATGATGAGATAATGTGTGTCCTACAAAAGATGAAGGAAGTTAATCAACCATTATCAACAAGGATTGTGCAACCCATTCTCAAAGGTGTCATATAATCTCTTGTTCCTGAATTCATTAGACCTGGATGTGGGGGGGTTAATTTCATAAGAAAGTGGTCAAGACAATACATGAAACAATGCGTGGGACTTATAAAGTGGCAACCATTGTTGCAAGCAAACTCCGTCAAGATTGGGTTATTCAAGGCTTGACCATGGCTTATAGGGTTGCTTACCTAGTAAAAAACATATTCCATTCCACCTACACTTGTTGTAAACCGTGATCAAATTGGAGTCCATTTAGTTCCAAATGGCGGCAAAAGAATTTGGGAGCCAAAAGGAACCAAACTATGCAAGTGCTAGGTTTGGAGGATAAGAGGCAAGTGACAATGGTTATGTAATCTAGCATTGCTAGGGACCTACTTCCACCTCAAATAGTTTTCACTAGTTTTACCCCTAGGACATTACCACCAAACAATAAAAGGAAAACAAACTACATCAATGATGGTTAGGATCCTACTTTTAGTGAAGATCATTACTCATCTTTGGAAACAACCAAAAACTTTGTGCAAAAAATCCTCCTTCCCTACTTGTAATCCCAAATCTAGCTATTAGGGTTAGAAAAATAACAAAAGATGGTGTGGATTATTGATTGTTGGAATGCTCATATTAGTGAGGATTTCCACAATTGGATAAAAAATGAGCATAAATACATCTTGTTAATATTTGTTCCTAATAATTGCACAAGTGAACTGAAACCAACAAATGTGATATTGCAAAAGCCATTAAAGCATGCATTCAAGGTTCATTTTAATTCATGGATTTATCGAACAATTAAGGATCAAATAATAGGAACCAAAGGTAGACTTCAAGATTAACAACCTAAAGCCTAGGATTTATAATTGGTTACATTCAACATGGACATAGGTCAAAGCCATGAAAGAAACAATCAGTAAAGGATGGGACAAGACAAGTATCACTAGAGCTTTTTTACATGCATTTCAGCTTGCAACAATGAAGTTAACATTACAACACCCCTTTTCAAGGAACCAACAAATGTGGAGGTTATTGAAGAAGTTGATATTGACATTGATCTAACTATGCCAATGTTAACAATTGTTGGGAACTACTTCTAGTCTACACCCCCAACAACATGTGCAAGGCCATCAAGAACAAGACAAAATATGCATGCCCAAGCTAGTAAGAAAAAAACTCCTACTTCTAGAGGGATGAAGAACATTGGTATGTTCCTACCAACTTGTGCAACTATTGACGTTGATCCAAAAAAAGGTTGTGTAATTGATATAACTTGTCCAAAAAGAGCTTGTGTAATTGTTATTGTTGGTCTAGAAGAAACTTGTACAATTACTACTATTGGTCCAAAAAAACTTGTGTAATTGTTGTTATTGGTCTAGAAGAAGTTTGTGCAACTATTGTTGTCGGTGCAGAAGAAGCTTGTACAATTATTGTTTTTGGTCCAAAAGAAGTTTTTGCTACATAGTTCTTACCAATTTTTGCAACTACCACTACAACATGGAAAAAGAGTTCTTCCACATTGCTACCAACTTCTATAACTTTTTCTTTTGCTCCAAAAGAAGTTGTTACATCATCACCATATTTTGCGATTATTATAAATGTAGGGACCTTCGATGAAGAAAATGTTGTTGATGCCCTTTGATTACTTTCAAACTATGATTCCTCCATAAACAACTTTCAGATGAAAAACACATTTTTTCTACAATTGAGATTTGAACTTGTCCTTGGTCTTTTGGGGATGTAACCATAATACATTGTAGTCATCTTTGTTATGCAAGGAAGACAAAGTTTAGACAACTTTTGGAGTCACCTTCCCACATGTTGTACACTTGAAAACCCACCTATAACCATGAAAAATAACCACAATTGGTATTTTTCTACAAAGTGTTGCACATGAAAAGAAAAATAATAAGTGAAACAAAAAACTTTAAGACCAAATGAAAGAAAGGACAAACCAATGGAGTTCATGGACATGGATTCCTGAAGGTGAAAGTAATCACAAACCCATCTAAAGAATCATATTATGCATTGCAAAATCACCTATCACATAAACAATAGAAGATTGATATGAAGGTTGAATGGTCTAGTTTTATTCATTCTCACCCTGAGTTGATAGCATTATGTCACATGTAATGCTAGATGCATATCGGTAATATTGGTGAGTTGTGCCATGTGGGTTCAATGTCTAAAAATAATTTTGGGATGCAAATTTAAGGTAAAAAAATATCCACATGTATTCCATAGAACAATTGCACATACAATATTGTTGTGAATCAACATTATTATCTCAATTGCATGGATAATGCACAAACTCTTGTAACTCGACTCACTGCAAGTTGCAACAAGCTTGATCACAATAGAAATAGTCTTCTATAAAATAAAATTCCAAACAAAATGCAAATTCGTAAATTGGCAACATAAGGCAACAACACAAATCCTACAACAAATATGAAAACTATTAACAAATAATTATCTAAAAAGTAAATACTCAATGCATTCATATTGTAGTCCTAAATTCAACATGAAATGAAAAGCTCAAGTAGTCTATAAAGTGGTAGTAAAAGTGAATAATTATATTTCATTCATCACCTTGGACATCTTCACATGCTCTTATTCCCCTTTACAAAATCTAGAAAATATTCCACACCCGCAAGCCAAAAAATATATATTGAGGAAAAAAAATGTTCGTTGACATTACTGCAAGGCGTATGTCAAAATTTGAAAGCTTTTAGTTTGTATATACACCCCCACCAAATAAGATCCACTAATTGCAAGGATACAAAACAAAATAGTTATAAAAATGAGCAACATGTTTTCTTGAGAGGGGCAATGAGATATGGTGGTGTTTTATGGCTAGAGAATTGGCAAAAGCTACAAAACTATTATTGATGTTTATGTACTTGGGTAAGAAGATGGAGCTAAATTATAAGTGTCATGTGTGGTGAGTATCACAAAAGTGGCTAAAAGTCACATGGTAGATATCTGGAATCCATTGTTTGTGGGACTTCGCGACGATGAGCTTATAAGCAAAAATCACATAAATCCTAGTCACATTCATCAATTAATCAAACTGATTATGGCGTTCACATCAGTGTTTTTTTTTTCTTAGCAAAAATTTGCCAAATTGAAATTTGCATCTACTTCATATGTACTACAACTTTAAGGTTTAAACTTAAATTTAAATTTTTGTTGAAAACACCACAATTAGACATGAGAGCAAACAAGAAATGGCTTGAAACAAAAGTATCCAATTGTTTTGGGTGTTACCATCCTCTTCATGAAGGTCTCTAATAGTTGTAGCAAAAGTTTGGCCTCTTTTATTTCATTTCCATCACATGCGTTCTATTCATCTTGTCTCAACGCCTTTACAACTTCTATAGCCAACCATGTGTATGTATGTAGAATGAATCTCCCCATCCAACATCCACTATATGAAAAAAGTAACAAAACACTGCATTATAAGCATTTCTAGCTACAATGGTTATAATAGGATTAGAATATTACGATTAGAGAGTTCAACCAACTTGTTACATTTAATCAAGCAAAGTCTTGAGAGATAAAAATACTATGAATGTGAAAAACTTTACAAGTATCCATCTAAGTCATCATGTTTTTAAAGCAATTCGTTGTGTGCAATTTCCTTGTTAAAAACAAGGTTTGCATCAAGAAGTTGAATCAGTAAACATGAACACTTACACTAACTTTCTAGCCATTTTTTATTTTCAATGTTTTGGAAGAACTTGATACCAATAGAGAAAAGACATGCACAAAGATGCAACTAAGGGCTTCCCCCTTCCAATTGAGAACGAACTAACTTATTCTATTGCTCAAAGTAAAACTATGCGAGTATTTTGTTTATCTCCAAATTAGTGCCTACAATCAATCATAAGTTATCTGAAAAGTTTCTTGGAAAGTTATAAAAACAAATCGCAACAACAATATCATGGAAATAGCAACTCTCACCTATTGTTCGATGACACTCTTTTATAATTTACATGAAAAATGTTTGGTCATTCCGAATGTTGTAATATTGCTTCCTACAAGACTTTGAAATAACTAGCTTCCCATTCTCAAATTGTTGATGCAAAAGAATCTTCATTTCGACACAAAGTAAAATTAGAGGAGAGAAACATGGGGGCAATGGTAGTAGGAGTCTAAGCTTTAGGATTTTTGTTATGGCGGGTGGGTAGAAAATGAAATGGAAAAGGTGAGGAACAAGGAGCTTGACAATTTCAACCTTCTAAGAACCACAACCATGTTCGATCTAACTTCAATCATTGTCGTGTGAAAGGACTTTACTTGATCATTGCTGTGCGATGGGACTTTATTGATGATATTATGAATGGACCATTTCCTAAGTAAGGTTGGACCCAAACTTCAAGTCTCATAAATTTTGGTAATTTGGAATTTGATTTTCTAAACTTTTGGCACAACCACCCCTTAATTTTGAAAAAAATCAGCTTTTATTGAATTTTTTAAAATTATGGCCGAAATAGTAAAGGTATTATGGTAGTCAATTTTCCAATTAGAAATGATTCATTACATGTCAATATATTTCAGCCATAAGAAACTTTTAAACCATTCAAACCATTTTAATCTTTACATGGATTACAAATTATTATTTTATATTCTTCTTTACAATTAATGGTCTCAATTTGTTTGTAATGTCAAACAATATTTCAAGTTTGAAATTTTAAGTTTTGAATCTATCACTTGTGATTGTACTCAAACAAAATAAAACACAAAAAATCATATCTTATCATGCAACTTAACCCATAAGTTAAAATTTGATCCCAATGTAAACAAAATACATGACAATTGCAAATTGTCCAAAACAACATTTACAACGATAATTTGCATAGTGGTGTTATCAACAATGAAATTCAAATGCCAAAATGATAGGTATTATTTCAATATATCCCAAACATGCCAAAGAGTTTTGATGAGGAGCACAATTGTCCCCATTATGACCACCCATTCTTTATTATCTATAGTGAGTTCACATGATGAGAAAATTTGCAACACAACAATAATGAAAAACAACATAAATGCAACACATGATTACAAAATAAATCCATGAAATGACTTAAACAAAAGCTTTTAAGAAATAGTAGTAGAATTCAAGAGTGCAAAACATGAAGTTTTAAAAAAGATTTTAGTGAAAGCACATATTTGAATGACAATGGCAAATAGCATAATAAGTTGTAATTCAACATTAATAACATTAATGAGCAAAACAACTAATAATGGTGTGATGAATGTTGAAGAACAAAATAGGCAACAATGGCACGAAGAGAATTAAAAATCAACATAGGTGCCACTCAAACAAATAACATTAAATAGCAAAGCAAATGTCACTTAAATGATGAATGCTAAAGAGCATAAAAGGCAGTAATCATTTGGAGAACACAAAAGTGTTTATAACATAAGAACACAAAAATGTTGTTTTGTGCTCCAATTGGAAAAATCTACTACATCAACAAAAAAACATGTACAAAAAACAAGAAATCAATAGATAGAAAGAAAGTTGTACCAAAAGAAGATTAAAACATGAAAAACATACATGTAATTGAAAAATGTAAAGAAGAAGGGAGTTAGTAGTAATGATGTGAAAAGTGACAAATCACTAATAGTAAAATGCAATAAAGGATTGCATGAAACAAAAACACAATGGAAAGAACATTGAAAATACACAAACAACAATTAAGAACACAATGGTTCGAAGGAAAAACAAGTTCATTTGGGACAATGATGAAAAGAAAAAGGAACTATTAAGAAGGAGAACTTATGCACATAGGCATCACTGATGGTGAAAAAAAACAACAAAGAATATGTGGCATCATCATGAAGGTGTGGTCATTACTTTGCTGCAACTTACAAAAAATGAAATAACATTTTTGTGGCATTATAGGTGTGGACCAAAAGGTTAAATAGTAGTAGAAAGTTAACGAGTTAGTGGTAATTAATTCAAATGCAACACTTAATGTTCTTACAAAATGTTAAAAGGGAAAAAATGAAAAAACACCCTTCCTCTAAACATGGTCCTACCTTAAGTGATTTTGGTGTGTTATGCTCCAACATCCATGAATATGTATTTTTCATCTATAATATATGTAAAAAAAATACAAAAATACAACTTGGAAAATATTATTTAGATTTGACAAACAAGGAACTCGATAATGAACAATTTTTTTAAAAAATTATTGTTTGAACAATGCATGATTCAAATTACACATGAAATGCACTTGAAGTATAAAGACCATAACTTGCACGTGCAAAATTAAAAGGTGGTGCCTTAGGACCTCTACTTACATTATCCAATGACAATTTTAAAAAGTTCATCAACCTTTTTACAAGTTTATATTGGATAACCTTTTAAAAATTTATATTAATTATGTCTTTTAGAAAAAAAATTGATTACATTTTTGAGAAGCTTCAACCAATTTCGTCTTTTAGATGTTTTTTTTTGACTTCATCTTCTAAAAGTTTTTGTCAATAACATCATTTAGAAACTTCTATCAACTTTTTAAAAAAATTGCAAGCATATTCTTTTGATCTTTCTAAAAAAATTTGTTTAATGCTTTAAAAATTTATAAACATATTTTTGGATCTTTTAAAAAATTTATTTAATGATTTTTATAAACATATTTTTATCTTAAAAATGTGTATTGTTTAATGTCCTAGACAATATGTATATTTCACCCACATGGATGAAGTTCATCAATTACCTTTTTCCATCCAAAATTTATAATTAACATGCAATTTATTTATTGTTTAAAAAGGCTATCAAGAAGGTTTTTGGGAAGATAGTTTATATTAACTTAATAGTAGCATAATATAGCTCAAGATATAATATAATACCTTAGTATTATTTTATTGAACTACATTAATTGGCCTATTAATAACTTATGATAGTTCAAGGTAAAATATAGATTAAATTATTAGTAGCTTAAAATAAAATGCGATGTTTTAAAATAGTTTATGGTATCCTAATCTTATACAATATAATAAACTCGCCTATACACTTGCACCTTAAATTCCTAAGTTAATTTTCTAACCTTTAGATTATGTCACATAGGTTGTTAACTTAGCTTCATCTAAGCCACTTAGGTTCCCAATTTTAAATTTAGGTGGCCTAATTATTTAGTTTAAATGGCTTAAATTAGGTTCCTAAGAAATAAAAGGCTAGCTTAATGAAATATTATTAGTGAAATTTATTTATTTTTAATGATTTAAAAAATGTCCATAGCACCTAATCTCCATTCACTAGGGGTTGGCCACTTTCAGTATGGTAAATTTGTTTGAGTTCATTCAAAATCTAATAAACACATAGCCGACTTGTCCACATATTGTAACAATGAATGTAATATAAGACACTACTAAGTTATTCCATTGGACCCAAGGCGACAATAAGTTTTTGTTAAGCTAGGACCTAAGTTACATTAGGTTAATTTAGTTTACCCTAAGCTAGTTTAGATTACTTTAGGCCACTAATGGGTTGATTTAAACTTATACTAGGCTAATTTTCATACCTATGACCTACCTTTTTACTTATGATTTACCTACAACCTATGTTTATATACATATGCACCTATATATATATATGTGCATCTACTTACCTATAATTTAGTTATCTTGTTTACTTACTTACGACCTACCTACCTATAATTACATATTTAGTACTTATAGACTTATAGTTATTTACAACCTACTTCCTCTTAGTAGCTATTATGTAACCTAAAATGATAATTAAGATTAAATAAAATGTGGACATATGGGTGGTAGTTGATGAGTGCAAAGTTTTATGCCAATGGTAACTACCATGCGCATTCCATTGTACACACAAGTCAATAATAAGTGTAGTTGAAAGCCTTGTGTGGATTCATCTTGGTTCTTTCTTCACTTTCTTGTAGTTTGTAGGAGCTTGTTTCAATTTTGACCTTCTTTTGTAACCAATTAGAGACCCACATAGGCATGCGACATGGATACGGGTGTATTCCACATACTCACCACCACAATAAACCAAAATGTGCATGGACTTCCAATTCCCAAGCCCCACTCCCAACCTTGGTAAAGAAACCCCAAGAGGTTGATGGTGCCAAAACAAAAACCAACCATCCAAACATCAAATTGGCCTCTTTTGAAAGGAAAAAGGGAGGTAGGTACTCTTTTGGAAAGGTATCTTGAGTCAAGTTGAATTCAAGTTGCTCTCTCAATTGATCTTGAGAAAAAGAAAAAGGAAAGTCAAGAGTAGTAGTATCTTGAAGGCTTGTAAAAAAAGTTAAAAAAAAAACTTCCACAACAACAAATCATCCCCCATCTTCTAGAGGAAGAATATTGTAGGAAAAAGTGGGAGTTTATCCCTTTGTTTTGATTCATCAAGTTGGTTTGATGAGTAGTTGCCACTCATGTGTCAGCTACACTATACAACAAAGTCCAAATGGAATCATCCATGGTAGGACCTGGTACCCTATTCCCCTACCTATGAACTTGATGAGCTTGTTAATATAGGGTGGTGCATGAGATTTCCTAAGGTGACAACAAGTCAACCTGGGCATGTTCCATACCAAAATTAGTGTCAATATTTCAATAAAAGAAATGCCAATAATAATAATAAATAAATTAAAAATATAATGTTTTTTTTACTAATTCTACAAAAAATATATATTATTTATTATTGGCATTTGTATTGTATTGTATTTTGCCTTTGTTTTGCCATGAATAGGTAGCCTGTTTCACCTGTCCCACCAGAACAAGCTTGAAAAAGTGCTTGCATAGGACACTCAAACCAGTTGCATTAATGAGGTTGGTCCTCCCACCCATTCAAGCCCTTGCCATTTGCCCATGCCAAAATAGGTGATATTCCAAATAGAAATTTCTTGTGAGCCAATGAGGAAATGCAGCATGTGCCCAATAGACCCAAATTTTTTTCCCTTTTGATTTTGGGGGGGGAGGGGGGGAGGAAGGGAGAGAGAGAGAGAGAAAAAGAGAGAGAAGGATTTTTCAGATTTTTGTTGTTCCCAATGTGTTTTTTTTGGTAGTGTTCCCATCATGTTCCCAATGGGTTCTCAATGTGTTCCCCAGGTTGTCAATGTGTTTCCACAATATGTTCCCAATAGAACCTCACTTTATCCCATATCTTTTGCCAAACATTGTCCTCTTGCAAAATATTGGGACTTACGTCTTCTTTGCATCCATCACAAGCAATTTGAAAAGCAAAAACATGTCAAAAAGATATTTTTCCCATCAAAAGAAATGTAGTGAGAAAAAAGTGCAAGTAGAAAATAGCATGTAAATAATAATAATAATAATAATAATATATATTATTATTATTAAAATACATCCTTCACTTGATGAGGCCTTAAAAGTGAACCAGCAACTACATTGGTACATTCTAGTGTTCTTTTTTTGCGATATCTTAACATTTTGACAAAACTTAATAAAAAATAGCAAAAATAGTTGAACTTACACTAAAAAAAAAAGTCAATTTCTTTTTAGAAAATAACTAAAATTTACCCCGAAAAAACATTAGTATCTTCACGTTCTTGAATGCAGCTTCTTAGAAAACATCAACTTGGGAAATGTTGAAATTGGACCATTGTGTAGTGAAAGATTCAATATTTAGAATGTTTTAGAAGCAACTCACAAAAAGTTTTTGGGTTTTTAATTTTTAAGTTTTTGGGTTTTTGGATCATTGACGGTGTTGCAAGGTAGTTCACCTAAGGCAAGGACAACATTTTTTTAGTAACTTGATAATAAGTTGTGAATTTAGATTTTTAAAAAATCTTTCTCATTCCTCAAACTCCAACAAAATGTTATCAAGAGTCACTTGCAACCTTCATTGATCATTGAAGTTTGGATGGTTTTATGAGAGAGAGAGAGAGTCATTATGTGACATAAAGTTGAAAAATTTGAATTAGAGAGGGATGTTTGAAATATGATAGAACTTTAAAAAATCAAAGACTTCTTAGTTTGGATAAATTATAAGAGGTTCAAACTTCTCTCTCTCTCTCTCTATTAATTTGATATTCTTTGATGTTCACATTTTAAAACCAAAAATAAAAAATTTGACAACCCATCATGTGAAATGTTTTAAAAAAAAATTACCCATCAAATTGAAATGCAAAGCAAAAACTAACTTGTCCAAAAAAATAAAAAAAATGTCAACAACTCAAACTACATCACTAATAGTGAATGAGGAGTCTCCAAAGGTTTAGATAGTTAGATTGTTCTACAAGGCACCAGAATTGGAAGAGTGTTCTTTGCGAAGGAGTATTAGTGGAGGCCAAAAATGGTGATGAACTCTTTAGGGAAGAAGACAAATTTAATGCAGGCAATGGGAAGACCCAAGCCTGCTCTCAAGGTGCCTTGCCTTTATTCATTTTAGGTTTGGTTGGGTTGGGAGGGGGGGAGGGGGAAGAAGGGAGGTTTTCTTTCATTTTATGTTCCCCATAGTTCCCAATGTCTTCACACTATGTTCCCTTCAAGTTCCCAGTATGCTCCCCAACATGTTCTCCATAGCACCTCAATTTTATCCCATATATGCTTTGGCAAATGTTGTCCTCCTTTCACCCATATAGATGGGCCAAAGGGAAGGATATTATCTTTACACTTCAAGATATTATCTTTTGTTTGGGGAAGCTTCGATAGATCCTTGTTTTTTTTCTGAGTGATGGGCCAATCAAATTGGCTTGTTGCAAAATTTTATAATGAATAAAATAAAATAAAAATTGAACTTGGAAGGTATCTCATCTCCTGAATAGGAGGGGTGAATGACACCAAAACCAAATTACATGTGAAACACAAGCAGACCGCTGAATCTATTTGGGAAAACATAAACAAGTCCCATGTTTCTAGAATTGGCATGTGGGTATCATGTGTTTTGGAAGTTGTGATTGGTTCGTATCAGATTCCATAAAGCCATTCATCCATCAGTTTCTCGCCCTTTTATCGAATGCTGGTAATCTATTAAAGTCCAACAAGCTTTAAAAAATGCAACTCAATTGAATCCTAGAAAGAGAGTGTCATTCAAAATGCATTGATTTCATCCACCATTTTCCTTATTCTGTTCCCCAATGCTGGAGATCCATCAAGATGCAGTACCAGTACCGGAAGAAATGCAATTCAAAGTTCAGGAACAATGCAGTACTAGCATTCCTACAAACAACCAAACCCATGCGCTCAGGTGCTTTTCAATTTCCTCCACCATCCCACCCATATGGAGAAACTCCCATCATCAGCAAGGAATACTCCACAAAAGCCCTACTTCTTCGGGTCACAAGAAAATCAATTTGGTTCTCAAATACTCTGCAAATGAAGTCTCATTTTCTGATCCAGCCATAATAGTCACAGGCATCAGATTCATAGAGTAGCACAATTTTTTTTCTAAAACTGAAACTTTGTTGACATGATGATGCCTGCCGCAGATGAAAACCTCTCATCAAATTTAAAAGAGCCTTTTTTTAAGGGAATGTGGAAGTAGCCAAATTGATGGCACTAGTTACTTACCTAAAGCTCTTCCTTGTCATCTTTGTTGTCTACACCCATTAGTTCATCTAATGAGAACTCGTCTTCTTCGAGCAGCACACCATCATTACCATCCCATGGTTCAGTTGTCACAATCACAGGAACCTCATTCAAGGGCAAATTTCCCTTACCCCCTTTGCCAGCCTCTGACACAAATTTCCTGTACACAGAAAGGTTGAACTTTAAAACCATGTCAAAAGCCTGGGGATTAGGGTCCTTAACCTTTAAAAACTATAAGGACAAAGTTGCTCTTGGACTTTAGAATCAATTTGAGGTTCCACCTCAAAGTTACAGTTTAAGGTTATTCGGCCCCACCTGCCATGACTCCTGATGGTGATGATCATGGAAAAGAGGCATTATCTTTCCATCAAGAAAGTTTTACAACTTGAATGCATCATTGAAGAATATTCAGGATTGGGCACTTACACCACAGAATCAAGGTCAAATGAGCTGCGAAGAGGGGCATAAACTGCTTTCTTAATGTTGAGAGCCACCATCGCTGGATAGCCATAACCTCCAACACCAACAGCTTTCTCCAGTTCTGGCTGCTTACCTGCTGCAGCCCACACATATCTGCACAATCCTCCCAATCAATCTCTTCTTGATCAATTCAAAGCTCAAAGCTCTATTAGTTTCAGGGGACCTATTAGCATCTCTCAAAATTTCAAAGTGTAATGAATTTCACTGTCATAAGAAATCAGTAAAGAGATAAGCTAACATTGAGCTTTTCACTTTTCTACCCTTGACACAAAGGGAAGACGGGTCATCTGGTTATCCTAATTATTGAACATGGAGTGCAGTAGAGAGGCAAAGTGGTGTTTCTTCTACAGCTTATTGTGCAGCTAGAAACAGATCCATGTTTCATTGACACTTAGCTGTCCAGCAAAATACATATCTATGAGATTGCACAAGACTTTGGTAGCTATCCAAGGCTAAGGCATTAAGAGTGTAGCAGTTCCTCTACGCACACCACTGGTGAGTACTTGGATGCAGTACATCAGCTTTAGCCACTGGCAAACATATTTATGAGATTGCAAAGAAAAATCCACATTTCCAATTTGTAGGTAACCATTGTGTCAGTTCCAGAAAATTCAAACGAAATAGACCAGAAACTTTGTATACAACTAACCTGTATGCATTCCTCTTGAACTTCTCTGCAACAGTGTGCAAAACTTCAATGTACTTATTGCGACCCTCTTTTTTTGAGTCCAAGATATCTGGCAAAAATGTGACAAAACAGATTGCCGCTGATCCACACTCGTTCTCCAGAACATCCTAGAAATTGCAACAGATCTCTTTGTGTCAGATTCATATCTCCAACTGCACGTGTAACACAAAACTGACTAACTTGGGACACCAAATCAATGATGTCAGTGTTCATGAAGAAGAAATTTTGACAGATACCTGTCCAGCAAGCTCTAGAACTTCAGGTGCCACCACTTTCAATTCCAACTGTGAGAGTGCATATGACTCAATTGCTCCAGCCACTCTTGCCCCTTCATACAAAGAAGGATTTTGCTTGTCGTGTGCAAACAACATAATTGTAGGAAAGCCCTTGACTCCATACTTCTGTGCTAGGGACTGCAATCAAGGAGTTGAAACATAGAATAAATGAGGAAGTATCCTGTGATCATGCATATTGATACAACACCTATAACAATATGTTGTGAGCCATGGTTAATTACTCCAAAAAGCTAGACCTCAGTTGAAGACAACAGGGACTAAATTCTGGTCCTGCTACAAAGAGTGACTCCACTCCACAATCTGTAAGACTTGATCAGTTTGAATGAAATTACAGAATTATGGCTTCCTTGGGTTATGGACAATGCAAGTTGATATCATGGACATGAAAGACACAATAATCTTGACCTTCTCAGAGAATTTAGAACAAATTGTCAAACCTTGCTGAGGACCTGGTTCATGCTACATTATAGGGTCCTGCTCAGTTTATTAATATGCCTGTTGTTCTGCCGAAGGCAAAAAGTGATTCCCACTCAAAATGGGTTGCCGCAATGTTTCCCAGAGAGACTACCACTAAGGGCAGTGGAGAAATTTGAAAGTACCGTTTCAGCATCACAATCCACTTGGCCAAGTTTCACTTTGCCCTTCAAGTTCTTTGCTGCAGTCTTCCACTCTGGTGCCAGCTTCTTACAATGGCCACACCTGCACCCCACCACCCTCTCCAGAATGAACATCCTCCACAAGTACCCTGAAACATCTGACCAGAATCATGAGAGATGCACATCATATGGTAGAAAAGAAATCAGTAATTAGCTCTGAGTTTTCAACCAGTTTTGTAGAAAGAGAGAGCTAGCAAGTATACCAGGGGGCAAAGAATTCAACCAGCCATATGTCATCACTTTGAATGACAAGCTTGTCAAAGTTGGCAGTAGTGAGGTCAACAGATGCGCTGGCACCACCATCCTTCTTGCCTCCAGATTTCTTTGAGCCCGTGCCACTCTTTCCACTGAGTCTATCTAAGGCCAATGACTTTGACTGTCCTTTGCATCACAAAGATAGAGACTGTCAGAAGGAGTAGGTAGAGAACTGAAAGATAGAGCCAGGGTCCACTGAAAGCAATACACAGGAAGGATGGAAGACTAGGTAGTCTCAAAGGGTCCTGCAGGCTGTGGTGTAGTCATACCTGCTGAAGAGCATACTCCACAATGGGCTTTGCCTCACGTGCCCCTTGATAGTCAACAGGAGATTTGCCAAGTCCAAAAAGCTTGATTGTTGGAAAGCCTTGAATTCCATACTCCTGTTGCACTGAACATCACACATTCAGGCAGTAGCAAGATACTTATGGCCACAGACCTGGTGTAATCACTAGTAGGGTTCAAATCCAGAACCTACAATACTGCCTACTGAAGTTTTAGTCAAAAAACTGTCAAAAAATTTCCATCTGCCTCAATGTTAATTGCAGAGAGAAATAACACAAAAGTATATAAGGGACAAAAAAATGTTTTCTCAATTCCAGCCAAGCCAGAACAAAACACAAGAAGAATGAGTATGAACAGAACCTTGTGAGCGTTACTCACAAAAGCAGGCCAACATCTTCATCATGAATGGCAGTGGCTAGCTGCCATTACTCCCCACTGACTTCATCAGCTCCCAATAATGTCAATACATGAGTACACAATAGTCTTCTCAAAACTGACAGTAAACAAGAACATGAAAATCCAAGTCCTGAGTTTTATGTCACATTTCACTAAGCAATCATAAGACTCAGTCATGACACCTCTTGAGTAACCGATGCTCAAGAGACAAAGCTAACAAAAAAAGTCAATAGTATACTCATTCAAGCATTGATTCATTTTAGCTTGCCACTACATGGGACCCTAAAACAGTCAACAAGTGCCTAAATCCTGATGTTAATCACTGTTACCAAAACTGTTATGAAATACAAAGTTCTGAAGTTCTGCGAGATCAATATGTCACCTGAGCCAAATCACGGTGAGTGTCAGCATCCACTGCTGCCACTGTCACAATTCCTTTTAAGGCAGTTGCAACTTTCTCCCATTGAGGTGCCAAATTTTTACAGTGACCACACCAGTTTGCAAAAAACTCCACCAGCACCACTCCATCTGCTTGTAGCACCTGCCCTAGTCAACAAGAATACCATGGTTACCTAAACTGTTTCTCTGAAATCAAACAACATGGTGACTTGAATCTAGGGTTAATTAGGGATCTAGACTCTGTATCAATTCAGGTTCCACAAAGTCTGAACTCATGATGCCAACTAGCATTCAAAAGACATAGCTAATATCAAAAAAAATCTAGCATTCTCACTCAAGCTGCAACAAGCTTGTGTGGGTAAGCCAAATCACCTGGAGCATTATCAACAAGAGACTCTTAGTTCAATCACAATACCAGCACTTTGAACATGCATCCATTTTGGCATTTTTCCAGTCGCTCACTCCAAGAGAATTTTGTGAATAGGCGAAGAAGAAGAAATGGAGTACCTTGGACTTAAAATTGGAGGAGGTGAGAATCACCACGTCTGATGAAGGTCCATAGAGTGCAGATGCAAGGCTCATGCCATTAACAATGGCTATCAGTAACACCAAAATTTGCAGCATGCCCATCGCCCTCCTCATCACGACCTTCTTCAATGTCTCAGCTCCTTGCAAAAACTGCGGGAAAAAAAAAGACAAAAGAAACTCCTGCATCATCACACAGCGTCCTAACAACAGCATTACAATTCTGAGACGGAAAGCTTTCAGGTTTGCCAAGAAACCAGCAAAAGAAGAAATTAGGGTTTACGTCTCCAATAACATTGTCAATTACCACACGCCAAGCGAGAAAACTGAATAAAATTTCAAACAGCTGCGAAACTTCTTGCAACCGAAGCAATTGCAGCTTCCGATTCAAGACGCGCGAAAAAAAAACACACCGCAACAAGAACATGGATCACATTTAGAGACAGGGGACCCGGGGGGGGAAGATGAAAATAAAATAAATCAACAATTTGTTTCAACCAAATATCTTACGATTGATCAAACCAACAATGTACTCATGTGGAGAAGAATCGTTCCAAAATACACACTCAAGAAATGCTAAACTTACACATACAAATTACAGCAAAGAAGAATGATAAAAACCCTAACCCCGCACCCTACCCCCC
>Ga0209208_10003356_pt1 | contig 22958 bp, 11 predicted proteins | sample S1TSphfallax_3_FD_187694 | JGI IMG/M metagenome (GOLD analysis project Ga0209208, IMG submission 187694) | Host-associated microbial communities from peat moss isolated from Minnesota, USA - S1T2_Fd - Sphagnum fallax MG (SPAdes) (version 2) | ecosystem: Host-associated > Plants > Peat moss >...
CCACAACCAAAAGCATTTCCACCTAGTGTTTTCTTCTTGCTGTACTTCTGGATAAAATTTTCGCTGATTTGCCCACTAAGGTCAGGTAAGCCATTTTCATGATCAAATCACAAGTTGAGGTATTTTTCAACTACCCATGCAATGATGTTCCTTGAACGTTTGACAGGATGTTCCTTCCAGTTGTTCACTAACATGCTTCTTGCCGTTGCACAGGTATGTAGTGCTCATAGTAAAGCCAAAGTACCACTCTTTCTATATTGCAAACAGTGTTGCATGGTGCTTAGCTGAGCTGGCAAGTGAAGGAGGCCACAAATGAATCATCACACAATCTGATAAGAACAATTTGTACACTGGTGTTGTCCCCAAATAGAAATTTTCCTCTGGTATTTGGGGAAGCTTCAGCTGCTGGGTGTAAGATCTTTGACCCACGCAAATTGATCCACAATTGCAGAGAGTTATCTTGACTGCACACCTAAGGTATCCCAGTCTGTAATGGGAGAGATTTGATGTGCTATTCAATCTGGTTACTTGCATCTCACATATGCCAAAGAGAATTTGGTCTGAACAAAAGCTAGCAGAAACAATCATCAATCACTTCTGACACATGTTTTGCAGAATTCCAGAATCCAAGTAGTTCGAAACCTTAACTGAGTGAAGCATCTGATATGTATGTACACAAAAGCCATGCCTGCACTCATGGCAGGAACATTGACAATTAACAATAGAATCACATCTTCCTAAGCCAAGAATCTCTGGCAAGATGTGTGCACAGAGCTTTGCCAAAACCTAGAAAAACACTGACATCAACCACCATAAATTTACAAACTCTCACAATTCCCTTCAGAGGTTCTTTCCAACAGTACTCTTCCACATCAGTTCAATGTCTCAATGCTTTGCATATATCTACAGTTGCACAACTTCCCTTCTCCTCTTGAAACAATCAACAAAGTGGATGCTGTTGATGATTGCAAATACATAAACAGCAAATCTCCCGATCCCAATACAAAAGGCTGCACATTGAAGAAGAGTTCTGTCCAATGAACCTGAGGAGACACATACACAGGGTGTCATTTGTCTCTTGTTGAATTGCTTGTGTTTTGTGAATGTTGTTGCCATGTTTTGGATTCTAGTTGTCTGAGCTTTTGCTCAAATGGCTTGCTTCAAACTCAAGAAGACTCTGCTTGATATCCACACCAAAGGCATAACCCCGGAGATTACCACCCTTGCCCACCACACGGTGACAAGGCACAAGCAAGCACACAGGGTTCTTGCCATTGGCCATGCCTACAGCTCGTGCTTTGCCATGCTCCCCCATTCCTTCTGCTTGTTCTGTGTAAGTCCATGTCTTTCCATATGGAATCATGTTCAGCACTGACCATGCTTTCCTCTGAAACAGTGTGCCCTGCAATTCCACAGGCACAGAGAACGTCTTCCGCTGTCCAGCAAAATACTGTTGCACTTGCTCTTTTGCCTGCCACACAAACCCCCAGGGATTCAGTTTGATGTTGACAACCACATCACAATGGCAAAAAGAGGCAAGAAAACAGACTGCAGGGGTAATCAGAACGTAAGGACAGCGCTCAGTGACAAAAGCAATCACACTGATCAAGGGTTTGGGGTGTGAAAAACATTTTGCACAACATCTAGCATGCACAGAGGTGTGCACAAACAGCTTTGAGACTTGAACATAAAAACAAAAGCCATCTCCCAGAATCAAATGCTCTCTTCAGCCTCCCCACAATGTACACAACCCAGCTTGAAGATTGAAGCTTCACTGAGAGAGGAAGCTGCATCCCATATGGGGCCTGAAAGAACCAAAGGCAAAGAGAAGAGAAAGGATACTTTACCAGCGCCAATACAGGATGTCGTTGATGATCATCATCACTTCCAGCAGCCGGGACTGAAGAAGGTTTGCCGAAATAAGCCGAGTGGATGGCGAAGTCGGAAGCACCGAGCGTGAAAGGACCCATGGGGGTGTCCACTACGTCGTAAGTGAGAACAGACGCCATGGTGCTCATCACCGGAGCGCACACTGCCATCTCTGTGTCAGGACAAACACTCTGCAGCAACTGCGTGGCAGCAAAACAAAATTGTCAAAATCCTTGGAAGCTGCTGGTGATGAGAAAGTTAGCGTAGGAATGAAGATTGGTAAAGAAGTTTCCAGTGTAAAGTGAAAACATGTGGAAAATGTTAGGTTCAAGGTTAGGGTTTCCGATCAGTGATGGAGAACAGCGCTATGCTTTCTTTATGAGAACATGCGTTTCCAGAGTTCCTAATTGATTAATTACATATTTTCAACTCTCCAACAGATAGCGACTGTCCCTGCAACAAGAAACAAGGCCCTATGTCAGTGGCTTTCCATTATGCTGTTGTGATCACATCAACCTAATGGAAAGAGACCTTTACTACTAGGTCCATGAACCATTTGTGCAGAATCACTTCATCTGATGACCTATGTGCACCCCGTCTTATGGTTTGGTCAGCAGCAGCAGGTTGGAAGGAAAAACTGAGAACAGTCTGTTGTTCTTCCACAGCTTCCTTTCATCATCTTCCTTTCTGGTATGCTTCATCGAATAGGTTATAATGTCGTTTGAATCCCGTGGATTTGCTGGGCCTTGTGAGGAGTCCAAGCCATTCCAACTACCTTGACGCGGACGGAGAAAACTACATTGGCATGATTCTCAGAGGTGATGTAGTCTGAAGCTCTTCGTTTCTCATGCCATTTTGTAGTATTGAGGACCATCCATCCGGTTCTGTGACATTCAAAAGGACCATATCATGCAAAGCACATGAAAGCAAAAACAACAAACTGTGAATGTCTGTCTTTGTGATTTCTGACTTGTTTGTGATCTGCTTTGTGAAGCTTGACATACATCTCTTCTGATGGTAATCCTACTTCTGATCTTGCATCATCAGATCTCTCATTGAGTGGTGTGGGGTTTGAGAAATTCCGGTTGCTAGCAGCACCCTTTGATGTTGTCTGCAATTGCACTTGCATTTGCTGGCAAGGATCCCGCCACTATGATATCTCTATCACACTCATGGCATCAGTGAGATCCAATGTTTGCAGGTTTCTGTGCGATTCTTTTCTATGCATTCCTGCATAATTAGTAAATGCGGTTTGAAGTTCCGTGCTTTGAGGATTGTTTTTGTCTTTATGTTGCTTATGTGATTGAAAGGCGGAAGTTCTACTTCCTGACAATGCACGGTGTGTCACGTGCCTTATTCGTGTTCTCACAAGTTGCACCAACGACAATTTGACCATGTCTTATGTCTGGAGACTCAGTGATGGCATGGTCTGAGCACCTGGGAAGATTTTCTTGCCTCCTCTGTAGAAATCACCATATATATGGTACTTGTTTTGCATCTTACTGCCAAACTGCAGGGGAATTTGAAAAATATTGTAAGGGTACTCTGACTTTGTGTGCAGAGAATCTATGGGGTACAAAGCTGCATCTTCAAGTTCAATCAGTAATTCTGTTCAACGTCTGTCATCTTGAAGTTTGTTCTTAATGAACAGTAGAACTCAAGTTGATTTTGAGTGTGTTCTTAGATTTGTTGTGACTGAGAATAAGGCTGAGAACAGAAGACCAAGATTTCGACCACCTTCCACATTGTGGTTAGTTCCATCCACAAACAAATTCTGCTAGATGTGATCTGGAGTTAACAAGCCAGCCAGAGAATTTGGAAGCATCAGCTAGTATAACTTGGGAACAAATTTGGTGAGAAATGAGCACATGTGATCAGAAGTAATTGTCTCTACTCATACGAGACCATACCATGAACAATACAGAGGTAAATACGAACACATTTGGTGAGAAAATACACAGGCAATAAGAGAGAAATGGATAGTTCCAAGAGAACCCTGTTTGAGTTTGGATTTGGCAAATGTCAGAAATTCACAGGACCGTGACAGATTTGTGGACAATCCATGGAATTCAAGGTTGGTGACTTGCTATTGACACTTGTCTTCTGTTCTAAAATATCCAATTCGCTCGATGTTTTATTCTGCTGTGACCAAAGTTCACATGTGGAGGAATGAAAAGTATGGGTAGTATCATTCATTCAAGCCTTTCAAAGCATTTGGAGACCAAATGCTTCCAATTATGATACATGGAGATACAACCCAATGCTCAAATCGAACATATAATTAAGATCATGTCCTTTATTTCATATGACAATGCAGATTTCTCTGCTGCGTAAGACAAATGGAAGACTAGTACACGTATACACAACATCCTGGCTAAGGCCTGCATTACTACGAGGAGCTGCCTCATCCCTCTTCCCAGCTGCAACAGGTCACATGGGTATGGACTATGGACCTTCACTAGAGGTTGGTACTAGTCAGGCTCCATGTATGTGATGATTGCTTAGCTAAATTTAATAGAAACTTTGCAGTTCGATGATGTCTTCTTCACAGTCTTGATTGTCAATTTGGATCTAAGGTTAGCTGAGGAGCTTGCACGAGGTTGCCCTTATGTATATGCAGCAAATGTGAATCTATTTTGTAATATTAATAGGATCTGACAACAAGCCAGAGGGTCTCATGAATTACTTGACTTCTCCTCAATGGATCAACGTTGGATCGTGAAGATTATCTGCCACCCATTTCACAGAATTAGCAATTCATGAACGAAAAACAAGTTTGCAGTTGTACAATTTGTTGTTGTTGTGAACTTGAATTAGCAATTCATGAATGAAACACAAGTTTGCAGTTGCACAATTTTGTTGTTGTGCATTTTGAAGCAAAATCATGATCATGAACTAAAATAAGAAAGGATCAGAAAGAACATCTACTCACCAGTGGGCACACTTCGTAGAACTAGAACTTCAAGAGTGAGACCAGGCCCGAAACCAATGAGGAAGCCATAATCACTGCCTTCACCGGTAGTAGAAGAACCCAAGAACTTGGAGCGATGGCGGATTTGGTCGAGCACGAAAAGCACGGAAGCACTAGACATGTTGCCATATTCTGACAGAATGTCTCGACTTCCCTGCAATTTGTCAGGAGTGAGTTTGAGCTTCTCCTCAATCTGGTCGAGGATGGCAGGCCCCCCTGGGTGAACAGCCCAGAACATGTCATTCCAGCTTGGGGAGTTTGCAACTTTTCTCGCCTCGTTCAGGAATTTCCCAATGTTCTTGGAGATGAGTCCGGGAACATCTTTCATGAGATGGAAGATGAGACCCGCTTCCGTGAGATGACCGTCTATGGCACCATCACTCTCCGGCAAGACTGTCTCTCCGGCTGATTGAATCTCGAACAAGGGCCGTTCCAACTGCGGGATGGGATCCGCACCCACAATGAGACAAGCAGCACCGTCTCCGAAAAGCGCAGAACCCACAAGTCCATCGAGATGATTCTCGCTGGGTGCACGATACGTTACGGCAGTGACTTCACTGCAAGTGACGAGAACTCGTGCTCCTTTGTTATTCTCCGCGAGGTCTTTGGCGACTCGCAGAACGGAAGCACCACCGAAGCAACCAGTCTGGTACATCATCACACGCTTCACGGTGGGCTTAAGTCCCAAGAGCTTGGCGAGTGCGAGATCCGCGCCAGGCATGTTGACGCCGCTCGTCGTCGCAAACACTACATGCGTGATCTCGGATTTGGGTCGTCCCCATTCTTTGATTGCTTTCACGGCGGCCTCATGTGCCAGCTTGGGAACTTGAACTACCACAATGTCGTGCCGCACGTTCAGAGACGCCTCCATGTAGGTGCAGATACTGGGATTGGCTTTCAGAATCTCCTCTGTGAGAAACAAGTTTCGTTTCCTGATCCCCGACTTCTCACCTGCAGAAAGCAATCAACACAGTTACCCCAGGTCATGATTTCCATTGCAAGCAGAAGATTGTACGTCCAGAAACTAGCTCCATGCAATGACGTCCGGGACCAGGATTAGCTAGCTAGCTAGCTTTTGAACATCTTCATGATGTTCCCCAGCTTCTCATATAGACATTCAAGGCATTCCGTCGGCAGCTAGATCCAGTGCAAAATCTTAGTTTCAGCTGCAGGTGGCAAAGTTTCTCATTGACTCTGATCAGATTAGTATACATGAAGAATACACATTTCTTTTGATATCACTTCAGTACTGGTCTCCGGAGTACTCATGGTGATGTGCGTTGCAGGAGCCTTACAAATGCGCTTGAACTTGGCCTTGAGTTCTGTTTTCTCGTTGCAATTGCAAATGTCGAAGAAAAGATCAGGGTAACTGCTCTGAGGGAACTCCGTGGGTGGAACAGCAGTGCCAATGCCCAGCACAGTCGCCGGTCCTTCAGCTGGTTGCTGACTCCTGATCATCCTCTTGTTGTGAATGTTATTCCCACGACCCACTGCGACTGCTGCACCCTGTGCCACATCAACGTCGTTGCTGATCTCCCCACTTGGTGCCATGGCAAAAAATTCACTTTGCACTGGACAAGTAGAAGATTTCCTCTAGGTTGCTGTCGGAGCCGCTGAGAAGACGTATGGCTGAATCAAATCTAGTTGATTATACGAATGTGATTCTTACACAGTGTATACTGGAATGCAGCTGAACTGGTTTTTGATGAGAAGAAGCTCTTGCTGGATGGACTAGCTCTAGTGATTTAAGACGTGAAACTGGGAATTAGGAAAAGAGTTGAGAAAATTGTAACTTGTAGTATCTGATGAGATGAGGAGATGAGAAGAGTGGGCAAGTAGTTTTATAGTCCCAGAGAGAGTCTGGACGTTGCTGCTGCTGTGCGAGATGCATGAGTTGATCACACGAGTCAAAAGTAGCACTCGCGGAATTTCTGACGACACGCAGAACTTCCTTTACCCAAGTTGGAAAGGCTGCAGGCAGGCAGGCAACTGAATTTGTGGTGACATAAACGTTTGAATCGATCAACAGATCATTTACACACTACATCTATGAAATTCGCAGATATTGATCAACATAATATTATGTGAAACAATGAAATGAGTTTGTGAATTAAATCCATGATGATACTCGCACTCTTGAATCTAGATGCTTGTCATCTTCATGAGTCCTGCTCATCTTGAATACTCTAGATCTTTTAGAGCTGCTAGCTGCTCCTTGAATCTAGCTCAGGACTCTGTTCAAAAGACTGATCATAGCTCAAAGTTCTCTTCTACTTGCAGTCTAATTATTGTCCCGATCAATTCCCAACTCTATTAAGTTGATGATCATAATTTTATATATTGTGCTGCTATAAGTTTGTGATGAATCCAGCCATTTAATTAGTCATGCACAATCAACGCCAAAATCAAATCATGAACAACCCATGATTGCATGTCAATTTCCACTCTATCTTTGATACAATTTCTCTAACGCTAATTTCAGATGGATTACTGTAGTAGCCTAGCAGCTCAAGGCACTTCGAGATGCCAAATATTTAATATATTTTCTTCTAAGATTTTTGGCATATTAACCATTGAGAAATGATTATGGTATACTTTTTACTTGTTAAGTACACCTAAATAATATCTCAAAAGTCTTGAATTTCTTTTTTCATAATTTTGTAGACTTGCTGAAACCTGCCCAGCGCTTTTTTGGCCAAAATCTTGCAAAAATGAGAAAATTAAAATTAAAAAAGCAATATTCTGTGGCAATATATTCTCATTTTTTCTGAAAACAATTGCCAATTTTTGAGGGAAAAAAATTTGGGGTTAGGGTTTGCCACATCTAGACTCTGATTTTTAGGTTTGGTAGCAAATTTTGAAAAACTATTTAGACAAGTTTCAAAAACCTGACGCCATTTCATACTAAATCCCTCTTCAGATGCTAGGCAAATGACCCAACATCAGAAAATTTTAAAATATATTCAATGGACCTACTAGGTTTAAACAACTTATTACAGTAAGGCCTACACTAGGAGTCAGGGCCAAAAAACTTGGGGCCAACTTTGAGCATTTTTGGGTTGCAAATTGGCCCCAAATTACTAGTAAATGCTAGAACATTGATGCAAAGATATTAAATGCTGGAACATTGGCCCCAAGGATTGCAAATTGGCCTCCCAAATTTGATGGCTATCCTTTTTCCAGCCAATACATGGCCATAAAGCTCAGCATTTATTAGTACTTGGGGGCAGATTGAATTTTTTTAAAAATATTTCAGCCTTGACTCCTAGTGTAAAGGCCTTGGGGCCGATTTCAACTTTTTCACCAATAGGAATGCTGGATTTGGGTTGAACATTGGCCCTGACTCCTAGTGTAAAGCGGGCCTTAGGTGTAACTGTTGTCAACTGCTAAGGCTGGGACTGCAGCTCAATGCTTGAACCCCCTCAAGCTAATATGATCAAAAGATGAATAGTTCAAACCCATTGGAATTATGTCAAAGGTGAACTAAGTAATGACTAGGTATCTTTAATTATGTACAGCGACCCAGAAATTTAGCTATGAAATCTGGTGGCCTCAAAAACTGGAAGGAGAAAACATGATGATTCAGTAAATTTTTAAGAACTGAAGTTTCAACAGCTTGTGTCTTAATCAGGGTTTTTTTTCTCCTTTCAATTTTGTGATATAAAAAGTTTGGCTATTTTTCTCCCAAAAAATTAGCCAAAATGGTCCAATATACACTATAGATTAATTTTTTTAATCCCAATTTTATTGCTGAAAAATGACAAATTTTGCTGAAAAGCCATTCATGGAACATCCAGTAATTTTTTAACATCTGGATAAAAACTTCACAAATTCAATAGCTTGTGTCATGATCAGGTTTTCTTTTTCTCAATTTTGTGATACTGAATCCATAATGGTTGGAAATGTTTTTTCCAACTCATGATTTGCACCTGAGAAAACAGATTTGATAGATCCCGGACATAAAATCTAGAGGTGGGCAGTGTTGTTGACAGTTGGTGTTGTTTGTTTGGTTGTTTGGTTTTCTTACAAATTTCAACTTTCAGGATTTGAGCAATTCCCACTCCAAGAGAGTTACCTGCCTTGGGGTCCGTTATTTTGGGGGTACCAACTGATTAAACTCATCTTTGCCCCTTGAACAACCAAAATACCCAATGAATAAACCCATCTTGGCCCAACAAACAACCAAAACACTCGATGAATAAACCCATCTTCCTGGTGAGGGTTCTTCTAGGCTAGGCTTCCTTTCAGGAGATCCTCCCCTTTCCTTATTTGATATGCTTCTCATGACAGGAGGGGACTTTGGGAACTTGATGTTCCCCCTTGTGGTTTGCCCTCTTAGGTGGTTCTTTTGTCTTCTTGATAGTGGCCAGTCCTTCCATTTTATTCCTTGTATTCCCCCTTTTCTTGGTGCTTTGGTTTATTTATGGTTGGCAGGGTTACATCATCTTCCTCTGGAACAACCCAAAACACCCAACAAAATAAGGAAATTCCCTCCCAGGAAGGAAATCCCACCTTTTAAATCCCATTCCTCCTGGCATCAACAATATCAAATAGATAAGGTCAGCAATGTCATGTAGTCAGATTTGAACTCTTTTTAGGGGGGGGGGGAGGCAAATCAAGGACCAAAAGTGTGAAGTGGGAATGCTCACAAAAGAAAATTTGTTGGGCTTTCTTGAGACCTTTGACCAAATTAAGATTTTGTTGCTGCAGATAGAGGGCCACATGAAGTTCAAATGACTCTCAAAAAATTAAAACTAATGAATTTCGGTGTAACAACTTGAATACTGCACAAGTTTCTCCGGTTATGGAGAGTCACAGAAGGCTTTAACAAAATTGTAGTACCAGACATATATGAACGATGACATGCATGAATTTTAGTGTCAAGATCCAAGGGTCTTCTGGACAATAATGCTTTAAGTTTACTTATGAATTTTTAACTGAGGACAAGAAAATGGTATTCCTAGAATTTGTGAAGTGACAAGGCAGAAAAAACACCTTTGGGAATTTTTCATCTTCCTTTGAGAGAGAGAAAAGGAAAGGAGCCAGACAATATGCAGAAAATGGAACCCGATAACAAATCTTCTGGTGGTATGCAGACAATTCATAGACCATTACATGGAATTCAATAAATTATGTGTTTGCTTTTGACTACGGATTTGTCTGTGGTAGACTTGCGCTTCTTTGTCAATGAACATGTGGCCCGCATGAAGTTAGAGAGGGAGAAAGAGTGTGTCACACATATATGCAAGGCTATGCTCATCTCCTTTCATGCTGAAGAATACTTACTGCTAGTCAGGTTATATCGTAATATCCAAACTTCCAAAGCCCACTTGTAGTGTGTAATGTAGGTGGGTGGGTGCACTTGTAACTTTAAGTTAGGTGCTAGGCAATTTTCTTCAACCAACTACAACCCACTTTGCGAGCTCACCAGTCAAGTTGTTGTTCTTTGCAGTTGCAATGACTTGGAAGTTGGAACTGCAGATTCAACTCTTGACTGCTTTAGAACTAATGATACAAACCCATGATTGTGATCATTGCGCAACTTAAATGACAGCCACCTGACCACTTGAGTATTTAGGTTTTACAGACTATGGTTTTCCATTCACCAAGAACAGTTTCCAGAGCTGGGTTTTGGGCCAATGTGACGGGAGGGGGGGTTTTTTGTGTTTACATATACAGCTTCAAACCAGTGTTGGGTAGGTACTTGGATCATGTTGGGTATTGACTGGATATTATGCCCAGTTTATAGGTATATAAATTGCTGGGTACCAAATAAATTAAGTACCCACACCAACCCCCCTTTTTAGCACCCTACGAAATCTGGTACTCACCCCTGGCCCCCTACCTGACAACAACAAAATTTCAAACGTGCATTCTAGCACCCAAACCTGCATTCAAAGGAGTTGAGGTTCTTTAACAAAACCCTGGGTTTGTACCCTTTGAAATACTCAAGGTTTATGTTCATTAGGTTTAGGGTTCAGGGTTTTTGCTGAAAGATGAAGCAAAAAGACATCATGGGTGACACTTTTGGCACACTTTCAGCCCCATTTTTCTATTGCATTACTATTATAACAAAAATCTAGGTTTTGTGATTATGTAGTGTATTGCTCATTTACTTGTTGAATACAAAAATTTCCATGGCCACTAGCTTTGAATGCAGCATTTGTACTAAATGTCTCATTTATGTGGTGTGCATCAACGTGGGAATTTGTTGAATGATGAGCTAAGCAACTATGGCTTGTGGAAGGAGAGCAAGATGCTGAAAAAGGTCCTTTTTTATTTCATTTGTTTGTTGTCTTTTAAGTTTGGTAGGCAATATTTTTACAATTTGCACTGCAAGGGGTGGTTAAATATTTTTTCAAAGAGACATAAGACGCTTTGTGCTTTTGTTTGAAACTAGTGCTTGGTATTTTTAGGGTTAAAGGTTAAATCATGTTTTGTGTTCCATTCAAGATTTGTAAAAAGTATCAAAGTTTTTGTTTCTGATCATCTTACATAATTGTAAAGAACATCGAAGTTTTTATGCCATCTGTTATTAGCTTACATGAAGTTTCCATTGTCAATTTGCAAGGTCAAATATAATGATCAAGTGTTTATTTTTTAGTCCTCATTCAAAAGGTCCTTCTTAATTGTTACTTTTCATGCAATGTTGTTTTTTGCTTTCACCCACAACAATCCACCCCTTTCAAATGAATGGATTATGAATTTCTTATGAACAACATACATTATAAGGAATCATGTTTATGTCAACTCATATGTTTGTGACTTCTATTCAAATCAACCATTTTTGTGACTATATATGTGATTATCTTCCATGGCACCTAGTAAAAACACTTATAATTGCATAAACGATTACAAATTGATTTGCAACTACATATGCAATTTATAATTGTGATTAATGTTGATTTGGATGAAAATGAAAAATATGTTTATATCATCCATTTTTAATTGCATCACAAAACAAATGAAAATATAGTTGTTTATATGACTTGGAAGGTGATTCATAAGCCATTTGACACCACATGGCATCTTTTCAACTTGATTTGTGAGTACAAATCTTAGTTACAAATACACATGTAATTAAATATCAAAAAAAAAGTTGACTAATAAAATTGTTAGATTTAATGGTGTAGTTAATTTTTCTTAACTTTCTTCAACAAACTAATCATTAAATTTATAGTAGGGTTTGGTGGGTTTGTGAAAAATTTAGAGGACCCATCGCAATTAATGCTAGAAATAAGGTTAAGTAACAAGTAATATGCATATGGCTAACTAATAGGTATTTTATCATGTTGATATATGTGATTTTTTTATATTAATTATATAATTAATCAGGTTATGTAATTTATTTATTAAATAAGTTACGGTTTAAGTAGTAGGTATAATTAATTAATTAGGTAAATTATGTAATTTATTTATTAAATAGGCAAAGTAAAAATGGATATGTGAAAAAATATAATTTATTTTTACATACAATTTTTATCATAATTTCAAGTAAAATTTAAGATATTACATGTGTGAACATAATAAAACTTATAGTTCCATAATTAAGATCTAAAAATTAAAATTGAAATCTAAATTAATCTTTTACATCAAAATAATATGGATATTTTTTTAAAATATTATATTTCTATTAGAATTAATTTGTGATTGAATTGAAATTATTATATGTGAATAAATTGTATATCACACATTTTAAAGTAATTATATTGGCATGGGTTGTGATCAACAATGGGATCACTACACCAAAATGCATGCTAATTCATTTTGGGTTTCACTAGATTTTGAGTGAATTTGAACATTTTTATCTAGTGAAATTGGTTAAACCTTTAGTCAATGGGGACGAATTGTTATGAACAATGAATTGTTTCACTAGTACCTAGTGATACAAGGTTACTCTCAAGTGAAATACAAATTTACCAAACCATTCACTTGCTAATTAATTAATTAACTAACATGGAAATCAATTAAAATTAAATTATTTATGATATAATATTATTGATAATTTTATGACCTTTTAGCCTATAATTTATTAACACGTGTCACTATTTAGGCTAGGTTTAAAACCTAAGCTATGTAAGTAGGCCATGTAACCAACCTAGGCACATATTCTAGGGAATTACATAAGAGAATATTCGATCAACTTACCATTGTTGACCACACACACCACCACTTATAAAGTTTCATCCTTTGACCTTTAGAATGGAAGCAAACAACCCTACCATCAAGCCACCCTGCTTGTTGTGATAATATGTTACTTTACATTTTATTTATCAAATATTTCTTTTAAACATTACAAAAACATAAACTTTGAAAATTCATATTTTATTGAAATTTTGTTCAAATGAAATGATTTGAGTTTTCTTTTTGAAAAATATGTACATCATTACATTCATTTCCTTTTGAAAGTGTAAAATCATTCAAAAAAAACTTGAATATCATTATTCAATAACATTTCAATGACCATTATTTTGGAAAAAAAAAATTAATAAATGGATAAGATTTTTGTTAATATAATAATACTACTTATGTTAAGTTATTTTCAATTATTATATGGCTATTTGTCATTAATTTAAATTATTTCACCCTACATTATTTATGATTATTTATGGCTATTTTCAATTACTTTTGTTTTTTTTAGTTATTTCACCTCAGGCTACTTTTGGTTATTCTAAGTTACTTTTGTTTATTTTTGTTTATTTCGCCTTAGGCTATTTTCGGCTATTGTAATTTTTTTTGGCTATTTTATGTTATGGCTATTGTAAATTATTTTATTTAGGCTACTTGTAGTTATTATAAGTTATTTTTTGCTATTATAAATTATTTCATCTTAGGTTATTTTCAATTTAGTGAGGCTATTATTGGTTACTTTTGGCTATTGAAGGCTATTTCACCTTATAATATTATTGGCAATTATAGGTTATTGTAGGTTATTTCACCTTAAGTTATTTTTGTTTATTATAGATTATTTCACCCTAAATTATTTTGGGCAATCGTAAGTAATTATAATATATGACTATTGGTTTTTTATTTATTAGGGTTATTGGTGATTATTCTATTAATGGCTATTAATAACTATTTTATGGGTGCCTATTCTATTAATGACTATTACTGATTATTCTATTAATGCTTATTGGTTATTATTCTATGAATGACTATTGGTGCTTATTCCATCAATGGTTATTAATGGTTATTCTATTAATGAATATTGGTGGTTATTTTATTAATGAATATTGGTGGTTATTTTATTAATGATTATTGGTGGTTATTTTATTACTGACTATTGGTGGTTATTTTATTACTGACTATTGGTGGTTATTTTATTACTAACTATTGGTGGTTACTTTATTAATGGTTTATAATGGAAACAATCACCAATAATCATTAAGAGAATAATCACTAATAGTCACTAATACAATAACCATTAATAACCACCAATATCCACCAATATTTATTAATATAATAACCATTAATAACCACCAATACCATTAATATAATAATCATTAATAAACACCAATATCCATTAATGAAATAACCACTAATATAATAACCACTATTGATGGCCAGTGATGGGTATTGATGACTATTTTATTAATGGCTATTAGTGGTTATTTTATTAATGGTTATTGGCGGTTATTATATTATAAGTTATTGTCAGTTATTATATGTTATATTATGATTATTGGTGATTATTCTATTATAAATTGTTGCTGGATATTTTATATTATAATATCATAAGCTATTGGTAGTTATTATATTGTAGGGTATTTTAAATTATTTAGGTTATTATACTTAAAATAAAATAATTTATAATAACATAAAATAGAATGACCTTGAATAACTTAATGTATAACTTGAAATAACATATATTAACTTAAAATAAAATAACCTAAGGTATAGCCTAAGGTTAGTTGAATAATTTAATTTATAATAACTTAAAAGCTTATAATAAGTTAATTAAGATACCTTAAGGTAAAATAACGTATAATAGTTTAGGGTACAATAATCTATAATAGTATATAATAACTTATAATAACATAAGATAACTAGAATAAATAACATATATATAATTTTTTTAAACATATAAATAAACTTATTTAGTACAATAAATTATAATAGTGAATTATGTTAATTAATAATGAAACATGATGTTTATATAGTTATATTATAATGAAATAACTTTCACTAGGGTGAAATTAGTAAAATGCAATGAACTTATTTCATTTTTAAAGTCCCATAGTGATTTAGGTTAATGAAATGCACCCCACTTTTGGATGTTGACCAAATATTTTTTACCTATCTAGCCTATTTAAGTTAAGTGTCGATTAAATAAGCTTAAGTAGGCACAATAGGTGACCTACCTAACATCTTAAACTAGTTTTTAAAGTTTAGCCTATGTAATGACATGTGTTAACATGGTACTAGTAAAACTTAATGAAATTAATAATAATATAAATATACAAGAATTCTAAAAAAATAGTATTTTAATATCTAAATAATAAATATTTAAAGGGTTTATAAATATATAAATGATGCGACTACCATTGCAACTTGGTGCCACGTATTGTCTTTTGTAATTCAAATTTTATGTGACTTGTTCAAGGTGACTAAGCCTTGTAGCAAGTTACATGTGATAATTACAACTAAAAATGAATTGTTAATCCAATCATTTATTTCAAAATTCCTTATAGTGATGCAAGTTTCAAATTTTATTAAATTTGACCTTTCCACAACATTTGCAATATGTGTTAATACCAAATAGTCGAAATGTTCATAACAACTTGCAACAAATTCATGATGGAGATGAAGAACAAATGGCCTATAAGGTTGGTGGGGATGATGCATATGTCTCAAATGGCAAGCTTGAAGAAGTAATGCATTGCTTGGAAACTTTAGAACCAAAATTCATTCATGTGGCCACTTTTCCAGGTGAACAAAAACCAATTAGTTGATATTGAACAAAATAAAATCATATGCATAATGTGTTGTAATGACATGGTTGTCCCAAAAAACTATGCATTAAATGTTGCAAAGGTATGATCACATAACACAAATCTAAGGGCATAATTAACCATGAAAAACACTTGGAAGTGGATCATAAGGCTTCATATGCAAAGCATGTGGAAGAGGTTGTTGCAAATTGTTTTAGATCAAGTCCCCATGTTTAAAAACCAACAATTAAGATATTAATATAACGCCAAATGACATTTCAAGGTTTTTCTCCATTACAAATCAACAAGACACAAAAGTAATTCTTGGAAGGTGTGAAGTTGTTTATCATTAAAGGGTTCTTGCCATTGAAAATTGTTGGGTTCATTTGGTTACAAGGGGTAATGTATAGGTTATGCCCATGGGCAATGTTCCCATCCTAAAAGATTTTTATGGAAAATACATTGTTTTTTAAACTCAATATATAAAAATTTGGCTAAATATGTTTAACCTACACTAATTTCATGTTTGTTTGCAACTTGCACCTTTGACCTTTGGATGTCAAAAGAAACACATGATATATATTTTTTATTATGGATTTCTTCTCATTTGAATGGGAATTATAAGCATGTCACCACTAAGTTATTTGAAGTAACTAACTTATATAGGTGGTACAACTATGGCATTAAAATTGCAATGGGTCCTTAATAAATTGTCCTTTATTCAAATTTATTTTTGCTTACATGAAGGATGAAGGATCCAATTTGCAATTAAACTTGTCTAGTTACAATAAATTCAGAAGTCTTGTTCAATAATTTGGGCATTTTTAACCCATTTATGGATTGTGCTTTGGGCATGGCATGCAATTACATTAATAGGAGCCAAACCAAATGTAATAATTGTTTTACTTTTCACATTTTGATTGAGAATTACCCTAACATAAAAAATGATTAATTTTTTTATATGAATATATTACCCATATGTTATGGAGACATGTGGCATGATTTGGAATGAATCTAGCAAGGACAAAATATTCAAAAACATTCATGAAGCAATATAATGAATGATCTATAAACACCTTTATTCTTAAAGAGATTCGTTAAACATTTCTTTCCATTTTATGTTTTAATTTTAGGTCATAATAATTGTTTTATGATTTTTTCCAACTTACATCTTGGGAACATTTCATAATAAACTCTCACCCAAAGTGGCAAGTATGGTGGGACTATTATCCTATCTGCATCCCATGTTCTATTGAAAGCATTTTGTTAATATGCAATTAACAATGAAAAAGATTCTTATGTATTGAACTATGCATTTATAAAGCATACCTAATCTTATATTCAAAAGTACATTACATGGCCCAAAATGTTGGGCAAGGGGACACAAGCATGGGATTACAAAGTTGGGAAAGATTATGAATTAAGGCCTAGAGAGCTATACATGTTGATGAAAACTAAGTATTTGATTTCTTTAGTTTGATCATGTTAAAAAAAAAGGTAACACTTGCATGTTGTTTAAGAGTCTTTTTGAATTGCTTATCATCTAATAGGTATGGGAATTAAATTTCGACATTTTTGTTGATTTTTTTTCATGAGTTGTTTGTGATTTGGCATAGGTGGCAAAAAAAAAAGGTGAATTCATGGTTAGGGTATCACAATAGGAATTCCATGACACCTTTTTGTCATGTGTCTTAAATCTTGAAGCAAAATCAATGTTATGAGATGTTAAACAATGAAAGGGGGGTATGTATGTTTGGGCTTTCAACTAATAAGTGTTATAATGAATGATTTAAATCAATTCAACAAATGTTTAATGTCTTATCACCTATAAACCAAAAAGGAATGCAAGACTACAAAACATTTTCAAAGTGACAAACTTTTGTTTGGAGTGCCAAAATCTTATTAAAAATATCAAATAATGTCCTAATTTTTCACATGCATATCCTATACTTGTTTCCAAACCTCTGGAATGTAATTTTGTAATTTACAAAGTAATTTGATTTTTAAAAATTAATGTAGCCCTTTTTATAAAAAAATTCAAAACTCTAGCATCAATTCTACAAAATTTGATGATTTATCATATCATTTAAATGTATGCCATCATATTAAACATACTTTATTTTATTTGTGGTTACAATATGGAGCAATTCGAACAAATATTGTTAGTTGTATTGATTCCTATTGGATAAAAGTACCCAATGAAACATGATTCCAGAGCCATCTTTCAAGACATTTAAGGACATGTTTTAATCATCCAAATCACAAAAAATCATCACCATTTTAGTCAAGAAATACATGAGTATCTAATGAAAAAAAAAGGTATCAAATAAATTATTTTGTAAATGTAATGGTCATTCAAATTAGTGTTTTGAGATGATTTTGCAGTAAGACATTCCTATTGTGTACCCCAACCTCAAATGGAGCCAAATGAAAATGCTCAATGTTGTGGTGAATTCTTTATAGAATGTAATATGAAAAAAACTTTAAATATGTTTTTGGTGATTTTTAGAAAATATGCATGATCTAGCAAATGCAAATAATTGAATGCAAAGTGTGATTAGTTTTTGAATTATACAAGTTCCATGGTAGAAATCAGAACTTGTATACATCAAATTTATGGACCAATAGAGCTTTTATTTAAATGCTATAATTGTGAATTTTTTGGGAGGTGTTTATCATATATGTATATGGAAAATTTAACAATTGCTTAAAATCAAGGCATTACATTGTGTTATGCCATTATTCAAAGGGGTTATTAGCCTTGAGTTTGTGAATTCAAATTAGGAACATTTATCAACTTCAAGTTCATAAATTGAACTTAGGTAATTATGTTTACTTATAACAAATAACACTAATTATGTTGGATATGACTATGAAACATGTTATTTTATGTGTGCATAAAGGTTTTATTTTTCAAACACTTGTTGGAAGGTCAAGATGGTTAGACATAGAAGGACCACCTATGATTCAAAGTTGGCATACAAGTTTTTTGACACCACCATTAGTAGAAATATTGATCGAGAAAATAGTTTTGCTTTCAATGCACCAATTAGACATCAATATCTATTTCTATGGTCAAATATTAATAATATCATAAGTTTTTTTTTCATATGATTCACATTTGGTTGAGGATTTGGAGGATTGTAATTAGATGATTAACAATGGGGCTCACATTTGCACCCACCCTAATAGTCTTTTCACTTCAAAACAAAGATGTTTATTCATGGTGGATTTCACAAAAATAATTTACTATGTTGTTATTTGACTTAAAAGGACTTTACCCCTAGATAGGGGGTGGTTTAAGTATGATGCACCAAGTATAGTGTTTCTATGTTATTTTGTGTGAAGTGTGGACAACAATTGGTGTAAGCACCAATATGATAGCACACAATAAATATTAAAAAGGTTAGATTAACATTTGGGTGCACGTCCTACATTATTTCATTGGTTCTGTAGTACATTTATATTCCTAAGGTTGGTTGTCACTTGAACTAATTTTGATCCACCTTTGACCCACCATCTTCATGAGTTTCAATCACCCTATGTATTCATGGTATGACCTATGTGGGTTGGGTAAAACATGATTGTTACATAATATGTACTTTGATTGTTAAAATTGTTGGACATCAATTAATTCAACATGAAACTTGAATATATAGATGTGTTTACATTCTCAACCCTCCCAAACACCAAGCCTTTAGTTTGGATCCACCCCATGAAGATGTAATTTTTCATTGGCCTACAAGTGGGTGGAATTTGTTGGGGTGTTTGTTTCAATTTCCTGCAATGATTATTTTGGTTGTTTGTTTATCACCAAACAAACACATTTCATGAAAAAACCATGTGCATTTACATGTCAACACTTGTAATAAGTATTTATCTATGAAGGAAGGTAGTTTGTTGGCTCTGCCAGTAGGGAAAAGACTACACATTTGTGCAAGATTTGTACTTGGGGATAAAATTTTGGTTCACTCATTGGCCAATGTGGAGATGACAAGTGTTCACAAAATGAAATTTTTTATATGGATGTAATTTTCCATGTTTAGGTGGATGTAACCCTAAATACATTCTCATGATGTGCTCCCCATGGCTCTAAACCTAATGGAATAAACAAGCCATGGCCGACTCCAAGCTTTAGAATTGGCACTACTTGGCCCATTTTGTAGTACCTCCTATGACCTGAATTTCAATCCAATAATTAAAGCTTTTTTTCATATTTTATTTATATTCGGGTGCCCATTGTTGTTGTATTACCGCCATTGCTTCACCTACCCACAACTCTCTTCTCTTTGAGTATATCTATGTTGCAATAACATCCTTGCAAAGGAAGGTTTTTTTTTCTTGTTTGGTCCCCTCTCTCTTTAGGTTGTTCTTTTTATCTAATTCTTTCAGTTTGTTGTTATTATTTCTAGTCCTTGTCCTCAACTCTGGGCTTGCTATATCAAGTGTGGAAAAGGAGAGGTCGGGAAGGAGGTGAAGTGGCCGGTGGGGGGTTGTGGGGGAGGAAGTAATGATCATTAATTTGGCTACATCACATTTTTTTATCAACAAAACCCCTCAATCCATAGGTTTTGAAAAGTTGAAAAACCTTTAGCACAAATAAATGTTTGGTTTTACATCTGATTTTTTACACTTGACATTGTTCACAAATTACAGGACAACAAGGAACTAAGAACATGGGAACAAATACAAGAACCTAGAAACATTATCATGGCTCATGCATTATCAATTGATTCTTAATGAAGATGATCATCTAAGTATTGTTTGATTCCAAGTAACATTTTAAGAAAAAAAAATTTAATAAAGAACAGCCCCCATGGCAACTAAATTGAGCTTTGGGGGGTTTTCAATCATCAAAATTAAAAACAATTAGTATAAACAGTTCTACCACTAGAGGCTCTGTCTTGAAAATAAGGTATCAAATTAAATGTTTTGTTATGAATTCAAGTTATATTGGATGAATTTTTGTTGGCTTTATGAAAGATCATAAATTATTTTTCACATTTATATTAAAAAATTTATTTTTCTAATGATCTTAGAATTAATTGTACATGTTCAGAAATTGAAACCATAGTTCCATTGTCTTCATTTTAACCATACAAATGAATATAAATTTGTGATTAATTATATTGTTTAAGAAAATCCAAGTTGAAAAACTTGGATAATGTAGACAATTTTTAGTAATGTGCACGAAATATTACAATGTTTGAAATAAACATCAATATTGAATGGATATAATTTAGATGGAAAGATGTTTATTTTTGGTTTCATTCTCATTTTGAAGTTTGAGAATTTAACATTTCTTATATTTTTTGTCGCATGTTGGGTTTAGGTTTTCCATGAAAGGTGTGTTGTTATGATGCTTGATGGGTGTACATGTGTATAGAACAATCATTCAATTTTTAAAATTTTTGTTATTGATATTTACTATTTCTTTTTTGCACATGGTCCATGAAAAAAAATGTAAATATGCATGTGCCAACATTTTGCGAGTAACTAATTAGGTGGAAAATGTATCATTTACATGCATATTTTCACAATCACTATACTTCAAATAAATGGAAACAGTAATAGTCTTTTTGTTATACATTGGAAGTGTGTTTAGTAATTTGAACGCAATATAAATTAATTTGTGAAAATTTGACCAATATGCTTTTGTTTCAACAAATTTGCATTCATTTCCAGAAACATTTGTCCATATATGGTTTAATTGAGATCCAACTTTTGTGGTGCTTTCATTAAATTGTGATTTAATTGGAATTTATTCATGAAATATATAGTTCTTATTTATTTATTGGTTTTTTTCTTTTAAAATGTTAACATTAAAATCTCCCATAATGATGATTGGACAATGTTCATGAGATTATTGAATTATCATTTGAAGATTGTTTAGGAATGTAGAAATTGAACATGAATGAGCTTTATACACACATACAATATATATTGCTTTTTGTGTATTAGTATTAAAAGTTGCCATTATATATTTTGAACCATCACTAGTTATTATATTGAAGGAATCTAAATGCATGTGTATGTCATACATCACCATTAACCCATGACCATCATGGATTGAAATATATGAATATTTCGATGAATTTATGAAATTATGCACATGTTGATACATCGTGTATTCTTGTTTCTATAAGACATAAGATATGAGACATTTGAAAGTTGTGATCATGATTGATGTCTTCATAATGTTGGCAAAAAAGAAGTTATATTCAAGCTTTGTATAATTACATGAAAATTATGTAAGTTTTTAAATTGAAGAATTAATGGTATCCAAGTTGTAATTATTTTCAATCTATTCATTTTTACATGTACTTTTCGATCCACATACACTTTTTCATGTTTGAGAAGAGCTAACAAAAAAAGTTTTTCTTTTATTTGAATGCGAGATAATGGTATATATGTTAACCCATGTTTTTTAACGTTAGTGGGATCAAAAACCAATTCATCTAATGATAATCCCTGATAACGATGAATGGTTTTTGTTGTTACAGGTTGAATTCGAAATTGAATTTTTGTTAATTCAACCAACATATATATATTTATATTAATTGTAGACTACAAACTTGTAGTTTTATTTGAATCATTTGAGAGTTTGTAAAATGGTGGGCATGATTGATGGTTGGTGTTCATTGCTTTGAAAATAAATGTGGGACCTAATGTGTTAGTCAACACATTTTCATTGTGTTTTTACACAAGTTTATGTATATAAAATAAATATGGAATACTAAAATTGTTGGGTGGTTCTTGGTTATTGTCGTAACCCTAGCCTTGGGCTCGCGACCAAGGCAAGGGCTTGCAAGGTTGCAAGTTAAAAGGGAAGCCCGGGAGTCACGCCGCATGCTCTTGGGAATGTAGGAAAGTGTGAGGGAATGAACCCTCACACTCCCAAGGGAGCTTCCACTTTGGGAGTTGGAGTTGACGCGCTCCCAAGTCACGGGGTGAAACCCACTTGAGGGTTTCACAAAGTCAAGTTGTGGAAAGTTGAAACTTGGAAGCACGCTCCCGGCTTCCAACTCTAAAAGGGGGTAAAGGGTCGAGTTGGGAGCCCAGGGATTAGACTAGGAAGAAGGTTTAGTAGATCAAGCTTGAATCTGCATCAAAACAAACCACCCACGTGGTTAGTTCACATTCCGGGATACCCTTGGGTGTTGGGACAAGCCACGGGCACTTTGGAC
>Ga0209208_10003357_pt1 | contig 22952 bp, 13 predicted proteins | sample S1TSphfallax_3_FD_187694 | JGI IMG/M metagenome (GOLD analysis project Ga0209208, IMG submission 187694) | Host-associated microbial communities from peat moss isolated from Minnesota, USA - S1T2_Fd - Sphagnum fallax MG (SPAdes) (version 2) | ecosystem: Host-associated > Plants > Peat moss >...
AAAAAAAAAAAAAAAAAAAAGCAGACCAAAAAGAAAACACAGTGATGGGCGGATATTTCATGGTGTTAATAACCGCCGGTTCCATTCAGCGGGTGTTGAATAGGCTTTTTTGTGTGTAGGTGTGAAGAAAAATTGTTGTTGTGGCCAATGAAATTGCTGGATTTGGTGGTCTGATTTTTTTTTTACCCCCTTAGTTGTTATCTTGAGTGAACTAATAGTAATAGTTATCCCTAAGTGCCATATAGGGTTTGGTAGGTTTGTGAGAATTTTGGAGGAACAATAGAAATGATAGAATTAATTATTTAATTAATTTGGATTTTTGTGTTCCCAATGTGTTCTTCTTCATAAGTTCTCAATAGTTCTTAGTCATGTTTCACGTATGTTCCTCAAGTTCTCAATGTGTTCCCCCAAGATGTTTGCAATAGAATCACACTTTTATCCCATTTGTTTTGCCCAAAATTGAACTCTTATAACCTATAACCCAAAGGGAATAGCCTTTATATGTCTATTTTGGGGAGTGTGCAAATGTTTCCCAACAAAAATAATAATTGTATGCCAATAATTTTATTTTATTTTTTTAATTTGATTGCACCTTCCCCCTCCCAACTGATATTAATAGAATGAACAACAAGTACTCAATAATACCCAGGCTCCCAAGATGAAACATTATATTGCAAAGTGAACACAAAAAGAAGGATTTAAAATGGAACAAAAGAGAAAGGAATTACCCTAATACTTAATTATCAGGGCTTTGCACTACTCCACACTATCAATGAAGATGATTAAATTATTTGGTGTGGACAAAATAATTTTTTTGTAATCAATTTTGTCTTTTCAAAAGATGAAAAATTGTAAATTTCATTATATGTTTTTTGTTTCATTAATATTTTTTATTTGCTACGCAAAATGTTATCGAAAGTCTCATTCATTAGAGAAGTTCACAATAAGATACAAACAAACAAAAACATTAAAAGGGTGACGAACAACAAAATACAAACAAACAAAAGAAGCAAAAAAAAATTTGAAATGAAATTTGATTTAAAACGAATTATAATCTAGAGTGATTTTGGAATTGTCATAGAGACGATCACCAAAATCCCATCTTACATAAACCAATTCCAATGAAACATCATCATTGGAATGTCAAAATGTTCAAATAAGATTTGAGCTTCGTATTGCTTCACGTTACTAGTGACAATAATTTTAAAAAAATTTGTGGACATAATAATTTTGTTGTAATCGATTTTGTCTTTTCAAAAGATAAAATTTTACAAATTTCACTATATGTCATTTTGTTCCTTTAATTATTTTTTTCATTCTTGATTTGGTAGGTAAAATGTCAATGAAAATCTGATTCATTAAATAAGTTCATAACAAGATACAAATAGACAAAAGAAAAAGAACATTGAAAGAGTGCCAAACAGACAACAAAAAACAATTCTAAAATGAAATTTAATCTATGACAAATTACAATTTGAAATGCTCTGGAATTGTCATAGTGAGAATCACCAAAATACCCATCCTACATTAACTAATTCCAATAAAAAAATTCACTATAATTTTTATCAAGCCAAATATTGAATCTTCAAGATTATTTTATTTGTGGAAATGAAAATTTCAAAATTAATTAATTAAGCAATTGACAGATACCTATGTGTGTTTCACCACAATTGAAATGAGAAATAACACAATTGAAGTGAGGTCCATAAGGTTAGTAACCATCTCTTATGTGATTTGGAATGTTGTTGTGAATTAGAAAGTGAGTTCCAAAAGGACGATGGGAATAACTTACTCTATTCATGTGATTTAGAATGTGGGTCCATAAGGATGGGAGAAAGGAGAAACCTCTTGTACCATGTGATCTAAAATGTGGGTCCATAAGGATGGGAGAAAGGAGAAACCTCTTGTACCATGTGATCTAAAATGTGGGTCCATAAGAATGAGAGAAATCTCTTTTTTCATGTGATTTAAAATTTGGGTCCATAAGGATGGGAGAAACCTTCTTTATCATGTGATTTTAAATGTGGGTCCCTAAGTGGGTGGATGTTGGGTGCTACTCAATATCATTAACAACACGCAAATTTAGAATGGATGATGCTTGCATCTTTTGAAAAGCTTTACGCTATATATAAATATACGTTACCTAATTTAAAAAATGAACTTTTAAAAACTTGGCTTATATGACATTGAATCATTTTGAATTTTATACCTTTTTGTAAAATTGGCTCAAAATGGATGGATTTCACCTTCCATAATTTCACATTGTTTTATTTGTTGAAGCTAATAATCAAAGTCAAATTTTCTTTTTGCACTACCCTTAAGCTAGGCCTCCAAGGTGGCACAATTCAATTCATTTTTGGGCCCACCATATGCACCCATTTGTTTGATTTGACCTAAAGCTTCTCATAACAAGGGGTGTGTCACTATGGCCTTGCCACTAATAGAAACTCAAATATTTCACCATGCAAAAATATAATCTCCAAAAAATCCTCTAAAAAAAACCAAAATCCTTCAAGATTTTGTAACTTTGTAACTAATATCAAGTTTCAACATCTTTTAAAAATCATCATATACAAATATACCTCTTATCTAGGGGCCGAAGCCAAAATCCCTTTAACTATTATACTCTATAATGAATCTAAATACAATATCCTTGCCTTGGTAGGCAAGGCTATCAAATTTGACAAAACCCATGTCAAACCAAAATATGTTCCTAGACAAATCACCTTGAAATTCATGAACTTCCAACATGGCCTTTTCCAAGAGCACCATGCAATTAATGTGTGTTAAATTTTTTAAATGAAACATTTTTCAATGATGGCTTGAATTTTTTTGTTCCATTGTGGATAAAATAAGTCCACACTCCAAACTAAGATATTCATGCGATGTTATAACTTCATTTGGAACTTGTTGAACTTTTGTTGTACTTTAATTGCATTTTTCGAATATGTGACCAAATCGACCATGAAGGATTTAAAAAGTTCAATGGTCATGGGCCCACACTTTGAGTTTGCAAACAAGTTCACAAACAAAGGTTTCATATTGTGAAAGTTCAAAATAGAGCCCATCTTAAAACTACAAGGAGTTTTGTGGTCTTATAATGACACAATAATGAAACCTCACAAAACAAAATCGGGATTTTTATCACTTACAAAAAGGATAGGCATGCAATAAGCCAATTGATTGAAAGTGTCTATGTTAGTGAACCACTTATTATGCAAAAAAAGTCCATTGCAAATCCTAACCAATAAGGTTGTCTTAACGCGCAAGCTTTTCACTTACAAGCACATGGACTTTCAAAACATCATGGACTTGTGTTTGAACAAACTAGGTGTAATGGTAGAAGAATTAGATGCCATTGGAGCACTTATCCAAAAATAAAATGAAGGTAATGAAACATTCATTATGAATTTACCTATAAATTATGAATTTCAAATTACAATTCTATAGTTTTCTAAGTCTTTTGACCCAAGGCAACTAACATTGGAGACTATAATTACAAGGTATTGAATGAAAACACATGAAGAAAAGGACCAAAATCATGTTTTATGCATCTTCACATTTGTCACATTATAAATAATGATTCAAAAACTATGAAAACATCCCATTTACACAAATATAAGATCATAGTAGTGTTGTGGGTGTAAGTGTCAATAACAATATATATGGTGTATAAAGTCCATGTAAATGTAAATGATTTACACTCCATTTTTTTTGGAACTTACACTCACACACCTAGCGTGTATGTTTACATTTACGTGTAAATGATTTCACTAGATCTTGAATGAATTCACTTGTCTAGTAAATGGGGACTAGGGAATTACACCCACATTTTGTAGTAATGAAAAAATGTTATGCTTTGGTTAGAGTTTTTTTTTCAGCATGTAGAGCAATTGAAAATTTCAAATATGCCTTTAACTATAATCGATGAACCTTTTTATTGATGACTCCATTTTTGGTCTTTTGTTGTTTTGAAATTGAACTTGTTCTTACAACCTTGGAATTTTCTTGTAAACACAACAATCATGAATATGTTTTTAATGCATAATTTTTTTTATTAAATATGGTGAAAACCAATTTTTCAAAAAAAAGAACAAAACTTTAATGAAATAAAATACATACCATGTGAATAATGTGTAGTTGTTATCTAAAATCACATGCATTGTCTCATTGCACCTAATGTTGACAAGACTGTATGCATGATGCATCAACTTGCATTTTTTCTGAACTTTTAGGCAAATATACAAACATATTTTGTCACACAAGGTAGGTGGTGTATGATCTTTCCAACCCACCAACAATCAAACTCATAAACTTCAACAACATCATTATCAACCCATGATGTATTATTTATGTTAAGTGGAATTGGTATGAATTACGAGATTTGCACCATTGAACATAAATGTTTTGAGTTGTCATTTTCATTGATGAATTTATCCTATCTAACCAAAAATTTCTTCTAAAATAGTTTTTAGAATTGTTGTAGGAAACCAAACACCATAAAATCCATCTTCCATGCCTTGAACTTCAATTTTTTGTCTTTCTTGAATCCACATGTTTATGCAACATTAAATTGTTTATAATATCATAAATGTTTAGTTATAACTTGAGAAAACACAAAAAATATTGGAAACAATTAATTCTTACACCTAAATATTGCACCACTAACAAGACATAACTTAAAAGTGACCTCAACCTAGTCCTTCTAATACGCCCATGTGATGAAGAGACCTTGCATGCATTAGTACCTAGCTATAGTAGACCTCAAGTTAGTCTTCAAGTCAAGTCCATAACACGTAATCCCTATAGACATAAAAAACGTGTCATTTTTAGCTTCCACATAGTCTTTGTTTTACATTAATAATATATACTATAATGTAATCTCATAGTTTTTGATGAAATCTTACATCAATTGATTCATAGATCTTAAAGTTTTGAGCTTTGGTTTTTATTTGACATACATAGGGTCAAAAGACAATTGCACAACCTACATCAATAGAAAAGATCTTCAAAGATTTTATGGGTGATGGAATGACTACAACCCAATGATTGTGATTCAAACAATTCTCGAGGTTTGTCACATACATGACCCTTATTGGTTAGAATCAAAAATTGAAATTACATCATCATAATTTCTTCCATGTAGATTATATTATATTTGTGTATATAATGAAAAAAATCTTCAACATTATTAGCAAAGGAAGAGTAGAGAGGTTGCTAATATGATTGTAATGAAAGCATATTCATTACATATTTAAGTGGAAAATCCAATGTAGTCTAATAATACTTGGAGATAAAAGTGAAGGCATTCCAAAGTGGATTCAACAAAAGAACATTCACTACTAGTGGTAGTTGTTGGTGAAAATTATATTTATATATATAATTCAACTCAATGGATCATTACTTTGGGCACACTTTAACATTGTCGCTTTGAATAAAAAACAAAAGACCTACATGTTCATGGAGAAAGCATAAATGACTCCAAATTGGAGATAGATGCGTTGCAAAGTACTTTCTAGTTCTACTTCATAGGTCTTTCATATGCATAACTTTCTTTTTGGAACATGCACATACATGCAATAATTTGAGTGTAACCAAAAAATATTTAATTAATAATACATGTTTACATAGGTAGAACTCTTGTTGATTAATTTAACATGTGTAAAAATGTTAAAGCAATTGATGTAAAAATAATTATTACATTTTGGAAAAGATCAAGTAAGGCACCTATAATAGGGAAAGTTGAACAAACCAAGGAACAATACAACTAGGCTTTGAATGTGTTGTTAACTAGTTATTTACGTAAAATACACTAATGAATGTGTAATTAAATAATTAAATAGTCTTCATATTGAATATACCACTACAAGGAAATATTTAACTGATAGAAAAGAAAAAAAAATTATAAATAAGTTTATGGTGAATACTAAATTAAGATATAATGTACTTAGAGGACACCTTTCATATGATCCAATTTATTGGAAACAATGAAGATAAAAACATAACATATCATATTGTACATTCATATTTTTTTGTTTATTGTTGCAATAAAAGGTCTAGAACAAATTTTGTCTTGCACATTAAGAAAATTAATGAGAAAAGATGCACATCACATATCAATGTTAAAAAAGTCTTGGCTATCCTTACAAAAGTGAACGAAGTTTATGCCACCATACATAGGCTTGTTAAAGGCACACCTTGTTGGGATTGTCCTAAAGAACTATAGTCACATTTCTATTGAAACCAATTGCCACCCCTTTACATTTTTTGAAAAGAATGACCATACATATCCAAAAATAAAAAAATAAAAAAATGACTTATGTCATGCACAATAACTCATATACTTGCATGGCTTGTAATAGGTCAACTTCCACTAAATACATCTTACCTTATGTTTGTTTTGGTAGAGTAAATTAATGTGTGTGCTTCTATAGCAAGTTAGTTGTAGTGACTTGGAGTTGCAAAGTCATACCAACACAAATAAATTGGATGGATTAAAAAATTCACAACTAAGGATATATTGGACAACATAATGTAAACTATAGGTTTGAAAAATATATATCAGTTTACACTTACCAATGGATGATTCACTTTGGCAAATAAAATTGATATTATAACATCGATCATAACACTTATAAGAGATAACTTTGAACAATATCTGCATATGAAAGTAAGCCAACAAGAAAACAATGTAATAAATTGTCAATGAATACCCCTACCAATGAAGGCTTGACATTTTTGTTTGAGAAGAATTATGTAACGAATTTTGCCCCAAAAAAAAATAAAATGGCACCAAGTGTTACTTTAGAACTTTTATTGGCTGGCTGGATTACCCTTGAACCTTCATCACCCACTATTTGTGACCTTGAAATGTTGTTTTCAACAACAACTTTTTCAACATATGAAGTTAGGAGTTCAAGGTGTTCATATTCAACATGCAATTTCATCAGGCTTCTCCCAAAGAAGGTGTTGTATGCAATGATTCCCCTTTTTCCTTTTATCTTCTTCTCAATCAAAGTAAAAGGGACAATGTGGGGAAAACAAATGTTACATTTCAATTGTTGCACTTGATCACAATTGGGAAAATCCCTATTGTTTACAATAAAAAAGCCCCATGGAATAAACTTGTGGTTATAACTAACCCAGATTTTGGCTTGTAGGTGTAAAGTCACTAAAATTTTTATTTAATCTTTAACCCTATTAGCTAAAACATAGGTGTTCATGCTAACATTTGTAGATGAAAAAGTTGTTCCCCTAAGTGGAATGCTAAAAGGACTATTTCCAACTAATGATTATTTGTAGCCAAGGATCTTTGGCTACAAATAGTCATTAGTTGGAAATAGTCCTTTCAGCATTCCACTTGCAAGTATAATGTGCAAGTAGGACTATACTTGCACATTATCTCCTTGATAAGGGAGTGAACTTGAAGTTTCCAAGCCCACATAATTTTCATGTTGTCCTACCATACTTTAAAACATTACAAAAATTAAGATAAGATTTATAATCCCAATCTTTTGTGTTTTCTTTCAATCAAACTAAAACATGCCAAATGAAAATATAAAAATAGTACTCATTTGAAAATGTTGTGTGATGTATTTCACAAAAAAAGTTTTCCGACTTCCAATTGTGTTTGTTAAAACATGTAGACTTTGTGGGTTTTCAATAATGGAATGGAATTTTTTTACTATTCATGATATTACATCATTGAAAGGTTTGTGTCAAATGTGTGTTCTGAAGGTTTTGACATGATATATTTCATGTGATTGTTCATTAAATATGTCAATAATTGTTTCAAGTGTTTTGTGATATGGGTCAATATATGCACGGTCTTCCAATTTTTCTTGAAGAAGTTGACTTTGTTTTTTTACCTCCAAAAGGTTTTTATGTGCATATTTCATTAGGTAATTTGTATTTTTTCTAAATTATGTACAAATCCACAAATGTGACATCCACATACATAGTTTTTTTAGAAATTAGATGTGGAGAATAAATCAAGCTCTCTTTGAAAACACACATTTTGTAATAATACGTTATAAAAAATCCCTTTTATGTTGTGTGTGGGGTGAAAGCCTATGAATCTAGTCAATTTATTAGTTGTGTGAATATATTATCCTATATTGTCCTCACCATGACATTATGAAAAAGGGCATTTTTGTTTGTCGGATACGTATTTCATAAATTATTCAATGAAAGTCATGTTTTCAAATGAGAAGGTTGATTCATATAAACATCTATGGGATGAAATCCCAAAATTCTTGATCTTGTGATAATTTCTACATGCATGTGAAGGGGTTTTGAATATATGTATTTCACAACAACATTTTTTGAACTACATGTATTTGTAAATGTATGAGTGTTGCTTTTTGAGGAGAAATAGGTTTATTGATAATAAGAGAGGGTATTAAGTTGAAGTTCTATTTCAAAAACATCTTGTAAGCCCAATTGTTTTGCATTTTTTTTGTTTAGATTTAGTGTTCCATGCAATTCATTTTTCAAATGTATTTAAAAAGGTAATATGACCAATATGAAGAAGTAATGTGTGGGATGTTGAAATGCACTCCATAATAAAAGCAAAGATGCGTGGTATGGCACTATGTTGTGGTCTTTGTGCCTTTAGTGATAATATTCCCATCAATTTGTGTAATTCTTAAATTTGGATTGTTGGTTTGGTTGCATAATAAATGGAAATTCATATTTACAATGAGATTTGTGCTTGCATCTATTTCCACATGTGTGAAGTTGTTTTCTCATTACCAAATTGTATAAAATATGTTGCATTGTATTTGTGGGTTCTATAAATTCATTCTTATTGTTGCCAAATGTTGTTAGGACAAATGCTATGATTTCATTTATGATATGTTAAATGTCATTTTTCGTAATCCATAAGATGATGTGGGCATGAAGTGATCCACATTGTTGAATTTCATATTGTATGATGTTGTTTTATGTTGTTTTATGTGATGATAAAAGAAGTTGTATAAATTTATCAACTTTAGAATGAAAAAGTATGATGCATTCTGCCAAGGAGTGTTTCCAATCTAACAATGTATGTATTTTTTTTGCAATTCTTTCAATGTCAATAATTTCTTCCCATCGAAAAGAGCTTGTTTCATCAACTATGGGTGTTAAAAAAGAATGTGGCATTCCAGAATGTTTGACCATGTAGAGTAAATCTTGTAGTTGAGCTTTGTGCCATTGAAGAGTGCTTGGTATATTTGCAAGAAGATTATATTTAACAATTCATTTGAGAATGTCTTTTTCACTCATTTTGGGATTTTGTGTTCTATAATTTTTAATGTCTTTATCAAGGCATATTCTTGAAGTTTCTTTGATTAATTGTAATGATTGTGGTAAATCATACATATATAATAAATATGGTTTGTATAATGTGAAAGGTGAAAACAATGCACTCATTCTATATTTTAAATATTCATTGAAATGTGTTTTACCATCATAAGCATTGTGGCCATGTGGGAATAAAAATGGAAATAGGGTCATTTCCAAATAAAGATCGTCTTTTTCATGTTTAATGTTGTTTATTTCATTACATTGCTTCACATGTTTATGGTATATTATCATTTCCTGTTGTTTTAAATGACTTATCATATAATATTATTTGTTTATTATTATTATTATTATTGTTGTTGTTGTTGTTGTTTCAAAACACATGCCAAATAACAAAATTAAATTATATATTGGTTATGGGACATCCATGTTTGTGAATGTTGTGTTGTGCGGCTTGTTTGTCAATAATGTGTTATATAACATCTAATGTGAGAATGCACATGCTACTACTTTTTTGCGGTTGTTCAAAAATTGTTTTATATTTTTGGAACCAAGGATTTGTTTATATATTTTGTGAAAACATTGGCCTTATCAAAATGCTTATTTCTTCTATTGTGAAAACACAATCCACCGTGCCATCCCAACTCCAAAGAGGACTATTCAAAAGACTTGTTTTAATAATTTGCCTTGTGGTGAATCCCCAATTTCTTGATTGCAGGTGCATTCCAATGTTAATAAATGATAATAATTGAACATGAAGTGGATGTGTGGAAAGTAATGTTCCGATGTATGATGGTGGTTGGTAATATATTATCTATGCTACATTTTGAGGTTTATTTGAGTTTGAATGACGTTTAATGCAAATGTGCATGAGTTTTTTGTCATCAAAAGTTGTGTGGTTTGCCATTACCACGTTTGCAATTGCATATGGTGTGTAAGTATTATGTTGATTATGAATATCTTTGTATTTGTTAAATAATGTTTTGTAATGTTTTCTTTTATTTGTTAGTTTCACAATTCCACAAATTGCACGACATTGCATTTTATGAAAAAGGATGATGTTTCTATTGTCCATCTTTCATTTGATTTGTTTATTGAATGCCATGTTTGGTCATAAGGTTGAAAACGTTCTTGATGTCTTTTTTTCACTATATATATATATAATTTCATTTATTTGGTTTTCATAATTTGTAAGTTTTATTAATGTTGCATTGCCATATCAAAAATAAACAAATTAAATATGCATACATGACAAAATAACAAATTTGAATGAAACATAATGTCATACATGTTATTGAACATTACAACAAAAATAAAATTCAATTATAGATTACAAAGTAAGGTTGGAGTTAAATATAATAAAGAAGATATATTGTGAACATACCTTGGCATTTTAGTTTTTGCATAGATAGTCAATAGAAGTTGAAAATGTAGGATAAGATGTCAAAACACACAAATTTGTAAACTTGGAAAAAAAACACTCCTTGTTTCCTTAAATTATGGATTCAAATATGCCAACACATGATGATTGTGATTTTTTATTTATTTTTGTTTGGCACTCATGACGATTACAATGTATTAATGGATGGATGATTGATTTGTAAACTAGCTAAGCAAATTTCATAGGTAAACATTCATCCTAATTCTATTTAATTCATCATAGTTTTATTTTCTTAATTGTAAAAATGGGACTACATGCACACATTATGATTGTTTAAGGTGTGAAATCACCATATGTAAATAATTTATCATTTGTTTTTAACTAAAGGGCCGAGAGTTATAAATATTTTTCATACTTTTTATGTATGTTAAAATATTAATTTAGTTATTACCATTTAGTTTTATGAAGGAAAAATTAAAATACTGATTTTTAAAAATGGATTTGTGCTAATTGATAATTATAATAACTTGGTGTCACAATTATTGAAAAATTGGCATAAAGGTCATTTTGGAAAGTGCAATGGAACTAATTTTAAACAATTCAATTTTTTAAGATATTTTTTTATGTAGATTTTATGGTCAAGGAATACATTTAATACCTAGAAATGTTAATTCTTTAATTTTTATAATCCTTTAAGAAATCAATGTTTTCAAACAAAATTGTGTGAATGTTATAAGTTTTTTTCTTTGTTGTTAGATGTATAAAATGTCCATTTAGTGAGAAAATAAATCTAAGGGGAAAATAAATCTAAATTGAATTAGTGAATATTTGGACATAATGTACACTTAATCATATAGCCCCAAGCAAGGCATTTTGGTCAATAAAGCCAAAAAATGTCATTTTTTTCAAATGACATTAAGTTTGTTTATAAGTTTTATAATTGATTTGTTGTTGCCTATATATTTAATGATTTTAATTTTTTATCTTTAAAAGCCTTGTGAGCCCAAAATAATAACAAATAGGTATGTAACATAATCATAGTCTATATACATGACGATAAAACAAAATTACAAAACTCAATGCAATATTCCAAATCAAACATTTTAGTTAATAAATTTTGTTATATATATATATTCATTGGGCATGTTCATAGTTACAAATCCATCAAAATTTTTTGTTGAAGAAACATTGTTGACTTCAATTTTATGAATAACTTTAAAAATCAACATTCTTGTAGATATAAAAAATTGTGAAAATTTCAAATGTTTTTCAAAATTGTACATTTTTTTCTCAACTTTACCTTATTTCTAATAAGATGCACACCATTTCATATCATCCTAAGCATATTTGAGCATTTTTCTTAAAAGGCAATTTTATTCATACATGTAAGTTGTGTAAAATTAAAATATATGCATTTACACGACCCCGTGTCAAATTTGAAGGTTGTGTAAATTTCATGAAAATATATTAGGGTTACGAGTTTAAAGGAGCTACTTGTTTGTGGAGCTCCATGTTTTGTTTGTGATTGCATTGTTGCCTTGTGAGCCAACATCTTCCTTTCTAGTGGCATTTTGGGTCAACACGATGTTTTTGTACCCCCTTGTTTTCATGTTCCTTTCATTTTTCCTTGTTTTCATGCCTATAATGGTTAGTGTTGTGCATACTCTTGCTCCCTTTTATCATTTTGGTGTGTAGGAAGTTGGAGTGACAAAGTTGGAACATCAAAGCTCAAAGCTTAAAATTGATGCAGTTTTCAAATGAGCAAGATTGTGAGACCTAAGGCTTTTATTGTTTATACATTCTTCTCTTTGCTTCTTGGTCTTGTGTTTTGTTGTCTTATTCCCCTTTGTCCTTTCTTGTTTGTAGGAAACTTGAATAGTAAAGCTTTAAGTTTTTAATTTAAAACTCCATTCTTGATCATTGACGTTCAATGATAATTTCTTCAAGTGAGCAAGGCCATGCACCCTTACTAGTCATCTTGTGGTGTTGTTGCCTGTTCGTCCTTTTCTTGCATGGAAGAAGCTAGAGCTTCTTGGTTGTCTTGTGGTCTTATTCCCCCTTTGTTCTTTTTAATGTGCAAGAACTTACAATTGTAAACCTCAAGGAGCTCAAAGCTTAGGTCCACTTAAACATCTTCATTGACGTTTTTTTGTAGGTGAGCCCCAACCCAAACCTTGGTCGTCTTGCTCCCCTTGGTTTTTTTGTCATCTTGCTCCCCTTGGTCGTCTTGTCATCTTGCTCCCTTGTCTTGGTCATCATGTTCCCCTTCATGTTTGTTTGTGCAAGGAGCTGGACTAGTGAAAATAACATTGAGCTTCTCTAATCTCAACATCATCCTCCTTATCACCATCGCCTTCTTTTTTTTGGTGAACAACCTTCGTATGCCCCCTTGTGGTCTTGTTCCCCTTTGTCATTTCTTATGCTTGTGTTGGTCTTCATGTGGATGTAGTGGTTAATATTTGGTGGGTCTTGTTTCCTTTTGTCTTTTATTGTGTGCAAGAACTTGGAGTAGTGAAGTTCAAATGTTCCTAAATTCACGCTCAAAAATTTGCGCTTAAAAGCTAAAGTGACAAAACTCAAATGCTCAAAAGCTCACGTTCAAGAATTTGCGCTTAGGAACTTAGGTTCAAGAGCTCACACTTAGGTTCAAACGCTCAAATTTTCCATCAACACCTTCAAGTGGGCCAAGTTGAGCCTTCATCCAAACCTTGGGCAACTTGTTATCTTACTCCTTTGTCTTGTTTATCTTAGTCATCTCGTTCCCTTATCTTGTTCATTTTACTTCCCTTCATCATTTCTTCTACTTGTGATGGTGTTCATATGCCTAAAATGGTTGATTTTTAGTGGGTCTTGTTTTTCTTTTGTCTTTTCTTGTGTGCTTGAACCTAGAATGGCAAAGTTAAATGCTCCAAAACTTGTGCTCAAGAATTTGCACTCAAGAGGTTGTGTTCATGAACTTGTGTTCAAGAACTCATGCCTAAGAGCTTACAATTCAATTCAAGCATTCAAATTTTTCATTCACACCTTCGGGTGAGCCTTGACCCAAACCTTGGTCATCTTGTTGTCTTGCTCCCTTATTTTGGTCACCTTATTCCCGTGTCTTGGTATCTTACTCCTTTACATCATATTTTATTTACAAAGAGGTAAAACTTGGAGCTTAAAGTTAGACCAAGAACTAGTGTGAGCATAAGGAGTCAAAGCTAGAGCTTGAGGACAATGTCAGGGAACTAGAATAATGCGAAGCCTTATTCCAAATTAGCAAAGGATGATAATGCTTCTGAATTTTAAATGAAATAGTTGGCATATTAGCTCTAATAACAATACACCTTCCCATAGGTAGCAACAATGATTTTTTGCAACAATAATAACAATCTTCAACAATATATGCAAGTTATAGTATCAAAGTCTTTTTCAAACACTAGGCAAAAACGTATTATTATTAGAAACTATGAACACAACAACATTTTGTTTGTGTTCCATTGCAATTATAGTACACGTCGCATTTCGCATTCCAGTGCGAGGATATTTATCGATCCTCCTTGCACCTAACAATGTCATAGAAAAACTAAAAATTGCAAATGTCATCATTATAGATGAAATGTCCATGATGACTAACAACATACTTTGCACTATGGAACAACATTTAAAGTAAGCAATGTCTATTGCAAAAATATTTCCATTTGAAACAAAACCTATATTATTAGTTGGCAACCTTGCACAATTACCACCAATTTGTAAACACACGTATGACAAAATGACATATTATGCAAAAATTGTCATGTAAAATCTACCCCATGTTGGAAAATTGCACAACAACATTTTTTTTCCATATTAATGTGCCATGCCATAGATCTAAATAACTATAATTTCTTAATGTCATTCAAAAAAGAAAACTAACCCCAAAGGAAACTTAAAGAAAATTATCATCATGTTTCACAACACATTTTGGGATTTTCAACTAGCCTTTACAACTACATACTAATTAGGAAAAACATATGTGACTAATGATTAATGAGTTATTAAACCCATGTCATTTCACCCATTTAATTGCAAGGGATGTTTAGTTGCAAAGCCTAGTCATTTTAACGACTAAGATTATAATTTTTTTTATAATAATGAAATTCCATGGCATCATTAACTTTGGTACAACGTGTAAAGTGCATGTCATCCCAACTTAGTTGTTTTATTCAACTAAGTGTTACAAAAGACACTTTGATGAATGGATGACATGTGTCAAAAATCTATAAACACGTTATGAGTCATTACACATGATCAAAAATCAACCTTGTTTAACCCATGTAGTTCATCACAAACTTCCCATCCCATGATTTGGTAATGGAAATTGTGCAAAAATATTTCTTTCATGGGTTTGTACATTTTGCACATGGATGTAATGCATTTAAAATACAAATGATGCACGTATAAGTAGGATGAAATTTTTTCACATGATTTCCATTACCAAAATCATGGGATGGGAAGTTTGTGATGCTAATGCAACCTAACTCATTTAACCAAAACTCAGCCTAGTTTAACCTAGCTAGGGTAACTACCTATCCTATGCAACCTAACTTAAGCTAGGTGGCCTAAATTAGGAACAAACATTAAACTCCTAGCCCAAAAAGCCTATATTAAACTATTTAACCTACACCAAGTGGCCTGGGTATTATAGGTTGCAAGAATGAGGACTTGAACCCCTCACTTTCACTTTGGGGTTCAAGTCCTCATCCATTGCATTATCACATTTTGTTATACTAATTATATTTAACACAAAGTTATAAAGTTCAAAATTTTTAGCCCTGAATTATCCTTGGCCACCTTAGGTTGATTATATCAACCTACCTATTACCTACCAACCGAACTTAAACCTAGACTTCTTTAGGTTGATTTAAAATGAATTAGTTTGTCAACCTATACTACTTATTAACCTAACATACGTTAACTTAGGCATTCTTAAGCTAAAAAATAAATTAGCCTTGGATAATTATGTCATATCTAGTCACACAAACTTGAAGTGGTTACAAACTTGATAAAATATTTTGCAATGAAACTACTTAGGCTAACTTGGCAAAAAACTTAAAGCTAGGAACTCAAGAAAATTACCTATCTAGGCTAATCTATTAGTAGAAGAACCTTTTAAAAGCATATTTAAACATCATTATGAGAAATCACATTCGTCAAAACCACATTACATTGCACCAAAACTCAAAAAACAATTCGTATACAATTGTTATGTAACTATCCCTTGGGTATTGCAACTACTATGTAACTATCCCTTTAGAAATATGGTGCATTAATAAATAAATTGTCACATCAAAAAATCAATTAGTTGTACTATAATTGCAAGTGAGTTGAAAATGGGTCTTCTATATGATAATTTATACACATTGTACATACATATGTAGTCAACCATGTTTGGTTTTTTAAGGAGTTGCATTATAATTGCATGTGGCAACTATTTTAGAACTATAATAAATGTGTCATTAAAACAACAACTATGTTATAATTAATGTATAATGTACATACATGCGATCATGCCACATTTCCACCACCCATTATGGGATACATTTACAACTAGTTTTTATTATGATTCCCATTGATACAATTAGTATGGCCACTAGTATGCCATTACTAAAATATTAATGTTCAACTATGTTATGACTATAATACAACTACTTATAACTTAATAAGGATACATATTCATCAGTTTTGTATGTCTTCATCGTATGTGTTTCATTTTGAACGATTTAAAATGTTATGGGAATGCTATCTCAAGTTCTAGAAATCATCTTTGAAGTGCAAAGGAAAATGAGTAATGAAAAAATAACAAGAAGAGAAATAAGCTTTCCAAGTTATAAAACACATTTATTTATTTAATCTTTGGACCCCTCCTATTTTCAAACCTCATAATTTTCTTATTTTTTATTCGTTTTATATGATTTAAAGTGTTATAGGAATGCCACCTGAAGTTTTACAAATCATATTTGAATTTTAAAAATAATAGAGCAACATACAAGGAATTTCTTGGGTGTTTGGGAACCGGCCTTTGCAACATTTGGTGGTTTGTTTTTTTGAGTTCTTGACCCCCTCTATTTTGAGGTGCAATAACTTTTTTAATTTTATTCCATTTTTTATGGATTTTAATGCACTAAATGTGCCAATAGGAAGGGTTCAAGTTTTGTTTAGACACAAAAAACAATGGAGCCTTCCCCTTGGATTTGGCCTATCTCGAGTGCTTAAATGTTATAGTTGCAACTCGATTACAACTAATGAACAACTAAAAGATTTAACCCATATGCTTTGTTTTCAAATCTCGTGTTATAAACTATATAAGAAAGGTTTTTTTTTTTAATGTTCGCACATTAAAATACATGTACCATTTTGGGATGAACTGAAAAAACTTAACTTAAAGGCAAAACATAAAATAAAAAAAAAATTTCATGGCTATTCTTTAGTGCACTTAGTTTGTGTTTTCCTATTTACTTATCTACCTATGTAGGTAGGTAGGTAGGTCCTAGGTAAATACATAGGTATGTTGGTCTTAATACTACCAACCTACCTACCTATGGTTATGTATGACCTACCTAACTATTATATATATATCAAAATACATTTAATATGCCATGTGATAGTTTTTTATTGTGCCACATGTCACATTCTTGGATTGTCATGAACAATCATAATGGACAATGGACATCAATATTTCAAAAAAAAACTATACAATGATAAATGGGTGATAATTAATGATATTAGCATGACATCATGGGTATAGTTATAATGGAGTTGAATAATGGTTGAAAATGAATTGTTTTGACTAAGTTGCAATTGAGTTATAATGAGTTGCATTGTATATACGAAGAATTACAATTTTGTAACTCATGCAACTTGTCTTTGTCACTCACAATGTATAAATATAGTGAGTTGTAAGTGTCATCTGTAACTCAAAAATTAAGTTGTAAGGCCAATTGCAAAACACCCCTTTTTTTTCATAGCGCATACTAAATGTAGTAATTTTTTTAATGTTTAATTAAGTAACTTACAAGGTAATTTATATTACAAAGTAGGTTTTTACTAAATAGCCTACATACATAAGTTAACTTAATAGGTATGGTAACCTAAGCTAGTGGGTTCAAGCATGATCGGGGTAACCCCCTTGAAACATTAAGGATTCATTTTTAGGACTATCAAATTCGCCTTTTTCTTCACTTTTCTTATGACCTATCAAATGATTTTCCTTTTTTTTTTCATGTCAAATGAAATAATGTTGTTCCAAATTTTATATTGGCATTCAGAATATATATATTTTCATTTATGAAAGTAAGAATAGTAAAGTTTATCCAATGTGAACCCAATTCTATCAATGGCCCAAAATTCCTAAAAATTTCACTTTTTGAAACTTTTTACATTATAATAAGGCATTTGATTTTGTCACATTCATACATTTATGTACATTAATACTTAAGGTGTTTGTGGTAAGAATCTTGGGCCAAAATGTGTTTTTTAAGCATTATTTATGAATCTTTGAACTTCTTTTTTCAAGAAACAAAGTCTTGAATTATTTTCCAAGACTTGGTAGGAATATTAAAACTTGTTCAAATTTGACATGCTATGCATATAATAGTACTTTAGTAATGTATCTATCCATGAAGAAAATCAAACTTTCAATATGAATATGTTATCAAGTTACAACATTTGTATGTGAGGGGGTCCATTGAATATAAAAAGAGATGTTCTTTTTTGGTATCCCAATTGTGCTTTGACCTTAGTGTGTTAAGTAGTTAAAAAATCAAGGAATTATGTGTCACCTTTTTTCACATACATTTGAATTCATGACTTCAAAAACCTCATGGCACATAAAAAAAATGGCATGCCATGACAAATATTGGTGCCATGAATTCAAAAGATACAAAAACCTATGGTGCTAAAAAAAATCATGGATTGCCATGAAAATTTGTGACAACTTGGTGCTAAATAACATGTGATGTTATCATCATATGGAAAATTTAATCATCATTAATCACAAAAGATAATTGACACACCCCCAAGCTCCTTGATGGACTTAATTGCGAGTCCAAAAGTGAAGACAACGAAAGGAAAAAGAGTTGGGGCGCACTCCTTGGCTCGAAACACTTTAGGGGTAGAGTGATGTGTTAGAGCTCTGCGATGGAGACTAAGATAAACAATAAGGAGTTCAATTATTCACACAGACCTGCACAAACCAAACCACAAATTGGTTAGTGCATAATTGAAGCACTTTTGGTGCACGGACGAGCCACAGGTAAACATGGATTCACAAGACTCACCACAACCCAGACGTGGGGGAAGCCACCACCTTCCCCCTAATATTATTCTCTATGGTTGGCCATGGGGCCAGCACCCAAATGTCATTTTGTCTCAGGACTTCCAAATGGGAGTCCCGAAATTCCCAAAATTGGGACTCCTACAACTTTGGAAGCACATAACTTTGTGTGTAGACCTCCGATTAAAGTGATGTCTCAAGCAAAGTTGTAGCCGTCGTCAAGAACTTTCCAATGGTATGTGGCATGCCAATTGCACACAAGGAATTTGAGGCAATTCTTGACTTTTAATGGTTGGGAGTTAAATTGCCAATTTTATTTTCGACCCTTCTTTTGGCCATAACTTGTGTTTTAGGTACCCAAATGGGTCATGTGAGCCCATTTTAAACATCTAAATTCCAAGAGATTTCCAATGATACAATTTTTTTTTCAATTTAATGAATTTAAACCCCTAAAGTTGCTTTTTAAAAATTTAAGAATCCATCGGGACTCGAACTCCCAAAATGGGAGCTCATTTGGGAGTGTGGAGGTTCATTCCCTCACACTCTCTTACATTCATGGGAGCATGAGATGTGATTCTTGGGCTTCCTTCTTGGCTCGCACCTTTGCAGGCCATTACTTTGGTCACGAACCCAAGGCTAAGGTTGTGACAATAACAATATTTCCAACTAATCAATAAATGAAATTAATTTATCAAATCAATGACATGAATCATGATGTTGACAAATAAAACCACATCATCTTGATGGCATATAACATGCCATGTCATGATCATGGGAGATTGAATTGTTATTAATCACAAAGGTGGATGATTTTTATAACTAATTAATTAATGAACAAAAAATTGAAAAAAAATGATAATTTACCAAAAAAACCAACAAGTTCTTATATTGACTACAATTGCAATTTACCATGATGCCATGTGGCATGTTGATGTTTTTTGCCATTACTTAGTGATTGTTATGATTAAGTAATTATAAATGTAGTTGACAAAAATTAATTGTCATTTTTTTGTCTAGTTCAAAGGATAGGATTTGTTGTAGTGAGGGTAAAGTTTTTGAATTTACATCTCGATGCGAAGAGTTACATTGAAGGATTGGACATCATTTTTAACATAATGACCAACCAATGAATGCCTCGTTTTATCCAAAGTAGTGTATGAATCATCATGTTGACTAATAATCAAATATTTTATTATCATATATATATGTCTTTAATGATCGAACCCATTTTACCAAAGTCATTTTTCTAGTTGTTTATGCCATTTTCTAATCATTTTTCCTATTGCAATCAAACATGACAAGTCGTAAAAGACATGTTTTAGCATTGATTACATGTGGAATGCCACATCACCATGTTGTGAAACTATAAGTCATTATCGTAGTCGCAAAAGTCAAGGTATTTTTAATTAACTAATTTTAGTTTATTTAAAACATATTATTACAATTTCAAGAATAATAATATATATCCCAAAAAAACCCATTAGTTGTCATACCAACTATAGTTGCAAAACCATGACATCACATGACATCTCAATGGCCTTTGCAACTACATAATGATTTTTGTGATTAAGTAGTTGTAATTGTCATTGAAAATAACAATAGTCGTTTATTTAACTAGTCAAAAAACCCATAATGTGTTGTTATTTTTTTGCAAATTCAAGAAATAGACTTTCACATTGATAGAACCACAATAATTTTCTAATGTTGAAAAATACAACACCATTGCTTTGCAAAAACATTTTTCAACCTTGGAAATTTTCCAAGTAAAAATGGACACAAATGTTACAAACATAGAACATATTCAACCATGGTTGAACAACAAATCCTTCAACCACATGCATACCATTACCATAGGTTGCACTTTTAATGTTCACAAAAAACATCAATATATAAAAAGGAGTTGTAAATGGCACAACTGCAATTATAACATCTATCATATTTGATTTCAAAAATAATATCAAAGCCATAGAAGTCCAATTAACAACTAACTCCATAAAAATGATTTTGAAAAAACATACAATTTAACCCAAAAATACATATGATGGATATTATTATAAAGCTTCGTTTCCAATCACATTGGCATATGTTATTATTGGCCACAAATCACAAGGCGCAACAATTAGCTCAAAAGTTCTTATCGATATAAAAGATGCTTTTGCACCTAGCCATATGTCATGCTTTTGAGGGTCACAAATAGAAAATAATTGAAAATAATAGAAAATCTTATTCCAAGTGATTTCATACCTTGCACTTTTGAAGATGATTCATTTAGCCACGATATATTGCAAACACCCAAATTCCATTTTGATATGTATATGCCTTAAATTTTAAAACTTTGCATCACATCTTTGCATCAATAAATCAACAAAACAAGCACTTTCTAAGTATAACATTTCACAATGGAAATGAATATAAAATTACGAGCATATAAATACATGCATACAACAATATGGGAAAATAAAAATTGCATTTAGGTATGTGTTTTTTCATCAACATTAAAATTACTTTCTTGCTTCAATTTTTGAACATCAAACAAACAAATAAATAAAATCAATCCAAAATGTCATTCTTTATGTTTTTTTGAAATTCTTATAAATACATGTAAATGAACATGCATTCATTATTGGGTGATGTTGTATGTTGTTTATAGGTGCATGACAACATGGTTGAATTCATCACAACATCAAATATGCTTTCCAAACATGATGTAATGCTAGTACTTATTCATTCTTGGAAAAAATAATTCTTTAACAAATAATAAAAAACCAAGGAAACTTTAAACTTCATTTTGGTGCACATATAAATGAATCTTATGTTTCCTATGATGATTGAAATATATGATAAACCTTTAGATTCTATTTTTTCTCAATGTTTTCTACTTGGGCTCCGTGTGTTGCTATGCACTACCAGTGATGATGAAATGACAAAAAAGAAATAAAAGTTTACATTTGAAAATTTTGTTATTTTCAAATATATATAGGATTAAAAATGTACAAAATACTGCCCAATTATCATCCAAAGGGATATATAATCAACCACCTTTGTTTTTAATTCATTGAAATTTTGAAAGCAAGTAGGGTGGATAAAAATAAAATCATTTAAGCAAGTTGGGATTAAATCCTTGAATTAGGTATATAAGGGAATTTGTTTTATTGGAAACTAGCTTAATCTCAAAGAAAAAAAAAATGTTAATCTCTTGAAATAATCTCAACATATTCACATAAAATAACACATATTTACATTTGTATGAAATTGGAAAGATACAAAGATAATTATTTTTTTTTTGAAAAGACACAAAGATTTTAAAAAACATTGGAAGAAATAAAAAGATTTGTTTTTCTTTCATTATCTTAGGATTCATAAGGACATTTTGAAACATTACAACTTATACATGTTTATTTTTTGAAAATTCCGGTTTGGAATCGACCTCTAATAAAATTGTAGTTTCAAATTGTTTTTTTGTTCAATGTATGACTATAGCCCATCCCACCTAAACCAACTCTGATGAAATCATTGTCACTAGAATTATCCAACTTGGGCTTCATGTTGTTACACATTACTAGTGATGATGAAATGACCCAAAAAAAAAGAGGTTTACATTTGAAATCTTTGTTATTTTCATGTATATATATATATATACACACATAGGACTCAAATTTTACAAAATATTGCCCAATTATCATCCAAAGGAAGGTTTAATCAGCAACCCTTATTTTTAATTCATTGAAAATTTGGAAGCCATTAGGGTGAATAAACATCAAATCAACTAAACAAGTGGGGATTAAGTCCTTGAATTAAGTATTTAAAAGAAAAGTTTTTATTGGAAACTAACTTAATCATCAAAGAGAAAAAAAAACATGTTAATTTCTTGAAATATTTTCAACATATTCAAATGAAATAACACATATTCACATTTGTATGAAATTACATGTAAAAATGTGTATGAAATTGGAAAGACATAATTAAAGTTTTTTTTTTTTTTTTTTTTTT
>Ga0209208_10003358_pt1 | contig 22951 bp, 8 predicted proteins | sample S1TSphfallax_3_FD_187694 | JGI IMG/M metagenome (GOLD analysis project Ga0209208, IMG submission 187694) | Host-associated microbial communities from peat moss isolated from Minnesota, USA - S1T2_Fd - Sphagnum fallax MG (SPAdes) (version 2) | ecosystem: Host-associated > Plants > Peat moss >...
AGGGGCGAGGGGCGGAGAAAAATGCGGAAAAAGGTTAGGGGGAAGGGTTGGGAGGAGGCGGGGTATTAGAAGAGGGGTCGGGGGAGAAGAGGAGGAAAAAAAGGAGGAAGGCATAAGAATAGGGAGGCGGGGGGGAGGGAGAAGGGGGGGGAAGGGGGAGATGAAAGGAGGAGGAAAGAAGAAGGGGTAAAAAAAAGAGAAAGGAACGGGGAGGTTTTGTAGGGTTTGGGGTTTGAGGGATTAGGGTTTATGGGGGTTGGGGGTTTTGTAGGGTTTAAGGTTGATTAGGGTTTTGGGTTTAGGAGGGTTTGGGGTTGGAGGGATTAGGGTTTATGGAGGTTGGGGGTTTTGGAGGGTGTAGGGTTTAGGGTTTTGTATGGTCGGGGGTTGGAGGGATTAGGGTGGATTGGGGTTTGGGGTATTGTAGGGTTTAGGGTTTAGGGTTTAGGGTTACATGTGTGTCCCCACCAAAATTGGGGTTTTTTTTTTGGGTTTTGAGGTGACCTACCCCCCATTTTCAAGGGTTTTGAAGCCAATGGTGTAATAAAATTTTCATAATCTATTATCATTTGAAAGATATGGGGGGTATGAAATTTCAAGGGGGCCGGATAGATGAGGGCATGAAGGGTTAATAATTAAAGAATTTGAAAGTTTCAAAGTGACCTACCCCCCCATTTTGAAGTGTTTTAAAGTTAATGGTGGAGTTATTTTTAGTGTTTAATGGGCGATTTGCAAGATATAGAATATTTGGGGTTTTTGGGTTACATGGGCATTTTGACCCAATTGCGATTTTTTTTTTGGGATTTGGAAATGACATACCCCCCCATTTTCAAGTGTTCTGAATCTAGTGGTGTGAAAACATTTTCATAATCTATCACCATTTGGAAAATATTGGGGGGTTTGACTTTTCAGTCCCGGTTGATTTTTTCTGTTTTGTCACAGAATTTCAAAGATTGAAGAGTGTAGTCCATAAAGTTGCTTGGGTTTAGGGTTTAGGGTTTATGTTGTTATGTGAAGTTTTGTGAAATTTATGAAGTTATGTGAAGTTTTTGCCAAATTTATGGAATTATAAATTTTTGCGAAAATTAAGGTTTTTTTTTGTCAAATTTATGGAGTTATGTTAAGGTTTGCAAAAATTAAATATTTTTATTTATTTTTTGCCGAATTTATGGAGTTATGCCAAATTTTGCCAAAAATATGGAATTGTACCAAGCTTTTGCCAAAATTATGGAATTATGCCAAGTTTTGCCTAAAATATAAAGTTATGTCATAGTTTTGCCAACTTTATGCAGTTATGCCAAGTTTTACCAAAAATATGGAGTTATGTCAAGTTTTGCCAAAAATATAAAATTGTGTCATAATTTTTGCCAAATTTATGGAGTTATGCCAAGTTTTGCCAAAAATATGGAATTGTACCAAGTTTTTGTCAAAATTATGGAAATATGTGAAGTTTTACCAAAAATATAGAATTGGGTTAAGCTATTTGATTGGTTGATCCCATGTGCACAAATTTCTTGATGTGAAATTGTATAATCACACCCCTTGTTTATATAGTGTTCAAAACAAGAATGGAAAACAAACAATGTGGGATAAGTTTTGAACTTATAATTTCTTTAAACAAACTAAGTTACAATTTCAAAACTTTTTTCATGCATTTTGTTCTTAGTTTTTAGATTTATTAAACAATTCAAACACATGGCTCACTAGATAATCATTTAATTAATAATTATTAAATTTAAAATATACATAAAATATTAACTGTACACTACAAATATTGACTACTTAAATAAATAATATTTTTGAAATATTTAACTAACTAACTATCTAGTTATTTTGAACTTTTCAATATAATCATAGATAAGTAAATTATTATAATATTTTAAAATATGTTATTACTTTTGAAAATTTGGCCAAATCATAGATAATATAATTAATTTTAAAATTATATAATTTCTATAATTATTATTCCTTTCGAATTATATTATAATTAATGAACTAACAATTGTTATTGAAAACTAAATTCCTATACAATTTTTATAAAAAAATCATATTAAACTAGTTACATTAATTATTATATAACTAGATTTATTATTGTAAAAAACATTATTGGTCAAGTAATTGTTTTTTAATTTATAACTATTAACTATAAATACAATAATTTGCTCAACATATGATTAATTTTTAGATTCATTATATGAACAATATAGATACATGTGCATAATTAATATACACATTAATATATATTTATGATATATGTAACATATCATAAATATAATTTTAATACATACATAAAATACACCCCTATGCTATCGTAAAATACTTTTAAGATAAAACTAATTTGGTGACTATGCAACTAATGGGACATATGAATTTAATAATGGATGAAAATAGATTTAAAAGTTATCGAACCAATAAAATGAAATTTGCAATAGTTGCATTATAGTTGTAAGAATGATCAAAATAGTTGAAATTTAAAGTTGTTGTAAATACTCCCAAATTTAGTCACAAACAATCACAAGTCGTATATAATCGCAAACAGAGTGGTTACATTTTGGTTGATTTTTACTAGTGTTTTGACAATCAAAATAAGAGGTTACAATTTCAAAATTTTAAGGAACCTACCAAAAAAATGGCTCAAGTTTTAAAATTGAACCTTAATCAGAACCAAAGTTCTCCAATCTCAAGAACCAAAACTAAAGTTGAAATAAAGGTTCCACCTATGTGTGAAATTAGAACCAAATTTAGTTTACAATTTTTTATTTCTAAAATGAAGTCTATAATCATGAATAATCCACTCATAACCCAACAATTTTGGTATAACCACTAATGGGTTATTTAAAACTAAATTGGGTTCTGTTCCAATTTTGATTTTTATAATTGAAATCAAAACCAAGCTTAACTTTTTAATTGTTGAATAACCAAACCCCAAAACCAATTTGTAGGTTCCACCTAACCCCTAAACATTAGAGCGAACCATTTTTGGTTCATTGGTTCATTTTTTTTACTTACATTATATTGAGTTTAAAATCGACACGCTTACGATATAAAATCATGTTAGACCTTTTTTATCACCCTTGTGAGGTTGCATTTGAGTTTCTCAAGTTGGTTGACAAATGTTTTTGAAACTTGGGTAACATCTAACTTGTACAACCAAATTACAAAAACATTTGTGCCCATGCTACAAAATAAAATAGTGGAATGTAGGAAATAGGTGAGTTTATACAATGTGCCTATAGCGAATGTTATGAATTATGCAAATAGTTGTGAAATTGTTTTGCCTAAATTTTTTTTAGCATTTTGTGCACATTAGATGATCAAGTTTTGACCATTCATTTCTCATTCATTTTCACTCTTTTTTTAATAGTTTTTTTTTCACATGATTCATATGCATTATTTTTATTTGTTGACAAAAATTATCATAGGTGAAGCACAACATCTTGCTCCAATTCTTCAAAAATGTGCAATTCTGAAAGCTTCTAAATTTTTTTAAAATAAACTTTCAACAGTGAAGTTTTTTCATTTCTCTTTCAAATCTTTCTTTTAATTTATAATTGAAACATTCAACTTGAAATCCTTCATAACTTTACAAAGTCAAAATTTCAAGTTCTATCATTTTACATGACTTTTGAATGGCCTTGTAATGATTGGTTCAACTTTTGGATCAGAATTATCTTGGTCAAATGTCAATGAAGGTTTATTATCTCCTTTTATAAAAGGCTAGTTATTTTTGTCACAATTTTATTTGAGATTTTTGCTACTCCAATTACACTATTGATTTGGAATATAAAACACACACACAAAGTCATTTTATACATCATTTGATAGCCTATGGCTTCACAAAATTGATTATTGAATTTCCATGTGAAGAATTATTTAGGCTCATGAGCATGATAATTTTGAAAGCCCTTAAATGTACAACTTACACAATATAAAAGATTATCAAGTATTTTATTCACATAATGACAATACTTTGTAACCTCCCTGTGGAGGCAGCCCAAGGAAACTTGAATTGTACCTGCAAATGTAATGAATTTAAGTTCAAAGTCCCATGTCCAAACCATGTTGGGGGGGTTCTACTATTTTTACAAAGAACCTTCTATTTTTATTTTTTTATATAAAGTTATTTTTCGTCTGGTTTTTGTTTGTTATTGAATATAAATTCTCTTTGGGTTTTAGTTCTTTACTTGAGTAACCTTTAGGCAACCCTGTGACAAAACTCTTTTCCCATTGAAAAAATAAAACAATATAATTTTGGCAACTTTGTTTTCAAAAAATATAAATTTTTTGTTAGATTTAAAAAATTATGGTCACCCCAAAAGAAATGATTGAATGGATTTAGTTGTAGTACCTTATCATAAAATCTAAAGGTACCTTTCATTTGTGTTTCAAAAAAAAAAAAAATTCTTTCATAGATAAGCAAAAACATTCGAACACAAGGCATAAATTGACTCTCTTTCACCAAGCCTAGCATAAAATCCATTGTACAAAAGGATGGGATTTGCACAAAGTCTGTAATACCATAAAATGTTTTCCATTTTTAACTATGAAAGATTGCATGTCATTTTTCATCCCTTTGCATTTTTTTGGTCTTTTAAGGATGCATCTTTCCATGTGAAGTGAACTAAGTAGCATTACTAGAACATGTCCTTCAAATCAAGGCTTCCCTATTTTAATGATCAAAGTTTAAAAAAAGTTTCTACCAAACACGGTTATTGTCACAATTATGCAATTTTCTATTTGTTTAGGTACTTTTTGTCCAGTTTTTTCTCCTTTGCTCAAACCATATTGTATATATTGTATTATGAACATTTTCATTTGTCTACTTCTTCGCCATGCATTCACTCTCTTCCATTGTAAACAACATGGAAGCCCACTACCTATTGCTAGTCCAACAAGCTGGGCAAGCCATGTTGCATGTGCTTTTCCAACATGTTTCAAAATCTAAGGAATTTTTTCTAAGGATCTTTGTGTGGTTTAAGGCCCATTCGATAGTGGGTAGCCCCTAACATTGGGCCCAAAAACTCACAAAGTTTTGAAATCATTCAACTTTGTTAGGTGAAAACATGTTAATGTATACAAATTTGTGGACCCTATTTTTTCAAAAACAGAATAATCATATAATAAAATTTAATATAAAAACTTTGAAATAATGTAGTACCTTGGCCATTTCAACACATGTCCATGGAATAATTAATTTTATTTCAAGTATTCATTTCGACAAATGCAATATTTTTGAAAATGCACTATTTTCCTTCACAAAATTTTGTGATTTAATTTTTTTTAAAATTTTAAGATTAATTTAATTAATGTCCAACTCACCAACATACAAATGTATTATCTATTACAATGATCAATATGAAGATGTTTTTTAACATTGTTTTAATCATACTATGTTTCACATTCTTGCTATGCATTTTAATAATTTTTTAAAAATGCAAGCAGACTATAGGTGTCCATAATGGTTTCAAGTAAATGAAATTAAAATTTTAATTAGACTTTTGGTAATTTCAAGTTGATGCCGCACTAACATATATTAATTATTTAAAAAATTTCATATCAAAGATCATACTTTTTACATGTATGTTAAAAAGACAAGACTACACGTATTGAATAAGCTTTTGTTTTGCCCTATTCTATTATGATTTCACCCATTGAATCCTCCCCAAATTTCCCTACTCACTACTCTACTTCATAGTCCCCCAATTCTATTCATTCCCTAAACTTCCCATTCTCAACTTCTTTTAATGTCCATTTGCCAAAATTTTGTCAATGAATCACATCAATCTATCAACTAATATGAATAAACACCATTTGTGGTGTCCCAACAACTTTAGTATTTATTGGTGATAATTTCGAACTCCTGTTCAAGTTTCCTCTTGCCAAAAATCTACTTGATCCACAACTCACATTTACTACAAATTTAATAACCAATCCCTTTTTGACAACATTCGTGCTACGCACAACAACCATTTCCACTCTTATGGTTATTATGACCACATTAAATGATTAAATAACTTCTATCCTAGCAAGTTGTCTCTGGGTTTCAACAATTGTAGCTTGTGACATTCTTAGTGTAGTTGTGTTCATTCAAATCCGACAATGTTCCATTTCATGGTTACCCATTGGTAATTTTTGTGGTGCAGAATGTGAATGTGAATACATTTTTTGGTTTTCTGCTCTTGAACTGAATGGATGGACGAATTTATCGACTCTATGGTCCTAATTGGGTTCCCAATTCCATGCCTCTTAATCTATTATAGACTATAGGAATTTTTGGTTCTTATTCTTGTGGTTGATCCATTAATGTTTTTGCCACAATGTCTAGCAGTATTTGCTTTGATGTGGAAACGCACAAAAGGATAATCCATAATTGCGTGTCCTTCTTCCTCATAGAATGCATAAACTTTTTAAAGTAATCTAATTACTTTTAAATCCATAAATTCATCATCCTATGTTTTGACTATGTATCTTGTTTGATCCAACTTTGGATTTCCTTGACGTGAGTATGACTATGGTATTTCATCCAACACATTAGCCTATGCTTCTACATATTCAAATGATCATAGGTAATTTTCCCTAATCTCCTCAAGCACATTGATATTGACGTTGTTTTAGAGCTCCCAATTTTCCACTAGTTCATAATAATCTGAAAATGTAGACTGATACACAAACTTGGGTTATATACCTCCTACATTATCCCTTCTTTAATTAGTCATCGACTTTGGACTTGAAATTTCTTATAGTTGATAAAGTATTACAAAAGTCCCTACTTTGTCTTAACCTTTACAACTTTGAACCATAGATTACAGTTGAGAAGTATTTTACATTCATTCACTTGGGTGAATAGTTAATTGCATTTTTCTATGTGGAAATCATCGTTTATAACTCTGCCTTTTTTGAAAACCCCTAGTCCATACTTCACGCCATACCACTTTTTGTGGTAGAAACAACTTATGCCCTGTAAGTTTTTCCTTTGTTTTTAAAACCCGTCTATCCAACATTAGATTTTGATATAGGGTTTCTTTAAGCCCTGCACACTCCTCTCCATTTTCAAATTTGTCTTATGTTTGTTTTTTAATGATTTAACAATTTGCCTCCAAATTTATTTCTTATTGTAAATTTTGGGTCAGCATTTAATTCATCTTATTTTAAGATATGTTATTTTTAGAGTTTATATATCGTTTTGTAGTCCTTACGGTGTTAACCACTTAAACCTTTAATATTTTTTAATATACCCTTTTAAATGTAATGTCGCAACCCTAACATTGGATTCACGATGAAGTGTGAAGTGCAAAGGCCCATGAGGCCGAAAATGTGTTTAAATGTGAAACACATTGTCACAAATGGGGGAGAGTGTAAAGGTTGAAGCTTAATGACTCCCAACTGCACTCCCACTTTGGGAATTGCACTCATGTGGGAGTTGCGAATGTTCAAAACTTTAGTTGGTAAGGCAAACAAGCACCAAATTGAGCCTCATGACACCATAAGATATTGCCCTTGTTTTTTCAAAACAAAATTCATTTGAAAAAAATATAAACGTTCAAAGTTTTGGGACTCCCATTTAAGAGTCCTGGGGAAAACTAACATTTGAATGTAGTCCCCACAAAAAGGTAGATAGTATACTATAAGGAAGAGAGTGATGCCTCCTTTTAAAAGTTGTGAGCCATGTAAAGTTTGTGCTTAAGGTTGTCCCTACTAAGTTCGTCACAGCACTTCCAATCAACTTGCATTAATCGCCTTTTTTTCTTAGTTATGTAGGTTGACTTTATTTTGAACTTTCACTTCTGAAGTCATTTTAGTCCCATCGTAGAACTCTAACACACCTTCTTACCTTCAAAGGTAAAAAATGCTGCGAATTAAAAAATGTGCCCCAACTTATTTTTTTCTTTTGTTGTTTCACTTTGGGACCCACCTTTAGGTCTCTTGAAGAATTAGAAGCATGTCATTTTAAATTAAAAAACAAAAGCATTCATTTGAACATTATCATCTACAACATTATAACATAAATTTTAAAAAATCTTATTATTATTATAAAAGAACAAAAAAAAAATTCACACAAGATGGTCATCAAATGGTAGAAATGAATTTAGTTCTTGTAAAATTATTCCACTCTACTATAATAGCAAATTTGCATTATAATATGCACATTCATAATTTTTGTTTTGATTTTAAACACACTTGACTCAACAATTCATTAAAAGACTAGATTAATACTTATTTCATCCAATTAAAATTTGCATTTTAATATATAGTGTAGAAAGATCTAGAGACAAGATTTGAATTCATTTCAGCAAATTTTGGATACTACAAAAAATTTCCACAACAATATGCATATGTAAATTAGTACAAAAGTTTGTAGTTTTTTATTCTGATGAAATTTACTTATAATTACAACAAAATTTCATGTTTTTTAAAAAGGAAATCAAAACAACAAAATAAAATTTGTGATATTGCAAAATAGGATCTATGATTTTCTATTATAAAATACCTACAACTACTCTTCCTTTTCCCAAAAGAGTGTCTAAGAATGAGATTTTAAGCAATTCCAGGTTACATCATTATAATTCAAAACCAACAAGAATTCAACATTCAAATTTACAATGTTCCATGATCAATTCCTATTTTAAATGCCTTGTGCGTGCAAAATCATCTAATGATATGCCCCTCTTAAACTAAATTTTCCCGAAAGCCATGTGTTTTTAAACTGCTCGCACAAGTCATCAAATCTACCCTCGCAAATGTACACTACCTTTAGGTTTTTGAGGTAGATCAGCGTCTTGGGCAAGCTCTTAATATTTGTTAAGTCTAAATTTAATACTTCCAACTTGGGCATGGCGCCGTCTGCCACCTCTGAGAACTCAACTAATCCAGAATTAAAACAATCCAAATTTTTCAAATTTGGAAAGGCATCTGCTGATGTGAATGAGTCTGGAAGCTTCTTGATTGAACACTGCCTAATGCTTAAAGTTGACAACATCTTCAGAGTGTTCAATGCTGGAAGACTTTCCAAGGAGAACATACCATACAACTTGAGCATCTTGAGTTTTGAAAACAATGTGATGAATGATGGTAGAATTTTGATATGTTTACATTCACATATCGAAAATTCTTCAAGATGCAGCATTGATTGGATGCCATCTGGCACTGTGTTGACTTTGTCAAACCTGCTAATGTGGAATGACTTTAATTTCACCAACTTTGATATCAGCTTCCATAGTTGGTTACATAGCTCCTCAATCTCACAAGTATTTCCAGATATATGGAGTTTTGTAAGAGTAGGTAACTTGCAAATATCAACTGCAAATGTTTGGCCATATAACTTCCAGCTTGGTTTACCCCATAACACATTAGTAGATGGACCATTCAGGTTGAGGTATTGAAGGGATCTTAGGTCACCCATTGTAGAAGGGCAGTACTTGACATTACAACAACAGGAAAGGTCAAGATAGATCAATTGTGTAAGTTCACCAACCTCTTTGGGCAAAGATTCCAACTTCTCACAGTTGCCCAGGTCAAGATGGGTTAATTGTGTGAGTTTCCCAATCTCTTTGGGCAAGGATGTGATCTCAAAACAACATCCAAGGTTAAGATAGGTTAATTGTGTCAGTTTTCCAATCTCTTTGGGCAAATTTTCTAAATCAAAACAGAACCGAAGGTCAAGATGGGTTAATTGCCTAAGATTCCCAATCTCTTTAGGCAAAGATTTTAGGTTGGAACATTTGCTCAAATCCAAAACCTTGAGATTTTCAATGCCCTTCAAGAATTGTTTTGGCATAGCATCCAACTGCTTATTACCAGCAAGAAGTAAAATCTCCAATTTGGGTGCAGAGAAAGTCACACCATTGAGGGTGGTCAAGTCATTCTCCATAAGTGAAAGCTGGCGAACTTCACAAGGTTGCCTCTTGTATGTTCGGATCCAATCTCCAGGGAATTCCACCAACTCTTTGCCTGGTCGATAGAGACAAGTTATTGGTTTTTCCCCTTCTATTATGTGAAGAGCCAAATCTCTCATTACGTCATGAACTTTGCATGCAAATGCATCATTTAAGTCTTGGGCGACTTCAATCAATGAACGCCCTATCAGCAACCCCACCAAATAGTATGCAAACCGTGTAGGATCATCGCCAAACATTTTTGTAGGATCGCCCAACAACCCTTGTGTTTTCCACAATTTAATCAACTCTTCCATCTTCACCTTACGATCCTCAGGAAATGCAGCAAAACTAAGAAAACACTCCTTGGATACGGGAATGTCATTATCCAAATTGTCATAGCTGAGTTTGAGACGACCAAACAATTTTTCTTCCTCCTGCTGCTCCGGTAACTCGCGTGACTCCCGTAAACAATTCAGTTGGAATTCCCATTCTTCACGCGTCGTCTTCCCGACCATTGATCCACCGATGACATTGAGCGCCAAAGGAAGACCTTTACACTCCTCAGCAACCAACTCAGCCACTCCCTGTAGTTGAGAAGGAATGTTTGCAAATCCCCTAGAGAACGCATGGACACAAAATAGTTTCCAGCTATCCTCCTTTGAAAGGACACCTACGTGCACTTCGTCTTCGCCTATCACTCCAGCTTTCTTCAACACAGGCTGGTTTCTAGTGGTCACCAATGTGACACTGCCCCGACCCTTCGCCAAGTCAAGTTGCTCCAACACTCCTTTGTTCCAAACATCATCTAGAACAAGGAACACCCTCCTCCTCAAAAACTCGTTGTAGAGCCTGGTCCGGTACTCTTCCTGTTGTACGGAATTCATTGCACTAAGACCCAACTGCCTCCAGAAGCTATCATAGAGTGCTTTGATGTTGGGAGTTTGGCTCACCGTGAGCCAAATCAACTTGTCTACTTTAAAGTGCTCGCGCACCTCCCTACTATTGTAGGCAATTTGGGCAAGAAGCGTCTTTCCCGCACCACCCATGCCCCAAACTCCAACACATCGAGGTTCGGCATCAATGCTACTAGAGGTTATGGATTGTTGCAATTTCGTAGTAAACTTCTCCAAACCAAACACAGGTTGTGGCACTTGTTGGATGTCTGTCAGTTTGTGGGCATCTTCATTCACTCTTAGCTCCCGTGGGCAAGATGATGACGAAGATGCTCCTGTATCCACCCTTGACTTCGTGTCACTAGGTCGAAGTGACAAATTTTGCAAGAGATTGTGCAATGCAGATTTTATTGCACTGGTAATCCCTTGAGCACTACTTGTTGCGTAGTCCTCTTGAAGAGATTCTTGTGTGGCAGTTGCGAATTCAATTCGCAGTGCAGTAGCACGGAGCTCATCCATCATCTCATGTTGCTCCTGCATCATCTTCTCCATTTTTTGAGCTCGTGACGATTCCGAGAGCGTCACAGCCAACCCGACTAAACTTGCTTTCTGTAAGAGCTTCTTCACACTCTCTGTCACGTCCAGGATTCTCTTGCCTGTATTGTGCCTGGACCAAGGATTGAGGTCCGACTGTTGGTCGATGCATTTGTGCACTTCCACCGCTGCTCTGTTCAACGTGCCTTCTAATTCATCCAACCAATCATGCACTGCACTCCGAGGTCTCTTAAAAGCGTTGTCAAAATTGATTTGCGAGATCTGGCGGACGGCATGGTCCACAATGGGCTGCAACTCCTTAAGAAGGGCATGAAGAACCTTGCAGCACTTGTTGCAACTTATGGCAATTTTTGTCGCCTCCACTACTTGCTCCAACAGCTTTGAAGCCACCTTCCCGGCAATGGCAACAGCCATGGGCTCCACCATGATGCAATTTTATCTTCGCAATTGTCTCTACCGTACATGCGCTTGGGCGCACGTTCCACTTCAGTACGTGCAAGACTAGATCCAACGGAAGGCTCCCCTTCTCTCTTCTCTGCTTTTCTTTGCTGGATTCTCTACGACAGACAATCACTGGCGATGTGCAACAAGTTGATGCAACACATTCGTTATCGAAGTGCTTTAATGCACTTCCCAAAGCATTTGAAAATCTCTTGAAAACGTGAAGTTATCGAGCTAGCTACAATCGAATGTTCTCCATCAGAGCAGCAAAAACCTGTCAAAAATTCGAGATTCCACAGCATGGTCAGCAAGTATGTGACTCAAATTGCTGAATGGATGGAACAGTGCAGTGTGCGCAATACTTACAACAAGCTATATCCTAGTCGTTCTCGCAGTCATTGTCCAACCACCCAAGCTAGAAAATGACATGTGTTGCCAGGACTACTGCTGATGGAAACTAAAAACAAGACATCAAAAATATAATTACCCGATCTGTGAATGCTGTCACAGAGAACTCAAATGCACCTTTAGCTATCAATCTTGCTCGTCGTTGAACCCATAGCTTTTCTACTAGATAAGCTTACTACTCCATCTATCGACGTTGTTTTGATCCGAAGCAAACTTATTATCAAGTACTGAAACTAATTCTCACACAAGTTAAAATAATGGTGTTCAGTAATTCCACTAAAGTCCCTCACACATTCTGGGCGCTGAACATTTCATTCACATATTACTTGAATGTGCTTGCCATGATCGTCCCGTTCACGAAATAGCTTTCGATCGCCTTTTCACCCGCAACTCGCATCCACCTCCTCTGACTTCATGTTCAAGTTGCTCCAAGCCGCGCTCCAGCCCGTGTGCACTTTGCAACCTAATCAGACGTATAACATGTTGTAAATCATGTTGCTACAAAAGACAGATTATGCATACCCAAGTGCAAAACCTCATACAACTCATAAAACTACTTGAAGGTATACGCCGACGACCGAGTGGCATCAAAACAAAATGAATGGTAGAGAAGCTCTCCATAGCCTGAAAAGAACAACTTCACTACTAAAAAAACCCTCCATATCCTGATAAAAACAACTTGAATGAAAACCAGCTTATCAGACGCTTGTCGTGACACACTTATCCCTCCTCCAAAGACAGATTGCAGCCTATTCAGTCTAGCATGCATCTTAAATCATGTCGGGCTGCAAACGGTATATTACCAGTTCCCAGTTTCTAACTTCACACTACTCACAAATCTACTAGGACACACTGGTCGCGGATCTATGAAGACATACCCCGAGGACAAACTGGCAACAGAAGAAACGGATATCGAGTAAGCGTTCAGTGTGCTGACTTAAAGAAGAACACATGAATGAAAACCTTAATACAGGAAGCGCCTATCGTCAACACTTCTACTACTCCAGCTTCAGAAGACACTAGATCGCAGTTACAGCATGCAGTAATAAGTCATCTGACTAGACGACAAATTGCTATATTGCCAACACCCTTGCCTACCAAACCTCACACTGCTCATAGAACTACATAGACATATTACCCAGGTCGTAGACGAGAGAGTGGCACCCGGAAAAAAAGAAAAAAGTACTATAGTAAGCACTCCGTGTTGTGGAAATACTCATTGGAATGAGAATCCCGTAAAGCACTTGCCGTCAACACTGAACACTCCACTCCTCCTTCAGGTGACAGGATGCAGAGCTGAAGTCCAAGGAGGAGAAGCAGAGCCCGAGGTGAGTAAAACAGAATAGACTGCCTGGCAGTGTGAATAAGTAGGAACAGACATAGTGTGCACACCCAAATCTTTGAAGCTTGGAGGAATATTAAGGTTGTGGAGTAAGAGTAGACTAGTGGAATTTCCTTGCAGCGTGCAGCAGCGTCCTTCCCTCACACTGCAGCAAAGAGAAGCAAAGCAGAGAAGGGAAGTAGAGTGAAAAGTGAGTGAGAAACCACGTCGTTTCTCCTATTTAAACTCTTCTCTACGCGCATTTCTTTGAAGAGATTTGCTGGGTGGTTTCCTTTCATTGGCAGCCGCTGCCCAGGAAAACACATTTTGCACAAGCATTTCTTCGAAGAGATTTTCTCGGTAGGTTCTTTTCATTGGCAGCCGGTTTCCGGGAAAACACATTTTGCACAAGCAGTGAGATTTGATCATCCTTACGGTACATAGTGTGATTTCTATGAATTAGAGGGGCTACCTCCCAAGTTCAAATTGTATATTTATTATTATCATTGTTTTGCAATGAGCCAACTTGGTTGGCCTATAACCACAAAAAAAATCTGAAAGCATGGAGACTCCTCAAAATTGAATGTTCTATTTGGAAATATTACAGTTCTCCAGTAAATTGGCACATCTATATAGGTAAAAGGTGGACAACATTTGCCAAATCATATCAGATAAAACTGAGGTGCTATTGGGAACATATTAGGGAACACATTGGGAACAAGGGAAACTTGCAATCCCACTCCGACCCGAAATCCGAAAGAGAAACATTGGGGCTGTTGAGTGCATGTTGTGCCTTCTCATTGGTTGCATGTTATTTTCATTTTCAAAATTGTTGATCACCTATTTTCACCTAGGCTAAATGCCCAGGGCACAAACATACATAATTGATGCTGGTGAACTATTTTTCTTCTGTCTGCCTGGATATCCAAACATTCATACCTTCAAAAAGATAACTATGGCCAGCTTTGGTATTTAGCAAAACCATCCCTGGTAGTCTTTGATGCAGAGATAGAAAATCCAACACAAGATTATCAATTTGAAATACGAAACTACTTTAAACCCCACCATCAGTTGATATTGGATTTCAACAGTTTCATTATCTAAAGATGAAAATGAAATATGTCTTTGATTGGTAATGTCTGAACCAATGTTTTTGTTTGGTTTTTGTGTTTTTCAATTTTTGTGGTTTCAAAACTTTGGCAATTTTTTCCTTTTTTAGGCTTCTTTCTCAAATTTACACAAGAGAAAAGAATTTCTGATTTTTTCCCAAAAAAATTCTTAGCCTAGCCACACTGCGAAAATTCGCCCCCAAAACAAATCACTGACCTAAACTATTGTTCTCTGGTTTGGTTTATCATTCAGACAATGGAACCCCCAATGCCATGTCTGATCAGGTTCCTTAGAAAAAATCCAAACTTGATCCTATTTGGAAATGGGGTCCAATTCTACCTAGACCATAGCTCAAGATTGGAGGAGTATTGCCGGTTGGGTGTTGTATGAACTACAAACCATTAAAATTGAACCCTTGTCTAAAACTATATAACCTGGACTAGGACATTTCCAAATACATAAACTTAACTCCTTCAAAACGGAAACTTATTATTATAATTACTTGGAATCTATGATTGCAGTATTAGCCCAGGCCCAAAAAAGGTAAGCAATAGTTCTAGATAATAAGAATTAGTTATAACCAATACATAGGCTGGCAGCTGAGCATGCATGGGGGGCCCAACTGTTTTGTTCCGAGTGTGGCACTTGGCAAGGGGGATTTTTTCAATTTATTTATAAAAACATTTGTTGCATGTGGACAATGGACAAGGATAGAATGCCCCCTTGTCAGCTATTCACTTAATCTTATATTGTTTGCCTAAAGTTCTCCCTGCTCACTTACATACCTGGACAAAGGCAAGAAACATCACCTTTTAAATTACACCTTTAGTTTTGGGGAGCTTGCCAAGTTTCTGTTTTTTTGGTGATAGGTTAATCAAATTGGTTCATTGCAAAATACAAATTTCAACCTGGGAGGCACCCCATCTAAGTAATGGAAAGCACAATAAATAAGTAACAATAGTATACATTAACAATATATGTTAAATCATACCCATGCTCTTAGAAAGGCTAATAGTTGATGTCGAAAACAGGTGACCAATAGTTTTCAAAATAAAAAGTACATGCAACCAATGAGAAGGTGTATCATGCATTTAAGTGCCCCAACTATTTTCTTTTGAATTGAGGGGGGTGCCAGAAAACTTTTTCATTTTCCCCTTTGCTCCCAATGTGTTCTCATCAAGTTCCCAATGAACTCCCATTAAGTTTCCCAAGTTTTCAACCTCTTCCCCAACACATTCCTAGTACCACCTCACTTCCATCCCACATGTTTTGGCAAATGTTGTTCTCCTTTCACCTATACTAGAGTGGCCTGTGCCATTGGCCCAAGTGTGAACCGATTGCAAAATAAGGAAACTCAACATATGACATTGTTTTGCAAGGTATATATCCAATTTTCGAAGAGTTAAATATGAAAGGAAGTCATAATTGAATTGAATGGTAGACCTGAAAGTGTGACCATGTTTTCAACTGACCTTTCCATCCAAATTTACCTGGTTTTTTATAATTTATTTGAATTTTGAGTGATAAAAATCACTCAAATTTCAATACCTCCCACATTCTAAGTCCAGAACTTATGGAATGAATAAATTCCATTAAATCCTGCTCATCAAGATCTTTCCAAGGCACATCTCATCAAAGGCACATCTCAATCTGTCTGAAATTATTAGTTATGATGTAATTTAGTTTTTAGTGAAAAAATCCTTCAATATTTAAAAATTCTTACATTCCAAGTCCAAATGCTATGAAACCAAGCCAGTGCACCCCTACTTGTGGAGAGCTTTTCAAAAGTATCCTACCTACAACTGATGTTCAATTTACTTATTTTAGAAAATGAGGTTTGTCAATTTCAATTTCAATTTTTTGAAATTTCAACAATCGAAGAATAAGTATGCAAAGTACACTTTGTGTGTGTATTTGTAATAGTAACCTGATGGTTTTGTAAAAATTTGTTGAAGTATGGGACTTGTTGTAATGGGATGCATATGTCTCCATGTCCATCAAATGCCATATGAATATACCAAATAACCCATCTAACAGACATACTAGAGGGATCTAGAGTCCACTAAATTATATTAAAGGCAAATCCGATATTAACACCTTATCCTAAGATCTCCTTGGAACAACTCCACGAGGCAAAAAAAGGAAGAGTCAAATCTCCTATGAACACAAGTGGTGGAAATTTGACTTGGATAATTGTTGCTTGGAACAGACGAGCTAAAGCATAGATAAGATACTACATCAAGTTTTGGAAACAAATTTTCCTGAAAAATGGCGCTCAATAACCAATTGAACTTTCGTTTAGTCTTTGTCCAAACCAATGTTGTGCCTGTAACTGTCAATAACTTTATATACATGTAAATCCTATGTAAGTGTAAATCATACACAACACTTGTAATGTATTGGGGAATATACGTGTAAAGTGTACATATTAGATATGTTATACCCTTAGTCTATACACTACACCTAAATTTGCAATCCAAATTAGTTCCTTATGGTTCCATCTCAAAGCTCTTAGTTTTTTTTGTTGCAACGGATCACTTTGATTTGGCCCCTCTTTTAAAAAATTCTACTACTTGTAATGCTCCCTAGATAAAATATTTTACTATTATTCCAGTACTGCAAAAGAGCTTTCCTCTAGCCCACTTATATATAATACAAGCCCAAGCTTTTGGACAAAGGTTATTGGGGTGGGGGGGGGGGGAAAAACAATGGTGCTCTCAGAGAATATCTTGGGTGTATATTCTTTGGTGCATCATGGGCAGTGATGCTCTCAGAGAATATCTTGGGTGCATATTCTTTGGTGCATCATGGGCAGTGATTTTTTTTGGGAAAAATTCACCGAAACAAAGCACTTTCTTTTTAAGGGAATATTTTGTTGCAAATTTCTTATTTTTAAAAGCAATTCATCAATAAACGGCCATAAATTGGTTGTTTGAGGAAAATGTAGCCACACACACACTTATAACTATTGATTACAACTTTTAAGAGGTTTTTGAAAATGTATCCCCAGAACAATCTAAAACTGTATGGGAATTCTTTTCACCCTACCTACATCAGGATTTTTTTTTAGTTATTTAATTAGTTTTGCAATAAGCCACTTTAATTGGCCCATCACCAAAATAAATTCCAGAAAAAAGGCAACCCCCCACCACCTCCCCCCAAAATAAAGTTGTATGCATTTATATTGTTTTACACAGCTATGTACAATTGTGTAAGTGTATTAGTTTTACATTTACACTTGCACAATTTTACAAAACATAAAAATGACTTATTAGGCTTAACAATTATGCTTACATGTCTCAGTTTACACGTTTACACTTATGTAAGTGGGTGGCCTTATACCCTTACACAAAGTATATAAAAAGTCCATTATTTCATTTAGACTTACACAAAGTCTAAGTCCTAATCCATACTCACATACAACACTGATCCAAACCAAAGACTAGAATTATTGTGGGCATACCTATGGTTTTTATTATTTTTTAAAATCATTCATTTTCTCCATGACTATGGCTCTTTTCTAATTTGGAAAAAATATACAGAGCGAAATAATTCATTAGTACTTTGTTTACTATAGGGATTCATAAGACCTATTTCATGAATTATGCCTCTATTAAGAATATGATTCAGAATAACCATTTATCTAGAGAATAAAATTTTCTTCAACAATTCAATAGTTCAATAATATTTTCTTCAATAATTCCAAAAGAATTCTTTTAGAAAGGTGAAGTGTTTGAGTTTTCTGACAGGAGGTTTTTGGTAGTGGGTTCTGATTTAGGTTTACGAGGCTGCTTGTCCTGAAATTGCCCGGAACCTATCACTGTGGTTTGAACTAATAATTGTGCCCGTCAGGTATCCAAAGTTGTGTACAACAAATCAGCGGAAACTGCCCTGCAATGGCCTACCCATCATTATCTTACGGGGGTGCAAACCTGCAAAGTTGGTGGCTGACCAGTTCCTGCAAGGACGCAGCTGTTGCAATTATTGTCATATGTAGTTAAGCGCATGGCTCCTTCCTTACCAGTTCTTTTGTCTGCCATGCCCTTTTTCTGTGTTTCACACTCACAAAGCTCCCAGCGTTTTTTCTTTTACTTTCACAACACAACGGCAGACCTGACCTCTTAAGTTGTTGGCACCCCCAAGTCAAGCTCAATGGCAGAGAGCCCAGTTCTTTAGTCGGCCATGCCCTCTTTCCGTGTTTCACACTTACATCTTTTTTGTAGTGCCAATTTTTTTTTTAGTCGTTGGATCAATGGCCACTATCAATCGGATAATTAATTTTTTTCAAGTAGCTTTCAAAAGTTTTTTGAATAGACCGAAAAATTCGGTCACCTATTGTGGCAACTAAAATTTAAAAGTTGACAATAATTTTTTTTTGATCACCTAGTTTAGTGACATGAAAATTGGATATTCAGTCACCAATCCTTTATTGATCAAATCTATTTTCAATTGCCATACATAATGGGGGCAACCTTGGTGTAATAAAAATATTTCTTATGTCAGTCCTAATAGATGCAACTAATGTTTGATGGATGTCGATGTGATGCCCGACACAAAATGGCTATGTCATGTCAATTTTAATAACCCTTGATATTGGGTTACTTCAATTGATATTAATTGCATTCTACCATTCATTTGAACAAGTTTTGTATGATTTATTTTTTCAGACCTAATGAACATGTAGTTGCAAAAAGGGAAACCTTTTTTTCTTGTAACTTTTTTTTGAAATCAATTGCATTATTTTGTGCATTAAATTTTAGCACTTTTTTAAAAAATTGTATTCAAGACAGTTAAGGACTCAAAAGGAACTTTATAGAACATCCAATGATTAGTAGGGTTTTTTAAAAGCTTTTTATTTTAATCTTTGAATTTTAGGATCACAACAACAAACCATATTTTTAACATATTCAAACATTACAAAAATCTAAACTAGTTATTTTTAATCTTGTTTTAATTAGATGTCCCTTTTTGGAACCCCAACCTTGAATGAACTACTAGGTTTTTACTTATTTACCTACCTAGTTATATAAATATTTACAATCTAACCTTACAAAAAAAAAGAAAATTGATTTTTACGATCAATATTTTCTTTAAATTAATTTCCTAAAATTATATTAATAAGTTATTTACTTACCTACCCATTATACCCTACATTAACCCACTCTAATAGTTAATCACTATGTACCTTACATGAATCAACTTAATTAACTAGTTATATGACCTTCCCTATTATATGTATCTACCTATTTTTCTTACTCTAATAATTAATGTGAAATAATAATAATCTATTAATTTACTTGTCCACATTATCTATCTAGTAGTTACCTTATCTTCCTTAAGCGTAATTAGATGTTTCCAAATAATTAATGAATAGACTATTTATGTATTTATTTACCTACCCTACCCTACCCAAACCTAGCTTATTTAATTAATTACCCAACTTTACTGGGATTGACCTAGTTCTACTAATCCTCCCTAATTATATAATTTTCCTTTTGTATTTATGCATAGCTACCTACCATATTTGATTTAATAATTAATGCAAAATATTTTTTATTTATTTACCTAGCCACATTATCTAAACATTAGTTATCGTACCCTACTTAAGTTTAGTTTTAAACTTGTTCAAATAATTGATGCATAAGATATTATTTATTTACATACCCTACCTTACTTTGACAAGGCTAATAATGATCTATCCTACCCAACAAACTAGTTATCCTTCCAAACTCTACCTAATTACTTACTTTACTTACGTAAATACTCAATGAAAAATATTAATTAATTAATTATTGACCTAACCCCCTTACCTAACTAGTAATTATCTTACTTTAATTGAGTACAATAAACCTACCCAAATAATTAAAGTATAAAATAATAATAATTTATTTGTTTACCTATGTACCTACCTTACTTACTACCTACTTATGTAATTATTTTTTTCCAAATTTTGTGATTGCATATATCATCTGACTACATGTTATTTTTATTACATGTTTCATTTTATTATACCCATGTCTTTTTTTACTAGAGATGTCCATTTTGATTAAATGTCACATTGACCAAATAGCTAGAAAGGTCATTTTAGTCAATTAAACTAATCCAAAAAAACATGTCATTTCAATTACTAAGGGCCTCTAGTCAAATTTGCCAAAATTTTAATCAAAATCAACATGCTATTCAAATTGAACAACTTGAAAAGCCACGAAGGCTTATAGTGCACTTTGCCAACTTGCAAAGTCTACATTGTTATTTTGTTAATTTGCCAAATTGACTTTACCCATTGCCAAATCCACTTACCAAATTGCAAAGTCAATAGTGCCCAATCGCTAAGTCCCTGTTGTTAAATTGGTATTGTCAAATTGTTGACTACACATCCTTAAAGGAATGGTATATCATTTACCCATATATACCCACATTTGATAAGGTATGGGTCAAGGTATACAATTTATCCTACCATATTTATTCAAAATCAATATACCTTATCAAATGCATACCCAAAGGCATATAAATTTGAAAAAAATACCTAGTTCATGACCTTGGATATATATTTAAAATACCCATACTTGAAACCATGTATGTTCTAAAAATTCAATAAATCTTGTGAGCATAAGTTTCACCTAAACCTTGAAATCACAACCTAAACCTTAAAATTGTTGTTGTTGTTATGTGTGATCATGTATCACAAGTCCACTTTGCCAAATCACAAACCCAAATTGACTTAATATTTTACCAAATTGCAACGTCCACACTTTTCCAATTCTAAAATGGATGTTGCCAAATCCCCAAGTGGGGATGGTTCATTTCGAATGATTCTGTGATGTCATATGGTCACTAGTTATCTACTCTGGATTTGAGATAATTAGTGAACTCTCTGCATGAACTTGCCTTTTGTTTCATCTCTGCAATATATAATAACCTTCTTTTAACATTTCATTCACCCAACCAGCACCTACACCCATACCATGGTATAAAAAAATCCCAAAGTTTTTTGAGCAGCTTCTCAACATTAGCGCAGCCCACAAAATCTTCGGTGCTCTTCAACAGATGATGGAATTTCTTCCTACCAACATGTTGAGGAGCTTTACAGATCGTAGTTGATGTAGGAAGCAGCTCGCACGCAGCTGAACTGTTGCGCGTCGCCGAACCTCAGAGGCAAGCCAAGAGAGCTCCAGAAACGAGTAGGAAAGTAAGTAATATTGCGAACCACGAGATGATAAATACCCCCTAACGAGCTCTGTCCGGCGCTGGTTTCGGGCCTGACAGTGCAGCTCTGTGGAGAACTGCGTTGTTCTGCCGCAAGGTTTAAAAAATTTTGGCCTTCGACTTTGTGTTGGCAGTAAATCTCAAAAACAAAACCTGTTCATTCAGTGCCTCATGGTATCCCAGTGGTTGGTGCTTCATTTCCAGCAGGTGAGGTACGAAGGAGCCAAAGTTTCTAAAGCGTTTTCAAAAACGCGTGGAAAAAAGCATGGTTTATTCTAATGTTTGATGGGTAAATTTTATAGTTACATTGATATACCCATGGGTAAATAAAAAGTTAAATATGTTTTTGATATACCTCACCCAAATGGTAATTTTTTCATTCCCTGTTAATTATATATCTAAAATTGGTAAATGTTTTCCATGCCTATATTTTACTTGGCTACATATAATTGTTCAATTTATCCTTCATGAATGGAGGGTGATTATTTTTTTAAAGGGTAATTAACAAAGGGTATATGTCAAAATCATTATATAACATATGTATTTCCACATTTTACAATGCCTATGGTTAAAATGATTTGTGCAAATTATAGTGATTAACCATTTTTTTTTTTGATATTTTATTATACATTATGGTAATTACCTTGAAAAATACTCTTACCAAATGATCTTGGAATATGTCATGATGAGAATGCCTCACTTGAAAATACATTTTTAACACTATTGAAATTGATTCTATTATATTATGTTGATTTTATTCATAGGATGTTTGAAATTTCATGTGTTCATGTTTTCAATTTTACAAGGACATTTTATTTTCTCCTTTTAAAATCTATCACAGCTATGTAAATTTAAGCCTTATGCTTACCCAATTACCCAATATTAGGTATGGTTTGTAAAATTAAGATTAGAGATTTGAGCTTGTTAATATCTTGTTCAATGTGAAAAAAAGAAAGGAAAACAAGACACTTTTACTACATTAATAGAAATAAGATAATAACTCATTGAGAAAGGAAATGTATCAAGATTTGAAGGGATTTTTTGTACATTAAAAAGAAAAAAAAGAAGACATTATTCAATGAAAAACGTATTATCTTTGTACTAGGGGAAATATATATATATATATATATTGTTCACTTCTT
>Ga0209208_10003359_pt1 | contig 22942 bp, 14 predicted proteins | sample S1TSphfallax_3_FD_187694 | JGI IMG/M metagenome (GOLD analysis project Ga0209208, IMG submission 187694) | Host-associated microbial communities from peat moss isolated from Minnesota, USA - S1T2_Fd - Sphagnum fallax MG (SPAdes) (version 2) | ecosystem: Host-associated > Plants > Peat moss >...
TCTTTTTTTTAAAAAACTTACTTATTTAAATTTTTATATTTTGGAAATTTTTCATTTATCCTTGTGTAATTGATGTATTAAAATGGATACATCAATTGGCCAACATTGGTTGTGATGATGCAATTATGGCATTATGGTTAAAAACCAAAATTACTTGATACCAACATTCCATCCTCCTCCTTCCTTTAATATGAAATGAACTAGTGTAGTTCATTTTTGCAACCATGGCAATCTTTTCCTCATCAATTTTTTTGTGTTGTCGATGGTTGTCTTTTGTTACATGAAATTGATTTGAACTAGGAGTGGGGAGGTTGTTATTGGGCAATGTTATATGCTTGAACACTTGTGTTTCATATTCAACATTCTTTGTTAAATCTAAAATTTAAACATTTGACATAAATTAAGGCTTCATCTTTGGTGTTAATAATGAAGCTTCAATATGAATGTCTTAATAGTTCAAACAAATACTAACATAAATGGAAGACATGTTAACTATTATATATGTTGATACTTGTGTTCTTTATATATATATTAATTGATATTAAATATACCAATGCATCATATCATACCCAATTCATAATGCATGGATAATTTATATTGGTTTGGTATGAACAATACCAAACACCATGATGAGGTTGGCATGTCAATACTAAAGCATCACTTGTTTAAACAAAATATTTGATATTGTTTGTTTAACAAAAATGTGACCAACATTTTTCAAGAACATTGCACTTCCTTCTCACTATAAATATCTATAAGTGGAATCACCAAATAACAACAATGATTTAGAAGATAAAATTTGAAAATCTAAATAATTGATCAATGTTTAAATTAAACTCAATAAAATATTTGTACATGCATTTGTAACTGTCAAAACTTATGTCATTTTCAAAAAGGTGTTACAAGAATGATCTAACCAACTAGTTTGTATATAGATTCATATTAGGTCAATTTTTTACAAACATCAATAAGGTCAATATTAGTGTTGGGAGGGTAAATGTAAACACATCTACATTGGTTGTGTAAAAACTAGGAAATTCAAAACAATTCACATTTATTTTACTTTTCATGTAAATATATATTTTACACTTACATGGGGAAAAGGTTTAAAAAAATTATCTATATTTACATGACCTTGTGTAAAGGTATTTGGCATGATGAATGTAAATGGATTATGATTTATAAAAGGAAAAAAAAAGTCCAACAATTATGTTTTGTATGTTTCTACCACCATCAACATAATGTACGTATATTCATTGATGAACTTGTACTTAATTTCAAGTTTTAATTTTTGAATGCAATGTACATAAAAACATAAATTGATGCCAACTTTCATTCAAGTCTATTCTTTTTGTTGCAATATGTTATTTGGAAATGTTATCTATGATGGGAATGTTGTGACTATGTGAAGATTTCTTATATACCAAGTTCCTTCAACAACAAAAAAAATCATTATGAGAAAATAATTGTTTTAATCAGGCTTGCAACTAGGTTTTAATTGAGCAACTCAACGTATTTTTACAATATGAGTGTTATTGAACGAGTCACAAGAGTTGCAATGACACAACTAGTGGTAAATGAAATTGTAAACATATGCAATTCATGCAATTATGTTGCAATTAAATTATTGCAACAATTGTGCCATTATGTTGTAACTATGTAAGCAACAATGTGTTAATGTGGCAATGAGGTGTAAATGTTGACAAATCATCAATGGACACATGGCAATTTTGAATTTATTTCAATATGTAATATTTTAAATTTTAATTTAAACCATTCAACTTGGGGCCAATAATGTGTTGACACATGGCATTTGGATCAATAGGTTCATAGGCCTAAAGTAGGTAAGCATTATTACCTACATTTTTTAGGCTAAGTAGGTAGATAATTCAACTTAGGTAAATAAATAGATAGGCTTAGGCTAAGTAGGTTGGTCATTTGGGATTATTTTATTTTATTAAATGGGTTTAATTTGTAGGGCTAAACCTTTTTTTAATGGTTTATTCCAAATGTCACTTTTTAAAAAATATTTTTAGTGCACTTAATTATATATTTTACAAACTTGGAAAGGTAGGATAAACAATATGGGATTAAAAAAAAAGTTGTATGCTAGTTGCAACTCATTTGCAACTACTATAAAATAAGCTAATCAGCAAACATTTAAGCTTTTAAAGAGCTTCAAATCTTAATACATTGTGTTTTTGCCTTTCAAGTGTAAAAGATTTTTCGAAACCTTGATTGGCACACCCACAACTATTTAGATTGTTCAAAAAAGACACAAAATGAGGAAGATATGGTTGTAAAAAATAACTAGGGTCAATGTTTGGTCACAAGCTTAATTCACACTTTAAGATTTAGCACATTAATTTTTTTCATGGCTATTGTATGTTGTTCATTTACTTCTGAAACTCAAATAGTTAATGTAAATCTTAACTTGGAGCATTCATAAAACTTTATATCATTAAAAAAAACAAGAGACAAAGAAGATATGAAGTTTAGAAATAAAGGGTCATTTTTTAAAACCACATTATGTGATTTCAACACATTTTGTGTTTTTTTATATTGCTCTTTTGCCTTTGGAGTTGAAACATATAATGTAGAGCTTACTTCGGCATTCCCATGATGCCTTATATCACACAAAGTAAACAAGAAACAATAAAAATCCAAAAATGTCCAATCATTAGCCAATAATCAGAATTTATATAACAATGTACAATAATTATACTAATAATTAATATAATAATAATAATAATTGCAATTAGTAGTTGGCTAGTTGCACAAAAATCCAATATGGTAGTTATAAAGTAGTTACAAAGAAGTTGCTAATGAGTGCTTCATTTATTCTCATTGTATTATAATTGTCATATGTGATTCTTGTGCAACTTGTTAAGAAAGTTAAACATGGTTGACCAAAATTGTATATATGGTGTGTATAATCAATCATTCATATAGTGGTCCATATTGGGACTACTATGCAGTTACATTAAAACTACACTAGAATTCCTCAAATTTTTAATGTGACATTTTATTTATCAATTCCTTGTATTTCCATGGGATAGATGCAATGTAGTTGCAAGTTAGTTGTTTCAAAGTTTTAGTTTAGGGTAATGAAGTTTCAGTGAATACAATTTTTCATAGTGTTCCACTTTTAAAATGAAAGCAATTTGACCTACTAAAATCAAAGATGTAGCTACATTAGATAATTGTAGTCTTTAAAATCACTTGTTTGATTCCTAAAACCATTTAATTATTAGGTTGCATTTGTAAAATATTTCCCTTAAAATTACATACCCAAACCTTGCAATCTTTCAACTCACAAGTTAAATTAGTTATCTATATTCCCAACAATCATTTGCCCCAAACCCATCAATCTTTTCAACTCTTTCGAAATGAAAATTTGAAGTTATTAATCAAACAATCTTGAACTGTTGTTTTTACTAATGCCAACTACTATTAGGCTTTTTTTATCCCATAGAAGTAAAATATACCAATCATCATTAATAAAAATTATTAGCAATTGGATCACAATCTTTGATTATCTAGCTACAACCGCATTAGAAATTGTGCGATTTGACCATAATCTAGATGTTGAAAAACTATAAGTGATTTAGTTAGAAAAGTAATATTTTTTTTCCTTTTTACAAAATTTTATGTGGATTTACATAGGTTTGCATACATTTACATGACAAGTAAATCATTTACAAATCATTTACACCTACATTTACATAAAGGGTATGTCTAAAATCATATACATGCACAACACTAGTTAACACTTACTTCTTGCACCAAAACATGTTAAATTGCATTGCCATGCTTGTGTTTTTTGCAATACACAAGGCCTCTAAATAATTATGATTTTCTTCCTTTAAAAGTGTCACAATTCAAGATTTAGATGAGTAGTTTGAATATCTTAAGAATCTTGAATATATCTTGGGAACCTTTGTCACATAAAATAAACAATAATAATTGTTTTTTTTGGTACAATTGAAATAAGCATAAGATACAATAATCATTCACATTTCTTAGATGAAACCACATACAAAACCCCATGTTTTATAGAAATATTAGTCTTTTGTGAAAGCTCTAAGTAGTTTTACAATTGCTATGTGAAAATTGTGTATTACATTGTGAAAATTTGATAGACCACCTTTGCAAAATTCAACAAAAATGATCACAAAATATTTCTTATCTTGTTTTTGTAAAGAATTTTTTGAGTTATTCCATGCAAAAGACTCTATCCTTTACCCATGGCAAAATTGTGAGTCCAATGATCATCATTGTATTTTGTAATGAAAAAAATTCATTGCAACCCAATCTCCACGGTTGGTGTCAACAATCATAATCACATTGCATAATAATTTATACTAGTGAAATGATGATGTTGGTTGAACAAGTTGAATAGATGTAGCAAAAAACTTTACAAGATGAGGGAAAAAGAAGTACATGCATGAAGTCCGTCTATGACTATCTCATGTGCCATACATGTGAAAAAACAAGAAAACTTGTGCAAAAAAAAAAAAGTTTCAGAACTTGGATAATGATCTGTGCAACAAAACAAAAGGAAACAAGGGGTGTGTGACATTATGGCCTTGCCATTTACATTCAAAGTATCTCAGGAAAAAGAAGAATTATGAAATTCAAATATTTCACCATGCAAAAATATGATTTAAACAAAAATCCTCTAAAGAAACCAAAATCTTTCAACATATCATAACTCTATACCTAATCTCAAGTTTCAACACAAGCAAAAATATCATCTTTTGAAAATCCTTGAATGAAAATAGACCTACTACCTAGGGGCCAAAATCCCTTAAGCTACTATATTCCATAATGAATCTAAACACAATATCCTTGCCTTGGTAGGCAAGGCAAATAAAGTGTATACAAAAATGTGCACATATAAATGTTAAAAATTACATAAGAAGAACATAAGCATAATCATGTATAAAAGAACTCAAATAAAGTTGTAGATAACCATGACGAATGGTTTGGATAAGGCATAAAAGAAAAATGATTAAACATTTTTATTTCAAGCGTTAATGCTAAGTAAACATTGTGTTTGAATGTAAAAGGAAATTGCTAAAAAAAGTCAAGTGTTGCTATGTGATCAATTTTGCAACAAAGTGTCAAATTCGCAACTTGGTTGATGCCATGGGATAATATTGTTGTCAATGGTGTACCATTAAGTTTGAAACAAGATTGGCTTTTCTTCCCCTCCAAACTATGCTAGTGGGGCTCATGTTATTTTTGTTTTCTTAAAGCACATAAGACCTATAAATAACAAGAAATTTCAAAATTTAAATACGCATGTCATCAATTAACCTCATCAAATGAATACTCTTGGTTACTAATTAACTTTCTTTTTCAATGTTACATGTTTGTTATGCATAAAGGTTGATTATCAAATACCCATTTTGTGAATGGCTTAGTATATTGCCCAAGTACGCTTTAGGGTTAAAATTTTTGTAGGAAAATCATGTAACAACATTCTATCCAAAAATTTATTTTAAAAAAATGAGCTTTTGTTGAAAATATTTTATTTCTAGCAACTTGTTAGGAAATAAACTATTTTTTGGGAATAATGTTGAGAACATAAGAAATAAGGTAAATTGTTTTGAGAAAAAACCTCTTTTTTGAAATATATTGTCGTCGGAAATGGTTTTAAAATTTTGAAAATTTGAGAAAATGGAAAACCAAAAAATACATTAAATGGGTTTAATTAAGATTTAAAGATTGATAACCTACTTATTTGAATGAAACTTTCAAACATCAAGGTGGGTTATTAAAAAAATTCTATTCAATACCTAACCCATAAGGATTTTGCCAATTATTTAGATGCTACATACCAAGTACATAGGTTTGCTAGTCTATTTTTTAAAAATTTGATAAGCAACAAGCAAATCATTAATGATGTTATTGACACCTTAATGTTCTTTCAATAATTGACCTAGGGTAGGACATTCAGTGAACAAACACTTAAGCACTCAAAGCAAGTCGGATCCAAGGGGAGGGTTCCCTTCTTTTCGGTGTCCAAACAAAACTTGAATGCCTCCTTTTGGTGTATCTGCCCCATTAAAAGTTTTCGAAAACGGATTAGAAATGAGAAAGTTACACCCTCCCAAAGTAAAAGGGGTCAAGAATTGAAAATAAAAACCATAGAACACTACAAAGCCAATTCCCAAACACCCCAAACATTCTTTGTATGTTGCTATGTTGCTATCACATTTCAAAGATGATTTGTAGAATTGAATGTGATGCTCCTATAACACTTTCAATTGTTTAAAATGAATTAAAAATGAAAAAAGTTAGAAGATTTAAAAGTAAGAGGGGTCCAAAGAAAATAAATAAATAAAAATAAAAATAAAACGAGTTTTGTAAGTTGAAAAGTTTATTTTTCCATTACTCCTTTTCCTTTGCACTTGAAAGATGATTTCTAAAGCTTGAGGTAACATTCTCATAACATTTAAAATCATTAAAAATGAAGCACAAATGACAAAGATTTAAAGAAGTGTTTGGTCATAGGGTAGTGATCGGGGATAAGCAGTTCTACCCTACATTGGTTTGAGTCGTCTTTTATCATGACATAAGTTATGGCATATGTAGGATATCAGTAGTTGTGATTTCGAGTGTCTTGTATGGATTCACTTAATGTATTTGACATGAATTCAAAAAAATATCTCCATTTGAAAATGCATGTTGTTTCATTTTGTCCAAGATGGACATACTTTGTTATATATATATATATAGTTTTGAATTTGAGGTAGTTACTTAGATGGGGTAGAATTGCACATCATCAAACACATACTTATCATCGAACACTTTCCAATATTTTTTAGGTCCTTATCCAAATTGAGTGATTTTTGTGTCATTGGATGTGCAAATTGGAGGGTTACAAATGTGCTTTCAGCCTTAGAAGTAAAGAAGCAATGCAGAAAACATAGAAAGAGGTTGAGTGATGGTTTCTTTCAATGTTTTTGAAAACATAATTCTAGACCTCTCTCTAGTTGTAGCCTCATATCTTCCTCATTTTTGAATTCATTTTGAGTGATTAAAAAGTTGTTGGGTGGGTCAACTAGAGCTTTACTTCTTTGTATTCCAAAGGCAAAGATACAATTATTGAAGATCTTAGCTTGAAATCCTAATCTGTTTTAATTCATGCATCATCTAACATTGAACCCTCTTACACCAAACACCCCATATCTTGCTCATTCCTTTACTGAATTGAGAGATTTATGTGGTGCTGGGAGCTCTAGGTGCAAGGCTGAAAATGTTCTTAGAGCTTTAGAATCAGAGGAACAATGTGTGAGGACTCGTATGAGTTCTTAAGTGTTCACTCACTCGCCTATCTACCCCATGTAAATTCTAGTCGGTGAGTGCAAAGGTTTGTGAGTTAGGGCTAGCTGAGTTGTGAGTAGGTAGGTAGTAAAAGGTTAGCAAAAATAGTCAATGACCATGGTTAAACTAGGCGTAACCAGAAACCCAATGGCAAACTGTTTTCCTGTCCATCCACCACGGTATGTTCTCCTTCATGATGGTGGCGCTGGTGGTGGCTGCTGGTAAGCAAAACGTTTGGATGAGATTTTGGATGAGATTGTTTGAGGGGTTTGTCCAAAACTGCGAACTGGGAAGGAATATTCCAAATTTCCAGATTCGACGGCCCCAACGGTCATATGGCCGTTACACGGTGTTCGTCTTTCGCCGTTTGTTCTCGGTCTCTTTTTCCCGGCCCGTCGCGAGTAGCTACCTGCTCGCGACGATTGCAAATCTCTCGTATTTGCATCTCCATCTCTCACTGTGTGCGTGCGCGCGCGCAATCTCATCTGCTGCGAAATGCTTCTAAGTTCTTGTGGTAGTAGTTGCTGTTGTTGTTCACGAGGTTTCAAAACAGTGGGAAATGCGTGGGATCAACAGCAAAGAAGAAAAGGAACAACACTATAGGGGAAGGGTGGTTGTGGAATGGTTGGTTTCTCAGCAAGTGAATCTTAGGAGGATTTCTTAACGAGTGGAATCTGAATTTCCAACCTTGGTGGAGATCCGGTGGGGGTTGTAGGAAGGAGGACGAGTCGTCCGGACTTGAAAAATGGAATCCTTCGAGCTGGATTGTGGGGGCCGTTGCCGGGAGAGTTTCGAGACGGATGAGTTCTATGAGACCATTCAAGCTCCCAAGTTCCACGATTTCACTGTTCCGGAGGAGGAGCCGGCCATTGATCCTGAAGCTTGGTTCAATGGTACTAATCCTGGTACTTCTCTCAACTTGGGCTTGACGACCCATCTGCCCATATGCCTTTGGGATTCCCGGGCATGAGGGATGAATGTCCTTCTCATCAAAGAATAGATCAGTAGTCACATCTATCTTTCTCGTTCTGATGAAACTTGTTTTCAAGGATACCCATTGTAGCTAGCTCAACGTGTGTCTGTGCAGGTGTGATCAAGAAAGTGGTAGCAGCAGCTGGCGCCACTGAGGTTGTTTCAAGCGGATTGCAGAATCCCAAATTCCATAAGGTACCAAATCTTTCTGTCTGAAGTGCAATCTTAGTAACTTGGAGAGTATATTTGTTGCAGAGAATTATGTGTTGATGCAGTTGGAGTATTGCATCTATCTGGTTATCTTCTTATTTACCCTCCAATGCTTCCCATTTTTACGTTCATGCAACATGAGGAGAAGCAGTGGACACATGCCACCTTCAAAACCAGGACACACCTGCATTGATTGAGGATGCTCACATAATGTTCTGATTGTGGTGCTGCAGGGAGTGGATAGCAAGACCGCAGATGTACACAGCAGCTTGCCTGGAAGCTTGCATCAAGTGCCTTCCAAGATTCCTGCACCTGAGAAGGGAGTCAGGTGAGTTAGGGATTAGCCGCAGTCCTTGATTTCTGCTGCAAATTCCCAGTCTTTGAAAAGAAAAATATGATTTGTGCATTGTCACATTCATACCTAGCTTTGTAGAAGAGGGAAGAGGGGATTATATTCTCATAACAAGCTTGGGGGGTTTCTTTGCAGCACTGCTGGTGGGGGAAAAATCCCAAAGGGTTCTGTTACGGTCTCTGTGTCCCCTCTGATGACCAAGTCTTTGAGAAATGGGAACAATGTGCACAGCAATCCCTCCTCCCAACCTATAGTGGTGGAAAAGCTCACTGAAGCTCTCAAATCAATGTCGATGGCAACACCCTGGCAACCTTCAGAGAACGATGACCCCAATCCAGCTACTGGCAATTCAAGGAACTCCCCAGCTGTCACCCCATCAAAGCCTGGAAAGCATTCAAGGATTAAGTCACCTGCTGTACTCTCTGAAGCTCTGGTAGGCAGCTGCACAACCAACCTGAAGAATGCAGAAACAACACTGCCTTCATCAGGGCCTCAAATCACAACTTCTGTTCACAAGGAAACAGTTGTTCTTTCCAATGGCCTTGCAGATGGAGCAAGCAATATTCTGGAGCATGGGAACTTGAAGGCCTGTGATACAGTTTTGTCCTCGAAGAAAGACACTCCTGGCAAGGGTGCTGGAATAGCTGCTGCAAAGCCTCTTAAATCAAAGCTTGGTGAGGCAAGGTCGTCACCTGCAACCTTTCACCATTCCACATCTCAGCAACCAAGCACCACTGCAGTGCCAGCTGCCATTTGCAAAACACCAGTCAAGGAACCTGCTCCTAAGGTCTCGGAAGCTTGCAGTGAGCATGTGAAAGTTGCAGCATGCAATGCAGTTACAGCATCACCTTACAGTGGCCACCATTGCCGGTCATCTCGATGTGCTGCAAATGACCCTAACTATAATTCTCCTGCTTCAATCCCCAGGAAAAAATACCTGATGGCTCGGCAGGGTGTTCCTGGTTCCAGGATGCTCTTTCACTTTGACAGAACCAAAGAGGATCAAGAGGTGGGTAAAGTCCAAAATGATCTGCAACAGAAGGGAGATCCTTCAGATATCTGCAACATGTCAGAGGCTAAGGTTCTGACGGATAACGATCCAGAAGAAGTGGTAGATGTGACTACTGATCTCTTCGTTGATAAGAAGGACACTGCTGTGCAAGAGTCACTGGACAAGCAGCATCCTGCAGTGCAGCAGGAGGTTTCTGAGGAAAGTATAAGGTCACAATCGGCTCAGCTTGGCCAGGGTTTCCCGGAGAGCTGCAATCCTACAGACATACAGCACCTTGAATGGCATGAGGAAAGGATTCTGAAGGATAATGATCCAGAAGAGGTGGTAGCGGTGGCTGCTGATCTGTTCTTTGATGAGAAGGTCATGGTTGTGCAAGAGTCACTGGACAAGCAGCATGCTGTAGTAGTGCAGGAGGAAATTGCTGATGAGAGTATAATGTCGCAATCTGCTCCGCTTGTCCAGGGTTCTCAGGAGAGCTGCAATCCTACAGACATACAACATCTTGTAGGGCAGCTGGAGGAAAGGGAACGGCCGCTTTTTGAGCACCTTGTCCAAGAATTGCAGGAGAGCTGCAATCCTGAAGTCAAAACTGATTTTCACGGTGGGGATGGCCACATTGATTCAGGGGAGGCTTGCAGTGGTGAAGACGGGACTTGCAATCCTGAAGTTGAAACCAAAGCACTAGTTCCAGAGAGTGAAACTCTGTTTGGTGAGAGTATAAAATATGCTCCTTCAGCACCAGAAGGACCCCAATATTTTGAAGATCTGTCTACAATTCCATCTCCTGAAGGAACAGAAAAAGGAGGATTGATGAGTCAAGAGGGGGAAGCAGAGCAACAACAACCCACAATGTCCTTCCTATCCCAATCAGGAAGGAAAAGGTAAACATTCCAAAACTGAAAACTGCTTTGATATGCCTCAACCTCAGACCCTTACCTGTTACCTTACTCCAGCTACGATTGTTTCAGACTGACATGTTTCATTGTTATAAACAGAAAGAGCCAAGAACTAGGAGATGAAGTAGGCAGCAAGAAAGCAGATGACTCACTGCAAATGTCAAGCCATCATGTAAGTGCATACCTGGGGATATTGATACTAATGTTTACATGCCAGTGACATGGACTATATCATATGTTTAAACTGCTCCATATGAAATTGGTCGTGTTGCTTTATCCCTCATGTACATTGCCTTGTTTTCACCAGAGCAAAACCCACAGAAAAGAAGCTCTATGTGCATGCACAACTTACCTCCAGAAGAGGACAACCAACCCACGACCTTTCCGGTTGCGCACTCAGGTATGTCACCAGTCCCCAGAATTCTTAGATGGATTGACTACTACTCAAATGGCTAAACATACCAGCTATCTCCTTGCTATCTCCTTCAGAATCTCAAAGGAAAGTCACTTAAAATGAGAATATGCTGTGGTACAGGAAAGAGGAGCTCTCAAAGAACTTGAGTTCAACAAGAAGGTGGAGGAGTACCTTGCAGCCCGAGAGGGTTTTCACTCTGCTTTTCAAGGCCTTGCAGTACTTGGAACTCGGGTATACTTCACAAAATGTCTTTTTCTCTTCCATGCTCCTGCAAATGAAGTGACTTGTGTAGAAAGAAAGCCCAAAGGAAAAATGTGGAAGACAATGCGCTACTACCAACTTTGTTTCTTGCAGTTTTCATGCTGCCAGATCACCATATTGACTATGGAAACATTTTGATAAAAATGTTTGCCATTTACTGCAGGTTGAAGGTAAACCACTCCAGCAAGGAATCAATGACCCTAGCTCACAGCCCAATCATCTTGTGTTTGGTGCCAACCAGGCTGATTTTGCTGAACAGCAGGTTGGAGAACTGTGGCATTTGTAGCTGCTCGATTTCTTATGGTGTTTTTGACATATCTAGAACCCACTTTGGCCGAATGTTTGCAGCATTTCAAAACTTAGTCCTATGGATTGCACTATATAATCTAGCAATAATCATACCATATGTACTTGTGATTTCAACAGGTGCAAGAAAAACAAGATCCTGCGAAAAGACACAAGCAGATACTGATTCACGCACAAAAGATGCCAGCGTTTGACCATCCATTCAAGCCTCACAGGTAAGACAAATGCTGCAACTCCTTCCTTTCTATTGTGCTCAATTCAGTAGCAAGCAACAAGAAAAATGCTGACAGACAGTGCCTTGAAACTTGCAGATCTACTAAGAAGTTGACAGTGCCACAAGAGTTCAAGTTCCATGCAATCAATGGGACACGCACTTGTACTCTACATAGTCGATGACCATGATCATGCGTTGTTGCAAAGGCAACTCCATGATGACTCCATGGTAGAGAGAATCTTTTTTATTTGGTTGCATTTCTTTTCAAAGCCGTTTCACCAATATGATATTGACATGGTCTAATTTGGCACAAAGTTTGTATATATTATATGCCAATGAGTTTCAAGATTGATCACTAGACAACACCATGCATTAATTTCACCATCAAGGTCAATGATTCCCATGGATCATTCAAAATGCAGTTGAGATCTCTTTCTAGCTTGCTTGCAACCAGGAAAGAGTGATCCATGTTACCTGCCAACTTTTTTGTTGTCTGGAAGAATCTGGAAGAAGGTTACCCAGAACCTGTTGAACCCAACAAAGTTTGTGGTGACCCTTGCAAACCTGCAGCCTGAGTTTCTCCATCTCTCTCCTTGTGCCAAACTAACAGAGATGCAGCAGTTTGTGAGCAAATTAATTCCCTTGATGATGTTCATGAAGAGCAGTTGCAATTCAGTGTTCTGGTTGCCCTAGAAGACAACTGCTTGCTTCTGCTGGAGCTTCCACCAATGTTGTCCATTACCAAGAGAGGACTGAAACTTGACCTGCATGAGATTTCCATTTTGAAAATCAACTCTGTATGGCATCTGTGTACTCAATTTCTTGACACCAAAATATTTTCCTTGCTCAGCAATTCTTTTGACACATCCTGAATCGCGGGGGCTGGTGGTCAGTAGAGCTCCTATATCACCATTCCCAGTCTTAATCTTAGGCAACACAAGCCTTTCCTTCTCCAATGCGTCTGTTAACTCATCTGATAAAGCTCTCACAGGTGATATTAGCAGCTTCCCAGAGTTAGGAGGAGTAGCACTTGGACAGTTGGTGTTTCTCCCAATGGAAACTGTTGCTGCCGTTTTGTCTGCTGTTTTTTGTGAATCTGAGGTCACACTTCGAAACTCCAATCCTCCTCTACTCATGGTCAACTGATGTCCATCTTTCCTTCTACATGTGATATCTGAACTCTTCACACCAGTCGAAACTATTCGTTCCATTTCGACCCTGTCTGCAAAATGTGTAAATGGTGCCTTACTCTTAATTAGTGCCTCATCTTGAAGTAGGCTACTGCTCCCTACTGCTATTATTAATCCATCTCTCTTTGCCTCCTGCTGTTGAACTGACTTTTCAGCAGTAGTCAGATTTTGGAAAGCGTCATGCACAGCCTTAGCATCCACCCAATCCTCAAAAACAACAGAACTTTGCTCCTGGTGCCAACAGCCTGTAGAGATCACACAGAAATTGGTCTGAAAATCTCAAATGAAGATGCATTGTGGATTAGCACAGCAAATGCCACTTTTCAACACACAAACTAATTTGCATTAAGATTCCCTGTAACCAGAAACTGCTTTTGACATTTCATGAAGCTACAAGCTCTTCAATCTCCAACCTATGAAGTCAACTAACTACATGATCATGCATGTGCAGAGCACAGATTTAGAGTGTCAAGGTATCTTGAATTTTAGACTTCAAATTGATGCTCAAACCACTCTGCAGATCCCGCTTGTGGAACCAATCTTTGGAAGTGAGGCAACAATACAGTGGTCCCATAAGGTAAAGGTATCTAAATGCTTCTGGGAACTGGATAGATTTCTCACAAAAAGTAGGAATTTTATAATTGTTGAACTTTGATATTGATGGCAGGAGGAGTTGCTCACCTTCATTGCCTTGGTCTGCCTCCTGTCCTTTTTCCGGCTTCTGTATTGCTTGTTGTAGGTGGTCATTTCTTTGACTTGTGGCAACACTCTCTAGATTGAGATGGGCACTTTCATTTTCTAAAGTCCTAATTGAGGAACTCTTCTGTGAAGGATTCTTGTTTCCTGTTGTGACAACCAATTCAATGTGCCTGACATAGCTTGTTTTCATTGGGTGAGACGTTTTTGTTAGGCACAGAACAGCTGCATTGGAAAGTCTGGCTATATCTTCTCTGGACAGACTGGAATCACTTTGTTTACTATCATCAGCTTCATCACTCTGGTGTCCTCTTATGTCTGAAGGTTCAACAAAGCTCTCATAGTCTTCATAACTCTTCCTCTCTTCCTGCCACTTTGAGGTTGTTTCCTTGTCCAATTCATGAACATGTCTTGGCTCTTGAATCCCTGCATTCTTGGCGTTTCCTGCTGCCTCATGAATTTCCTCATGTTCAACCTTCCCCTCTTCTTTGTTTGAAAACACTTGTTTCTGTTCTGAGATTTCTCCTCCATGTGGCAGTTGCAAATCCTTTCTTGGCAGTCTAATCTTTTTCTCTCCCTTGAAAATTCTCAAAGCTTTGGCATTAACTTGCTCACAAGAACTAGCATCCTTTCCAGGATGTCTGGATTCATGCAAAATACCTTGAGACCTTTGAAAATGGCTCCTACTATCCTTTCTGTAGTTGGAAGATTGAGACTTGGAGCAAGAATTGGCTGGAAAGGGACTTGAAACTGGCCTCCTACCATCCTTTCTGTAGTTGGAAGATTCAGACTTAGAGCAAAAATTGGCTGGAAGGGGACTTGAACCTGGCCTCTTCCCAAAAGAAGGTGCTCTTTTTAAGCCAGCCTTGAGCAAATGAAGTGCAACTCTAGTGTCTAGGAATCCTGTGTCCTCTTCATTGGTACTTAACTTTCCAGTCTTTCCAGGCTTGTTCTCAAAGCTAGAATCAAGCTGTCTCTTCTGTACCTTTGCAAGCATTTGTGAGCCATTCCTTCTAGGTGGAACATTCACATCCCTTTGCAAGCTGCAGCTCTCATGATCATCTACTGCAGATAAGTTTCCACCAGTGTCAATTGCCCTGTTCTCTGGAGTAGTAGAATCTGCTTCCAATTCTTTTGGCAGTTCAGCAACACAATGATGTGTCAACAGAATCTCCTCAGGTGCTTGTTTTACTGCTGTGCCAATGCTTGAGCAGTCTGGCATAATCTGCATAGTTTCAACTGGTGGGCTGGAAGAACTCCCAGGCCTAGTACTGTTGTGCAAACCCTTTACCCCAGATCTCAGAGTTTTGACCCATTCAAAGCGCCTGCTACTGTCATGATAATCTCCATTGCTAATACTATAAGCAACTTCATCCTTGTTTAGGTCCTCTGAGGAGAATATATCAATTGCAACATCATCATTTGCTTTTGTTTGACCTTCATTTTGGCAGGAGGAAACAGATGCCTCCTTGTGCTTCAGAGTTTCTCCTAGACTTCCCTTGGTAAAATTTGTTAGCACTTGAAACTGAGGGACTTTTTGGCCTCTTGCTGAGAACTCGTGAAAATTGTTGGAGGCTAGATCATCTGTGAAATTTGAAGGATTGAAACCATCTGATTCATGTCTCTGAGTCTTATTTTCTGGAAATCTGGTTGGAGCCCCTAAACTACCCCCTCTCCTGAAGCAAGGAATTCCATCGAGTTCCGATTTCCTCTCTCCAGAATGAGGCCTCAAAAAAGACTTACTTTCAAGATCCCTAGACTGCAAAAAACTAGTAGATTGTAGTCTTCCCTGTAGTGCTTCATCAGCTATGTCCATCCCCACGCTGCAAAATCTGTTCTGTAAAACCTCTGGCCTGCCCTCATTCTGTAAATGAGAAGCCTCCAACAAGAGAGGGGTCTCTGGGCAGCTTAGCACAGCAGCTTTGAAACCTCTTTTCAACATTCGTTTGCCCCCATATCGAGCTTGTAAGTTAGCCAGCTTTCGACTGAGGATCAATATCTCTTTTCCAATTTCCTCCTCAAGTTGACCCTGAATTTCTGCTTCTAACTCAGCCTCCACATCAGCTATATTCATCTTTTTCAAATGCATTGGAGATATGATGGCCTTTTCTTGCAGACCTGAAAGATTTGGTTCTCTACAAGCACTGCCACTTGCAAGACGACATTTTGGCCCAGCAAGTCCCAAGCTTTTCACCCTCCTAACTCCAGAACCATTAGAAGCCCTTGTCCCTTTCCAAAATTGCCTTCCAGCAGAAATAAGATTGTCAGAAGGTCGCTGAGTCTGAATGTCTGTTGATGACCTCTCCTTGAATCTTGATTGTACAGCTACTTGTGTGTTTTCTTCAGCTAGTAGAGGGTGTTTCCTGACCTCTTGAGTAGCATGGGTGTGCAGCTTTTCTGGCAAGTTAGTTTTCTGTCCAGTGACACTGCCCAGAAACCCCCTTGCCTCATGCATGTTGCGCCCGTTCATGCAGTGGCTTATCTTGTAGGGAACGAGCCTGTTATGTCCATGACCACAACGTACCTTTTAGTTTCTCACAGATGTGCGTATTCTCCTCAACCACTCATTTGCTAGCTGAAGGAACCCATTAGCATTAATCATAAGTAAGAGAAGAAGGCACAAATAACCATCTCATTGATCTGCTCTCTGCATCATTTTGAAGTATGACAAGTGACGTTGGCAATGCTTGGAATATACAACTCATCACCATTACTTGAAGACTATCTACAGGGAAATAGTTCTCCACAATGCCATTCAACTGCTGAAATTACTGATGGTACAGAGATGTTTATTAATTACAGAAACAACTCAAAAGACAAATAGCCATAAGGGTATTGTGATACCTCCTGAAGATAGTGTTCAACTGACTGTCAACAATAGTACAAGAAGTATTTCGTTCTGGGCTGCTCATTGGAATTACAGCTGTGTCCTTGGTCGTAGGGACAATGCCACCAGAACATTTTCTGGACTTGTCCAAAGAAGAGATCACACTGTGGGTTAATGCTGTTGGACCTGCCCCGCATACACTGATCAAACGATCTCGGTTAACTTCCATGCTACAGCAGCTTTTGTCCACTGGTGGAATGAGTGCGCCAAGTGTGCCTGCAGTGGATAGTACTTCTTCAAGTCATTCTAATAGACAACATATCAACTTCACTTGTACCAAAAATGGAATTTCCAGCTGGTAATCTGAAGGAAGACAAAGGGTCCTGGTCACTTAAGAATCATAGGGCCTCATGCATACGGTAGATATGGTGGATGAGCAGGTTTACACATGACCAAGGAGGCCAAGAACATGTATAAACAAATTGCAATGGCTATGCAGTATACAATAGCATAATCCCTGTGAACCACCTGCAATCACTATGGATGAAGTGGCACCAGCTACTTTGTCTTCATTTCGAGCCTCCCTCTTCTGCAGATAATCCCTCTCACCTCCAATGTGATTCTGATCACCAACCCTATGAGATATTGTCGATGTTGGCAGCAAGGTGGAACAAGCATAAATGGAGCTTGATTGTTGATCTCGTGAAATGTCCCAGAGAAAGGAATTAGTGTTCCACTGCAGTGGACGACAATTCTGAGAGCCAAAATCTGGACTCTTCTTCTTTCCGTTTGCACCTGCTGCCCATGACCTTTAGGAACTGGGAAGTGAATATGGCAACTGTGTCATCTATCTATGGCTTCTCTTAGCTCAATCCACACTGGATCCAAAACATGACAGGAGTAACAGCAAATTTCTTTCTTCATTATGACATTGGATTATTCTTTTGAGAGAAGGGCACAACAACATACATTATTGTAATTCCCTAGGATTTGCAAGAGGGGTAAAAGTACAGGAAATGTAAGTGATTACATACATAGAGATTGGTTGGTGCTAACAGTTCAAATCTCATTAGCTAGTGATCTGGAGCTAGTGAATGATGTCTACAATAGGAGGAGGTATGCTGAAGTGCTTGAAGCACAAATATCAACATCACATCCCATCTGAAAACATACCATTTGTTTCCACAAACTTAAGCTCCTCGGACGTTGTAGAAGGTATTAAGCTGGACAGCCTAACCACAACATGCTTCACGGCAGCAACAGGGGGAGTCTTAAAGGCCCTGCATATTAAGGGTTCTCTATCCTGCACCAGCATCATCCATCACCCAAAACATCAGCCAGGCTAAGACATATGCTCTAGTCCTAACTGCACTCACAGTGAAATTTGACCATGTGCAATTGCTGTGGCAGGGTATCCAGATGATTGTGTCTTAGACAATGGTTTTCTCAGAGGGCAACTGGTCTCTGATTGAGATTGAAATTCGGGGAATGTGGGGGAAATGTGGGATTTATTGCAGGGGAGGAAATGGAAACAGAGGTAGAAGCAGGAATGGTCAGAAACTCACCTGCTCATTGGGGTTGATAGGGGATAGTGCTGCCTGGGAAGTGTTGGAACAATCTTCCTGTAGTCTTGGAAGTGCAAAGACATTTTGCTGAGAGAGATTGAAGTGTCCACCAACATCCTTGGTCTCCAAGTCATGCACAGCATATGGCTTCAATCTTACCCAGCTTGTTGATAATCTCTGGCCTCTGATAGCCATGATCCTTCTCAACTTGCCATTAGGAAAGACCTTGAGTGCTGCTTCCTCAATAGACCTCGGCAGCAAGAATTTGAACAGTCCACAGTTAGGCCTTCTCGCTGTTGTTCCTGCACTCCAAACACCTCCAATTCTACCATGCGTTGCCAACCGACCTCCCATTAGCTTCTTCTTCTGATACCTTGGCCTCATCTTCCCTTCAAAGCTTCTTCTTTCTCTATAAGTCTATTTACTCCATGATGCTGCAATGCACCTGTATATATGCCTTCGATCTTTCTTGTACAGTTTTTGTTGTTGCTGTTCCTTTGGTGCTGACTTGGAGCTGCAAACAGATGGCTGCATTCTGAGCACAACAAGAAAAGCCATCAGAATGTCTCTTATTGTGACTCTGTCCTCCATCACAAAAAAACTGATCAATCACCTCCTATCTTAAATGATAACTGCCAACATCCAATTCTCTGAAAACACTCAGAAGGGGAATCAAATGAGGTGATTGTAGATGAAGTTCAATCTGATGAAAGACGAGTTGAAGCAAATTCTATGTTGCTCACAATTCTTTTTCTTTTACATCTACAAAACTAGCTTTTGGATTCAAGTTCCACCAATTCAACTTACATACACATGTATATAGACATGTGGTGCTTAGTACAGATTTCTAGCCCAGTTGCAGCTCTGCAATGAAAAGTGCCTGTTCGTGCAGCAAGAAACAGGGCTATATTTCAGTGGCTTTCCATTAAGCTGTTGTGTAATTGAGATCACATCAACCTAATGCTGATGGAACTTGAACCAGACCCTGGAATCAGCCTCACATTGGAACCTGTTCAACTAGAACCTGAACGGGTTGCAAATGTTTTTCAATGCAACTGCAGGATTCTATGTAAGCAAGTACACAAGTACAATTTTTTTGCAATTTCAAAGGCAAGCAAGTATTCTTTTTGGAAAGGTCACAAGTAGGTTGTACTTATTGGGCAGGTGGTCACTCTTATCACACAAGACAAAACCAAAGCAGAAAGAAACTCCGCAGAGTCTCTGATATGAAGCAAAAAGGAAGCAAGCTAACAATACTGTTTCAGATCCTGCTGCTACAACAACAACAACGACGACGACAATAAATATAATAGTATCCCATCAGACAGATATTTTTCTTTGCATGGATCAACAAGTTGCCCCAACGAAAAATAACACAAAAAGAACATTGCGCCACCTCCTCCCTCCAAGCAAAGCCCCCAAACCAAGAAAAAAGAAAACACTTTCTCTTTCACCTCAATTTCATTTGGTTCATCTTCTCATGATATTATCATGCCATTGGCATCTGAATATAGAGCATCACCGTAGCCACCCCCATTGGTTTGAAATGACATGAAGAATTTATTGTCGTTGCTGTTGACGTAGTTGGGAAGGTGCAGGAGGAGGAGATAGTTGTGGCAGGCATGAGATTTGTTTGGTGATGGCAGGAAGGAGTGATGAGAGATGGAGATGGAGGATGAGGAGGGGTTGGTTTGCAATGAACAAAGCCAAGTGCAGTAACTAGTAATGAAACAAAATGAAACAAACAAAATCAAAATTATGTTTGAAGAACAGTTAACAAGGCCATCATCTTTTTGGTAGTTATAATAACAGCTGAGCACAGCACAGGACAGGACAGGCCAGGCCAGGACGTTACCAGTTACCAGCAGACAACAGCAAGCTTCTTCTTCTTCTTCTTCTTCTTCACAGGAAGGAAAGAAGGAAATCACTGCCTGCCTGAATGACCCAACCTCCATGACTGCACCAGTTCCGTTCTGGATGAACATGAGCTCATCCCAGTAACTTGCCAGAGAGTAACCCAGCCCTCGCCAGTGATCCATCCACTAAATGACCATTATGACTCAGTTGTGGATGAAAAACATCAACTGAGTTAACCACTATAGTTAACAACTGAACTGGAACGTCCCAACAAAAAACTGTTTCTCAGACCACTTGGCATCCATTCTTAGCAGAATGTTTTTTGGGGAATTTTTTAATGCAGTCAAAGTGGCTATCATCCCCCAGGAAGATTTAGCCAAATCTGGCTATAGACCATGTATGAAACACAAAAAATTTAATTGTTTAAAAATATTTTGGCTAGATACTGAAACCAGATATAGAAATCTGGAGATTTTTACTCTTTTTTTTCTCACTGCTGGCCATTCAAACCCTCAAAAGAGACTTCATTTGTGAATTTCTGATTTAATTTTTTTTTCCTCTTAGCAAAATTTCACCACTAAAAAAAAGGCTGATCCTTCATGGTCACACTCTGGTGGGACCTGATGCTGATCCACAAGGCAACAACAATGGCACTTGTCAAGGCAAAATATGGATGAGTATATTTATTGCTTCACTAGACAAGACTGAACCTCACAACCAATTTGAAATAACCAAAAAAAAAGAAAAAAATGTAAGAAAAATTTGATTTTTGTCATAATGTAAGTTTGTCTTGGCACATGAAAAATGATACCCTGTGTAAAGACAAGTGAGGAGCAATTTCTAGAAAGTTCAAAAAAATTCTTTAATTACATGTTGATATTGGTAATAATGAAAATTAATTGTCAATGAGCCCACAAGACAAGGCCATGCTCTATTTGCCTCATTTTTTCAACAAAAATATTTACGATGTGATTATAGAATTCATGGCCAATAAGCCAATCTTCAGCCCGCCTCACATGCCTGACCTCATAAATGATTCAAAAGATGTACACAAAGGTTTGAGCGCAACAAAATGCATCTAATTAGAATGGGTTGAGGGGAAAAAAAAAACTAAATGTGAATGAAGACCACATTGTACAATCCACTAGAAGGATTGATGAGAACTACATTTTGAGGGCATTTTGCTCTGAGAATTTAGATGCATCACACACCTTCTTTGCCACATTCAAGAGCTTTCACTGAAGTTGTCATAGGATTTTGTAGTTTTATTTTGTGCCATTGTATTGTAGCACCCCTTGGTGACTTTGTCCTCCATCACCTTTCTGATTTTCCGAAGTGACCTTCAACAACAATTGCTACTTGAAGCTTCCTTGCCTTATCTTCCACCTTCTCCTAATTCTAGGTGAATTTTTCCCTTTAATTCCTTTTTGAAGTTTTAAAAAATATTTTTAATTAGTGCTTTTGTGATTTGTGTTTTGTTTTGAGGTGTTGTAGATGCATGGGTTTTTGCTCATCATGTGCAGGGTTACAAAGCTAGGCATGCGATTCCTTTAGTTTTGAAGATGAAAACACAGTTTGGGAGTTTGAAACTTTTGTGTGCAAAATCTTTACATTGCAATTTAGATTTACAAAGTAACTTTTTGAAGGTCTTTGTTAGAACTCCAAAAGAAATTTGGCTAATTCCTCTTGTAGAAATCGCCATGAATTGCCTTTGCTTATGGTTTGATTGCAAAGGAACCGAAGGATAAAGTGTTGACCCTCCTCTTTGAAAGGGGTAATGTTGCAATAGATTTGATGTACCTTTTATTACTAGAAACTTGAAAGGTATGGAAAAATCCCATTCCCTTCGCCCATATCAACATCTAACAAGCCTTTATATTGTGCATCCTTGTACAAAGGTGAACTTCACAACACATGAGAATCAATTATTGAACCAAGTAAAACCATATGCACATTTGTAAAATTCTTAATGTAATCCATGACTAATGGGGGCTCCAATGGTGTAACCACAAGTTTTGAAATAATAATACTTACCCACTACCCACAATTGGTTAAGATTGTTGAAAATTTTATTTTTCCAAGCAAAAGGGGTCCAATAGCTCTATTTTTAATTTTTTACAATTTGAACAAATAAGATACACATTTATTAAGGAAAATGTGATAAGTTTGCAGTTGGGACAATCATTCCTTCTCAATAGGTTAAGAGTTCAATCATAATTTCTAATTTGTGGTTTTTTTCTAACATTCCACTTTGTGAATTGATTAGTGCCAAACCATAGTGACATGTACAATAAATGTTTGTAAATGCCCCATTGGGTTTAATAATGGCAATGTGATCAATTTTTTTTTTTAAAATAAATATTTTTTTAATGTTCCCATATGGTTTTTTAATAGTTCATCATTATTTATATTAATGTCAAATTTATTTTGAATTAATAAACATATCATGGATGTGAAAAGACATATGTTAATTTTTCTATTCATATCATATTGATGGGTAGAGAATGGGATACTTGTTTTTAGAATTGTCTTTGAAATTGTCTTCACTAATGTTTTCAAAGCAAGCTGGTAAAAGCTACTCAATATTAAACAATATATTTTGAAATTTCTCAACTATCATATGTTCTTATTAGATTTCTCAAATTCAATTTTATATGACATTAAAAAAAAAATTCAGGTGACTATAAGTATGGTGTGTTCTCTTTTGGTGACACATGGATGCATCAATTTTGTTTCCATACACCAAACCTTGAGTTTTCAGACAATTAGCTAATGTGGTTTGGAATTTTGCACACTTTCAACAATTTCCCTTGGAAGTTTTCAAATTTCCAATA